>Ga0065711_1008340_pt1 | contig 19190 bp, 9 predicted proteins | sample Hoacrofraction12_FD_59098 | JGI IMG/M metagenome (GOLD analysis project Ga0065711, IMG submission 59098) | Hoatzin crop microbial communities from Cojedes, Venezuela - Epithelial fraction 12 v2 (version 2) | ecosystem: Host-associated > Birds > Digestive system > Esophagus > Crop | place... | reverse complement strand
ATCAAATGCGGGCTTCCCACAGGCTGTGTTTTTCTCACCTATCCACAGTGGCTGTGGTGTGGGACCAGCATTTAGATCATTCTCTCAGTGCTGCTGCAACAGCTAGACTATCTTCTTCTGCCTGCCTCTTCTAGAGGTGATAATAAGTTTTAAAGGTTTTCTGCTTGTCTTCTCACTGCCACGAAGAAAATGTCTTGTCATGGCTTTTCAGTTTATCTACTGTTTCCTTGTGTACTGGGTTATATAGCTTGTTTCCTAAACTCAGATCTCCTGCTTGCTTTGCTGAATCAGCTGGTATTTCATATTGCAAATGATACTCTTAAAATTAAAGCTCCTAAAATGTTCTAATTTCTTTTTTTTTCCTGTGCTCTAATTGGTCTAGCTGGATTATGTTAATTATTTCCGATCAAAACTGCTTAATTAGCATGTCAGGTTAATTAGTGAGGGTCTTTGGGGTTTAAGATAGTTATTTTATTTTTATTTTTAGTTATAGTGTAGGCAATCCATTGTTACATGCTTTATGTTTCTAGAACTATCCCTGAATTAATGAAAAGTTAACAGACTGGGATATAAGAAAATGCCTCATAAGCATCCACCAATATCTTGCATTGGGGATCACTGGTACCTAAAATGCTTCTTTAATGCTTCTTCATTGAAATCCATCTTGAAAGCATTTTGAGTTCATGGCCTCGCAGCTGGCCCACAAGGGGACAAGCACCAGGAGAGCCACGTACTACCCTGAGCCTGAGGGACGAGGGTTAGAATGGGGAAAGATGCAACCACAAGTGTTCTCCCTTCCTGTCCATAAAATGCAGGGGTAACAGTAATTTCCCATCTGTGAGATGCACTTGAAGAACTCTTTGTAAAATACTGAAAGGCTGCTAAATGTTATGTTTATTTCTTGCAGATAACTTCTTGTAATACCCATTCATAATCAGAGAAGCCTTTAGATTACACTAGCATACAGGGTGTCGAAGAAAAGCTGCCCATAGATTTAAGTGTCTTTTTTTTTAATATTCTAAATACTTGATTTATTTCTGTGAGTGTAGGTTTTCATCAAACCATCTTTCTCCTTAATTGAGCTAATAACTTTACTCCTGTCCTCCTCTTTGTTAAGTCTGGCAAGCAATTTCCCAGCCTCATCTCCCATCTCATATATCCACTTTTGATCTGATTATTAGCATTTAATCTTCTACAACATTCAGTGTATGATATTCAAACCTAGCCTTATTTAAGGAAGTAATACCTTTTGGTGTGCTGGGTGTCACACGTTTCCTTTGTAAAGTAACAGTTTTATCTTATGTTACTGCAAGATATTTGCTCTCCATTTTCATTTCCCCCCTCCCATTTTTAACTGGCATATGACTCCTCACAAGAAGACATAAATGGAAATGCAACTGCAGAATGAAAATTGAGGTAGACATAGATTTATGTATGAAAAATACCCAGTGAGCAAGCATTGGAGGATTTAACTCAGAAATACCCAATTTACCTGCTTCTGAAGAAGCTTTTACCTCCAGGTAGCTAGTGGATCCTTCTAGAAAGCCTGGATACCCACCCATCCGCTAGCCTTTCCTCCATACTCAGTTGACTGAAACGATTCTCAGAGGCCAACTGTTCAAACTGAGATCTGGATGGAAACTGTGTGATGCCGTTGCTGTGTGTCTGGATTCCTCTATCAGACAGACCGGTCTTCATGCTAATCAGTCCACATCACCTTGTGTACCTCATCTGCTAGTTATGCACTATTCAGGTGGGTGATCAGCTGTCTGGGTAAGCCATATGCTTGCACCAAAGTCAGGTGGGTGTAGTTAAGCAGTTTCTGTGCTTTTTATTCTGTTCCATGGCTGGCCCTTCAGCTTGAAGCATGGTGTGTGTGCTCAGCAGGAGAGCCAAGCTGGAGAACAGAGGTATTGCTGTCGGAAGCAATCAGAAGAAACTGCAAATACATCATATCTGGGCAAGTGCAGACAAAACCTTTGGTGCACACATACACACCACTTTTTGCTCAGAAACCTAATTGGGAGTACAGATCACTGAGACCGTCCAGAGTTTACAAATATTTAAATGTGAAAAAAAAATAAAAATCAAGAAATGTCAAGTGATCTTATAGCCAAGAAGTTGTCTCTAATGGAGGAGTATAGTGTGCACTGTTAGCAGCAGGCTGGTCTACCGAGAGGACCGATCAACTGGTGTTACCACAGCATGCTCACCATAATGCTTCTCCCTTCTTCACTTACGCATGTCTTTCCTTCAGCTATTTCCAGCTACATTCCTAGGGATCTGTTCTAAGCTATTTCCCAGATGCAATTGGGCCTTATATTTGTTTGCAGCTATAAACAAATGTGAGAAATGGTGATGAACAATAGGTGCACAGTCATATTGTAATGGCTGCTGCACTGCTCACCCCTTCGCAGGTAATGGCCTCCCTGCTGTTACACTTGCCCACCTGCAGCTATCAAGAGATCAAATAAAGAACCTTTTATCAAACAGAAAAAAAATATTTGATACAAATACAGAACAAAACAAGAAAATAAATGGCCTTCTTGCACTTCTAATTTAGTTGCCTTACCATAGATCTTGCTCAGGAGTCTGCCTCCCAGCCACCTCCATTCCCCACTTCAGGAAACAAGGAACCAGATTATCAGGAACAGCCCTCCTTCTACACAGTTAACAGCCTGGAGCGAGCATTCCTCGTTTTGATAAACCAAGGCTTAAAACTTGCTAGAAAACAATTGGCAAAGTTAATGATTTGCCTATGTGCCTTTCAGATGCATGCCAAGTGTCCTTATCTGTGAAGCCACTGTAGTCTTTATTTCTAACTATGATTCTATCCCTATCCTATGTTGACACAGTCTGTTTCAAACTCTAAATTATTCATCATTAATCCTAGGTACTTCATGTATGTCACATAATTAACCTCCCAAATTAACAGGGAAGAGGAATTGGAAAAAACCATGACATTCTGAGCTCAAAGTCTTCTCTAAATAGCACAAAAATGGAACACAATGGAATCTACCATTTAAGTCTTATTAGTTCAAACCTTTCTTGCAGTTACATTAAGAAAAGATGTTTCCTTTGGGTCTCATTTATGGCAATATTTTAAATACAAGATTTTTTTTTTCTATGGAAATATATTTAAGGTACATCAGTGATCAAACTCTGAAAAACAGAGTACTATTATGTGCTTCAGGGACCAGTGTAGCACGGCTAGAAATTCAATAATTACGTGGCAAATTCCTTTGCTTTCTTTCATTCTTTAAATTCATTCGTATTACAGTGCTCTCCCGATGTCCAAAGAGATACAACAATAAAAATCAGCAGTTCACCAACAAGGATTTACACATCGGAGGAGCTGGTGGTATTCTTTAGAAAATTCTAGCAATGAACACTGTCACTCTACTTATCTTCACACAGGATGAGCTAGGAGAGTGTGGGGTGGGGTGTTTTTGTTAGTTTTCTGGCAAATAGTGTTTTAAGTCTTGTGTCTGAGGGATGGCATGGGGGGGCATTGTTTAATTTCAGAACTGATTAGGATTGTGAATTGGTAATTTTTGGACTTGATTGCCAACAGCTGAGACCTTATGGGACATTCTGCACTGGAAGATTTGAAATGGCTGAGGGAAAACTGCTCCTAGTGATTAATAACAGCTTTGCTCTATGCTTCCTCCAGGCAACATGCTCTGAAAAGAGCGTGTGGGAGGCTTAGACTATGCAACCAGACTTAGCTGAGAACAAGGGGTTTGTATGCTCTTCAAATACCTACAGAATAGGGAGGAGAATCTTTGCCAAAGATGCAGGAGATGCAGTTTTCTTTTCTAGCCTTGAAGGCCTGTGTGAATGACCATCTAGGCACTGATTTGTTATAGTAACTGGAACATAAATGCTTCCATTCTGGCTGCCTAATCACACTGTAAACTCCTCAAGGCATAGCTCCTTACTCCAAAAATAAGCAGTCAACACAGTAAGGCTGTGGCTTTACATCTTGCATACCCCTGTACCACTTATTCTTGTGTTCATAAATTCCAGTCATTGACTTGCAAGTCAATGGGTGGGTGACCAACTCCACAACAGAACTTGGAGATGACCATGTATTTGGGATTTTTTTTTTTAATTACAAGGAACTAAATTAGATCTTCTTCAAACGTGGCTCCAGTGTTTACTCCTTCAGTTATTCTGAGGAAAACGCAGGAGAATGCATTCAGAAAGCTGGATGCATTCAGCTCATACCTGGTAATGCAGGAGTGGTGGCTGGGCTTTTTCTTATTTCACGTGCTGACACACCACAGTGTGGGTTTCAGTGTGGTTCCAGCACCGTGTGGGTGCTGATGAAAGAAAGATAGCTCCCCTTTATCCTCTAGCAAATCCCAGTGCTGTACTTCCCCACCGTATATCAACACAGCCCAGATGGCTATTCAGCTTATCATCAGTCTACCTACATGTATATACACAAAAATATCCTGAAATTCAATGCTTTTGAAGTTTCTTTCTCGTGGTCCTTATACTCCAGTCCCACTATAAGCAGTTGTGTCAAAAATAGCAGACTTATTCCAGAAATAAGTGAATCTGTAACTGATAAGAAAACTGCAGCATGAATACTTACCATGGAAACATCCTGCCACAGTGCTGGTCTCCTTGTGATCCCACACTGCTGATGTGTACTGGGAATGGTCTCTTTCCACATAGAAATGCACCTTTCCATTAGAGGGGAGTCCCAAACTGCTTCTGTGAGGGATGAGAGAGCTTTAATAGAGAGCTTTAATGCCATGCACATGTTGTTATTGTTATCCTATGTTCATTAGTGTTAATTGCAAGGTACTGGTGAAGCACAAGTGATGGCAACAGGTAAGGAAATCACCAAACAATGTTACAAAGGCTAGTTCTATCCTCACTTAAAACCATTTAGAGCAAAGTCCAGCTCTTTCTACTAGCTAGGAAGAATTTTTTATAGTCAAAAACCTAGATAGAAGCAGGACCAACACGTACATGGAGACATGGCTCAGCAAAAGTCTAGGTGATCCATTAGGAAGTGGAGGTCTTCCTAATTACAGAGCTCAGTATAACCATCTGCTTAGTACAGCAGGGAGGGAAGAGTTCAAAAAGGTGAAAGTATTAAGCTCCAAAAATTTAAGAATCCGACAGGCATGAGATGGCTCAACACTTCTGGGGTTTTGCACACTAACAAAGCTGTATTCAAGCATAATGAAAACATTTTTTTCTCCTTTGTGAAAAAAACATAATGAGAATGCAGCATTGTGGATTTTTGTTTGGGGTTTTATTTTGGTTTCAGTGGTTTTTTTTCATCTAAGTGTGTTTGTATAAAGTTTCAGGCACAGATTCTCTAACTTTTTATTGAAGTCTTCACAAGTACTCTCTCTTCAACAATGTATCTGAAGACATTTTGATGTGCAAAAGCTCATGAAGAGTGGTTAATGTGATAAAAGCAGAAGCTTGAAGCAATGACATCTAAAGAGAGTCTGTCTGAAGATCTTGAAATCAGATAGAATAAAGAGAAGGCTAAAATGACAAACATGTTTGATCTTATGTACTTAAACAGAAAATCATTTCTGAGCCCTGTCTTATCCTATAAAAGAGCTGATGAATGTCTTGGATTTAGATACATGTAGCTGTATTTGCTACTGAGAAAATTACATACTTGCCCCTTTGCACTAGCACTGTATTTTGGGAGTTTGAGTTTATTGATTTAAAAACCCAAATCACCCACTTCATTCCTCCTCCCCTCTCTGCCTAAAAAAGTATTGAAGTGGAAAACAGAAGTCAGCTTTCTTGTATAAGGAAAGAATTAATTTCCTTAAGGAAAATCAATGAAACGCCTTCAAAAATGAAGTACTGAGATGATTTTTGGGTCAAGTAGGGAAGAGCAATGCATACAGAAGGTAGTTGCTGACTGAAATGCAGTCACTGCGACACACCCACACTGTTTACAGGGGGAAGGGCAGGTTATTGGGGTGAGAGAAGACAATTTCTATGGCATTAAACCTGTAAATGAAGGGAGAATATGCAGGAATAATATGGTGTGAGCCCTAAACGTGTCATTTCTGTATTCAGGTCTGGAGCTCACAGATCAAGACAAGTGGAGAGCTTGGTAACAAGGAGGTAATGATGCTCATCCAACTGACCTTAAATTTATCAATGGACTTGTATCAGCACAGACAAGCTTTGACCTAGAGCCTTTCCTTTAGAAACACAGGTTCCATTCTTGCAGAATTAAAGGAAATACATTTGCTGGTATTTTGAAACACTTCTTCACTCCAGCCCAGAAAGCATGTAAAGCCTTTAAAAATGTTTTTTACACAAGAGAAATAATTTTTCTTGTCTGCATTCAGAAGGTTCCTAGTTCAACCCTTACAACTACAGAAAACTTTTATTACACCACGGCCCTGATTCCGTAAAGCATTTAAGTAGTTGCTTTATTGTACGTGCAGCATTACACATACAACTCTAAGCTCTGCATTCAGGGAGAAGGCGGCCTTGAAACTAAATAATGGTGCATTAGAAAAATTAAGCTCTGTTTAATGCAACCCCATTCCTTCATCTTGCAAGGAGGTGCAAAGAGAAGCACAGAAGGCTGAGACTGCAGTCTCTAGTAACTGATCCCTCTAGCCAACAAAGCAGCCTAGTTTGTGCTTAGGAGCACGCTCCCTTTCTCACAGTCTGCTTTTCTTCCCCTCACCGCGCTCTGAAGGACTTGTATGTTATCTTTCGTCTGTCTATCTCTGTCCAAAGCCAAGACCTGTCAACCTCCACATGTTCTTGTGAGCAAGTCACTGTTCCAAATACAAAGTATCTGCATAAACAAAATCTCTAATTTCATGCAATACAAACTGCTAAAGAAGGGTAAGGAGAAGGCATCAGCTCTCGATCAGTGGAGGCTGCAGCCACCTAAAGCACTGTGCATGGGCTCCAGTCAGCAGAGAGAAGTAGTTTTAATATTACTTTAGAGACTTTTCAATTCCTTATGCACCCACATCTCTGGTATTATGCTGAAGTTACACTTGAATGTAGAATATTTGCATTCCACTTGCTAATTCACGTTGCTTGTTCTCTCTAATCTTGACATCACAGCACAAATCCTTTTCATGCTCTATTTCCTATGCAGTGCAGCTTCCTGGTTTTGTAAGTAACTTTATTGTTCCCACTGAAGTTAATTTCTGTAGTAGACTATGGACTGGCTCTAAGTTTCTCTCACTTTCCTCACTTTTCAGGAGGAGTTACACAAACAGAAGTCAAAGGAATTTTTTCTATTACCTTTTTAATCACCTTGCAGGCTACTGAAAAGATGCTAGTAACTTCTGTTTGTCCTCTTCTAAGGCCTGTTTCAAAGCTGGTGAGAGCTGTTAGATTCACGGGGTTGTGGACGAAACTACTTCTGACTAGTAGACAACTGAAGTAGATATAAGGCATCACTGTGAACATACTAAGGAGTCAGTTGGGAAAGACGAGAGAGACTGTCTGCTGGAGGCAGCCTTATACCTTCATGGAAAGAATCACTGCAGAGGAGGTGAACATGAATCCTGAAGGTGGTAGGGGAGCAGAAGAAAGGTCCGTGATGAAAACAGAATGAGTCTGTGGAAGGCCATGAAGGGTGGTACAGATTTTGCAAGGTACTTTTCAATACGCATGGTGTGCCAGAAAAAAGCCTTTTGACTCGTTTGGCTTTGCTGGCTAGGTGACACTTTCTGTAGCTGCCATGCAGGCCCATTTCTTTCAAAACAAAGCCACAGCTAAATGTACCTAACCTAAATCAGCACATCGGTCTATGTAAGAAGCTGTCAGCTGCCCCCGATGAATGCTGACCGAAATATCCACTCATTCAGTTTTGTGTGATGTCTGCAGTGTCGCATCAGAACTGGTAGATCTTAGCTTGTCCCGGTTTAAGGTCTCATTTGGCACCCAAAGAAAGTCATGTTGAGTCAAGGCTCATTCATTAGTTTTATTTCTGCTGACTTTACACTAAGAAATTATTTCAGGATCCATTTCCTAGTTCTATAGCAGGGAATATAGGATTTCTTACACGCACAACCTGCAAAATGCTGCAGGAGAAAGCACAGTCTGTGCTGTGCAGGATAATTTAGACCACCTGTAATGACAAATCTTTCCAAGCTGAATTTTTGCTGGAGCTCTCTGGCATTTCTCTGTGCTGGAGTATGAGATATGTAATAGCGATTCACGACAGACGTTGACAAAAGTGTCCCCAGCTTCAGCAACACTGTAGCTCTTTAAATTATGCCTTGGCTGTGTGCAAGGACACACGTAGTGGAAGTTTTGATATATCCACTCTTATTCCCTCGATGCTTGCTTTCCACTCATACAGGAAATGGTATGTTTTTTCCTTTTGGCTGTGGAGCAACAAGTTTTGTTTCTCTTTCACTTCCTTATGAAGGTTTCCTTTCTAAGTATGTCAGGAGACAGCAACAATGCATTTTTGCATGGCTTATAATCAATGAGGCTTCATGAACTTCACTTTTTGTGGTGTAATAATCGATGTTAATTGTTCAAGTCCACTTTATACTATATGCTTAATAGTAGACACACGGGTCAAGTGGAGTTACGGAGAATTAACAGCAGCACATGCTTTAAACAGCTGCTCATTTCTTCTGTCTGCTCTCTTGTGTGCTCAGAAATGGCCTGAAGTACGGCACGGTAGAATTCAGCTCTGTTTTGTGTCTAAATTCCTGCTGATTTTTGCTGCGTTCAGTGAAGATGCAGAACAATTGTATTAGTTGTACAGGAATAGAGATTGTGTCCACAGATTGTCAACACATGAAGTCAGCTTTGAAAGTATCTCCCTGTTGCTGTCCATCTGCTGAGGGAAAAGTAAAAGGCCAAGATGCACGGCTGAGACTCAGCTGCACAAATGTCACTCTAGATGCTCCTCCAGTTGCCACTTCAGATCAGCGTAGCAATTTTGCAAGCCCTGTGCTACATCCACTGGCCTGTTCTGGATGGCTCTGGTTTTTAGGCAATTGAAGTTCAATTTTTAGGTCTTCCGATTGAGTTTCTGGCTCTGCAACAAGTTCATCTGAGACTTAAAGCAAATTTCTTGATTCCTCTGCAAGACACAGATAATCATCCTTTCTATGTGAACACTAGGAGGCTCAGACACGAACAGTAGTTACTACATGTAGGTCTAGATCCTTACACAGCAGGACCTCAATCTCAGCGGATCCTCATGCACTAGACCATTGCGATTTGTTTCATCTCTCTCTCTTCAAGCTGTCGGCATACTCCAGCCAAGACAACAGCCTGCAGGCATTTCAGGGGTGGAGAATGGATATTTTAAAATGTTGTTTCTGCTTTAGGCTAAAAAAGTTAACCATTCTGGGACAAATTATTTGCTGCTCCTGTGCTGAGATCATTGCCACTCCATGGGAGGAAGGCTGTAGTCATTCATAGCTTACACAGACGTTTTACGTGAAACTGCTGACCCTTCCACTTGTTCACCTCCTATTCTCTGAAGTACCACCACCAGTGTACTAAGTGGTATATAGTACACAACCGTATATTTATTCTCTTCTGGCAAAAAAATGATGTGCTCAATTGTGCTATCCCCTAAATATGCTACTAAAATGCTTTCTACATGATGATGAGCCAGGTATGTTTTTGCCTTATGTGGAGCAGAGTTTAACATTTTATACTGACTCGTGGGAGAACATTAACCGAATACGTCTTTCTGCCTCTAAATGAAGGGCTAGGTCAAATCTCACCAGTGCCCTTAAAAGATAAATATACTAATTTTTCCTTTTTACCTTTCATGTCACTAATTCAGAATTATAAAATACATAATTATACTGCACAGATTTTCATTCTCTCTTGTACAGCACTTAAAATTTTTTGTTCACTTATATGTTTTCTTTCAATATTTATGGTCCGGATGCTTCTCGTGTGTCTTAGACTACTATAGATTCTCCAAAAACTCCTTTCAAAAGTCCTTATTTCCAAAACCAATTTTTTTAATCAACAGTGGTGCTCAGAGTTTAAAAATAACAGATTATATTTTACTTGGGAGCACATAGCGTGTGTTATTTCTTCCCTCCAATATCCCTGAAGTCCTCATAGAAGCCTCTCAGGGAAACTTCTCAGGGAAACTTCTCAGGAGGTTTTTGGGGGTTGTTCATTTAGCTGTTTGGTTTTATTTTTGTCTAGCTAAATAAAACATTTCTGATGTCTTTCCTCTACCAATTCTACTTGCAGGTTTCTGTTAAGGCAGTACCTCTTCACCTTTTCACAGCAAACTGGCCAATAGTTTTTATTTAATGTGCATTCCCCTTCCTTAAATGTATTCCTACTTGTCATAATCATCAAAAATCAGAAACATCCCCCAGAGAGCTTCAACCAAGCCATCAGAACAGTTTGGACAAACTGCCTTTTCTCCGACAGACACTTTTCCAGACTTCCTGGGTGGGGAGGAGGGCGAGTGCGACACAAGCGTGCAGAGTTGGGGCGAGCAGGGCAGTTTGGGGGCTGAAGCCTGAAGGACGTAGAATTTTTTGCTTCACAAATCATTGAGACGTAGCCAATGCAGGAGAGGAGATCTCTGCCACAGTCTGATTTTTCGGGCAGCACTCAATTTAAAAAAATGAAAAATATGGTCAAGTGTAAACCTAAAACCTGCCTGGATGGGATCCTGTGTAGCCTGCTGTAGGAGACCCTGCTTCGGCAGGGGGGTTGGACTAGATGACCCACAGAGGTCCCTGCCAACCCCGACCATTCTGTGATTCTGTAAACTGTTCTATTGAAAATGGACAAACCAAAACTCATTGTCAGGTTTGGCTGACAATAGTGAGTAAGAAGGCAGGGATGTGAACGCCTTTTCTACAAGCAAAGGACAGTTCAACATATGGAGGCTTTTAGTGTTGTAATGGTTAAGCAGATAAAAATGGAGGGTTATTCTCTACTGCTTTTTCCTGTCAAAAAAAACCAAGATGGAAGAGGAATCATCTCCTTAAACTCGTTGCCATGAGCAAACTCCAGTTCAGGAAACGAATCCCTTCCCTCAGAGAGTTCAGCATTGCTGGGCTGCTCCTCCCAGCCTGGCTGTGAGGGATAAAGCGACTGACCGGTTTAATGCTATACAAGTGTGATTGCTTTGTTGATCATCAAGAAGGATGACACGTCATTCACAAGCAGCGTGCTGGAAAAAATAATTTTTCATGGGATCATTTGTAGTTCACAATTTAACAGAAAACCTGTTAAAACACAAAAGCAGTCTGTTATAGTCCAGAAATACTGTGCACAGCAACTTTTGGTGTTTATTTATGAAAACAATACAGTGTGGTTCCAGTGGGAACTGATCAAGTTGCATAAAAGATTTAAGAGTCCATTCTGTAGCTGTAATAATGCTTTTAGCACTTTCTCAGATCCTTCCCTTTAATCCAACATAGTGGCTTGTGCTAATTTATCTTTTGGACCATAAACTGTCTTATGCCTTCAGTATTTTGGAAGTGGTATCACAATAAAACAGATTTAAGCCACAAAATAATACACACATTTTCTGTTTTTGAGAAACTAACTGCATGTGAAGCTATTAGCACAGTATTGGTAATACCCTAGAATATCACTCTAAAAGTGATGGCAGGTTCTTTTTAACGAGTAAACCTCTTTTAATACAACTCTGTTGAAAAATTCATCATTGAAAAATCATGTTCAAGAAAAATATGATTCCTCTCTGAGACTTTAAGCAATTTATTTTGTTTTTCAAAAATTTAATCAAAAGAGTTATTGAAGCCTTTTATGAAATGAAAACTAAGGGGTTTGGGATGGGTTTCTTTTAGTTATTCTTTAAAAATATAACAGATTTGTGAGCCGTACTCGGGCTTTTCTAAATGTTCAGCAGGTAAATATGCTAAAATTAAGAACTGCAATTCAACATTTCAAATAACAGTGATGGAGGCAAGGTGATACTGTCCTGAGTTAACGTTAGCAGTTTGCATCATAAGGGAGCATGGCCTCAGACAGGGCGATTTCGACCTATTATTCCTGTGAAGAGAATTCAAGTATTGTAGCTGGAGTGAAGCATTAGCATTGATACCCATGCTTTAATAGGTACATGAGAAATAACTCCCTCTGCAGTGCTTAGGAGAAAGTAATTCCATTTAGGACTACATAAATTTTCAGTTTGTTAATTAGGTTAAGAGAGGAAAAATAACATTAGGAACTTTCACTGGAGTTGTATTAGCTTCCAAATTGCAAAGAAATTGAAAGAGAATTTATGTACCCAGTAACTCTGGCAATCAGCTCTACTTCCAAACCAGAGCCTCAAAACACTAAAATCTTCACTTAGACACATTGTTTCTTTTTTCTCATTTTTTAAAATCATTTGCTTGTCATTATCATTTCTCAAAGACAAACAGCTTCTGAAGCAGTTATCCAAATATATAACAGAATTATTCTGAAATCTGTGATTTTAGGAAGCATCAGTGAGAGCAGATGTACTCAGCCCAGGTATGCCAGGTCATATATAGGAGTTACCCCAGAGAAACAGCAAGTAGCTAAAGCCTCTTTTGAAAATGGCAGGTCCCCCTTCAAAAATGATTCGGCATACTGAGAGCATATCCTGTCACCACGTTAGCTTTGGTTGGGACTCTGGGAGCTGCTGTTAACAGGATGACAAATTGCCAATAACTGATGAGATTCACTGAATCTCACTGGAAGACTTAAGGAATGTGGAGGAATAGTCAGGAATATTTTTGATAATGCACACGGGAACTGAATCTGAATCAGAAAACAGCTTTCTATCAGAAAAATTTTATCAGGTTGAACAGAGGGAGATTAATCCACTCCAAAAACATACAAACTGGTGCTTTAGACACACAGGAGAGGAAAGCCTTGAAAAGTGGCCTTTGAATTCTCAGCTGAGGATCCTGACCAAGACAGAGGGACAGAGTGTCAGTGCATGTTGCTGAAGACCCCAGTCTTAGCCTTTAACTCCTCACAGGTGAAAACACTTTTGTTCATCTATTCCTACTTAAATGTATTTAATTCTAATCCGCTCAAGTTACAAACTCAGACCTTTCCCTTGATTATGAATAGTTATGCCTGCTCATAAAAATGCTCTCAGACCTGGGTACTTGAGCTCGTCCAACATATTCACCACATGCCAGTTAAACAGAAGTTTGGATGAGGCATCAATGGCCTCATATATGACTCTGATCAGTCCTAGACATGGTAGCAGCTAGATTTCATCTCTCAGCATGTTTCTGTAGGCACTCACTCTCTCTCTCTGAGGTTTCTACCTCCAGAAAACCAGCTTCAGGGGTTTAAGTGTTTGCAGTAGATAAGCAAAGCAACGGTTTGTCTCAAGCGTAGGCCAATACCTGAGAAATAACATCAGCCTTGGTGTAATCCCTGTCCACTCTGCTGGCAGTGGAAAGCTGGCAACTCTCGGGTTTGCTGTCTAACTAGCAATCACAGGCAAGTCTCGAAGCTTTTGAACCAAGCCCTGTCTAACATGGGCAATCTCAAAGCGGAGCAGGTAGGATTTACTTGGGGGTAAGCATGAGAAGTAGTATGCTTCAGAAGACCTTCCATCAGGCTGTTTGTGGCCCAGGCTCCTTGTGAGCTGGGCTTGCTAACTCATAGGGACCACCGTGGGGGAAGTGGTCCTGGTGCAGTCGTACTTGCCACCTTGCTTGGCGGAGCAAAAGGCAGAAGAGGAGGAAATTGGGAGTGCAGATATGAGAAGAGAAGTTTGAGAACTGCTACTCCGATCTCAGGATGCAGCCTCCCTTTTCTGCAGCTTGTCAGAGTGGGTGCTGAGCCAGGCAACAGGGGGTCACTGTTGCAAAGAGTATCCCGGCCCGAGTAAACAGCCTCACTTATCACCCAAGACAGTCACAATTGCAGGGTGTGCAACATAAGTACAGAGTACGTACCTCAGCACACTTCAGGAGGCAGCTCTGCAGTGGACACAATAGGCTCCAGCTATGCTTACGGTTTCCTTCTGGTTTTTGGTCCCTGCTTCTCATCTGCAGCACATACTGAAGGGAACAGCGTGCTCCTCGATATTTAGATTTGCTGTCTATTCACAGGACTTGCAAGCAAAGCAGAAGGGTTTAATAATCATGCCCGCACCAGCAAAGGGCTGGGGAAATCAGCAGGAAGCCACCATCCCACGGTGCGCTGCTCCCGGCGGCGGGGCTGCTTGTAGCTGCTGCCTGCCTCAGACGGCTTTGTCTTCTGAGGGGCGTTCGCTGCACTCACTCCATGGTTTGGCATCTAGAGCAGGCATCTGATAAGACTTTTAACCTGGGGGAGGGAAGCAAAGCAAAATTCTGGTGAGTTAAATTACCTTCTGCTGCATACAATCATCCAGCATAACACAGCTCGGCAATAACATTCATGTTGTCATTAATAGAAAATACTTCGCATTGCACTCCAGAGATTTTTTTTTTTTTTAGTCATGGAAGTGATCCATTCAGATTGGAGCTGCCTGAACAAAGCCTAGGGGCTCAGACACCACCAGCAGCATCTCTCTAAATATCTCTGTCTTATTGTGTAATCTCTACACTGACTTGAAGGAAACATGCCAATTGCTGAAGCTATAGGGCTCCGTGTATGCGAAACACACACTTAGTGGAGTGGCCCTGTGGGGCAGTGGGAGTTATTTGCTGATTCACCTCCAGTAAATCATGATAATACTTCAACAGAATTGTCTTGGCTTCAACAAAACGTGTCAAAGCATTTTTAAATAGAACACTTAATCCGTACCTCACTCCCTCATGTTCTGAAGTCAAGAAGAAAAAAACGTGACTGTGCACCATGCTGGTAAAAGCCTGGAAACTCTGATGAAACACGGGGGGGGGAAGTGGGGCATTTTCTGGCACACTCAAAGATATCTTAAGTTTTCTAAATAGGGAAATGAAAGCTTGTCTTGGAAACTTTTGATTATCTTGAAAAATAAACCAACATATAAATAACAAGAATGATAATAATGTCAGAAGACCAGAATCAACGTTTCATACTGTATCTATATATAGACTGCCTCCATCATGCTGACATGTGCCCGTACACCTCAGAGGCAAATAAATGGCTAACGCGCTGACAGCAGACGAGTGATACTTGACTGAAAGACAGCCGAGTTCTCAGGCAGTCTGGATGCGGCTGGAAGAGCGAGTGGGGCCTGCAGAGGCTGGACACTGGTGGGTGTGGAATTACATTACCTGAGATGTTACGCTATTTTACCTCTTTAGTCCCTAAAATATTCAAGGGATAGTTATACCCCTGGCTAAAGGACACCACCCTTGAGTCATTTTATTAATATTTCTGTGTTGCTAAATGATGGCTTGCTTAGCTTAAGGCTGTCTACTCTGTTAATATTAGCAACCATGCTTTGTGATGGAAAAAGTTATTCTGTTTTCTCAACAGAGGTAAATCATTCACAACCCAAGAAGGGATGCTGCAGCCAGCCCTTAATTGAATTTTGTGGCATTCTGAATGATAATGCATGAGTCTCCTCTCCAAATCAGGAATGAGGAATTATTACTCAGAAGAATAAACAGGATAAAAATGAAAATTAATGCTCCTGGAAAACAAATATTTCTGCAAATCTGTTTACTGGCATTTCTGCTTGTGGACTCGTGAGTTAAAAGTCTCCATTATTAAACCCAGACCAATCAAAGATGATCATTTCCTAATTCCATGCCTTTTTACTCCTGGTAAAAGACCGTGACGTTGCACAGAGCATTAAAAACATTCCTTTAAGTAGTATGGTAAATAGACCGAGCCTACTAGCCTCTGTATAAACAACTAAGGTGGGAGTTGGATTATGGAGGGTAAGGCTCATGTTTACACACATTCATCTAACATAATTAGACATCCAGGGTGGGGCATAAACCACAAATACAGAAGGAGAAAATTGATTTATCTCTGAAATTGTCTGCCTTTTACAGTGAGATCTAAAAATAGGTCCTATCAAGTAATAATTTGCTATATCATTTACAACATTTAGAAATGAAAGTGGCAACTACCAGGCCTCTTTATATGTCAAAGGTTGCTAGACAAGGTTGGCTCTGCATTTTCACAGCAAAGAGCATTCAGGTCTTTCAGATTCAGATCTCTTAGTTGGTCATCAGAAGAGTCTGTCATAAAATAAGTAGAAACAACACCAGCAATCTACTTAATGGTTAATGCTCTTCTTGTGGCAATGTTATGGAAGACTAAGGCTGGGAGACTTGCTTATTTCTCATCGCAGAAATCCTTCCCAAGGTTGTTACTAATTTGGAAAACTTACTCGTTTTTGGTTTTACTGGGAAGAGAAATAAATAAAGAACTTTAATGCAGAAATTTTATGATCTAGATCTACTCCACTACATACTTAACATTCTATGTGCTACAACGAGTTAGTATTAGCTCACTAGCACTACTTACGAGATTCCATGAAATATCAGAAGTTATTCAGGATTTAACTTAGTCCATTTTCAGAATATCTTGTTGCTAAAAACAGGGGGTTTTGTTGAATAGTTGTCTTCCCTATTAAGATCAAGAGATATACATTTAAAAAAAAAAACAGAGTTTGTGCTAGGGAAGGATTAGGGCAAGTGAGTTCCAGGTGACCTGAGGAAGCATTTTCTTTTTGCTTGGTGTCACTGTCTCTTTCCACATCAACTGTCCTCTCTCAAGCTGAGCTGACAAGCCACTGCTTTGAAAACTGAAGCTTGTAGTCTCTTGTAATAGTAAATTTTACCTGGGTTTGGCAGACTTCCCAAGTGCTGTTTCTCCTAGCTGAAAATACACTCAAGCAAAACATCAGAAAACAAAACTACAATTAATGCTAAAAGAACTACAACAAGAAAGCAAGATAATGTCCGTAAATTAAAAAAAAGTTTCACTTCAATAAAATACATTATAAAATAGTTGAAGCATAGAGGATCACCCATGCTAAGAGGTTAGGTATGTCTGTGAAACATTTCAAGAAAAAAAAAAGTTGGTGAGGCTTTTGCTTTTCCTGTGAAAGATATTTTTGCACACATCTGATGCCTTGGAAGCTGCTTGTGGGAACCCAGGAGCAGCGGATTCCTGCCTGGGTGACAAAAATCACATCTGTGAGGTTGTTTTTTTATCATTTCCAGTCCTTCAAATGTGTCTAACATTATCATGTGTGAGACCACTTCAATGAGAAGTGCTGTTTTACCATACTCCATAGTCTACTTTACATACGAGCATCTGGCATGTTTGCGTAAGTGAAGATGATGTCAAAAGACGGGTTTCTTTTGTGTAATGTAGAATTTGAAGTCAGATGGTTAGGTAGATAGTAACTGACTGGTCCTGTTGCCATTTCATCCAATAGAAGACTCATCCTGACTGGAGTTTAGGTAATTAGCAGTGTTTGTTAACCATCTGTGTGGTTTTTCATTAGGAAACCACACCATCTGAAACCTTGTATTTTGTCAAAGGTGGTCTGTTATTAGGAATTAAGTCAAGACAAGGGGCGAGTCTTAGCTGTACCGGTTGCTGGGTAGACTTGGTGGAGATATATTCCTATATAGCTCACTGTTCATAGCGATAAGCATTTTCTGTAATAAGTATATCTGAAAACCAGGCTGTGAACTAAGTTAAGTAACCTTAAAAGCGCTGGGACTGGCGAGTGCCTCCTGCTCTAAGAAACAAGATCACTTTTACTGAAGAGGGTAACAGGAGGCTCCAGAAGTCCAGCCCTGCCAGTCTTAACTGCAGTAGTGGGGAGGTCCCCTTCCCTTAATACTGGGGAACGGTGGGGGATTCCTTCCAGTCTGGTACAAGGATGAAGGAGCTGGTTTGAAGCTAAGCAGTCAGCCTGAATCTCTCATCACAGCTCTTGACATTCAGGAAGTTCAGAGCACTCATTTTCTCCCACTACTCATCATTGTGTACAGCCCTAAACTATAGGATAAAGCAGGGTCAAAAAAAGGATTTCTGAATCCCCAAAGGCTTACAAGAAATCCTCTTGCTGGGCTCGTTTGATGTAGATTTCCGTTCATCTACATAGATGCCTGCTGAATTTCACCTTTTCAAGATTAATAAGCCAAAGTTTGTTGACCCTAAGAAGGGCAACTGCCTCTTACTACTTGCTGCGTGGAAATATCTACATTTTTTAGAATCAGTAATGATTGTGGGTATAAGGCCTCTCTTTGGTATGGTCCAATGCCCAGATGAGTTACTGCATCAGTACTTTTTACTTGAGAATTTTAAAACTGAGATCTGAATCCAGGTTTTCAGCATCCCTACCTCATGCCTAGCTTGAGAGCAAACTGAGCATTCAGTATTCCCAGTTTTGGCATGCTGCAGCTTTACACACTTTACAGCAACTTCTTTCTTCTGTACGTGGGTTTAAATATTTAAGGGTTAAGAAGAGGTGCTCACGCTGAGAACTCACACTCACACAGTGAGTGCATATTAGGATTCAGAAACTCAGGAAAAACCCCTTCATATACTGATTTTCTTAGCGCTTTGGAATAACTTATTTCTGGCCAGACGGAAAGAGTGAGTCTGTCAGACTGCCTTCTGCATGACAGGAGGGATCTCAGCCTAGGTGAGGACCAGGACAGCACACCTGCAAACAGCGGGTGAGCATCTCCCAGGCTGGTCACCGACCGCGGTGTCAGAAGGCTCCATCAACCAGAGAGAGGCAGGGACTGTTTGTAAGGGAGCATGCACAGGAAACTTCTGATTCAGGACATGTTTGTGCCTATTTGATAGATTTTTTTTTTCTTCCTCCCTCTATTGTCAGCTTATTCTTAGGCATGATAAAATGAGGATGAGTCATATAATTAATTTCATTATAAATACATTTGAGAGTTCACTAGAGAGTTTATCTTTTCTTCTTCTCCCTTAAAAAAAAAGCTCACTCCACATAAAGATGCTTGACTCTTTTCACATAAATAGGGGAAATCACTTTTGCCAATCAGTAGACTGTCAGTTCTGCATTAGCACATTGGCTTGAACATAAAAATGACCTTTTAGCATTCATATGTATCCACCTCTCTAGAATTAATCATCCATTCAGCTAGTAGTTTATTTAAACATAAACACACAAAAAAGGTGCAGTAAGAGTGTTTTCAGAATCCAAATATTTGCTTTCTACTTCTTTAACCACCTACCCACCACAAGGGTGAAAGCTGCCAACTGGCAGCTGAAAGCAACGCTTTGTCTTCGATTAGTCATATCTTTTTTTTTTTTTTTTTTTTTTTTTT
>Ga0065711_1006022_pt1 | contig 19190 bp, 9 predicted proteins | sample Hoacrofraction12_FD_59098 | JGI IMG/M metagenome (GOLD analysis project Ga0065711, IMG submission 59098) | Hoatzin crop microbial communities from Cojedes, Venezuela - Epithelial fraction 12 v2 (version 2) | ecosystem: Host-associated > Birds > Digestive system > Esophagus > Crop | place... | reverse complement strand
TCCTTAGTTTGACCAGCATCTCTTGTCTCAGCCATGCCGGTCTCTTCCCTTCTCTGCCCGACTTCTTACACTTGGGGATCAAGAGCTCTTGCGCTCTCTGGAATACATCCTTAAAGACCTGCCAGCTCTGTTCTGTTCCCTTGTCCCTGAGGACCTTTTCCCAGGGAGTCCTTCTGTGAATTTAGAATTCACAGCTTTCACTTGCAATGTGTTTGATGCTTTAGTCGGGATAGGGGTGTCTAGAGATTAAACCTACAGCTAATGGAACATTTTGGAATACTGGGTGAAAACAAGTCAGTAAGTATAGCTTGAAAGTAGAATTAAACCTATGAAGTGTGAGGTTTTCTTACTGTGGGATTCTATATTTGTATACAAATCAAGTCAGGTTATAGTTAAATTTTTAAGGTCTTCACCCATCTTTGCATCTGTGTACCTTTGCAACTGCACAGGGTTCCACTGGCTTTATGGTTACATGAGTTTAACTGAGGGTAATTTTGGAATCAAAGGACAATTTTTTAAAAATCTATTTTGTGTATTATTACTTAAACATTGTATTGGTTTGTGTTCACCAGGATGTAGGATGTAGGATGACTGTAGTGGTAGATACATATGAAAAGATAGATTGGCCTAGAAGTTCTAGGAGAAGAATTTTTCCCTTAGATAATTCACTGCTTTGAGTTTCAGAAGTTCTGCTTGCTTATTTTTCATATGAACAATTCCTCTGTCAAGACAAAAAAAAGTGTCTTGACACATCCTTACAAAAACAGGTTTTTCTTGCTCTCTAATACTTAGACATACAAAGTAAAGGAAAGCCAAGTTGATATTAGTCAAAATTTGTTCAGACTTTCACTTTCAGATAAAATATGCATGAGATGGTCACACATGCCTAAGAGGTAACATGTTTTTTCAGAGACCGAGTAATACCATCAGAAGTTTATGTTGTGAGACACTTGTCTTAAACCTTTAGATATTAACATTCTTTGTTTTGTCGCTAGTATCTCCTATAGAAAGCTGAAAACAAGATTAAAAAAGAACACATTAGTATATCTTTTTTACAGGGAGCTTTCATTACCTCTCATCTAAAATAAAATGTGGTGCAAAATGTTGCTCTCAAATGTGATATCTAAATAATTCTTTGACATTCATTATAGAATGTTGAAAGTATAATGAATATGAATATGTTTTAATTTGATGATACTTTTGCTATTTTCTCTTTCACTATGCTTTTATTAAATACTTGAGTTGCAACACCCTTACAAAGTAATTTTTCAACTTTACACAGAGTGCCATCTAAAGGTACTGTTGTCTCAAATGAAAAAAAAAAAGTGTGGGTCATACTGAAGATTTCATTTTAAGACCCAAATGAATTACATCACTGTATGTTGGAATGCAGCCATAGATTTGTTCAGCAAGTAGAGCAGGGTAGAGCTGAAGTCTTTATATCTTTTTCTCATTGGATTAATTCATCATCAACATAAATTCTGCTATTTTAGTGAAACAATAAGACTACATTATTTAAGAAGGGAAGAAAATGAAGTGAGAACAGTCGTAAGATAATCTCTTTGTCTTTTCCTTCATATTCCTTTTCTCTTCTTCTAGGTTGCTAACATTTTTTTTGCAATTCTGAATGCTGCTTGACTCTAATGCAGCAAAGTGTTTAATATTAAACAAAAACTTAGATTTCAACTCCAAGGACCTATATAACTGAAGCCACAGAATAACCTTAGAATTTAAACTTTCTTGACTTAGTTTGTTCTGTGAAACACCTTGCATACATGTAGCACCTTTATAACCTACTATTAATGATGACACACGGCTTCAGCTGTTGCCTACAATAGCTAACTAATGAATTACTTGAATTTTGCACAGATTCTCTTGGTTTGACCTCCAATCACTTGTTAGGGCATGCATTGACTGTGAATATTAAATATACTAATGCCTGTGGTAACATGCCAGGCTCACTTGACTGTGAGACAAAAAATAGCTTGAAAAGCCTTGTACTGTATAACACCTTGGTCCATTATACTCCATTTCAGAATCACAGAATCACAGAATGGTAGAGGTTGGAAGGGATCTCTGTGGGTCATCTAGTCCAACCCTCCTGCCGTTGTAGTGAGGGAGACCTGAATTCATCTCAAAAATGATGCTGGCTTCAGAGAAAAAAAAGGCATTGCTAATAATGCATTTTATGTTGGTCTCCAGATAATAGTTTAAAAATTGATTTTTTTTATCACACGCAATTTAGTACTTCTCAATATAAGAAGCATATTGTTCAGATTGAATAGGTAGCGCAGTGGACAAACAAAACGATTCAGGTTCTGCAAGCCTCAATTACAAAGATTTGCCAGTATAGTTTAGAAAATAGAAGTCTAAGCTAAGACCATGCAGACAGAAAAATAAGATTTTGAAAGAAAAGAGCACATTAATACTAACATACAGAAAGCGCTAATAAAAAGAGGGTAGCTGGCATAAATGACAGAATCATAGAATCATAGAATGCTTTGGGTTGGAAGGGACCTTTTAAGGTCATCTAGCCCAACCTACCTGCAGCGACCAGGGATATCTTCAACTAGACCAGGTTGCTCAGAGCCCTGTCCAACCTGGCCTTGAATGTTTCCAGGAATGGGAACTCCACTACCTCTCTGGGAATATGTTCAAGTGTTTCACCACTCTCATTGCAAAAAATTTCTTCCTTCTATGTAGTCCAAATCTACCCTACTCTTAGTTTAAAGCCAGTACTCTTTGTCATATTGCAGCAAGCCTTGCTGAAAATATTTTCCCCATCTTTCCTATAGGCCCCCTTCAGGTACTGAAAGGCTGTTACAAGGTCTCCCCGCAGCCTTCACTTCTCCAGGATGAACAGCCCCAACTCCCTCAGCCTTTCCTTATAGGAGAGGTGCTCCAGCCCTCGGATCATCTTTGTGGCCCTCCTCTGGACCCTCTCCAAGAGCTCCATGTCCTTATTGTACTGGGGACTCCAGAGCTGGACAAGTGACTCCAGATGGGGTCTTGCCAGAGCAGACTAGAGGGGCAGAATCACCTCCCCTGATCTGCTGGCCATGCTTCTTTTGATGCAGCCTAGGATATGGTCAACCTTCTGGGCTGCAAGTGCACATTGGTGGTTCATGTCTAGCTTGTCATCCACCGGTACACCCAAGTCCTCCTCTGAAGGGCTGCTCTCAAGCTCTTCATCCCGCAGCCTGCATTGCTACCAGGAGTTGCCCTGACCCAGATGCAGGACTTTGCACTTGGGGTTGTTCAACCTCATGAAATTCACACAAGCCCACTTCTCAAGCTTTCCCAGGTCCCTCTGGATGACATCCCATCCTTCTGGCATGTCAACTGCACCACTCAGCTTGGTGTCATCTGCAAACTTACTGAGGGTGCATTCAATCTATCTGTCTAAGTTGTTGATGAAAATGTTAAACAGCACCGGTCCCAGTACAGACCCCTGAGGGATACCACTTGTCATCTATGTCCATTTGGACATTGAGCCGTTGACCACTACCCTCTGGATGTGACCTTCCAACTATTTCCTTATCCACCAAACAGTCCACCCATCAAATCTGTATCTCTCCAATTTAAAGGATGTTGTGAGGGACTGTGTTGAAGGTTTTAGACAAGCCCAGATATATCACATCCACAGCTCTCCCCATGTCTGCTGATCTAGTCACATCACCATAGAAAGCCACTAGGTTTTTCAGGCAGGGCTTGCCCTTGGTGAAGCCATTCTGGCTGTCTCATATCACCTCTCTGTCCTCCATGGGCCTTCTCACAGCTTCTAGGAGGATCTGCTCCATGATCTTCCCAGGCACAGTGCTGAGGTTGACGGGTCGGCATTTCCCAGGGTCCTCCTTCCTACCCCTTTTAAAAATGGGCACAATGTTTCCATTGCTCCAGTCACCAATGACTTTGCCTGACTGCCATGAGTTTTCAAGTATGATGGAGAGTGGCTTGCCAATGACATCAGACAATTCCCTCAGGACTCTGGGATGCATTTTGTCAGGTCCCTCAGACGTATGTATGTTCAGGTTCCTCAGATGGTCATGAACCTGGCTTTCTCTTACAGTGGGAAGGGCTTTTCCCCTCTGGACCCCTTCTTGCAATCCATTAAATGGGGAGGGCGCAAAGAGAGGGGCAGCCAGTGAAGAGTGAGTTAAAGAAGTTGCTGATTACCTCAGCCTTCTCTTCATCTGTTGATTCGAGGTTGCCATTCTTGTTCATTGGTGAGGTTACACTTTCTTTGACCTTGCTTTTCTGGCTGACATACCTGTAGAAGCCCTTCTTGTAATCCTTTTCATCCCTTGCCAAGTTCAGCTCCAGCTGTGTCTTGGCCCTCCTGACCTCATCCCTACACAACTGGGCAGCATCCCCATACTCTTCTCAAGATACCTGTGCCTGCTTCCAGTGCCTGTGCAGTTCCCTCTTGGCTTTTAGTATGACCAGCAGGTCTTGACTCTGTCATGCCTGCCTCTTCCATTGCTTGCCTGACTTCTTACACCTGGGCACTGAGAGTTCCTGCGCTCTATGGAAAGTGTCCATAAAGATCTGCCTGCTCTGTTAGCGTCCTGACTATACTCCTCACCTTTTCCATGTCCCTCAGGACTGTGAATTCCACCAATGCATGATTGCTGCAGTCCAGGCTGCCTCCAGGCTTGATGTTACCGATGAGCTCACTTGCACTGGTGATCATCAGGTCCAGTATTGCTTCCACTCTGGTAGGGGTGTCAATTACCTGGTTTAAAAAGTTATCATCAATGCATTCTAGGAATCTCCTGCATAGCCTGCAGCTCACCATGCTACTTTTCCAGTAGATGTCGGGGTGGTTGATGTCCCCCAGCAGGACAAGAGACTGCGAGTACGAAGCCTCCTGGAGCTGGAGGAAGGAGGATTCGTCAGTAGGCTCCCCTTGATCAGGCGGCCTGTAGTAGACACCCACAACCAGGTTCCCTTTGTTGCCTCTGTCTCTGGTTCTTATCCATAAGATTTCGACCTGCTTGTGACTCCTATTCAGGGACAACTCTTCATGCTGCATTGATTTCTTGATGTAGAGGGTAATGTCTCCACCCTTCTTTCCCCACCTGCGCCTTCTGATCAGCCTGTAGCCATAGATAGCCACCCTCCAGTCATGAGATTCATCCCACCACGTTTCAGTAAGGGCAATCAGATCATAGCTTTCTAGCAGCATGGTAGCTTCCAGATCTTCCTGTTTATTTCCCATGCTGTGTGCGTTCATGTAGGGGCACTTCGTCTGCGCTGTTGGCCATGTCACCTTCACAGAGGAACAACCCTTGTTTCCCTTGAGGTGTTTCACAGAAGCTTCCTTGTTGGCACTTACTACCTCAGGAGCTCACCTCTGCAAGACTTTGACTGTGCCGCAGGGTACCCAGCATTCCTCTGGGCAATAGGCTGAGGGCCTGTACCAGCACCACGTCCCTCCAACCATTGTGCATCACCCCATACTTGCCATCACTGTCAAGCCCGATATGTTGCTCCTCCCCCTTCACATCTAATTTAAAGCCCTGCCAATGAACCCCGCAAGCTCCTGAGCAAAAACCCTCTTTCACCTTCAAGACAGGTGAATCCCTTCTGATGCCAGCAAACCTCATGCTGTGTAGGCCATGCTGTTGTCAAAAAAGCTGAAATTGTGTGGCGATACCAGCCACAGAGCCATATATTAATAGATTGGGAACACAAGATGGCAAAGACATGATGTGAAGTGCTTGCACCCATTCAGTTAAATAAATCAATTCAGAGAAGTAATAGACATACAGAGAAAATAAAAGATGTAAGATACCTTGTTGATTGAGTAATACAAAAATACACCAAGCTGTTGTATACCAAGCTGGAATGAGGATGAACACCTAGATGTGCCAATAGGAGCTGGACAGAAAATTTTGTGTGTGTGGTAACCATAATATCCTTTGACTAGCATATCATGCCTTTCATAGACACTTAAAAAAAAATAGCATGAACAGTTGAAGTGTGACTTATTAACTGAAATCCAAATGTGACTGTAAGTTTCTATTTGTCACCTGTCTGTATGTGCGAGCATATTTCATCCCTGAAGAATTCCCATTCGTTTTACAGTAGGGATATTGAACTGGAACCCCCCCACACTCCCCATATCTCATTTTTTAAATCACTAGTTTGGTTTGAGTCTCAATAGCTTTCATTCTCTCTCTCGCTCTCTTTTTGATATAAAGATAAAACCATTACAAACCACAAACATTTTGGGTCCTGTTTGCCTTGCCCACAGCTGCACTCACAGAATGGAAAGTGCTTGTCAAATTCAGCACAGAAATTTCAGGATAAAAGGCTTGACAGCTGTAAGCTTGTTCCTTAGGATATACTGTATCAGGACCAAAAAATTCCCGCCGTCCTGCAAGTGCAAAATATTCTAAGCTTTATTGTGTATTGTTCTTCAGACTGCATAAAATATTAAAAAAAAACAGAGTCTCAAATGTTACTTTTCATTCATTTTTATATAACATTAAATTTTTACAAAGGAAACCCAGAAAGAATAAGAAATAGATGCAATGAATTTACCAGTGGATGATTTTGTGACACAGTAATTTTATCAGACTGTCTCTTAAAGAAAGATATCCTTGCTGCATAAAGTTGCGGTCTGATTTTTCAGCTTCACATTGGAGTGTGACTAGATCTTGAGTAAAGTTCATAACTTTTTCCAGAAATTTATGGTTGGTGTTCCTGGACTACTGCTTGTTATTTTACTCATCTTTCAGTTTGAAACAGCTCCTAAAGAAGACGCTGACAATTACCTTACATTGATATCTGCTGAATCTTTCATCTATATTATCTTTCTAAAGGAATCATCAGAAAGACCTCTGATAACACTGGCTAACTATTTATATACAGTTCACTGCAATAAATTCTGCTAATTTCAATGCATGGATGGTCACTAATTTTTCCATCATAAAATTAAGGAATAAAAGAGACATGCAGCTCTTTTTTTCCTAAAGATAATGTTACACCATATAATTTCAGGATGACTGAGCCTAATTTCACACCTTTTTTTCAACTGTTGTCCACTCTTTGCCATTTACTTCAACACTAGTTACTCCTTTGAGCACAGGTGGGAAACTAGGTGGAAAATGTGCTGGTGTAGTAAAAGGTTGTATGAGAATTTCTATGTCTATGCTGTTTGTCTGTGTACTGCATCTCTATTCTCTTTTTTGCATTTTCCACACACATATATAACTGAATGCTGTTGCATTCATGGTCAGAATGTCTACTAAAACAAACAAACAAACAAACAGCTAATTTAGTGGGATCTTTTGAATAGTGTAATTCTTGCTTAGGGAATTGGATCGCTGTGACAGGATGGTTAGTCACAGTCCAGAGAGTGCTAGGGGTCTTTGTGGCAAGAGTCCTTGCAATGACATCCAGCTGGATTGGAATGGGGCCCCTCAAACTACTGATCTGCTCAGTTCTCATATCCAGCTGAGCAGTGGTCCCAGAAGACCACCTCAGCACATGCATGATTAATTTCTATTAATTGTATTAAACTATGTACAAAACATTTCTAAACTATCTTATCTATCTGCAAAAGATTGCCTTATGCAAACTTTTTTGCATCTGCAAGAACAGTTATTACCAATTATTTACAAGATTCTTATTTATGTACATTTATCATCACTTTTACAGCAGGAATGATCTGCAGTGACTTTTGGCCACATTCTGCACCCAGGGGGTTATTCAAAACATTAAACGCAGAAGTAGTGCCTGTCTGCCCAGATGCAGCAGAAGCTGACTAGGAAGTCTCTAGGACTGTCTGAATCTCATGTTGTCGAAAGTGAGTCCTTTGTCTCAGACCAGTTTGCTGGTTCTTCTATGTAGAGAAAGTGGACACCTCCTAGATCATCCAGGGAATTAACAATTAAGTGTACTGGGTGTACACAAAGGCACAACTCTGATACTCTGCTACACCACAGTTGTAGCTTAAATTCACAGAATCATAGAGTCATAGAATCATTAATGTTCAAAAAGACCTCTAAGGTCATCAAGTCCAACTGTCTACCCAACACCACCATGCCTACTAAACCATGTCCTGAAGTGCCACGTCTACATCTTTTTTGAACACCTCCAGGGATGGTGACTCAACCACCTTCCTGGACAGCCTGTTCCAATGTCTGACCACTCTTTCAGTGAAGAAATTTTTCCTAATATCCAACCTAAACCTCCCCTGATGCAACTTGAGGCCATTTCCCCGTGTCCTATCACTAGTTATCTGGGAGAAGAGACCAACACCTGCCTCACTACAACCTCCTTTCAGTAGTTGTAGAGAGCAATAAGGTCTCCCCTCAGCCTCCTCTTCTCCAGACTAAACAGCCCCGTTTCCCTCAGCCGCTCCTCATAAGACTTGTTCTCTAGACCCTTCACCAGCCTCATTTTTCTTATTTGCACATGCTCCAGCACCTCAGAATCCTTCTCGTTTTGAGCCCAGAAATAAATAAATTAATAAATTGAGAAAAGATTGAAAGGTTATAAATTCCAATATCTTATATGCTTGCAGAGTGACTTACATGCCATAAGCAGCTTTATTTCATATTTTGTAGCTCCTCTAAATCATGGTACGCTGTAAATGCATATTTAAGGAACTCAGAAGCAGAATCTCAAAAGAACTCATCTTAAGTACATTAAAATAAAAGCTGGAAATGTACCTGATTCACAAATTCCATTTGAGTTCAGAAAGATAACCACATGAAGTGCTCACTGCTTTGAGCTGTGGAGTCAGGGCCTGAGATGAAAATTGTGACCTCTGCACAGCTTTGAACTCTGTTGTGGCGATTGCCTCAAAATAAGTGTATGAAGTTGCTGGTGAGCACCAGCATAATGCTTATTTTTACATACTTTACTGGAAAATTGGCAACATTTTTTGTCAATTATCTCCATTCCATGAATTCTTTACACTTGTAAACAAAGTCAATTTAAGAATGTGTTCAATAAGAAAAACATGAATATGCTGTTCTGGCTGAATCAGCAACAGAATGTTCCATCATAAATTATTTGGGTTATTGAATGCAGTGAGTCATATTTTCCATGGTGTGATATTTTGGTGCTATACACATACATTATACCAACAGTACGGTTTGTCATATGTGTTTATCTAGTTAATCTTTAGATTATTTTATTTGCATCTTATTATAGATACTACCTTAGAGACAAAATCAAGTTTTCAGAGATTATCCAATTTATAGTGGACTGAAGAACAAAATATGAACATCATCCTCCATGGTAAAGTGCTAAAGCTACAAGGGACTGAAGGATCGTGTTTTCGTCAAAGCAATGAAAGCCTCATGAGAATCTAACATCCAGATATTACTTTCATCCATTTCAGTCTTTAATTCTGAATGTTTTAAATTTCTCTCCAAACATTGTTTATTTTTCCTGTCTTCTTGCTAATTTATTTATTCTAATGTCTTTATTTCTGATGTAGTTTTTTGATTTGTCCTTTCTACAAAGATGTACACTGATACAAAAGATTAGGTACCCCCCTACACATTTTAACAAACTTAATTAAAGATGGTCACTGCATTTGGGTATCTCTCACACTATGATTACAACATATATGAGAGCAGCTGAAGCACTAAATAAGAGCAGATTAAAAAATGTTATTGTGAGATGTAAAATGGTGATTCTGTGAACATAATGTATTGATTCCCAGATGCACTTGTAAATCTGTTGTACACTCAAGTTCGAAATCTTTCTACTTTGTGCATTTAGAATTATTAAGTAGGTAAGAGTGAGCATTTTTTTTGCAGATGCTCACAAAGATAATTTTTTCTGGATTTTTTTTTTTCCCTGCAGATGAATATTCCAAAAATAGGGTAGAACGTCAGTGAAGATCTTTGCTACATAGTTTGCCTGACATTAGGGTACAAATATTTTCCTGTTGACATTCTTTTTCTGTGTTTTCCTCACCATAGTGACCCTCCCGTGATGATTCAGTGTTCTTTGAAGTTTCTTGTTTAATTGCCCCCCTTACACAGCAGACTACATGATTCATGCCATATCTTTAAAAGAAAAAAATCTTCACATGTTATTTCTATCATAAGTTTCTTGTGTGTTCATCTCTCCAGTTCAGATTCAGTTCAGATTCAGTTCAGATTTCCTGTTTGTGTTTGTTACCACATCAGTTCTTCCTATCTACCTGATAATATCTATTAATCATTTACAGGTTGAACCAAAAGGCAGGTATTGTCTATTCATTAGTCCAGGCCTAATGTTCTTATCCTTTGTAGGTAGATGATTTTTTTTTTCTGTGTCTTAGGTGTTTAGTTGTCGTCTCCTACTAATTCCCCACCATCACTCAAAATAATGCTCTGTATCTGAGATAACCAAACCAGTGAAAAATGTGAGTTGCATGATTATTTAGCATCTGTCTGAAAATGTTTTGTGCTAAACCATGACCAAACACCCAATAACATGGACATTTGGAGACATATTCTGTGATCTTTCATTGAATAGAATCTTACTCCTCAAGATGTCAAGCTCTGTGCAAGTACGCATGAGAATATATCCAGCAACTGTGAACAAGGGAGCCAGAATATGGCCTCAGTAGAACATGCAGTCAACCATCAAAGAAAATATGTGATAAATATGTGTTTGAGTAGCTAAAACCTGAAAATAATTAAAATGAGTGATAATATAATTTACATTTGCAGATGGATCTAAAAAATCCTAAAGATTTTTTCTCGTAAAGTAGTTGGACATCTGTGTTTAATGTCAAGAACATTTATCTTGTTGCAGTTGTCTCTGTAAAACTTATTTGCATTTTATTATTATTAATTCATGAATGCATGAAATCTTTTGCTGTTCATTCATATAACTATGCTATCAAAATTAGTGTTCTCCTACCTGTTTTACATTAACATAGCCCAAGTGATTTAAAAGCTAAATTAGCCAGTTGTGTCTAAGGAGACTGCTATCACCAGTACAGTGACACATTTGTGGTGCAATGCTTGCAATACTAACTAAAAATCTTGAAAAAAGTGATGATTACTACGACAAGACAGGTAAGTATAATTTCTGAGAAAATACTGCAGTTTTTGAGTTGAGATTTAAAAAAATATCATCACCGAAATCAGACATAAGCCTTCAAAACAGAATATAAGCCAGAGTTTAGTTCTGAATAACTTTGTGTTGGCCTCCTCCAGAGAGGCCGTACTTGTTCAACTGTGTCCTCACACAGGCAGAATCACCATTGAGTTCATTGGGAATTTGTTCTGATGAAAGGCTTTAGATTTCTGTCTATCGAATAATTATGCTATACTAGTTTAAACTGCAAGATAATGGTAAAGCATATTTTTACTTCGGTCACAGTGCTTCTAGGGATGATTTCTAAAGCTGTAGTGAACTGGTTGATTCTCTTCCCCCATGAGCTTGTCTTTCTTGCCCCTCCTCCCAAGCCGGTGAACAAAACCCTAAACCCAAAAGACATAGCTCAGCCCTTCTCCACCCCAGAAGAATCCAAACAAAAATTTCATTGTAGCTTCTGGATTTGACTGGCTTGTGTGCTCATTTGTAAAATGTACTGCTGACAGTCCTAATTTTCAACTCATTATCAGTTCTACACAGCCCAGCATGTTGAAAAATACTAAGAATTTTGTAAAAAATCCTCTTTCTAATTAAGGAGGAATCATAATTATACATTCTTTCAATGTAAAGGGTTCTGTAACCACTCCATCCCTGGTGTAACATTGATAGAGTACATTTAATAAACCAAGTTTATAGCTCATTCTGAAATGACAGTACTTGGGCTGTGTTATATTTCATCAGTGTCTGTATGGTGCAGAGTTTTGTTCTGTACCCCAGTGTTTGCCAGTTATAAGATATGAATAAGGGTTAGATAACAATGGCACTTAAACCATGTGCTTTAAAATATGTTGGCATCAAAGCATTAAATCATCAGTCTCTGGCAAGATGCCTCACAGCAGTATGTTGTCTTCTGCTGTCTTGAATGTGTAAGACTAATAATTCTGCAATAAACTGTTCACAATTATGCTTAGTACTACTAAGAAGGTTAAGATTAAGGGCAACTCTGTTACTTAGTTGCAGTCACCCCAAAAACTACTTTTAAAACAAATATTTTGTAGTTATGCACAGTCCCAGAATTACGCTGCTAGCACCCATGGCAGTGAAAAGAAATTGAGGATTGATCTAAGGACCAAGGTGACTTATAGCTATCCTTACAGTTGTGACCTGCCATTGGTGGCTAAGCTGAAGACTTAAGAGGAGCATGAAATCTGTGGACATTTGCAAGGCACACTATGAGGGAGACTGCCTACTGCCTTTCATTCATGGGGACCTTATGGTTGTTCTCCTTGCTAAACAGACTCATCATGGACTGGAAAATAAACTGCACCAGGTAAACCAGTAAAAAAATAGATTTCTAGCTTTTTGTAAAAAATTTAGGGTTTTTGCCTTCTCTTAGAGCAATTCAACAGCACACTGCATAGTCATTTATTAACCACTAATTCAGATACCTAATTTTAGGCACTTAACTCTGAATTTGTTTATTTGCTTGAAGTCCTACATATTGACAAAATCTGCAACAGCAGGCTACACTTCCTCCTCATTCTGCACAAAACCCGGAATAGGTGGTATTTATCCCATTTTCAAACACACAAGCTATCACTGTTCACAGGGCCAATCTGATGATGAATGTGTTATCACAGTTGAAATGGTGTCTGCTGTAAAAGGGATATCAGAAGTACTGTGCTCTCCATACTTCTGTGCCAGTGTGCCTCAATCCTGACATTGCTCAGTGATGGAGCACTGAAACACCTCTCACAGTGTTTAAATTCATTCTGATTAGAGAGACAGTGGGAAATTTGGCAAAAATTTGTGTTGTTACAGACTTCTACTGCTCATAGCTCATTTACTACATACACGCTGCCGAGCACTAGCAGTATTTTTAATATTGCCCTGACACAATTTTAAATAAAACACATTTATTATCACAAGCAGAAAATAAGACATACAGAAGGCAGAATCCAAGTGCCAGGTATTAAAGTGCTTAGTTGCCTCACAAGTAAAGGTCAGCAACAGTGTTTTTTCCTGGGATTAAAAACCTGTTCAAGAAGAAAAAACTTGTTGATGCCCACTCAGGACTTTAAGGCTGTGCACATTATTTGGACACTTCTTTGCTGCCTGCAATTGTCTATTTTGAAATGGCAGGTGGCTTTGTGTGTTCTGATCCATCCCTATTCCTTTTCAATTTATCTTCCCAGAGAGTATGGGTTAGGCAGAGCAGCTGGCTGTCATTGTGACTTGCTTTTTACTCAGCTGCGCAGCTGAGCTGAATAAGGAACAAGAAGAAAAAGTCAGCAAAGTTGTCCAAAGTCAGTCAGTGCCACGACTGAAACTGTAAGGTGGAATTGTCTTGACTCTCAGCCTAAATGCTGCCGGAGTTGCCTGCTCTTAATTGAGTACTGTACATTTTGGAAAACTTCTTGCTGTTCTGCTACATTTTATTTAAACAATTCTTTGGAAAAAGGTGGTGGTAGGCATGAGGAAATAGAAAGAAAATACCCCATACTGTGAGCTAGATATTTTGAGTTACTGTACACAGCAATTTCTATATTTTTATATATCTGATTCTGCTTATTTTTTCAATTCAGTAGTCAAGATTTATGACTTTATTGGTAAACAGTAAGATAGGTCTGGCATGGGAATGAAGGCATAGAATATGGGACAGAATGTAGCACTTTTTAAATGATTTCTCATTGAATAGTGATCTATTAAATGTATTTTAATTAATGTGATCATAACAAAATGATTTTTGAAAATTCCAGCCATATGCCTAATGAAAGATTATGTTCAAATAGAGGAAATAATAGGTCCATTTTTCTTGGTCTCAAGTGATGTGCTGATATTTTTTTACTATGAGTGAAAGTGTATGGTTATTTCACTTCTTGCTTTACTTTACTTCTTTACTTTTACTTACTAAAAAAGATTGGTTTTTTATTTTTAAATAAAAACCTGTTTACTTTTAGAAAAGTAGGCAATATCTGCTCCAGGTAATACAGTGCTATACAAAGACATCTAAATGAGCTATACATGAGCTAGTTCTGTAACTGTACATGCTACAGCTGAGTCAGTGCAGTGCTCTACTTCAAATGAGTAACCAGTAATCTTGCTGAGAAACCAGGCAACAGTTTTCGGATAAGAGGTAATCTGAAGTAATATTTCCACAGCTGTTACATTATTTCATGCAGAGATAACTGAATGTTTGGAGCTAGCTTTTATCTTGTGGATGTATCCATGGAATGTCATGTGATTAATGAGAAGTAGTGGTAGCACTCCGACTACCAGGGCCCACAGAAAGGAAAAGACTAAGTTTAGAACATAGGGGAAAACAAAAGCAACATCTGGTAATGGAGCAAACAGATATATGTGGGGAACTAAAACTGAAGGTATGTTTGTGGGCAATTATCGAGGTAGAACAGATGATGTAAACAGATTTATCTGAAAGAAATTATGTGAAGGTTTCACAGAGAAAGTCATTCAACATATAAATACATCACATTTGTTTAAGGATAGACTACAACAATTTTTACTACTACAGCAGCATATTCAAGGTTTATGCAAAAGAAGACCACAGAAAGGCTAAAGAACAGGAGCTTTCTGGTCTAGTGTCTATGTGTAAAAGTAGATACCACAGACTGAGAAAAAGCAATAGTCCAGTCATTAGGTAAGATGAACCTAAACCATCTCACGTCTTAGCATTGCACCTACCACATGAGTTTCGTAAGACTGTAGGAAAATTCAAGTTGGAGGAGACCGCAGAAGGCTAGCTGTCTTATTAATGAGGGAAGGCTACCCTGAAGCCAAAACTTCCCCAGGTTGAACAAGTTGCTTTCCCTCAGCCTTTCCTCACAGGGCAAGAGCTGTACTTCCCCACCAACTCACTCCCTCTCAGCTGAACTTGCTGGAATCTTTCCCATGCAGAAGGTCCAGAACAGGATGAAGTATTCCAGACTTGGTCTAATGCCGGGTAGAGGGGCATAATCTACCAGGAATGCTCCTGTCAATACAGCCCAGGATGCACTGGCCACCTTTGCTGTCAAGGCACACTGCTGACTCATGCTCCTCCTGCTACCCGCCAAAATCTCCAGGTCTTTTCAGCAGAGCTGCTCCCCAGCCAATGAGTGCCTAAACTTTGTTGCAAGGGGTTGTCTTTTCCCAGGTGCAGGAATTTGCATTTGCCACATTGAATTTAATGAGATTCCTGTTGGCCTGTTCCTCCAGGTCCCTCTGCATAGCAGCCGTGCCTGGAGTGGGATTGAATGTTTCTCCCAGTTTGGTGTCATCTGCAGAAATGATGAGAGTGCCTTTTCTTGGTCACTGACAAGGATGTCAAACAAGACAGGATCCAGGATAGACCCTTGTGCTATTCTACATGTTGCCTATCTTGAGGCAGAGTATGACCCACTAACCATTAACTTCTGAGCCTGAACGTGCAACCAAGTATTTATCCATCTGGTTTTCCATCCATCTGGATCATAATGTCCCTACCTGAAATAACAGATATTGTGGGAAACAATGTTGAAAGCCTTATTGGTCAGAGTAGATGACATCTAATGTTCTCCCACTGTCTGTAGACTTGGTTATTTGATCCTAGGAAGCAAGCAGGTTGGTCAGGTATGACTTAGCCTTTAGAAATCCATGCTGACTACTCCAAATCATCTGCTTCTTCGTATTGTTATAGGTTTGTTCCAACATGTCTTGCTCCATGATCTCCACATAGAGCAAACTGAAGCTGAATGGCCTGTAATTCCCTGGACTGTTCTTTTGGCCTTTTTGGAAAACGGGTGCACTATTTGCATTTCTCCAGTCATTGGCAATTCTCCCTCCATCTCCAAGACCTTTCAAAGATGAGAGCAGCCAAATCTGTCAGCACCACTAAATGCAGCCTGTTGATTTTTGGATACGTATATAGGTTGAGCTCTCTCAAGTAATCCTTGACTCAACCCTTATCCACCGCTGGTAGTTCTCAACCTTGAACAGTTTCACTGATCACAGGGGCCTTATAGCGCCCGTTGGTGAAGACTGAGACAAAGAAGGTCTTTAGTGACCTCAGCCTTATCTGTGTCCACTGTCAATAAATAATCTGCAGTCCAGGTGTTGCCTGAATAGATTCAGAGCTCCAGTGGAGAAGAGATTATAGCTTATAAATAACATATCCAGAGATCCCTAATGAACACATATTGCAAAGACCACTCAAATGCCTTATTTGCAGCTAGGATATCAGGGTGGTGACTAAATCAGTTATAGCTCTAATTCTAGCAATGCTGCAAAATAGCAATATTAATTTGAACCAAATGGAGGAAAAATGTTTGTGATGTCTCATAATGACTCTGATAGCAAGGACAGTGGGTAAATATAAGATGTCCAAGAAGAAACACACACAAGAATGTTTTAATCTGAGATATAGTTGCTGGGTAGCAAAGCAATCATATGGATAAGACGAGAGGATAATCTGAAGGTATCCTCAGAACGGGAAAGGGAGGAAAACACTCATTAGGGATTGTAGACAGAATTGTAGCAAAATATGAAGTATCCACATGCATAACGGCATATCCAAAATGAATATTTTTATTAAGCAAAATGAACAGAAAAACCTGCGAAAAAAAAAAAAAAATTCTTCAATATCTCTACTGCAATTAGCATAGAAAAAACCAGAAATTTAGTAGTGTGAGAAAACGTTCGGATAGATTAATACAAAACCTCTCAACAAAACAAAGAAAAAGAATTACTAATCTTTGCCAACTATTGAGGACGTTCTATATGATTTACTAGATTAAACTGCTGACTGCATCTATATTTACATGCAAAGTATCGTTGCTATCGGAACAACCTGGCAATGTTTCATATGCCTCTTAGCAAGTATTTTTGGGTACAAATGGCTTTGGGTATGAACAGAGCCTGCAAGTCATTACTGACATAAAGTAAACTAGCCTTTGAAGGGAAGTACAAGCTTCTTGATTATAAAAGGTTATATTCTTACTTAAATAAATTAAAGAAGCAGCAACCCATAATAGTGGTATGGAGATGCAATTGTAATAAACAGCTTTTCAGAGAGCATTGTAGGTCAAACTGAAGCTGAAAAGACATATTGCGTTCTTCCTGAGACATCTTTTGATTCTGAAAAGCTGTCTTAAGTTACCAAGGGCCAGAAAACCATTACAAATATATCCAGGCCATAGTATATGAAGGGAGGCCCGCAATCTATTTTACAAAAACCAATCAAAAGCCTGAGAATATTCATGTAGGAATAACTGGGAAGCAGGAACTAATGTTTAATAAAGTGATGAAATACATATGTGAGTCACTGATTCTGAAGTACTATAGCCTAGTGTAGTAGCCTACAATGTAATCACACTATACCACTTTTTAAGGACTGAAGAGCAGCACTTAGAAAAACAGAGATGATAGCATTTTCTAGATATAAACAAGGACAGATACATTCAGAAAAATAGGTCCTGGTTACATTCTTCAAAATGGAATAAATCTGCTTTCCTCACCTTTGGACACAGGATATTTGTGCAAGCTGATCACAGGTCATTAAAAAGCATGGTGAAGAAATCACAGCCAAGTGCACCTGAGTGTGTACAGCAGATGTTACTGGGACTTGAGTATTATGATGTGAGAATAAGCTGCTACTTTGGAAAGCTACTCATGCTTTAGATACACTGTGCAATGTGTACTTCCCTGAATATAGCAGAAATGGCATGCCTTTGCCAAAAAGAATATAAAGTCTGTCAATATGTGACAAAAAGATCACCTAAGAAATATTAGAAATGAAAATGGAAACAAAAGAGAACATATAATTATGCCAGTACATGAATCCATGGTGTTGCATGAACATTGTTCATAGTTCCGGTTAAACCATCTCAAGAAGATCAAGCAATACTGGAAGCAGAAAATGTTCTCACTACAAGAGATCAGAGGTGTAGAAAACCAAATAAGATTTTGAACTTAAATAAATGTGCTCAATACAAAATCATGAATGACACGCAGATGAAAGTAGGGAATTATCTCTTTTCTTATGGAACCTACAAATTGAATTACCAAATATCTATTTTAAAGAAAATGAGCAGTTTTTTTTACATGTGGTGCAGGGTCACTTTATAAAATTTATTTCTACATGCTTTGGATACAAAATAGATCAAGAATTTGAGTAAGAGAAACAGCCTTTTACTGAAAGAGAATTCTTAGTGACTGCATTCTGGAAACTTTTAGCCCAGGACAGACTCATTTTCAGACAGTTTTGGTTTCGGCTGCCGCCAGCAATAAAAGTGCCACGCGGCCGCCCGTCCCCCCGCCGGCGTGCAGAGGAGAAGGAAAAGAAAGAGGCAGAAACTGGTGGGTCGGGATAAGGACAGTTTAACAGAACANCANAGGGAAACAGGAACAACAACGGTACAAATAAGGAGAAAACACAACAACGAACCGCACGACCCAGANAGCCGCTCTCCCGAACAGGACCGGTGCCGGGCCCCCCCCAAGCCGCGAGTGACTTCCCGCTGCGCCGCCCCCCCACCGGAACCCAGTGTGACGGCACATGGTATGGAATACCAGGCTCTGTTTGGCCAGGTGGGGTCAGCCCCCACCCCCCAGCTGTGCCCTTTCCTAGAGTCCGGTGAAAATTAACCCTGTCCTGGCCAAACCCAGGACAATTTGAAATGATGCATAGAAGAAAAGTGAACACCACACTTCCTTCTGTTTGAAACAAATAATTTGCTGCAGATTGATCGAAGATGTAGGCTGCACATTGTACACTTATGCATCCAATAAAGCGTTATTTTTTCCCTTTGTAAAATCATAAATAATGACGAGGCAGAAATGAATAGCTTCAGGAATTCACTGACATTAGCTGATACAGTAGGACTCATCCTGTAAACTGTTGAATGGTGAGATGCTCAACAACAGACAGGATTAAGCTCTCAGCTCTGACTGAGTCATGGAACTGTTGGAGCGGGTCCAAAGGAGGGCTACGAAAATGATCCGAGGGCTGGAGCACCTCTCCTATGAGGACGCGCTGAGAGAGTTGGGCTTGTTCAGCCTGGAGAAGAGAAGGCTGTGGGGAGACCTGATTGCAGCCTTTCAGTACTTAAAGGGAGCCTATAGGAAAGATAGGGACAATCTTTTTAGTAGAGACA
>Ga0065711_1038068_pt1 | contig 19191 bp, 38 predicted proteins | sample Hoacrofraction12_FD_59098 | JGI IMG/M metagenome (GOLD analysis project Ga0065711, IMG submission 59098) | Hoatzin crop microbial communities from Cojedes, Venezuela - Epithelial fraction 12 v2 (version 2) | ecosystem: Host-associated > Birds > Digestive system > Esophagus > Crop | place... | reverse complement strand
GGAGCTTCAGACTGGATATAAGGAGGAAATGTTTTACACTGAGGGTGGTGAAACCCTGGCACAGGCTGCCCAGAGAGGTGGGAGATGCCCCATCCCTGGGAACATCCCAGGCCGGGTTGGATGGGGCTCTGAGCAGCCTGGTCTGGCTGAAGATGCCCCTGCTCACTGCAGGGGGTTGGGCTGGGTGGCCTCTAAATGTCCCTTCCAACCCAAAGCATTCTGTGATTCTGTGATTCCCCCTTGAAGAAACATTTGGAAATTGTGTTAGTTAACTTGTTGAACACTCACCAAACTGATGATTGGAACAACTAACCTGGACATGTCCATTAACCCGTATCACAGACTGAGCTCCAAGCCAGGATCCAGCAAGGATGGTGCTGTGCCTTTGGAATGGGTTGGCTTTAGCTCTGAAATACTTGTTAGTGTTCCCATACATGAATGGAGTAACTCATGGCATGTTGCAGGACAGGAGAATTGCGCACACACCGTACCACGTACTGTCGGCATCTGAGCAGAAAGTTTTTCAAATGTGCCGATTGCTGCTGGAACACATTACAGCGAAGCTCCGTGAGCGTGTCATTCTGAAAGAGAAAGAGTGGGATCGAGAAGAGCTGAGAAGATCCAGGAAATGTTAGTTCCAGCCTACGGGTAGTTCGAGATTAAGGGTAACATCACCTGGTATGAAGGGGAATTTATTGTTATAATTCCAGTGTTACTGTCTGAAAAGGTAACTCCTGATAAAAACTGCTCCTGTGTTTTTGGTAAGGAGATGTAGGGATTCGACAAACATTAAAAGAGAATGAACAAGGCATTGTGAAAAAATCTGAATGTGAGTTTAGTGGCTGTCAGCAGCTTCCTGATAAATCCCTGTACAAGATCTGTTACTGTGTGTGAAGGGGTGGCTGGGGGAGCTTTCTCCTCTTTCATGGGAGAACCTTGGAATGGCTTCGCATTTAGTGCGAGGAACAGGATGCATGCAATGGGGACTGCGGACGTTCAGTGTGTATTCATTCCTTATGGCAACTTACCCTCAGGTCCTTTCCTAACACTCCCATTCCATCAATGCTCGTGCTGTAGAGTAGCAGCAATGAATATATATAAATTAAGATAATGTGAGCTACATCCTCAGTAGTGCTCAAATGTGTGGTGAAATCAGGCTTAGAGTCTAGGTCTCTGAATACCAGTCTTTGGGGCAGAGGATGTGTCGCACGTGGGAAGTGAAGTCTGAACATAAGGTTGTTCCTTTGCACTTCAGCGTAACCTGTGCCTCTGTGGCTTGTCACAAGCAGGAGGTCTGAGTAAATTAATCTGTGTGGTTTCTTCCTCCTGGCTGTGAAGTGGCAACTTGACTCCTTTTTCTTAGCTTCTGAAGCTTGTTGATGGAAGATGCGTATTATTATGTATATTCAAATTTTATACAGTAGACAGAGCCAATCAGACTTTTAATGAGGGTGGGTCTTGTGACCAGTATGATCATTCTCAAGCCAGAACACTGATTTTTATATTCCCCCATGCCCCATTTTGTTGGTGTAGCAGGTTCGCATTCGTGTTTCAAAGAAGAAAGCGGGGAGCCATCATGTGGAAGAAGCGAGGTAGGGCACAGAAAGTATTGACTGTCCTTAGTCAAAAATACCATGCTTTGGTTTTTTTCTCACCAAAACTATTGTCACCCTCCCATTTTTCTCCTTACTAATTTTCCTCTCCAGTCTATCCAGACTTACTGGCTGCAGTTCGCTTCTGTCTCTGCTCCGATCACATCGCTCCTTTTCAGCTCTTGACTTTGCCAGGAGAGTCTGCACAATACTCAGTCTTCTTGCGGGAAGCAGCGTGTCCTTGTGTTTCAAACCAATTCCTGACATCAGTGTCTTAGAGTAGCATGCAAGTGCTAAGAAATAGGCCCGTACAAATTTTGTAGCTTACTTTTCTCCAGAAATTGCAGGAACGACTTGTACTATTTGAATGTTACTCTTGGAACTGTGTGTTAACAAAAGTTTGAATCATAATGGAAATACTTGCCTCAGGGATGCTGAATTCTGTCATCAGTTTCTCCTCCTGCAGGGAATTCTCAGGCTTCCGAGCTTTGTCTCAGTGTTTGAATCAAGAGGCCGTAACATGGGTGTCGGGAGCTGGGGGGCTTTTGAAGACAGAAATTTGGAGGTCGCATTTTTTTTGAACCAAGATGGATCAATGATAGCATAAGATGCAGAAATAGCCAGAAGAATGTGAAGTGAGCTAAAATAAAATCCAGAAGGTTAAAGTAGCACACAAATGTTTTACAAATAGACCTCAGCAAGGACTAGCAGAGACAGATGAAACCTCTGTGAACCTTGGTAGCTACTGGGAAAAGATTCTTAAATGCTTTGAAAGAGATGTAAATACGTAACCTGGCTTGCACTTGGGTGTGACGTTCCACTTCCCAGTCCCACTGAAAGCCTTAGCCCAGGTACTCTTCATTTTACGTTCCAATATTGGAGTAACTGTGGTGCTGCAGTGTCCTGTGAGCACCCCTGCTTGTCTCTGCAGTATTCCAGTGGGGTCTGTGAGTGCTTTTTGAAGTTTGCCAGCTTTGCTCTGTTGTCTCTTGCCAGATTAGGATCTGGTCTGCCCGCCAGTTTGAAAACGGGCATCTGCAAAGTCAGTGTCACGAGTGCACTAAGGAGTGTGCTGGTGTGGATGTCAGTTTGGGAAAGGCTGGGGCACGCTTCTCCCGAGTACACTGGGCTTCTCGGGGGGCTCACGTTGCAGCTGGTGTGCAGTCTGTTCCCAGAGACTCCTGCCATCAGCTACAGAGTCTCCTGTTTCTTTATTGTTCAGCATTTCTGTTGAACATTATTTCTGTACGGTAGCCATTCTGATTTAGTTTTACTGTGATCTGAATACATGCTGTCGGCTTGAGGAAAACCCTAAACAAACAATAATGTGTTTTTATTTTACAACTACCTTTGTCCTAGATTACCATTCTTTAAGTACTGCTACCAGTGCGGGCGGTCGGCTGGTGTTCAGCTGTCACTCTGCATGTGCTGCCACGACGTCTTCACGTGCAGTGAGGCTTGCAGAAGGAGATCCTGGCACGAGCGGCATCGGCAGGAGTGCTTGCGGCTGCTGGGTGAGTCTGGCTGGCTTTACCGTGGGAGGGCAGTGGTTTGTGCCCATGTGCTGGCCTGAGTATGTCTGTGTTGTAATGGACCAGTAAAATGTATTTTATGAAGGAATTTAAGTAGAAAGGATCCATTCATTCTCTTGAACAGCTGTGTTTTTGTAAACCCATCAGCTTTAGGAGCTGCTACTTTGTCATTACTCTCAGTTCCAAGAGAATCTTTAAGCTGAGCGCAGAGCAAAAGAAAGTCTCTGAGACTGAAGGTAGCTGCTGTGGACATCAACAGACAACCTTCCAGGCTCAAGGACCACAATAGATCTAACAAGCTAGGCAGAGTGGAGCTTTCCATGCAAACTCTACCTCTTAATCACCTCTGTCTGTATATTAGAAGAAAAATCAATGTAGTTTCTGACTTTTATGAATGGAATTGTTGATACCACACTACTGTGGTTCTTGGAAACCACACCTGTGGTGATAAAAGAGACAGATTATTTTCTCAGCAATAAGCAAACTTCTTTTTAAGTCATGTCTTCATTTCTAGTTAATTTTAAGGTAGAAAGGCTTTTGTTTGATCCTTTGTTTTTTTTCTTTTTTCTCTCCCATGGTTGCTCATAATTTAAAATCACCTGAAATTCCCTAACTCAGAGCAGTTTGAGCAATCCAGTCTGCTGCTGTGAGAGCCTCTGATGCCTCTGCCCTGATCCCTGGGCTTTTCTCTGAAGGGCAATGTGATGAACGTTTGTTTTGTACCGCATGCGCAAAGCTCTCAATAACTAATAACTAATCAGGATCAATACATTCTCAGATATGTTTTCTAGAAGAAACAAGTATTGTTTGCTAGGAGGGTCATCGCTAAGCGAGAAGGTGGCCATGGCTGCCTGAGAGCTGTGGCTGTTAACATCACGTTGGATACACTATGCCAAAACAGGAACTTCCCCAAGTCTTGTACCCACTTCCAGTTTATTGCTCCAGAGAAAAGGAAGGTCACCCAAAGAAATATGGCTTGTTTGGGTTTTTTTTCTTTTTTTTCTTTTCCCAGAGAAGAGCACTGGTCAAGTGGCTCAGGGTGCAAGCAGTGCAGGATGCAAAAAGAATGTCACAGGCAAAAAGGGGGAAAATGAAAGAGAAGAAAGACATGCAGAGCAGAGCAGGCTGCACAGCACTGCGTCCAGGCGGGGCTTGAATATCTCCAGAGAAGGAGACTCCACAGCCTCCCTGGGCAGCCTGGGCCAGGGCTCCACAGAATCACAGAATGGTAGGGGTTGGAAGGGACCTCTACTATGGTTCCTGACGCAGCGAACACTAATTGCTGACTAGCACTACCATAAGTATTTCTGCTGTGGCAGGAAAGTCACCAGCGCCCACGGCAGAGCAGGGATAGTGACATGGCCATTGCTTTAGACACCGTGTTAGGGACGTGCGAGCCATGTTGTGAACAAGCGTGACAAAAGCAGCAATACGATGCTTCGGTGATTCACCTGCACTTCGTCCGATGGCAGGGCCTCAACAGAGGCATCACCGATGTTATGGGCGTAGATGACATTGCTCACAAAAGTATCATAAACAGTATCAGAAACCAGCCCAAAGTCATCGCTAGCATCAATGTCTTTGTCACTGGTGATGTCATTCCTGTTGGTGGCACCACTGCTGAGTGACAGTCACATCATCAACGCCCGCAGCGTCACGCAGGACAGCACTGAGGTCCACCAGGAGCTGGGACAGCTTTCCCTTTCCTTGGGGCTGGGGACAGAGATAGCTTTGCTGGGGCTGGGGACGGGAACAGCTCTGCCCCAGGGCTGGGGACAGCTGTGGCCCGGCTGGCAGCTTGGAGGCACCCAGTCCCTGCGTCTGGCTATGGGAGCAGTGGTGGCATTGCTGGGGAGGCTGGGGACACCTGTCCCTGGGGTTGTGACAGCAATGGCTGTGGCAGCTGGACTGGAGACACCCTGTCCCTGACTATAGGTGGGGATGGAGCTCGCCCTGCAAGGGGTGGGTTTGGGGACAGCCTTGTTCCTGGACTTGGTGGAGGGCAGTGGCCCTGCCAGTGCTCACAGCCTCACTCTTTCTGTTCCAGCTCCGGTGCCGTGAAACCAAGATCTGTGTGTGGTGATTATGGCCCCAAGGCTGTTCTGAAATGTCCACTACTGTCCCCAGCCACCCTCAGATCTCCCCTTTACCCCATTCTCAACTGTCTCCAATTGTCCCTGCATCCTTCCTGCCCCTTATTTTATCTCGCAGGACTCCCCAGGTCCTTGTGGTCACAACTGTCTAGCTGGATCCCCTGATACTCAACTGTCTTCCTGCACCCCCGCCCCAACTCCACTGTCCCCATCTTCCTGCATGTCCTGTCCCCTTCTCCCTGCCATCCCCTTGTTTAGCCCTGTCCCTGCAGGAAGGACCTGGATGCGGTGGCCATGGAACAACTTGAGACAGCCCCAACAGTCCAGGATCGATGGGTGTGAGTGAGAGTGTGCCAGCAAATGTTTACATTCATTCCCAGTTAAAACCAGCATTTCAGCCTGCTCCAAAATCCCACAGAACAGACAAGCTTTCAAGGTCCATACGTCCTGTATCAGCTGGGTGCATCTCCCCTGAAGCAGCTGCACGGATGTAAATTAAACACTGTCCCTGCAGCCTAAGAATTTCTGGCACATATCACCGGCATCCTGGCCCTAGGACAGTGGTTGGGTCCAGGGGAGGGGGTGATGTGCTGCGGGGCTGGGGTGATGGCCCCAGCTATATGCTGGGACTGGGGCAGGCCAGGCTGGACCTGTGATATGATGATGGGGCTGGGCCAAGGTGTGACAAAAGCTGCAGGTGGGGATGGGCTGGGGCAGCCCCAGGTGCGGCTGATGATGCTGAAGATGGGGCCAGCCCTGCTGTGCCAAGGGGCTCTGGCTGGGGAGGGGGCTGCCTGGGCATGCCTGCCTGGCAGAGCTGGCTGAGGGGTGAAATGGAGGGGGTTCTGCAGGCAGCTGCCTCTAGCAAGAAATGGCTGGTTGCCATGGCAAGGCGAAGAAGGATCGCTCCCGTGCATCCCCACAGAGCACACCACCAGCACACAGCTCTGGGAGTTTGGTGCCTCATCGGCTGCACGTGTGAGATGCTGTGTGTCCAGGAAGTGTCACGGGAGAGGAACGTCGAGGCACCTGCCGCCTGCTCCTGGCTGGGCGAGGGTCGGGCAGCCGGCACGGCAGAGGAGGAAGGGGCAGAGGCAGAGAGACAGGCCTCGGGTCGGTGAAGGTCTGCTGCCAGTCCCAGGAGCTGTGGTGAGTCGTGCATCCTGGCCCATCCCTGCCACGCTTCTCCAGATCCTGCCTCCAGATCTCCTGGCTCCCTGCCTGTCCCTGCCTCCACCTCCCTTCGGGATGTCCAGCACACTGAAGCTCTTTGCTTTTCTGCAACACTGCCCTGCACCCTGTCAGCTTCTACCTTTCCTTTCCATGTCTCTTCCTTTCTGGCTCCCCATCCACCATTATTTCATTCTTCTCACACTGCTTTCTTCCCCAGGGCTTGGGTAAACTGCAGCTCCAGGTCTCCCTCTACCCAGCGACCTGTGTCTGTTTTCAGTGACTCCCTCTGCTCTGCACACCACCATCGCCCATCCAACGTCCTTTCACTGGGAGTGTCTACCCAGCTCCTCTCCTGATGTTTAACTCCTTACCCGTATGGCCAGTACCCTGTTGCATTCTCAGTTTTCTCTCTATGTCTACATTCAACGAGTTCCCTGACAGAGTTTTTTATTTCTTTCTGCCTGTCTTTTATTAAGTCACTTTTAAAAATTTCTTTCAATGTCTTTGTCTATTTAGTTTGCCGAGTCTCTTTTTAGTGTTTTTCCCTCTGTTGCCTTTGCTTTTATAATTTTCTTACCACGTCAACTATTTATTTGTAAGATTCTTAATGCCCTCTTTTACAGCTCCAATCCTCCATTCAAGTGCCCAAAGCCCTATATTCGGGACCAAAGCCCCATTCCTGGGGGCCACAGAGGAACCAAGACGTTCCCCTCCTTTGTGGGGTCTAAAGTGACCTCTGTAGCACCCAGCCCATCTTTTACAGTTCCCAAAGCCCCATTTTTACATCTGAATTCTTCATTTTGAGGGCCCAAAGCCTTGTTTTTGAGCTTCCAGAGACCCATTTTCCGGCTGCACATCCTTAGTGTTTGGGACCACAGAATCATTTGAGGGAATAAAACTTTTTGTCAAGGTTCAAAGTCTCATTTTTATTTCCCAAGCCTCCTTTGCAGGGCCCAAAGGCCCATTCTTAAGGCCCAAAGCCTCATTTGGAGCATCCAGACTCTCATTTACAGGGTCCAAAGCTCTCTTTTACAGCACAAAGCCTCCATTGGAGCACCCAGTGTGCTGTTTCAGGGACCAAAACTGAATTTCATGGGGAAATTAATGAACCAAGAATTCTCCCTCCTTTGCAGGCTCCAAAGCCACATTTTGAGCATCGAAATCATCCTTTGTAGTGCCAAAAGCCTGCTTTTTAGGGCTCAAATCCTATTTTTTAGATCTCAAGATGTCTTTTATGACCTATAGCCTTTCTTTAGCACCCACAGTTTCATTTTGAGGGTCCAAATCCTTACTTTTAAGGCAGAAAGCCTCTTTTTAGGCTCCAGAGCTACATTTATAGTGTCCAAAGGCTCATTTTTCCTTTTCAAGGTCTCAAGTTTTGGCTTCCAAAGCCTCATTTTTCTGGTCAAAAGGCTTAGTATTAGTTTTCAAATCTCCTTATTAGTGCCCAAAGCCTTATTTTCAGCATCCAAAGTGTAATTTTTAGGATCCAGCCAGTCATTTTCAGGGTCCAAGCTGCTTCTTGAGTTTCCAAGCACTCATTTCCAGGGTCCAAACCCCTCTTTTAGGGCCCAGAGTCTCATCTTCAGAGTCCAAAGCTTTGATTCTTGCATTGACGTCTGTCTTTGTAGGGTCAAAACCCTCATATATAAGGTCCAAGCCCAGCCTGTAATCTGCAAAAACTCATCTTAAGGGCCCAGAGTGTCATTTTTAAGGCTCAAAGTCTGAGTTTGAAGGTCCACAGCTTCATGTTAGAGTGTAAACCTACAGTTTCAGGGCAGAAAGCCACTGAGAAGCTTGTGGAGGAGAGACAGCTCAATTATCTGACACAGATGGAGCAAGCATGGAGGCTTGGAGAGTGTTTGGACAGATCTCCCAACTCCAAGGGCTAGTGCTGGGCAAGGGTTGCCCGGGCGACGGGTCACAGCAGGGCAGTTTGTGACCTCACTTTGTGACAGCCCGTGGTGCCGCGTGTGACAGCCCCTTCCCTGCAGTGTCCGTCAGGACAGGGCGGGAGTGCAGGATTGGCAAGGAGCCCCTGAGCGCAGCCTGCATCTCTGCCTGCTGCCCCTGCAGCGCCAAGGCGTTTCTTTGCGACTTCCCTCTCCCCACCCCTAACCCTTTCCTCCACCCTTTCCTCCATCCCACAAGATGGCAGAGGAGATCCCCAGCTGTCCCAGGGTGGCCTGGGCGGAGAACAGCAGGTCTCCCCTGGAGCCCCGGATGTCCATGATCCAGCCGCTGTGCAAAGGTGAGTGAGGGGCCTCCATGCTGGGGGTAGGGCCTGGGCCAGCAAGCGTCCGGCTCAACGCTGGGATCCCGTGGGCGTGGGGCACAGTGGAGCGCTGGGTCAGCTCAGGGCTGGGAGCCCCAGCACAGCTTTTCCCAGGGTGGGGGCGAGCAGAGGCGACCCAGCTCCTGCTCCAGGGGATGGGCAGCGGGAGGCAGCTGGGCTGGCAGGAGGTGGTGATGCTGCAGCACGTGGATCTTTCCAGCCCATCTGCAAGCGAGTTCCTCAGTGTGGTGAGCCTAGGTCTTTCCCCGCTGCATCGTGCTGCAGCATCGCAGCCCTTTTTCTGGCACCCTCAAGCCCAGAAACCCCCAGGGAAACTGTGCCTGAGGAGCGGGCACTGGGCTGAACAGAGGGCCGAGCTCCTCCTTCTGCTCGCTCCTGCCTTGGGGCCCTCTCTGCAGCCCTCCCTGCTCTCCTCCTTGACTAGATGCAAGCTGGTTAGCTGTGTATGAAGAGGAAGAGCAAACTGTACGCAGCATCTGGGTTTTCCTCAACAGTAAAGAACAGGTAACCGTGGTCATTTCCCTGGTAGCTGTGCCTGCGTCTCCTGACAGCCCCCCCAGCTCTGCTGCCTGGCTGCTGGAGGGCTGCTGGCTGTGCAGAGCAGCACCTCCCAGGTCTCCCGACAGCTACCGCACCCCCAGTGCTCCGGTCATGCTGGCCATGTGTCTCCCCCTTTGTCTCCCTGTCCCTCGGCTGCCAGGACGAGGCCCAGAAGATCAATTTTCTGAGAAGCATCCGCAAGCTGTGCAGAGCCGCCAGGCACAAGGACTTGTTGGAGGGCCTGGACATCTTCTGCTACAGATACAAACTGGCATTGTGTATCAAGGTGAGGGGACACCCGGCAGCACTGGGGAAGGGGGCCAGGCTGCCAGGCACTGGCACGCTGTGACGACAGTGCTGAAGGGGGGAGGAGGTGGTGGCAAGCGTGTGTAGACACCAAACTGCCCCTGAGGGAATGCAGGTGCTGTGGAGAAGCCCTTCCAGAGGAGAACCCAGCACCAGGGTCGGGAGGGAGGCTATTTTGGGGGCCAGCACTGGGGTGAGGGCAAGGGGGCTCCATCAGCCCTGCCGACCAGCGCCAGGTCTGGTGGCACGGGGTGCTGGCGGCTGACAGGTCCCATCCTGGTTGTGCTCTGCAGGAGCTGCTGCAAGAGGAGCCCAGGGACCACCTGCACACGGCAGTGCGGCAGCAAGCCATGCTTGCCATTGCCGCCTTGAGGTACCAGCCCAGCCCCTGCTTTGCGTGGCACCTCTCCACAGCCAGCAGCCCTGGGCCAGGGGGGGCATCACCCGTCTGGGCAGAGCCAGACGGTACTGACTGCAGGGCCTCTGCTCTCCCCTGCTTGGGGCTTGTCCAGAGAGCGGGAGGCATCAGGACTGTCCTCTGGCCCAGGGCAGTGTCAGGGAGGGAGGGGTGCCTCCAGGCAGGGCTCCCACACCACAGCCTCCGTCCTTCCCAGGGGCCCCTTCCCCAGAGGTGCCTTGGGGCACCGCTCCCAGCCCCTGTGCCCGACAGGCCCCTCTCTCTCTTTGCAGCGCCTTGCAGATGGTGCTGGAGGGCGAAAAGAAGCACCTCTTAAGCATCTGCTTCAAAAGAGTCTTCTGGCTTCCTCCAAAAGAGGACATGCAGGGCCTGGACACTTCCCTCTACCAGAAGGTAAGCGCTGGGTGAGCTGCAGGAGCTCTGGGGCTGCCTGGGTGCCCTGTGCTGAGAGACGACTGGGTGTGCAATGCAGGGCCGGCTCTTGCCTTTGCTTTCCCACCCTCATTCTTCATTCCTTTCTCGTGGGCCTGGGCAAGTCCAGGCAGCTGCTGTGCTGCCCGCAGCAGCTTGTCTGCCCTGAGGCCTCACCCGGGCACCATGAGGAAGTGTGGTTGTCCTCCCCTTGCACGAGGAGTTCAGATCTATCTCCTGGAGGTGAGAGGGACCACCAAAAGACTGCCACCACCCTTTGTGCTCCCTGCAGACACTGCACGCCATGGACACCATGCTGCAGACGTTGGTACTCAGCTCTCCCGCCTCCAGCCTCAACAAGGAGCTGCAGAATATCTTCCAGGTCTGGCATGGGCAATGTGTGGGGTTCGCAGGGGCTGTTCTCCAGCCTGGAGGACAGAAAGTGTCCACTCCTGATCGGGCGGTCCCCTCTCCAGTGCTATGCAGAGACCACACACTTCTGGAGCCCAGTGTCACCTGGCTGCGGTTGAAGTCCCTTTCCCCTCCACAGGATCCTCTTGTGTCACAGCAAAGCTGGGACAGCTCTGCCCCCGCCAAGTTCTCCTGGAACGAAAGCATTTGGAAGAATTTGACCCCTTTGATTTAGGCATCGCTGCAGTGGCAGCTGGTGCTGCTGTTCCCCTGCTTCGCAGCCTCTCGTGCTTTCCTCCCCAGACTTGAATGGTGCAGAGACCCGTGGGGGCCTGCCTGTCACACACGGGGAGCCCAGCCCTGAAGCTCTGCTGTCCTGGCTTCACAGGGGGTCCTATCCCCATCCCCCATTGCAGACCCCCAGCGAGGCTCCTGCCTGCAAGCCCTGCCTCCGTTGGAGAGGGGGGACACAGGGCTGTGTTCTGGGGGAGGGCAGAGAAAGGAGCAGAGGCTGCACTGGGGGTGGCATCTGCCTGCCTGTCTGGCCACAAGGTGCCAAGCCTGCGGGGACACTCAGAGCAGGAACCTCACGACAGGCTTTGCTCAAACTTGGAGGAAGCCTGGAGTGACTGCATCAGTCCAGCCAGGAGTTGAGCAGTGCTGCTGCTTCTGGCAGGGCCATCAACTCTCAGGGTTCACCAGCAGGTTCTCTCTTCCCAGATGCTGCTGGCCTTCACCAAGGCCTCGAGCGCAGCAGTGCGTGAGAGGGCCTTAGGGAGGATCAGGACGCTGAGCCACTTGCTCACCATCTATCCCTCCCTGAAGGTAAGGACAAGGCACCTGCCAGCTAGACCGTCTTCCATCCCCTGCCCAGCGCGGCAGCTGGCAGCTCAGAGGTGCCTGCAAGGCAAGCCTGGGCACAGGTCTGGCTGCTCTCCCAGCCTCTGTGCTGATGCAGCGGTCTTGGTCCATGGGCTGCTCTCCCCAGCCCCTCTGTGCCAGGAACCAGCTCTGTCCCCAGTCCTGTCTGGGATGGGACAGCCCAAGGAGCGTGGTGGGAGCCCAGGCCTGGCAGCTTTCCCTGCATGGGGCTGCTGCCCAGCTCGAGCTGCTTTGGGAGATGGGGCCATCAGGGCCCTGCAAAGCTCTGACCTACCTGCACCCTGCCCTGGACACGCTCTGGGGTACAGGGCTTTGGCCCAAGCTGCTGCCCCTCAGCTCTTCTGATGCTCTGCCTCCTTCACCCAGGCCTGGTACCCCTTTGGAAGCGCACACATCCCCATCCTGGGACGGCTGCTGGGGCGCCTCATCCTTTTCAGCTCCTGCAAGGAAGAAGAGGCCAACGGTGCAGCTTTGGATGCTCTTCACCACCTCTTCAGATTCATCCTGCAGCAAGGATGTAAGAGAAGCTGTGGTGGGCTGTGTACCTCCGCACACACACATCTCTTGATACGCCTGGAGCACTGAAATGGACCATTCTTGTGTTTGGCGGAGGCAGTCCGTGAAAGTCGGCCAGCTTCCCCGACCTCCTTTGCCCTTCACAGCTGCTTTCCATGGGATCCAACTCTGTCATTTTGCTGCAGAGGCTGAATGCTCACCTGAAGTCCAGGATCTGTTCTCTGCTGCTCTCCTTCCTCACTCCTCTCAGAATCTCAAACCTGGCTCTTTCATGGGTGCTGCAGCTGCAGCTACCATTGATAGCTATGTCCCAAAACCACTTCTTCCCTGTCAGTGAAGAGCAGATCCAGCTGGCCATCATGCCAGCTGGTCTCTCCAGTGCCTGTAGCAAGAAGCTGTCCCTTCTCCTAATCCTTCCCCATCATTCCTGAGGACTGTTCCCATCTTGTTCCCATTGCCCGTCACCCTTTGCTTAACACTCATCCACCACCACCTCCCCTGACTCTGGGTTGTAATCTCCCCCATCAGCCATTCCTAGTTCCAAGCTCTTTTCACAGTTTAGGAAGCTTGTTGGCAAAGATGCTGTGTCTTACGGACGCTTCTGTGCTTCTCTCCATTTAGGCAGGACAGTTCCAGAGGCTGAGGAACAGGTCCAAAGGGTTTTGGAAGCCGAGAACACCTCCTGGCTTTCTTCAGCCAGTGCCAGTCAGGTTACTGAGGTAATGAGCTCCCCCCTTGCTGGGACTCTTATCCAAGGCATTGGCAGCAGATTTGTGCGAGCAGAGGGACCCAGAATCAGTGAGGGTGGCAGTGTCCCTGGTGAGAGAGTTGCTGCTATCCCCAAGCAGGGACAATGCGAGGGCTGCACTCCAGTGTCCCAGCACCAGCTCCTGGCCACCAGCAAGCCCTGGTTCTCTGCAGGGCCAGCACACTGTGCCCAGGAGCCCAACCTCCTCTCTCCCCCTGGGGCCCTCCCTTCTCATCCTCACTGGTGCAGTGACTGCAGCCCCTGCTGCCAGCTTTCCTGCGGGCACTGCCGCCAGCACGGCCGGGCATCTCTCACCAGGGCTGCTCATGCTGCCCAGCTCAGCATCACCATCAGGACACTCAGTGTGACACATCTTCGCTCTCTGACTTCCTCCCATAGGCGTTTGGAAAACACCTCCAGCCTTTTGAAAGGACAGATGTCATCCTCACGGCTGTTGAGGCCATGACAGATGACAGCATTTCTGACAAGCAGGGGGCCAGCAGCATGCTGGATGAGGCCATGAAAGACCCTGACTTCTGGCTGGTGGATGTAAGTGGCCTGTGGTTGGATTGCCCTACCCATAAACCCTCTCAGGGGTTGTTCCTCCATCCCTCCCTCCTTCCCTTCTTCCTCCCACCCCTCAATCCCTCCCTCCTCCCCTTGCCCTGGTGTCGTGGGCATCTGAAACTCTCTTAAGCCAGCAGAGAGGGATGGGAAGGGCATCAGTTTTGCTGGCAGCAGCTGAGGAAATGGCTGCACTCCAGTGGCAACACCATCCTCACCTGCATCCCCTCCAGGTGCCAAAGATCATAAGTGGCATCCATGGAAACCTGAAGCGCATCCTCACAGAGCCAGCCAGGTACAGCCTGGACTCGCTCCTTCTCGTGCTGACCAACTGGTGCTCCAGGGAAGTGGTTGGGAGCCTGCTGAGTTTCTCTCCACAAGCTGACAGGTAATGGCCCCGGCAGCCCTGAGGGCTTGTTCTCTGTTGTGAGAGGATCCCAGAGACTTTGGCTGCCAGACCCAAGGAACACCGAAGCACACCCCCGAGGAGCAGGGCCCTCCATCCCACCACGCTTCCCAGCGCGGCTGGGCCAGTCAGGCCCACAGCAGCCACAGCTGGCCAAGCCAGCCCAGAGCCCTGTCACCATGCTCCCCCAGCCCCATAGGGACACCACCTCAGCCCTCTCCTGCTGCTGTCCCGGGCAGGGCCCCTGGGCACCCTGAGTGAGGCGGGTGGCCAGGGACAGGGCTGCAGCACTGCCTGGGTCCAGCGGGGCTGGCTTGGTCCCAGCGTGGTGGCCAAGGCAGCCTTGCTGATGAAATGCTGTCGCTTGCAGCGCTGCCCTGGCCATGTTGGAGGTGACATTCTCCATGCCCCAACCTTTGCAGAAGGTCTTGCGGGAGCTGCGCAGTGAACTTGAGAACCAGGAGGAGCACAGTCTGTTCGGCACCATCACAGAGGACGCCTGTGTCCTCCACCTGGCTGTGAGTGACCAGACCAGGCCAGCCTTGCTCACCCGCAGGGTTGTGTGTGCCCTCTCCCCTCCCGTCAGCCCCCAAACGCTGCTCGGTCACTCCTCCGAGGTGTGAGAACAAGAGGCTGACGGTGGTCAGAGTATAGGAGGAGCCGACGCAGACACCGTGCGGTGCGCGGCGAGGTGCAGGGCATGGAGGGGCCAAGCGGCCCTCCACCAGCAGAGCTGTGCCCGGGATGGGCTGTCTGGCCCCACTGCCCTTGCCCTGAGCTGCCAGTGGCAACCAGGAGCCGCACGGTGTGGGGAGCCCTGTGGGCTCTGCCAGACTCTCACTGACATCTTTGTTTCAGCTGCTGGCTGCCAGTGACGTTCTATCAGAAGATTTTGCTGCCATGTACAATGTCTACAGCTCTCTGAGGCATGCAAGCCTGGAGATACTCTCGTTGGTGCTCCAAGGCCTTGTCACACTGTCACAGAGACCTTATATGGTGAGTGGGGCACAGTTGAGTGGAGCCACGTTGGCAGCCTGGAGCTCAGGCAGTGGGTAATGTGGTGGCTTGGCCTGGGCTGGGAGTCAGGGCACGGGGTGATGGCTCCAAACACCCTCCCTACCTTGGAGTGGCCTGCTGGTGTCCTGCGGAGGTCTCCAGGCACAGGGCGTTACCAACCCATCTGCCTTTCAGGCCGGCTGGAAAAGGGGCTGGCTGAGCAGGGGACATGGAGCCTTTGCTCTCCTGCCCTCCCTGCCCTGCCCCCCGCTCTCCCCGCATCCCCATCCGTGTGTCCATGGGCACCACTGTCCAGGAGGCTGCTGCAGCAGTTCCTGAGCCCGCTGCCAATAAGCTGGGCAGAAGGCTGGCACTCGGGGACCAGAGCGTTTTTGCCAGGTTGGTCTTTCACTGCTTCACGTAAAAGAAATGTTATGTTACATACAGGCTAGAAAAATGCAGGTCCTGCTGGAAGACGTCATGGGCACCCTGCAGCATGACAGTGAGGATATCCAGATGAAGGCCCTGCTTGTCTTCAGAAACGCGCTGGGCCGTATAACAAGGGAGGAGGCCAGCCCCATTGCTCTGCAGCTGGTGGAGAAGCTCCTGCCACTCTTCAACAATGTAAGGCTGCTGTGGGACCCTGAGCCACGGCAATGGGCATCCTGCAAAGAAAGCTACCTGTCAGCCCAGCCCTGCAGTCAGCCCTCGGGCAGGGCTGCTCCCCTCCTCACTGCCCCAGGCTCTGCAGCCCAGCACGGCTTCTCCCTGACAGGTTAATAGCTCCAGGAGAGCTGGAACCTGTGCTGGGGCCCAGCCCGGCCCCTGTGCAGAGCACGGGCAGCCGAAGATCTGCTCTCAGAGCCCTGAGGGCTGCCCCAACTGTGCTGCCAGGCAGCACCAGACGTTCTCCACGGGCACCGTGGCAGGGGGCTGAGGCTAAGCAGGCAACGTGTGCTCTGGAGGCATTGCTGAGGGCCAGTCTGGTTTCCTGCTCAGCCGGTCCCCAGGGAGCTCTGTTCTGGCTTGGCTGGTGCGGCTGTTGGGGAACGCTGGGTGGCTGGGGCAGCAGTCGGAGGCACAGGCACCACCTGACGGAAACCTCTTGATGGCCTTTCATGGGTCTGGGGCCATTCAGCCATAGCTGCAGGCCTGGCCCACAGCTCCCATGTTCAGAACCCAACTCTGGAGCATCTCCCCTCACATTAGCCACGCCTACACCCTTGCTCACCATGGGCAGGAAGCAGCTGTGGCTGAAGTCCCCCTGTCCTCCTTCCTACCAGGAGTGCAGCCAGGTGCGGGAGCTCTCCATCAGCCTCCTCAAAGATATGATGAAGATTGTGGTGGGGAGAAACAAGAAAAAGATGAAGAAGAAAGTACAGAGGGTCCTGCTCCCACTGTTCCTCCAGATGAACGACCAGATGGAGAGTGTGGCCAAGGTGCAGTGACCAAGCAACCGGTGTTGCAGGGAAGGGCGTGCTAACACCACAGGGGTGGCCTGGGCATAAGGGACAAGGGCTTGTGGACGTCAGAGTCTGGGATTGTGTGTCATCTCCGGGTCCCACTGCTCCCCTCCTGCCCCTCACTGGTCCCACCCCTTCCTCCTTTCCCCCCTGCTGCAGCGGTGGGTGGGGCGCTGAGGTCACTTCCAAGTCTCCCTCTCCCCACTCAGCCCTCCTCTGGCAGAGCCCAGAGGAAGGCTCCCTGCAGAGCCAGCACGAGCAGGGCCAGACAACCTGGCACAGATGTTTCTCAGACCTGCCCTGGCTGGTCCAGCAGGGCTCAGCAGCTGCCCGTGGCCGCCAAACACATGAGTCCCTGTAGGCTTCCCAGCTGTCCCTGCAGGCATGGGAGGCCAGGGCTTTGAGCCCCAAGCCCCATCCCCCTGGGCTGTGCCCAAGAGACCCCCAGATGTTTGGGCCAGGGCATGTCCCAGCTCCTGGAGCACAGGATTGCTGCAGGAACAAAGCCCTGCTTGCCCAGGTCCCCTCATGTGGGGCTGGTGAACTTGGCCCCTGCAGAGAGGTGCAGTTACCATGAGGGGTGGAGAGACCAGCCTGGGGCGGGGGAGCGGTGGGAAGGGAGATGCAGCCGGAGGAGCACTGGCCCTGCATCCCAGGACCAACAGTCTGCCCACCCAGAGCCTGGGTGTGAAGGAGCTGGGGCAGCCCTGTCTGGAGAGCCAAGCGTTGCACTGGGGAATGCCCATAGGAGATGCTGCCGGCTCTGTCCTGCCTCGGCGTCTCTGGGACTCCAGCACTCCCTTGCCTGCAGCTGTGGGCCCACACCTCCTGTGCCCTTCAGCCTGCCCCATACCTGGCGGCAGCTCAGCAGCTCTTGAGGCTCTCTGTTCTGCTGGCCGGCAGCATGAGATACCTGAGGTGGTGGCTGCCCTGCATCCCTCCCCTGGGCATTGAACCCAGTACAGACTCGGTCCCCCACCACCTCTTCCCATAAGGGGCTGGGAAAAGCTCAGAACCTGGCCAAGAGAAAGGGGACACCAGGTCTCTGTCCCTGGGCTGTGATGCCATCTCCCAGCTTGTGCTTCTCTGCAGGCCTCCAGGGAAGCCCTCCTAGCAGCTGCAGAGCTCCTGGAGCAGAAACAGCTCAAGTACCTGGCCAGGACGGAGCAGACGTGGAGGATCAGAGAGTGCTTGGTGAGGACAACCCCTAAGCTCCAGGGCCCAGGCTGGGCAAGGGCTGCCTTGTGCGCCCATGGTCTGGGCTGTGCAGCCATGTCTCCAGAGCCTGGAGCTGCATCTTCCTTCCCTGCCCTCAAGCACGGAGCCCCCAGGGGCTCGTCTCCAGGCCCCTCTCCTCTCCCTGCCACCAAGGTGCTGAAGGAGACCCTGGCCCACCTGCACCCTGGCTGGCAGCAGGACAGACAGGTCTCTGCACCTCCAGCCCTGCTCTGCCTGGGGCTCTTTCTGGACCTCAGCCCCACAGGGCTCCCGGCTGGGAGAAGGGAACAGCCTTGGGGGAAAGGGGAAAAGGGGTGCGGGGAGGAGGGCCTGCACCGACTGACCGGGGAGGCTCTGCGACATGCCCATGCCCATTTCTCTCTGCAGCTGGCGCAGAACTGGAGCAGTGCTGAGGAATACTTGGAGCAGAGCCTGCCGTACCTGCAGCATGCCCAGGCCCCTGTGCGAGAGGCGGCCGTCAGATTCATCGGTGAGCCACTGCCCCCGGTCCCTCTCTGGGCAGCCTGGCCCCAGCCCCCGCCGCTGCGCTGGCAGCGAGGAGCAGCCCTGGGGCTGCTGGAGCCCTGGCTGCCCTGTGCGGGGTCTGGGCCTCCCTCTGCCTCCCTGCCCACGCTGGTGGGCTTGGGGGCACCTTGCTCACCCTTCCTTGGCTGCTGCTCTTGCTGGGGGTCACCCTGCTGAGGGGGAGAGGGGGTGCAGCCCAGCAGGCAGGGCCAGGGGCTGCGCTGGTGGGAGTGTGCTGGGGAGCAGGGGGTCTGACGCAGCTTTGTGTCTAGGGCTTGCTGCGCGGCCGCTGAGGGACCAGAGCGAGGAGAAGGTGTCTGAGATCTGCAGCGGTGAGTAGGGAGCGTGGTCCGGAGGCGATGCCTGGGGGTCTCTGCAGGCACAGGCGCTCATCTCGGCTCTGTTTCTGTCCGTCACAGCCTTGCAGACCTTGGAGGAAGACAGCGAACCCTCCATCCGTGCCCTGGCAGACCAGACCATCCACATCCTGAGATCTCCCAGGGTGCAGCCGAGATCGAGATGGACCCTGCGGGCGCTGTGCTGCTGGTGCTACTGAGCCGGGCAAAGGGGCAGCTCCTCTTGGGACAGCGGCTCTGTTTCAATAAAGCTGGAACAACAAGCCCAAACCCGTGGTGTCCTTCAGATGCGCAGTGCCCCGAGCGTGCTGAGCAGATGGCGTCGCTCCTGGCCTCTCCTGCTGCCTGCAGGACAGCTCATCCCTCAGCACACTGTGGCTGTTGTTGTTTTTGACAGATTTACCCCTCGGCTAGGCTTCCCCCCAAAAGTAGTTGTGTTTGTTCACTCCCTGGGGAAGTTTCTCCTTTAGTGGGGCAGGGGGCAAAGGGGAAATCGCTGGCCCAGTGTAAGCAGGGTCACCTGGGGAGCATCCAGATGCCCTCCCATCCCAGCAGCCCATGGCCTCACCGAACTCGCTGACTCGGGTGTCCTTGCAGCTCTGTTGGGGTCCTGGTGGCTCTGTTGGGGTCCTGGTGTCTTCGTTGGGGTCCTGGGGGCTCTGTTCGGGTCCTGGTGTTTTTGTGGGGGTCCTGGGGGCTGTGTTGGGATCCTGAAGGCTCTGTTCGGGTCCTGGTGTCTTCGTTG
>Ga0065711_1038067_pt1 | contig 19192 bp, 8 predicted proteins | sample Hoacrofraction12_FD_59098 | JGI IMG/M metagenome (GOLD analysis project Ga0065711, IMG submission 59098) | Hoatzin crop microbial communities from Cojedes, Venezuela - Epithelial fraction 12 v2 (version 2) | ecosystem: Host-associated > Birds > Digestive system > Esophagus > Crop | place... | reverse complement strand
GGACAGGGCTCTGAGCAACCTGATCTAGTTAGTGGTGTCCCTGCTCGCTGCGGGGGGGTTGGACTAGATGACCTCTAGGGGTCCCTTCCAACCCAAAACTTTCTATGATTCTACGATTCAGTAAACAAGGAGGTCTTAAAGAAGCAACAGTTTAAAGTACAGTGCCTGAGACACACCTCTCCGGAGAAAAGATGCTGAAAATCTGACAACTCCTCACCTTTTGCTGCAACTGAATTTATCTGCTTTTATTTGAATACAAAGTAACATCGCCTTCCCTTGTACGCACTCCACATGAGCCACGCATATACAGATTTCAGAGCTTCTACCCACTGTCTAAAGTTCTCTACAGCTTGGTGATGGCACCCAAACAGATTGATGGATTTTTTTTTTTTTTTAAAGAAAAAGGACATTAAAACAAAATACTAGAAAATGCTTACCACATGGTACAAATCAAAGCATCTTAACTTAAAATAGCTCCTCTTACCTGGTTTATTTTTCCCAGGAAAGCATTTGTCCATCAAAACTGAAATATTATCTCTACACCTGAAAAACAAAATTATTCAAATTTACTGTTTCTTTCACAGTTTGAATCTTGCCCTGTTCTGATAAACTTCCTAAGTACCTAGCTTGGACCACTGTCAGAGACAGGAGACACTACTAGATAAACCCTTGGTATGGCTTTGTACAGCCATTTTCAGGAGTGCAGTACGTTTAAGAACCTGACGAATGCCAGGCAGGCTATCTGAAATATGGTTAAGTTTTTGTTCAACAGGTTTTTATTCTTGTAAAAGCAAGCAAGTAGAAGACCTAAGGAAAAGAACTGGTCCATTTTAAATCCTCACACACCAATGCTCTCACTTCTTCCTGCTACAGGGCTCTTTCTCTAGCTGATATTATTCAGAGCAGACTCCCTGCCAAAACAATAACTGGGGGGAGGGAGAGCGGGCTTCGCTAAGATTGATGAAGGCCAAAAAAATCGCACATTAGTAATCCTCTAGCTGGAATGATGCTCAAAGAAGTTTAATATCCACCTTTAGCTCCCATCTCTGCCACTGACTTCAGAGCATGGTGTTAGAACGTCTACGCATACTCCATGCTTCTCTTTCTGTAAAGCACGACTAATGATTACCTGTATACTGGTAAGAGTGCTTTTTGGCTTAACTGTGGCGGTACTCTAAAGCGACAGTACTGTGGTGGATAAATAAGCATCCCTCACATGCAAAAGAGGACAGTAGAACAGTACAAGTGAAGTTTGATTAAGCAAGCCAAGGATACATGAGACGCAATGAAGGGAAGCTGGGGAGTATACAAAACAATAGCCTATTCAAAAGGGAACATACTGAAAGTACAAAGCATTTCTACATGAAGACATTTTCATTCCTATTTTCAGTTTCTAAAGAGGAAGAAAACAAGTAGTTTCTCACCTGATTTTTGAGTCTCTGACAAAATCTGGGTCTTTCAAATTATCCTCCCATGGCAGATGGCCACTAAGCCAATGAACCATACAGTAACCCAAGATCTCCAGATCACCACGTCTCGATGGTGCTAAATAAACAAGCACACATAAAAACCAGAACCATAAGAGCAGCTAATAAAGCACACACAGTTGTAAATATCTTATGGCAATAGAAAGCCAATTCTAAAAATGCAACATTACTGTATCTGTTATTTATTTCTTTATTTCAGTGTGAAAGCAAGAAAGGAAAAAATATTGTTCCTACTTCTGGAAGGATAACTTCATTTTCAAGTCCCTTTTCAATCTTTCTTCTACTCAAGGACATGACATGCTGCAGTTATCCCAACTTGGGATGCTTTTTAAGTACTCAGATTGTAGGAAAAAAATAGAGAAAGTTAGTGAAGTGATTGACTTTCTGTTCAAAACAGTTTTTACTTCCCTTCTTCTATAAAAAGGTAATAGTGCTGAAACCCCATCTCCTGAAAAAAGTATTCCACAAAGCTGAAATATTTTATGTGGCCTGAAAGCTGAACAGACGAGAATAATAGATCAGATCACTAAGCCTTGCGAAAGAAAAAGGAAAAAAAAATAAAAAATAAAAAACCAACCCACATGTACGTTTACCACAGACTACACTAGAAAACGGCAAGTCATCTTTGTTCATGTTCAGTTTTAAGCATAGGTGCAACAGTTCAACCTCAAGTAAATAACAACTATCAATAACTGCTATTTTTGCAAGACACCCTTCTATTCTAATAGAACAAAATTTAAGAACGAAGAAAATAAAATTAGTGTTCACTATAAATCCTCAATGTTTAATCATAGACCTGTCCTTTTCACGTTCAACCTTTTCTCACTTCTTGCTTTTTGATGTTCAGTGACTATAGGCATAATTAAGAAATAATATTTCATGATTAAATGAAGTTTTGTTTAAAAAACTGCTAAATATTAAGCCATAAATAAGATAAAGAATGTTTTGCATTGCTGCCAAACATGAAGGAAAAATGTTCACACTGGTAACAAAAACTCCTGAAAACAAGGCCCATTTTTCTATCAAGATCTGATAAGTACTATTCCATTTCTACTTCATTAATAAAGAGCAACACACTAAATATCTTAACAGTCTTTATAAAATTAAGGAACTTTATTTAAGAAAACTACATTACCTACAGTGAATTAATATCAAAGCAAAAGTTAGTAAATGGAAAAAAAGAAAAATGCCAGCATGGTCCTTAAGAGAAGAAAAAAATATTTTTATAGATTTAGAAAGCTGGTTGTTTACAAAACTCAGTGCAGCAAATAAAGTCTTCTGTATTTGTATGAAATGGATGCACAAATGCCTATTGCTGAGAACAAAGTTTTACATCCTTACCCACACCCTTGTGTGCATCAATACTGGTATATTCAATAGTTCCATCATGACACCTTTTAGGATCTTCTTTATATGCTTTGTGAACTCCTTCAGGACAGTATCGGTAGGCAAGTCCATAATCCACCAAGTACACCTAGTAATTTCCACACAGAATTCTAAGATTAAAGAACTAGAAATACAGAAAATATGCAAATAATAAGTGTTACACTCAACCATTCTCATCGCTTCATAAAAAGTATTAAAAATGGTTTTTCAACTTTAAGCAATCCTCAATGCTTTATTGAGCTTACTACATATGATCTGAAAACAACATGTTAGATAGTTTTTGTTGTTTTCCATACAGCAGTCTGATCTGGAAGTCACTTCTTGCTGATGCAGAGGATGAGTACAGTAATAGCGTCAGTTATTATCAGTAAGACTAAATAAAAAAAAAGTAATGTTCATAGAGTTACAAATACACTTACTGTCCTACCCTCTTTATAGTCAGCTGTCCCATTTGAACACTGCTACACACTATTAATGCTCACTAACACTACAGTTACTTTAAGAGAAGAGAGATTATTTACTTATTTCATGAGCTAAGAAATTTGAGCAGGAAGACATACATAATTCTGAAGCTTTAATATGCATTGTTTGAATAGTAAAAAAACACAGAAAAACGAAAGACTTCCATAAATCAAGTGGAACAACCAACACTTGAAAGACCAATTTTTCCAAGTAACAGAACACTTATCTGATGGATTTCTTTAACAAAGGAATGAGGTAACAATGCAGACAGGCAAACATAATTTACCAGTGTGCTATATAATTTTAAGCTTCCACCTGCAAATACCTATTTGTGAGTCAATTTTTTTTAATCTTTAGAATTTCTCCAGAATATTATTTAGGCCAAATAGTCAATTTGATAACTCTACAGCAAAATGCATAAAAAGAAATTGTAGAATATTAACTAGGTATAAATGTCAAGCAGAAATAATGTTATCACACACATTCTTAAAAATGAGCTTCTGCTAGATTTCACAGGTTCAAAGCACTTCCATGTGTTGTCAAATAGAAGGTTTAAAACATGAGGAATAAAATGCATCAGAAATACCTGATTAGGGTTCTTGTAACTCAGAAGAAGGTTTGCGGCCTTGATGTCTCCATGCACATATTCATGCTCATGGACGTATTCCAGAATATCAAGCTAACAAAACAAACAGTCACGTTAATGCAGTACCCAGCTCCACCCAGCAGAGGACCTGTACTCAGCACAAAAGTGTGATTTAACAGAAAGACTTACATGGGGAAGCCAGATTGTAAAAATATACTATATTTTTTACACTTACTATTCTCAGGCCTAATTGTAGTACAGTTTTACGGGGAATTTGCTTTGCATTCTCTTCATACATCTTCTGAAGATCTCTGCCAAATCGGTCCATTATCATAAATCGATAACTAAATTCGAGGGGAAAAAAAACAAAACCCCAAAACAGCAAAGTTACTGAATTGTACTTAGTAAAGTGTTTTATCTATGTGTTAATTGTACAAATCACTGATTGGAAATATTTATCTCAAAAGATAAACTGCAGGTACACAGAAAATAAATGTGGGAAATACTTGACTTGTTTTTTAACATTGTGCATCAACTCTTAACTTCTTTACATCAGCTAGTCAAAAGCTCGTCCATTAAAAGAACTGTTCTTTTTTTCCTGGCTAGTTATGCAGTACAGTAACAAGTATCCACAGAGAATAATATCTGTATTGTAATTCACTATAGGTAAAACCAAGCATCATTTACTTACAGAAATACATTTTTTGCTTTATAAATGACAAAGTGAATGAACATGGTTAAAGTTTGTTTCTTGAAATTTATTTTTGAACCTATTATTATAAAGAAAAGTCTCTAAAAGTTCTATTACTGTAAGAGCTCATAGCAGCTACGTTAAAGAAAGTCATGTGTTAAACACCAAATGCAAAGAAAAGTTTATTTGAGGAAAAAAATACCATTTTGTTATATTTATTTTTGCCTCTCAAAATTAATGTTCTTTTTACATTAGTTTTAAAGTTGAGGATCTACTGAAACAAAGATATTTTTGACGTGCGTACCAACTGCCCTACCCAGTCATCCACACAAAGAAGCCTGACCTACTATAAACTGCCAGAGAACTATTAAAACTCCTTTACAACACAGCTGTTTAGAGAAAGCCCACTAGGAAACAAGGACTGTTACATAAACAGGCATACTACTCAAGACCACATAACATAACAAAAACCCTTCATGACATGGAACAATACTAAAAACCATCCCTAGACTTAAGACAAATTTAACATGAGACTAACAATTATTATAGCTCACAGACTGAGTCAACAAACCTACACCTAGGGAAAATAAAACAGATTTAGAGACAGCACCACGTCCTTTATATATACGAGTGAAAATACCCTTTAAGTGCACATTATAACAGAAGAAAAACTTCAAAGGTAGTCATATTATTCAAGGACTTTTACATTAAAAGTTGACTTTATTTTATTTCAAATATGAAAAGTTCTAAACCACACACATATAGCATCACTGTATTACAGCAATGTTCGAGACAAATGAAAACTAAGTCACAAAGAATATAATAGACACAAATACCAGTAACAGTAGAGATAAAATGTATCTATTACTTAAACACACCCTGTTATGAACATGAAACTTTGTAGCAGAAACGAACAACATGAGCCCAGGTGGAAAATACATCTTATAAAGTAAATTAGGTTAAAAGGGATAGTGGTCATCTATGAAATTAATCCCAATATATGCCAAGAAAAGATATATTCACCTGTTTCCATTCTTTTCATGCAAGCCAGAACCCCAGTATCTTGGTACACCTAAATATTTCAGTTTATGGGACTTAGTCCACTTCTGAACTGAAAATGTAAATAAAGATAAATTCAGGAATTCACATCAGCAGAGACATACAAAAAGGGACTACTCGCGTCACAGTTTCTGCATACATGTGAGCTGCTTATTTCATGGAAACTTGTATGCTAAGTATACTGCAAAGTTAATGATGCCTCCGTTGCAGCGACAGAGATACAACTTAAGTTTCAATTCAGACAATACCAGACAACACAAGTGTAAAGAACATCTTACCAAAAACCTCTAATTTTAATATATGTCTGAATTAGATCTCAATCATTCAAAAACAAATTTGAAAAAGACCTAACAAGATTCTCTTAAAGTTTGACCTTAGTCCTGTAGGCTCTACTTTGCTAAATGGTTGTAGTTCATTAAAAACATTTTAATAGACACTGCTTACTTTCATCTGGCTTAGCAGCTCGCATGTAGAACTTTAACTCAGTAAAAAGAGGTCCATTCTGGCTGGGTTCCTTTAAGACAATTTAAAATTAGTTAAGAACTGCCGTGTTAGTGCCTAATAAGTACTTAAAGCTCACAAAACACAACATTCACCCTATAAAAACATATTATCCCTCACATGCTCTACCCAGTGCTGATAAATTCAATAGAATATCTTTGTTTTATAAAAGAAGGTTGCCTCTAAAAAGTGATTTTTATTATAAATTGCTTAACATTAAGGGTATCAAAGAATCCTTTCCCAGAACAAAAAGAATAACAAATTATCTGAAATGTATAGAAATATTACCAATAACTGGCAGCAAAAGTTTAGCAGAGAACATTAAACAACATTCATTACTTCAGATTTTCCAGATTAAAGCTGGATTGTATCTGCTGCAGTAGGTATTAGTGAGCCTAAAGTAACACCTGAATGATTTGATAGAAAAATCATAACAAAAGTTAAATTCTTGCTGAACATAAGGTATTTTGTTCCCTTCATACATTAGTTGATCAAGGTAACAATTATTACAGAGGATTTCACAATTTCTCTTAAACTAAATTGTAAGAACTACACCTATTTTGACTTCAGAGTCTACCTTGTATTTAAGCGAACGTAAGGTATTTCAGTTCCACTTTCTATGGACAAATCTACGGTAAGCACACATTAAAAGTAAAGTACAAGAGAATTGGTTTAAAAACACCAAGGCTTTGAAATACTGCAAGAATTTCAAATGGGTAGGTACCTTGACTCTAAATAACCAGAACTTAGCGCAGGGGAAAAAAAAAAGTGATTTCAACTCCTGCGTTGTTAAGTTGAAAGTGATTTCAACTCTTGCATCTGAAAAAAACCAACTAGACCAACTGATCAATTTGCGATAAGCTTAAGGAATTTGTTTTAGTCTAGTTACTCATATATGCCCAAATTGATTCTATCTCAGTGAAAATAGCTGTTTTGGAATATCCTACACTTTAACAAATGAACCAAAAAAAAAGTATGTGATTACTGGAAAAGAAACCCAGAGAGAATATAATCACATGATATTAGCAAAAGTTCCAAGATATATAACAGCAATCTCAAATGGTTTTAATTGTAACTTTTAAATGCAGATGTAGTGATCCAGAAAATTGCTAAAGGCCCGACCATACCACTCCACTAATAGAGGTTTACTGCTGTTCAACATTAACAAAGCAACGTAAAGAGATCAAACACACTGATGAACGTGGGCTTTAGTGTGCTCCTGATGTACTGGCTCAGAAGCAGAGCAGGAAGACCGGTCAGGATGAGAGCAGATACCAGCTTAAGCACCACTCCCAGGCCTGGACACTTGATTACAAAGCTACTGCCTGTCTCCACCTCACTTTCTCAGGCAGCATTGCCCTGATAAACAATGGAGGCAAGACAACAGTTTTCTGGCCTCTCCTTGTGGGACCAACGTTCGGACTTAAGCCATGAATCTGAAACAAAACCAACTAGACCAACTGATCAATGCACATAAATTTCAATACACGCATATTTACTTTCAGTTAGTTTATTTATCCACTATGGACGACAAATTAGTGATATAGGAATTATATATCCAGAGAAGAAGGGTTAAATAGCTGAATTCTTTTACTGTAGTTCTCAGACAAATGTTACTTGACCTATTCATTTGTTTCTCTGTAGCACAATGCATTAATACTCTAACTTAATTAGAATATGAATTATACATATTATTTTGATTCAATTTACATAGGTTTGAAGAATGTTATTTTCTTACTAAATTACTACAGCAAAAAAAGTAGGTGTTAAAAAAATCTTAAAATATTTATCTCTAAATAAATTATTCCACAAAAAATTATGTCTCAGTGCTGAAAAAGAGATATATCTTTCTCTAGTCAGAGCAAATGCTGAAAATCTGGTATCTTTTCATACTTAATGGGATGGATAAATGATTTAACCACAAAACAGATCATCATGTTGACTACGAAGCTGTTTCCCCGCAATACCATTAATTCCACATACAGATAAAAAAATGCATACGCTATGTTAAAAAGGCTCATGTAATGATGTCCAATATTTGCCATACTAATCACCTTGTAATATGCCAAAACCAGAAATACTTCAAACACAAATTTCTACAACTTTATGCCCAGGGTCATTCTAAACACATGATTTGCAAAACTGAAATTAAAGTCTAATTAGGAAAGATAACATAATGAAAGAGATTATGGAGTACGTGTCAAAACCCAACAAATTTCTTCAAGTAGTATTTTAAGAATTCTGATATTTTTCAGTCAGCAGTTTAATGAAGTGTTATTAAACTCTGCATCCACTCCTGAACAATGACATCTGAAAGGTCCACATGTTAAAAAGCATTTCTTTTTTTTAATAAAAACTGTGATTCATTTCATACTGCTCAGACATCAATACTATGAGGATATGTCAAAGACTAAGCCAATTTCCATCCAGCTTTAATAGCTTAATTTGAAGAACATTACTATAGAAGCACATATTTTGTTAAACACTAATAATTGTTCAAAGCTGTTAACCACTTTGCTTCAGCTGATGGATCAACTAGGAATCACCCAGGCATCAGAAAATAGGCCCTTATCTGTAGCAGTGCTATACTAGACTGTAGAGGCATAATACATTATGGGTCATTTGTGAGGGCAGCACAAAGACTGGGGCTACTCTTTACTGCCATAAAGACAAAATTATGAAAGACAAATTGAAAGCGAGTAGTCATATGGGAGATTAGCAATGGAGGTATTTACAAATTGCTCCAACAAAATGAACGTAGCATAAAAGCAACACAAAAATTCCGACAACTCTTCTTATATTCAGAGCCCAAAGTAGAGGAGAAGAGAAGCAGATGGACAGGTTTCAACCTCAGGGAAAACGAAGGACAGCAATTACAGAAGTATAAAATAATGCATATCTGACAAAATTCCAAGCAAGTCAAACTGGATTCTTCCATGAAAGTTAAATGGCTCCCTGTTTCCTGATCAGTCCAAACTCATCAGGAGCTGGGAATCAGGAGCCACTGCCTCTCAACAGCAAGCCACTGCAGATAACTTCAGTGTCTGTCATCGGCCTCTAAACCAAGCCACAGCAGGTGCCCTGCATAATGCACACCCCCTGCCCCTGATGGCACCGGCTGGACATACAGAAGCAGGCTGCCACCATGCAATAGCTGCAGGCTGAGGCTCCTGGTCTGTGTGGAATTTCTGCCCACAAACACCTAAGGCGGTACCAGTCTGCTGATGCTGAAAGTGTGGCAGTTTGATATTTGCATACTAAGCAGTGCTTTTTTTCAGCAAGTGACACCATTTCGGAAAGAGGGTCATCACCAAGAGTATCTTGGGGTATCTGAACAGTATCAAACCCGATTCTCTAGATTTCCCTGTAGTCAGCAGATATAAATACCAGGATTAAAGGCACATACTAACTACAACGTATTTATTCTAACTTAACATGATCTTTTAGTTTCAGGAACAAATGTTAAAAGTATTAGCATATTTACATCAGTGGCCAGCTATTGCGGTAAAGCATTTCAGTATCACCACATAGTTTAGTAAGTGATTAAAACATTGCAGTTCTGAACTGTATTGAAGAACTATTTTTTTTTACATTGTGAAGTTCTTGTACAGTTTCCAGTATTTACTTTTGTCACAGGACCAGAAGTACACCAAGAAAACAAATGGTCTGGATCTACTGTGGCAATTCCCGTATTCCCAGTTTTTTTTACTAAGACTTTACCAGGGAACCATATATAACAGTAGCATCCATACAAAATAACCTAGCAAAATTTAAGAAAAAAATACTTTGTACCTGAGGAAAAGAATATTATAGCCAAATCAACTTACATAAATCTTTTTTATTTTAAGATTGAAAACATAAGAAAATGTCAACTAATAAAAAGAATTTGCTGATTTGCTACAATAGGCTAACAATGTTTTTTCTTCTCTCTAATCATTAGGTTAAAAAAAATGTGTCAATACCATTTTAATTCCATAGAAATTAGAATATGTATGTGTTTTATGATAAAACATTTAAAGGACTTTATATCTGTGGAGACCTTGGGAATCAAAGTTTTGCTGTTTCTACTCCCAAGCCATATGTCAGCTTACCAACATCCAGTGGTGAGCAACAGTTCACACAGACTCACTGCTGAAACACAGAAATTCTCCAAAAGCTAGCCAGATTTCATTCATTTTGTGATATTTGGGCTGTTTACAGGAAGCAGCAAATGAAACAGAATCTGATGCATTTCATGAACCTTTTTCAACTCTGCTGATGTTCCATTATCCACCCTCATACACAAGAGTCCCATTTCTCAACAGCGCTCCCATATATCACCATACTTTTATCCTAAAGAGCACTATGCAATTGTATTATTTTCAGTCAGAAGATGGTTTAAGTTACACATGCTATTCCAGAACAAACATTTTCAAGTTGTGAAGTAAAGATTCAAATGTTCTCTTACCACTTTCGCCACATAAGGTGCATCACTGCCAACCGACTTTGAAGAACTAACATCAGCTGTTAAGAAAGAAGCGCTTATTAGTAGTAGGAGAGGCAATTGTCACAAAACTTGTTTACTGTGCAGCATAGACAAACAAATGACAAGCTTTGCTTTGAACAAAGCAGTAATTCTTAACATAAAGAACTACACACTTTGAGTGAGCTGGAACTCCAGTCTCAGTAAATTTAGTAGCACATTGAGCAAGGCTGAGTAAGTAGTAGCGAGCTTCTTTGGCAAGAAGCCACCCACTGGTCCTGTTTTTCTTCTTAACCCACTTATACAGCAGCCTGTTCATTTTGAAAGCAGGACAAATTACTTTTTTTTTTCCAACTCAGTATGAATTGAGTGCAACTTTTTCACCAAGAGGAGGAAGACCATAAATGCATAGCAAAAGAAAACCTTATTATCACGGTCACATTAACTTTCATCCCTTCAAAATTGTTTGCAACATGACTAGGGGCAACCAATTTTTTTTTTTAATTCCTTGAGTATTCTCAAGAACTCTCTTATGTGTTCATCTGCTCAAACAACAGAGATACTAAGTATGAACACTATCCACTAAAAGTTTTCCTTGAATTCAATAAACAATATTGTAAAACAAGATCTGTGCTAATGCTTTAAGTTGTAAGGTCCAAGAGTTCAATTTGTTCCAAGCATTGGTTACATAAAAAATTATACAACTTATGTCAGAAGTTCACAAGACAATGAAAAAGTCAGAACCAGCCAAAATACTGGCTGATCAGTACCCTCCATAGAATAAGCTTAGACAGTTTCAGTGCAGAATTTGTGATGTAAGGACACTCATGCAAAAATCCCTTCTTTCAGCCAGACCAAAAATCAAATTTACACAAATACTAAACTATCCTTTCACTGTTAAGAAGTAAAAAATATTTTGGTTTAAAAAATATGAATGAACTACCACTGGAATCACATACAACCACAGTTCCTACAACAATCATTTGCCCACTTGCCATTTTTTTTCAACACCATGAACCAAAATAAGGTTCTAGTAAAAAAAGATCACTTGAAGATACTCTGCGTTTCTACCTCGGTGTCAGTTTTTAATTGCTTTGAATACGGATAAACATCTCGCTGTCCATTTTAAAGCATTATCAAAGATAATTACACTTACCAAGGTACAGGCGTCCAAAGCCTCCTTGTCCTATAGGGACACCTAATTTCCATTCTTTTCTTGATGTATCTGCTAGAACCTCCCCCAGAGCAAACACTTCAGCAAGTTTCCGTTTTGCAGGGGCTCTTTTTCCAGCAGTCTTCTTATTTGGCATTTTCTCTTGAGGGAGAGGAGGGAAGGGAAGGAAAAAAAAAGCGTAGGTTAATTGCTGACTTATTTAATGCAAAAATCTGTTAGAAGCATGAACAAGTGTGGATTGTTTAAGTTTCATTTTGTTACTACAATGATACTTCAAAAAACAAATAAAGTAGTTTCACTGGTGTGAATTCCAAGTGAAAAACAAATAATTTTTCCAGTCATCACAAAAAAAAATTTGACAGCAAAAATCTTCACAAGAGAAACCTATTATAAGACCTTGTATAATACACGCTAGAAAAATCTCAGAATCTATCGTACTCAATCAATCACAACCAATCATAGGTCTAAAGTTAGGAATAAGTAAACTAATGAAATAAAGCTCATCACTTTTCCTGGAGTGAAATATGCTTACTGAAGTAATGTCATATAGTCCAAGCCTTCAGTAATAATATGAGGAACTCCTCTTAGCTGGAAAAAATACCAAATAAAATTAAGCCAAAGTTAATTATTTTTTCTGCTATGTAAGTGCAAGTAACAAAAGGGAAAGTCTGCTTATTGTTCACAGGGCAGCATTTAGTAGATCACCAACAAACTAGCACATAACTACCTACTTTGGGACCACAAATGTAAAAGTATCACCACTGCCTTCTCCCAGTCTCAGGTCTCAGATAGGCAATATTTTCAGAAATAACATCATGGCCCACTGGAATCAAACACGTGCATCTTTCTTCAGAACAGGCCTCGTTTTGAACAAATACATATCTTGAGTTTTTAGCAGAGCCAAAAGGAGTTACTGAATACGCAGCCATGATACAGGAAAGAGCACAGGATCTCCTTACACGAAAGGCCTTAATGATTTGTTTTACAAAGAACTGATCTTTCCTTCTACATTATGAAGCTGAAAGGCAGACAGAGCCACCGTTATCTTCTAAAAGATGTCGTTCTCTCTGGTGGGATTTTATTATTATTTTACTTTGCTTGGGGAATCAGGAAGCAGTATTAATACACAATTCAGGAAGTTTCTGGATATCAAAATATCTTTTTCCCATTAGTCTAGCTACTCAATACAATAACCCTAAGCCAAATGCAGTTACTTAACATCAGTTTTCCTCTTTTAGTTCTAATGTTCCCCTAGGACTGTTTTTTAATTTCCCAAATAGAAAACTACGTAACTATGACAGCTGTTCCAAAAGCACTCCCCGCTCTACAAGCCTCTTTTCTGACTGGGTAATATCTTTAGCAACTTCTCTTCCCAAATAATCTGTCATCCAACTAACACCTGAAGTGAGCAGCTCACACCTGTTGCAGATAGGATCAAATAATGATCACCAAGATTAGGTATCCTTGGAGACAGAGATGGAAACTCCCCCTACCAGCAGATATGCATCCTGGTTAAGGACAACAGTATATTCATAGGCCTGTCAAGTGTATATTGTATATAGTGATCTGTGGTTTGTTGCATAAGCTTCGACTGGACCCTAAACAAAATTCATGTCCCGAATTTACCTTAGATGTTTTTAATGTTAAAAAATACACCCCTTTATCACTAATGAGTATGGTAATGAAAAGAACCTCCCCAACTGTTTAAAACACGAACATATGCAATCATGGATGGTGAAGAAAAGTATGAGTGACCAATCAACTGCTTTACTGTAACTTCTTCTTTGTTACTGTTCTGTATAAGAGACGCTTTGTTTTTCTGAGAGGTGTGCTGGCTGTTAGATGTCTAGCACCCGCTTCCGTGGAATCAAAATACATACAAACATCTTGACTCAGTGTGTTGATTTGCTCTTGCACACTGGGTAAAAGAACCCTTATTTTGGGACAACACACCCATACGCTACATTTGTCCCATTAGTAAGTGCAATGATAACTGTCAAGTTTCCTGAAAACGTTATTGCCGCTAATACTCAAGTCTGCAGCTGTGCAATATGACCGAATGAAGTCCGACGATGGATGTAACATTCCATGGAGACAGGGAACTGTTATGAGCCCAAGGAGCTCAGGTAGTAACGCAAAGGAGCTCACTTTAGTTCAACACAAAAAGGACCAATGGGCACTCTTTGTTTTGGGTAAAAAGCTAAACAACAGTTGGGTGAAGTTAAAAATTGTTGAGTGGATCAAACGCTGGTGCAAATGTCTCCCTGAGTTAGCCAGGCCAGCATGGGGGGAGTGAATATGATGCTAAGCTCAACATAAGAGTATAAAAAGTAAACAACTAGCAAAAGAATTTTGAAGAGAGCAATGGGCTTGAGATGGTTTCAACCCCGTTATTCCTTACCAGCAGCTGGGGATACCAGCATCGTGACAGTGAGCGTATTATAGAGACCGGTAATGGGAATCCCATCAGTATTGTGACCGAACTGCATATTGCAATTGCTGTATTTTGCTAAATGCAACTTACATTTGTATTGTTTTCAGTATATTTTGTATCTCTCTCCTAAATCAGAAATTCCGTATAACATCAACTATCTTCAGGTAAGTAAATCTGATACTAAATACTATCCCCTCCATGCATGGAAGATCTACAAGAACCTGGTCAGAGAGTATTGGGCTCTGGCAGCAAGCAGTCTGCAGACACCACAGACATTCACTATAGGAACACAGAAGAGAAGGGGTATGATTCCACACTGAAGAAAAGTTCTGCTTTTTCAGGGTCCTTAATCTCAGAAATATCTCTATATTATAGAGCCACATCCAAACACCTACTGTGGTTAAACGAGCAACTTCAACACAACAGTATTATGAAATACCCACACCACAGGAAGAGACTGCGATACCTATGTTGCACGGGCTTCCTCATTATCACAAAACAGGATGTTTTAATCCTCCATTACTTTCCCACATTTCCACTTACTTCTATACAGAAACATTCTCCTCTATAGTCAAGATATAGTTTTGACATTTTACACTTAAATTTTAAGAGTAACTTCACCTACAGCTTTTTCCATACCCTGTCTTCAAGAAACTCCTCTGCACACCTCTTCACTTTTTTTTTTTTTTTAAATCTTCAATATGATACATGACGTACTGTCTTAGAGGAAGGTTCTTCCTCCAGATTTTGTACAGGAGAAAAATGAGACTTCCAAGCACCAAATGCAATTCCAGCTAGCTCAGCTAAGACCATACCAATGAGAATGTAATGGTGTCAAACCACCAGAAAGAAGAGAGAGTGGTAGGAATTGCTACGTGTTAGTATCACAAGAGCAGGCCAAAACGATCACGGCAGACCTTTAAGCAGCTTCTCAGGACGCCCAGATCAGGAAAACAATTAAAACAAAGCAGAGACTGAAACCATTAGACGTGGTAATGGCAAAATAAACCAGAAGTCAGGAGCCCAAAGACTGACTCGGATAAGGTGAAAAAGAAAGCACAAAAATCAGCAGTGTTGTCTAATGGCTCAGATGTGAGACAAGATCACACTCACTATCATCTAAAGAGCATACTGTCCTCAAGCTAAGAACAATGTAAGAGACATGCAGAGGGTGTGAAGGGCTGCATCACTTGATCTCCGAGTTACTACAAATAATTCCAAAAAGATTTGGACAGAGGCGCTTAGGTGCTTGAATGCTGGATGGACTGCTGTCCCAGTAAAAGAAAAATTAGTAGCCTCTTTTTCAATAAAGTTAGCAAGTCGGTGAAATAAAACTATTCATACACTTCACATCTCTAACATTCACAGTAAGTCTCTTGATAGCAGTCCCGCTTAAAAAGGAATAAAGTTTATTTAAAATAGCTCCTCAAGAGTATTAAGGAAGGAGCTGGTGTTTCCCTCTTTTTTTTCCCCCTTTTTTGTTTAACATGGTCAAGAATTGCATGCCTGAAGGTATTTAGTTAAAAAAAAAAAACAAAACTATAAATTAATCACAACTTCCCTTTATCCATAAAAGCAAAAATTCAAAATGGACATAAGCTTGAACATCCCCAGCTGGGAACCCTGCCCTTAACAAATACACTAGATACACATACATGGTTTCTTGGCTGCCTGTATTCATATCCATCTGTTAAAATGGCAGTGTGCCTACTTACAAGTTGGTCAAACTATCAGTAGGCCATAGGTGCCAAACACTGCTCGCTTTCAATGGGCAGCATGCACAATACTAAGCACTCACTCTTTTGCAAAAAAGCTGTTATTCATGGAAATATTTAAGAAATGGCTGCACATACTTTCACATTCATTTGGATAAATCCTTTCAATCCTTTCTATTGATTGAAATCAAAAACACCTGGAGATTGCAAAAAAAAAATCTACATGAAAATCTAGCACCAGGAAAAAAAAAGACAAAAAATAATGAAAATAGGTAACGACATTTTGGTGCAAACTCTATCATTCTATGTGCTTTTCAACTCACAATACAGCAAAGATGAAGAGTTTGTCAGGAAACTTATGAAGCAGCAAACACAACATAGAGCTGCCTACTGTACATTGCACAACTGGAATAAAGTCATCTACTTCTCCCTAAAATCACCTTTAAAAATTCACTTACACACTCACAAAAAAAAATCACCTTTAACTTTCCTGCATCTTGGTTAGCTCTCCCCATCACTAAATGGAAATATTTTCTATCCCACAGGTATTGTGAAGCTTAATTCATTAGTGCCTGCAACCATACTGAAGTTCTTGGAAACAGAGTGCCACAGATGTCAAGTACTATACTATCATGCAGGTATCAAACAGATCTGACCCTACTTAGCTAAGGTATCTCACAAGAACAATTTTCAAGGTGTATGATTGTAAACAGCAGCATTTTATGTGGCTACAATATGCTCAACACAAAGATTTTGCTACCAACAAGCATGAATAACAGTCTATTTGTCTAAACTCTCTCCAAGAGCCTCTTAGTACTACAAAGGCTATTTCTCCTGCTACTCCCTAATAAAACATCTTGGAAGAAGTTGAATACACTGTACTTGAGATATGCAGACAATTTTGCATCAATAGTGCTATTAGTGGTGTTATCTTTACAAATGTTGTCTGCAATGGTTGCTGCTCTAGCGATACTTGAACTCTTAGAATAAATGTGAATAGCCACTTCTCAATTTGTGTTGGCATCCATTCTCAATAAAACTCCAAAATTAATATAAATCAAATTTATGTTGAAATAAGTCTTTCTGCTGTGTGGCAAGTCAGACTGGTTTCTTCCTGATCCTCCTCTTTTATTCTCTGGAAATTGCCATTTTTATGGCTGTTTATCTCAGTAGGACCTATTTTCATTCCCAGCACAGAGAAGGCATGCTGGTGACCTGTGCTCCTCTTCTTGAATAGGTAGTCCCAGCAAGACCTGAAATCTATGCATCATTAATACTGTTCATCAGTCACAGCAAAACATCTAACTCTGCCTGCAAAAAAGGAAATAAAGACAGTCAAAAAACAAAAAGAAGTTTTTGCTCAAGGAGTGCAAGGGAAAGAACATGACACTTTAAGACACCCGAATACTGTAGAACTGTTTCATAGGAGGGACCACAAAAAAAAAAGTACTTGAAGTATCAATGACTTGTAATACCAAGTGATATAAATAGCGAACAAAGACTTTCTGGTATAAGTTGGACTTTCTGTGACTGGTCTTTCGTTGTGTAACATTTTTGAGTATTGCTATAGTCTCATTTCCTGGTGATTAAGGCATCTGACAAGTAATGGCACTTATGAAAGAAGAGGAGTTAGAGTTCTGTCCTCAAGAACTAAGAAAACTACTTCTCAGACAAAATGAATAAATGTACATTGATGGATCACAATTAATGAGCAGCGTTTCGTCACGATAGCACTATACGGGGCCAACTGAACTTTTTAAATTTTTTTTAAACACACTGCTGTGTGGCAGACTTTCTAAAATGCCAGAATGCAGCTTGTTCAGAGATAGGGAACAGTCATTTACAAGAGTAATTACCGTGTTGCTAACTAATTTTAAATTGCCTTGTCAAGAAATACATTGTCTTGTTTTGAACAGTATTTCAGGTTCTCCCGAAAATCCTGAGCATCACTCGGAGAGTTATTGAAATAAAAAACACAGTGAGCTTTATAAGGTGCCAAATCATCTGTCACTCCAAACTAACAGCAAGTACCTATGCATGTGAGACACTTAAAGGCTTTTTGATAGTTAGTCACACTGTATAAAAATCAACAGCTCTGAAATTCATCAGGAATCGTACCTTATTTGGGGACCATCCCCAAGAATTAGGTGGACAGCTTATTCCTACAGTGAAAGGCACAAGTCTTCTGATACAGTAATAGCTTCAGGAAGCTTCAGAACAGCATTTATATTTTTGCTAATAATAAAAAGGGCCTGTGGATTCCCTATGAATAAAAACCTTAAGCACTAACTGAAGACCAAACAAAACAACAGGATTCACCCTGCCCGCAATCGCACAAGTCTTACACAAGGCAAATGGCGAGAAATAGGAAGCGAAGAAAAACCACAACCACTCACCGACAGAAACCAGTACAGCTCAGTTCTTACACAACAGGGCTGCCCTGATCCTAAAATTGGAGATTTTAATTTGTGATTTGTAGGTTTGTATTTTTAAAAAAATAAATATTACGTTTATTTTAAAACAAAACTCGGGAATAACTCCCAACCAAGGTGTTATTTTGTTTGTTAGCCACACTGGTATGTTCCTGAAGGTGACAAACCTTTAAGTGGCAAAGAGTATAGCTTTTACTCAGCCTCCCCTACCACGCCTTAGTGCTAAAAAAACCCCACAAAAACCCAAACACGAAGGAAAGCAACTTAGGCCGCTGCCACCAAAGGCAGCTTTAGAACCAACAGCCCACGAAGGCAAGGGAAGCGGGAGTGCAGCAGAACCCAGAAGTGAAGCTGAGGGAGCTCTTACCCACATGCCCCCATGCTTTCCCTCCCTGCCGGCCCAAGGAGATGTCTTCGGCGCCACGGGCTGGGACGAGAGGGAGCAGGGAGGGTGCCTTCCCCACCCCTGGTAGCAGACAAGCGGGAGCAAGAGGGCCCGAGCGGGCCTCGGCGGTACCACCAGCCTCCTCAGCGAGGGAAGCGGGAAAACCGGGCCGCAAGCCGCTAGAAGGGCCGGGGACGCACGGCAGGCGGAAGGGGAGGCGAAACAGCACCATAAAATTCGCCTCCTCAAAAAAAAAAAAACACCCTACACGCAGACGCCGGCTTCAAATACCTCCTCTGTGCCCAGGCCCGGCCGCCGGTCCTTCCGCCCCGACCGAAATTCCCGCACTGCGAAGTGCCCTGAGGCAGCGCGCCCGCCCCGGCGCTCACCTCCCAGCATCGCCCGCGCCCATTGGTCC
>Ga0065711_1038066_pt1 | contig 19192 bp, 9 predicted proteins | sample Hoacrofraction12_FD_59098 | JGI IMG/M metagenome (GOLD analysis project Ga0065711, IMG submission 59098) | Hoatzin crop microbial communities from Cojedes, Venezuela - Epithelial fraction 12 v2 (version 2) | ecosystem: Host-associated > Birds > Digestive system > Esophagus > Crop | place... | reverse complement strand
AGGCACAGGAAGTTCCGTCTGAACATGAGGAAGAACTTCTTCCCTCTGAGGGTGACGGAGCACTGGAACAGGCTGCCCAGGGAGGTTGTGGAGTCTCCTTCTCTGGAGATATTCAAGACCCACCTGGAGGCGGTCCTGTGCAGCCTGCTGTAGGTGAGCCTGCTTCGGCAGGAGGGTTGGACTAGATGACCCACAGAGGTCCCTTCCAACCCCTACCATTCTGTGATTCTGTGATTCTTCTTAAGTAGGGATCCTGTACTATGTTATACTGCAATTAAAAAGAAAAACTGCAGATGTAGCCAATAAACTACTTTATTACCACAAAAGAACCGCGAAAAATATTTATTACCACCTTTAAATTTAATTGTATTTTAATTTTTCCACACAGCCCACACTTTCCTTGCATATCTCTGTAATTCTATAATTCCAATTAAACATCTTGGTATCTGACTGCTGTTATTTATTTGTTTAGTGATCGAAGAGAAATCAGAGAACGTAAGACAAATGAATGTTAGAAAAAAGAAGCCTTGCCATTTCACTGATCTCTGGATACATATATGTGTCATGGTTCAGCCTCAGCTGGAAACTAAGCACCACAGAGCTGCTCGCTCACTCCTCCACAGTGGGACAGGGGAAAGAATTGTAAGAGTAAAAGTGAGAAAACTCATGGACTGAGTTAAAGACAGTTCAATAGGTAAAGAAAAAGCCACACATGCAAGCAAAGCAAAATAAGGAATTCATTCACCACTTCCCATTGTCAGGCAGGTGTTCAGCCATCTCCAGGAAAGCAGGGCTCCATCACACGTAATAGTTACTTGGGAAGACAAATGCCATAACTCTGGATGTCCCTTCATCCTTCCTCTTCCCACAGCTTTATATGATGAGCATGATGTTATTATGCATGGAATATCCCTTTGGTCAGTTGGACTCAGCTGTCCTGGCTGTGTCCTATCCCATCTTGTTCATCCCCAGCTTACTGGCTGGTAGGGGGGTGTCAGAAGCAGAAAAGGCCTTGACTCTGTGTAAGCACTGCTCAGCAATAACTGCAAATTCCATGTATTATCAACATTATTTACAAAACAAATCCAAAATACAGCCTCCTACTAGCTACTATGAAGAATATTAACTCTATCCCAGCCAAAACCACAAAGAGCTGTTAAGCTCTGGAATGCATTGAACAGAGAGTTTGTGGACCTGAGCAGCCTGACCAGGAGTAGCCGGTCTCCAGAGGTCCCTTCCAACCTAAATTACTATCTGATTCTATACTGGAATTTTTCAGAAGAATTATAAACTCAGCCCTAATTTCCTAAATGTATTGTTAACATAATCCTGTGAGCAGAAAAAGCCCGCTCCTTATAGCTTTCTGTGTTATGTTTGAATTCTCTTAAGCATAATCTGACCTTACAGCCTTTCCCCAAGTAGGGTCACTAACAGTACTATTCTTAAACAAGACTGCTGGTTTTCATAAAAATTGTAGGAACTTCATGGCCTGAAGGCCTTCATTGGTCTTTGCAAACCTGTTGAAGCTGACCAGTGGTTGAAAAGCCATAGACACACATATCCAGTGTGATCATATAAATGTAGCTTCCTTAGGGATCCAGGCTATTAGCTGATATGGTTATGTGCCCATCTGTCAGCTGGGACATCTTCAATTTCATGCACGTTGGTGCTTCTTCCTAAATAGCTTACTGGATGTAAGGACTCATGTGCCTGGATACAGACAGAACTTCTTGTACAGGACTTCGTGGACCCCTTCCTGCTCAGCTGTAACCTGGAGTTTCCATTCTCTGCAAATGGGAATGCGGGTGATTATGCTTCTGTGTTAATGCATTTTGGTTTATTTCAATGATTTCTCTGATGAAGAAAAATGAGTTCTGAAAATAATAGGACCTTGTCTGTTATAACTTTTTGCACCAAATTAAAAGGTAAAAGAGATCTTTTTTTCAGAACTAAAAAGCAATGATGTGTGTACATGTCTCTACATGCACAGTCATGTCATCGTGTAGGATCGCAGCTAGCAAGATTTGCAAGGCATCAGTGAAAGCATTATTACCAGTTCTTTTAATCTTTGTTTAAGAGTGCTGTGAAGTTTATGAACAAAGCTAATACTTCAACATTTTGATGCCTGGCAATTTTAAAAAACTAGGTGGTTGATGTAAGAATGAGAAGGCTCCTAGACAGGCTTGGATTCCTGTTCATTGGGTGGAGCTTAATTATTGCAGATCATTAGTACTGCAGAGCACAAGTAGCCAAGAAACTGGTGTCTGAAGCCAGTAAATCCTCTGGACAAACTCTGAGAGTACTAGTTACTAAGAACAGAAAAAAAGAGCATCCCAAAGAGCTCCAAAGATGAAAAGTGAACATGTGAAATGATCTTTCCAAAATTCATGGCTATGTGCTACAAAATAATGATTATTTGTAACATAAGATCATAAAATACTTTGCTGGATTGAAATGTAGAAGGTGAATTCTTAAAACCTTACATGTTAAGAGCCCCAGTTAATATGCATAAGAAGAAACAAATGCCCGAGTGGAACATTGTGAAATTACAGCTGTATCTGTAGGGTTTTTTTAAAACATATATTCTCTTCAGAATATTTTTAAGTAAGTCCCTTGTTAAACGGAAAAAACTCCAGTTCTTGCTGTTGTACAACTATTCATATCAGTTTACCTTAATTATCTTCAGACACAAAGAAAAAGGATGACATAATTTTACGGTACAGATTGAAATAAACATCTATGCTTTGTCAGAAGCCCTGCTAGTAAAATACAGCAAAAAAAAAGAAAAATAATTTTTTGAATGATACTGCATTTTCAGACCAGCCAGCAAGTATTCTTGCAGACCAATGTATTCTACTGATTTCTGTTCCATTTTTTCTCTTCCTCCTGGCACCATAAAAGCATATGGGTTCAACACCTTCTACCAAAAGAATATACAATCAGTTTTCCAGTTTATGCTAATCTCAACCTACTCCATAAGCTACCACAAAGTTCATAAAGCGCAGGCATGTTATTAAATTTTGTCATAGTATACTCAGTAGAATGAAAAACTGAACATCAACCTGGGTCTTCAAAGAAACAAGATCCATTCCCAGTGCTGACACCAGTTTTAGGTAATTTTTCTCTTGTCTTTAAGTCCACCATATCTAAAAACTATTCACTTGTTTTCTATGCAAAAATATCTATTTTTATTTCTTTTACACAATGCACAGTACTATGTAAGTATTGATTATTATTTCTGCTCTGGGTATTATGATGATGACAATGATGGTGAATCAGCTCAGTCAGATGAAATCAAATGCAACATCATTTTAGCAGACATGATGGCTGACAAACTAACCTGATAACTTACTTTAATAAACTTGTTTTCTGAATGAAAGAAACAGGGTAAATATCATTCTTCTAGACTTTCAGTAAAATATCTGTTCCATAGGAGAGACACAGAATATCATTACTTAAACCAGAGAAATGCATAAGAAAGAACTAGTTAAAAGGGAAATTACAATACATAGTCATGTCAGCAGCATTACATTACTGTCAGAATTCCCCAAGTGTCATAGTAGGGTGAATGTTAAAATCGGGAAGCAAAGTGTTTGAATTTGCTGATATCCTAAAGTTCAGAGATACCACTACAGTTAAAGCTAGGTGGAATTTCAAGAGAAATTGTATGATCTTGAGAACTTGTCTAATGAATACGAATGAAATTGAATAGTAAGGATTTCAGAGGATTCTTAGGAAATAATAATAAAATCCAAGCAGTTGGAATTTACTGAGGAAGAAAAAGAACTTTCAACATTAATTTATTACAGGTTGACTATAAGCAACATGTATCATATGATTGTGAAAATGGAAATGTGATCCTAGATAAAGTAGGTCTAAATATTTCCAGTCAGGTTTGAAAAATATTAACAAAATGTAGAGCCTACAATTTAACTGATACTGTGAGCAGTTCTGTCATCCAAGTCACCCATGCTGAAGGAAGAAAAATTCAACCTTAACAAATGCAAACGAGAACTGTTATGATGATCTGAAGTGCCTGAAAGTCAAGTATATAAGCATGGCATACAAAATGTAAATCTGTTTAGCAAAAGTCTTGAAAAAAGAAGGAATTGGGGGACATGGTAGGTCAGTGTGTATGGACAGGGGTGTGGGGAAAGAGTGATAATGAGGAAAGCAGAAGCATAGCTGCTTTCGTTTGTGGAGACTGATGGTACTAAATTAATTGTTATCCTGTACCATACAACACTCCAGTGGGAATACGGAGGACAAAATGTGATTTACAAATGGTGTTTCATTCACTAGAATATAGTCTGGGATGTAATTGCCTTCAGGGCACTGGATTCAGTAGTCTGTCTGGTCCCTTCCTATAAGAAGGTCCCTTCTCTCTGAGAAGTACTCAAGAAGTCAGTTGCTTTTGACTCTTTCTTAACAAGGTTACCAAGGCAGAGGAGGAGAGCTATAGAGTTGCAGCTTTAACTGCATGTAGATGGGAGAGAGGCCTCTCCTGAGGGCCAGAGTAGCTTTAGGATGAGTCTATATTAGTGTTTCGGTTTGGACTGGGAACATGTGTTTGAAGGAAATCTCACAGCTACATTTTGTGCTATGCTTTGATTTGTGACACAAAAAGATCTTGGGCACATAAGTTAGACTTATTTCCACTGAAACTAAAATAGATGATTCACTTTGGGAGCCACCTAATACACTTCATGCCCAGTTGACTGCTTAGTCCATAAATCAGCAAGTCATAAGTAAAATTTTCTGAAAAGTATTGTGCACACTGGACCCTTATCACCAGCTGCTCCTCTATATGGATCTGCTCCCATTGGGCAGCTGCTTGTTAATGCAGGTACAGCCCATGAGACTTCTAGGGCTAAGCATAATGAAGACTTAGCAAGCACCACACTGCCTCTGGAAATCTGCCAATGGATGGCAAAGGACTGGACTACCACTCGTGTGTACAGATGACAATCAGACTTGTCACAGAGATGCCAATATCTTTAGGAGTGTTCTTACATTTTGTTGCAAAAAGTGCAAGAATGCTAGCTATAGAACAATTGTTTATAGCACAGAGGAGTGAGTCATGTTAATGTTTCATTGGGTAGGGGGTTCCCACTATAGTAACCATTAGTTCAAACTTAAGAATGAAATGAGCTAAATTCCATTCTACTGTAAGCTGGTTCAGCAATAAAGACTTGAATTTGACTTGGAAGTGTCTGTTAGAGAAGCACTTGTACTCTCAGGATGGGTATTCTCCATGAGCACTTTTTTGTGTGTGTGTTAAAGTGCCTTTCTTATGTCTTTAAAAATAATACAATTAAAATAATAAAATTTAATTAGGTTTGGATTTTATTTACTGTCTTTTTCTCTTAATGGTACTCTGTGTCTTTTTTTAAAGATTAAAACAACAGCAAGCTCCACTTCATTTGCTTTCTGCACTTTGCAAGACTGTATGAAGAGCATAAATGTTAGTTCATTACCAATATGCAATAAAGGAGAATTTATTGTGGTACCAGCATGCTTTCCTACTAAAGATGAGCTATTAAACACTGTCTCACACACGGAATATAATGAGTGATACCAGGCATAGATAAAAGTAAAGTAGCTGATGTAAATAATCTATTTTCATAACTGTAACTTATATCACGTGTTTGTAGTTACTTTAGAGCATATGAGAAGTAACAGAAGATAATGGTGACAGGTGGTAGTAAACATGTTGACCTGTTCTGTCATCTTTGTGCACTTTTGACTAATTCAAAGCTACAGGATTCACAAATAATTGTATCACAAGGTAAGGTAAGTGGACAAAAAACCCCCCACCCCCCACATTACTAATAAGTTGCCTAAACCTTGGTTTACGCAGAATTGTATTTGTAAAGGTATATCTAGTGCCAACATCTGCATCCAAAGAACAGCAATTGATAAATAGTATTGGCTATATGAGGGTTCCTACTGGAAAGTGTAATCTCCATTACTCTGCAGTGGGAGAAAAGCATGTCAACCAGGTGAGATCTTCTTGGGCGAAAGGCCGTCCCAGAAAAGTTATGATGGGACCCTGTTTTCCCCTAATTTCTTTTTACTAAGCTTCTCACTTTCAGTTTGGTAATCCCTGAGGAAATGTGTTTTCAAATTAGAAGGACTTGGATTTAGCTTTAACTCATCCCAGGGCTAGACTACTGCGAGCTCTGAATGACTGTATGTCCTTCAGTCTCTGCTGTGAAGTCATTGTGCATTGTAAAGATAATGAAATATTCACTGGCATAAAGAAAGATTGAATAGATACCTGGTTGATCTCTAAGTTTTCTCTTTATTTGGCCAGGTGAATATTTACTTAATTCAGACATTTATGGTGGATACTCCATAGCAGGAATAAAAAGAGCCCTTTTAGCCGCATACTTCATTCCTGGTGGAAAGGCTATTTTCTGTGTAGCATGTTGGTGCGTAACTTCCCCAGACAGCAAAAGGTGTTGGGACCTGACGTTCTGTCACGATTTAAAGCAGGGCATCAATAAATTGGGTGGCAGAAGCTCTCTATTAACCCTCACCCTCCCACCAGAGGAAGGGAAAAGGAGGAAAAGGGAGAGAGACTTACTAATTGAATATAAGATGTTATACTAATAACACTAGTAATATTAATAATTAGACAAATAATGCAAAATATACAAAACCGATACTGAGTTTCCTGGAGTTGAGTGCCAGGGCACTGGCATCCTGCCAGCAGCTGCCAGACAGCACCAGGAAGTCCCGGACTGGCCTCGAAAGCAGACAGGAACTGGACGCAGGAATGCACGGAGCGCAATCTGGATCAGGATAGAAGGCAGAACAATGAGCAGGGTCTTCTTCAAAAGGTGGCCATGGATGAAGAGAATGAGACCCTCGTGATCCCCCAGCTTTAAACTGAGTATGGCATGGAATACCTCTTTGGTCAATATTGAGTCACGTGTCCTGTCCTCCGCTCCCTGCAAGTGCGACCCTTTCTGACTCCTCACTTGTGGGACCTAAGAGATCTGTCAGTGACCTTGGCTGCTATAGTGATAATTATAAACTGGGGCCTTTTTCTACATTCCTTTCCTACCATTAGCTCAGTGTAACTATAAACATTAGGTGTTAGCAGCTTTGGAGCGGACACTGTCTGTAAAATATGCAGCCAGCTTCAGAAAAATGCAGTTACTTAGAAGAACTTAGTTGTAGGAAAGATTCACTAAAAGAGAATTGATTCTGTTTTAACACAAACCAGGACACATTCTTAAAACTTTCTTTGTCCAGCCAAAGGCTGCTTGATTAAAAAGGGCTGGTGAAAACATACTGTCCTGGTGTTTGCTTTCTTATATGGTTGAAGTATCTTTCTTAGACTGGTAAGGACAGACAGAATTGACTAAACATAGGCTATTTTACACACTCTGGGGTATTCAAGATATCTGCCTGGAATTTAGAGCTCTCTCAGGCCCTGTGAGAGGCACACATCCTTCTGGAGTGGCAGCTGGAGTATATTTGTTTGGACAACTCAATACTATTGCTCTAACATTTTCTAATTCTCTATAGCGTTCTGCTCACTTGCTGTGATTATTGAATCTGCCAGAGTTGGGGTAATATCAGTGCATGCTCAGTGACAGAAGTAAAGGATCATATGCAATTTATTGATATAATTTGCGGAAATGTGGGCAGCCACAGCACTTCAAAGGCTCTAGGATTTGAATTCCAAGATTAGGATTCTAAAGTTGCTGTTTGACCTGATTCTGTATCTGAATCTGACTTCAAGGGCAGACAACCAAGCCTCTTGGGCAACAACACAAAGAACAGTGATTAAATATAGCCAGGTTATCACAACATTTTCCTTAGGCTAGTGTTTCCTCATCTATACAGATCAACTCAACAGAGACTAAACCAGCTTGAAAATCATCAACTATTTTTCACACGTTAAAGCAATAAAAAACCCTAAACACCAGAAAATATAAAGAAAAGTAAGATTTTTTTCTGTTTCTGGCAAACCAAAACCCCCCTAAAACCTAACTTTATTTTTAAGTTTCCATAACTCGCATTTTGATTTTTTTATCTCCACTTAAATCCTTCCTCCTTCTCCAATAGAAATATTTTTTGTGTTTTAATTTTTTTTGTAAAGCAGGAATTATAAAATAAAATCAAATTTCAATGAAATATGTCTTTTAAGAAATTTAGACAAAACCAATTTTTCTTCAAAGTGTATGTTCATGGGAAAATTTCATCTGCTCTAGATAAAACCCTATTATTTGACTGCAATCATTTATACATTTAGCATGTTTTTTAACACTTATATTTTTTATATATAAATTTTCATAAATTACTTTTAAACTAGCTATTGGAAAATTGAGGGAACAGGTGAAATATAACTATCATCTTTACTGTAGTACTTTCACAGAATTAGTAGGCAATGCTCTTTATTTCCTAGATTTTAAGGAAAAACCTCACACCTTCAAATTTAAGAAAAGCTTAACTTAAACTGTGGTGTTACTGAAGTACATGTAAAGATATATAAACTTTTTTTCATATCTCTGTAAAATGGTCATTCTGATACAAGATGGAATGTTTTGCCACTAATATGAATATCCTCTATTTTATTTTCTACCAAGATCTTGAAAAACATCAATCTCTATATTTATATTGCTTTTAAAACAGTTTTAAATGGACATATTACAGATATCTTGTCATCTTCTTCACCTAAAAAAGGGCAATAAGAGAGAACTCTCTTTCTCTAATGATAACCAGTTTATATTTCAGTAGTTTTGGTCAACATTAAAGAAGGAGGCTTGTAGATCACAGTTGACAATTTCAAAATCCTGGACACCAACTCAAAGGAAATGACAGTGCTCTTTCTACCGCAGTTCTGATTTATAGGGAATCTGTAAGTTTATTTGGAAGCCTCAATCTAAGAACAATGGCTCATATTATATGGCTGAAAAGTAAGAATCATTATTGTGAGTTCAAAAATAAGCAAATACATCTAAATGAAACAACTTTGTGAATTTGTATAAAGCTGAACTTTGTCAGGCCAGAGCAAGAATTTCACGGTTCAATATTTCATCTTTGGCTTTGAAGCAGTTATTTCCTCAAGGGACTAAGGAAACCGGGAAAGCAGGTGGGGGAGTAGACTGGAAAAAGTGATGCAACACCCTGCAAGACAGTAGAGTATTGTCACCTCATAATAATGGGACAGGTATGCATAACATACTGCCACACCCAGACTCTTACATGTGGAAGATGTGTAGTTGTGGGGTCAGATGTGTCTTTGTAGACTTTAAATGTTTTCCTTGTCATCAATCTTCCTCCCCTTACCATCTAAGAAGTTTTATGAACACAGGTAAAGGAACACTTTGGTGGACATATGGATGTCCTGTTGCTTTGCTTTGCGCTTTGTGCTTGTGTGGGGTTGGAGCTAATGCAAATGGGACTCAAGCATTATTTTCACAATTCACAGATGAACAGTCAGATTGTTACATTATTTATAACAGTTATATAGTATTGTGAAATGAGAAAAGCAACTACATCCCAGTTGCAGCAGTATAGCACAGATTGTTAATATGTTATCAAAGGGGTAGTATAAAAGTTCATTTTTAAATAATTTTGGTAACAAGTTAATTTCATTTACTGCCAGATTCAATAGCACTTAATTTTATTCCATCCTTAGAGCCTTTTACTTTTCTTACCTTTTAAATATGTATTTATAGGGTGCATTTAATAAAAATTAATATTCACAGTTTGGCTAGGCTTGTGTGTTAAACGGCCTTGAGTGAAACTTACTTTATGTGTGTAAAGCTTGAGTAGCAGGGTTTGTGTCTTTTCGGTTGTGTGGGAATAAACCAAAAGCTTTATGTTTAACCTCACAGCTTTCGGCAATCTTACCTCTCTTTAGCAAAGTAGTTTGGAAAAGTGGCTCCAAGTCTTTTGACTGCTCATTTTTTCCCATATAAATATCTTGCCCTATTTTTAAAGTTTACTAAAGCCCTCTTTTATTATTTTAGCAGAAAGATCCTATCCAGGAGAGAGCAAGTGTGCCTGGAAGAATTAAGATTCAAAAAAAGACCAGAATAACTCCTGTTTTTATGAGGAGTCAACTTATTTTTTCTGTTGATCACTTCCTTTTTTATTGACTCTCAGCTAATAAGTCTTTATCGGAAAACCTTGATGACCCTTGAGACTTATGATTAATGAAATGAATGTAGACAGACAGCTTATACTATAGCACTGTACTGATGGCATCAGGCACTGAGTAGGTATTCTGAGATCCAAATTCTATTCTGATTGATTCCTAAAAGATGTTAAATGAGTCACTTTGAACATTGTCCTTCTACGTTCGTAGTTTTCTATCTGTTAAGTCTGTTGTGTGTGTTGAGACATTTTAATTCATTGGGGCATGGGCAACTTATAAAGTGGTTGGGACATTGGAACCTTTATTTCCTTGAGACCCTGCAGGTACTGGTGCATTGAAGAAAACAGCTGAGTGGTGAGTGGTCACCTGCACAACTGGTAAGTGTAGACCCATTTGAAGTGCAAAAGTTTTGTGAATCAGCACGTCACTACTTCACTGAAGAAGTAGTAGGAGAACCAAGAAAAGGTGGACTCAGAGAAGGCAAAGACTAATGCTCAAGAGCTGTCAAAAGGTTGATTGTATGTGAGTATAATAGCATGTCACCAGAGGTATTGTTCATGAGGAGGCTTTGTTTGTAAAGAAGGCATCGTTTGTTGAATTGGATGAGGTAAAGAAATACAAAACTGTATAATAAATCTGTTTGGGTTTTTTCCTTTCTTTTTTAAAGGAAAAGAAGAGAGACAGGGGGAATTCGTTTAGTGTGCGGGTTTTTTTGCTTATCAAAATAATAGATATCTGCTGGCTTTTTACAATTAAATTGCAATTAAGACATTTAGAACATCAGTGTGTTTTGGATCAGTTTGGACGAAGGAAATTGCTATTGCACAACTATTTAACATTGAAAGGATAGTTATTTCAAAGGCTTCAGTACAATGAGAGGAAAAAGAGGTTTTGAAAATGTGTGAAGCCTATCATTATAGGTTTAATATTATTCAACAATGAACATGCTAAGAAAGACATCCAGACTACACAGAGGTTACACAAACTCACTGTATATGCTATTTATACAGGTCCCTTCACCTTGCAGTGTAGCTGATTAGAATCACTTGTAGCTATGAGAACGATCGTGTAATCAGACACATGTGTTTTTTTAATTAGTCACACCTGCACACATTCAAAACAACACACCCTGCTGTATATTTTAGATGCTGTGAAAAACAAACATACTGTTCAGATTCAGTGTGCTATTTTTAAATGCCCACAGTTTGCTACTTAAAGATCAGTTGTCACATTTTTTTTCCTCTTAAGCACAGGAAAAAGCACTGTTTATCATGCAGAGAGATGTACAGTTTTATTTCATTTGGTATTGAACACGTTGTTCCATTTGAACTGAAAATAAAATGTTTGGTATTGGGCTCTTGTAAGAAACATAAAGGTAAAGAAAAGAAGATTCATTGAATATATATTTTATCCAGCAGTTTGGTAATTACAGCATTCCCCTATGAATGTGAGACATGGATTCAGCTCGCTACTTTATTTGAAGAGATCTGAAGCCATACTGACACCTGTAATGCTACCTGTAATTCTATGTTAAAGATGAAGAATGGTGAGGTGGAGGAAGGAAATGGGTTCATGTCATATAAATAGTTGGAGAGTCACTAAAAAATAACCTTCTAACTGGTATCACTCCCTTTTCTAGTGAATATATAAGATAAATAACAAAAGATCATTCTAGTGCCTGAGTCTCTGTCTCACTGAATATTTAAACAGTCCTCACAGAGTGGACCCACTCTAACAGGAAAGATAGCCTTTGCAGTGCTCAATAAGCAGGTGTTTAGACTTCACGCTGATATCTAGACCAGCTCTGACACTACATACGTCTTTTTCTGATTCAGAAAAGGGATCTAAATCTTGGTTTTCAACCCTCCAGCTGAGTGTGTTAACTGCACTGGGATACTGGCCCCCTGCTATCTCATAAGAGTTATATATCTGCACTGGGATACTGGCCCCCTGCTATCTCATAAGAGTTATATATCTGGAGAAGAGACACTGATATTTTGTTTTGATGTTGACTGTGATTTTATATGAGCTGTCCATTGCTTCTTTTTTTCCTCTATGTCTTTTATGTTCAAGGAGCCCCTAGGAGTCTGCTTGGCCTGTCCAGGCACAGCAAGGTTTACTATTTGAAGTTACTGATCCCTAAGGAGGCTGCTGGACATGCTCCAATAAAGTTGTCATAGCCACAGAATCTTGATCTCTTTATTTGTATATGCTCCCCAATGTCATTCCCCCCATGGTGGTAATTCACATTAGACCTCCAGGATGTTGCTGTTTCTGTGTCTTAAAATCTGTCTACATCACCTGTCATTATTTTTAGGTCAAACTACAGCCAGGTCTTTTCGTTTTACGCTCAGTTGGTTCTGCTGCTTTTCACATTACCTCATCTGGCTCCCTTTCTCTGAGAAAGAGCGGAGAAGAAACTCATAGCCTAATAATTTACTTAGTCTTTGCTTTCTCTTTTCCGTCTTCTCTCTGGGTGGGCATGTAAGGACCCTCCATCTTTTCTCACTTGTTTGTCCTTTTCCATTTCTTTCCAAATAGGGATAAAAAAATGAATAAGATAATAAAACTTGCTCAACAACACCATAGCACTGCCCGTACATTCCTCCCCACTCCTTTAACGTTTATAATAAAACTGTCTAACGTTCCCTCTACCCCAAAACATGCACACATTTACTTTAAAATCAATCTATTCAGTAAAACCTGTGTAGCTGGTGATGCCAGTCCAGCCCCGAGCAGGCAGCATCCACAAGCACAGTGGCACCATGCCATCAGGGCAGAAAGATTACTTTCCATTGTAGAAGGGGAGGAAGAGGGAGGTGGACAGTCTGAGTCACTCGCAGGGTCTGGGATGAATGAGGAGGTACATGGTCACCCATGCTGTCCTACACCAGGTTACTTACCTTGGTTCATCAGTCAGAGCCCAAAGGCTTCAAGTGTCACCGGTTTGTAGTCTTGCCCAGAGAGGTGGTCTAAATGAGGACCTTTCACAAGCACTGGTGTAAGGCTTTTGCTGATGTGTCTGTCTATAAACAGCTAGGATTAGCCCAAGGAGGAGCAGTCTTTGACAAGCTTTCCACAAGCACCAAGATCTGTGTAAATTTTAACTCTCTTCACCTAATGCCAAAGAAGAAAAACCAAAAAGGGTACTGTTGAGCTCTTTACAATATTTTAACAACTTCATAGTTCCTTCTGGCAAGAAAGATTGTGTTAAAGCATTTATTCATAAAACCCACACTGATGGAAACCTGAATTCAGCTACATATGAGGAGACTCATGGCACGTTTCTGTTCCACATGTTTCCCTGCTTCTTCCTCTTCTGAAATGCATAGCCTGCAATTTCAGGCACTGAGCAATTGCTGCATATGAAGCTGCCCATGGGGGCACCACCAGCCCTTGCTGTACCCACATTGCCCATGGCCCAGGACCCCACTTCAGCCTCCCAGGATCATCATCCCCTACCCCACTGATGTCATAGCAGGGCCCATCTCCACCTCCCCACCTCCTTGTCCAGGCCGTGGGCACACTGAGCCAGGCCCAGTCATGGGCACATGTCCCAGACTGACCTTGGCCTCTCCCCTTCCCCAGTAAGGTGCCCGGTATCCCCCTGGCTGCCCTGCTCCTGGCCAGGTTGGTAGGATGGGCACTGGCTCATGGCCCCCTGGAAGACCATGGCCCTGACATTGAGCAGAAAACTGAAGGAAACTTCACAAAAAGGGAAACGTTGGCCATTTTGCAAGACAGAAAAAATTAGTAAACAGCAAATCATGAAATATTTCTCTTAAAAGTTTCTTTCTTATCTTTAACTTCACACAGCTTTGCATAAAGAGCTGTAACAACATCTTTGAGCTACCATAATCTTGCTTTGAAGTGGCACTGGAAGTGTCCACCCCACTGTTGCTTTCCTTATGCTGACAACTTTTCTTTTTTTTTTTTTTTCTGCATGCAAGGAGTGGGAGGAAGGCATGACTGAGGGAAACTGCAAGGTGTGGGTAGTCTATCTTTAGTTGCAGCAGCATGGTTTTAAAATGACTTAATCTGCGTGAGATATCCTAAGAAATTCCGGGTTCATGCATGATTCTATTAATACATATTAGTCATGATTCTACAAATATAAACCTTCATGAGAAGATTCACAGGCAACTTAAATAAGAGGTTATATCACCTCATGGTAAGTGGGTATAAATGGATGAAAGTCACATACAGATAGGAGAGCAACACGAAGATCAGCTGAGAAGGTGTGTGTGAGTGAGCAGATTCATCATACTTCTTAAAAAACAGTGGAAATATACCCCGGGCTGTTTTTGCTCTACCTCTGAAGTGCAGAGCACCCAGTACTCAATGTGCTTTCCTTCCTTAGTGACTACTTAGTTGTACAACTACCTTTAACAAAATATCACTGCGTAACTTCTTTTGTGGCATTGATAAGAGCTAAAAATCAGTAAGCTACGTAAAGATCCAGATGAAAAAGTAGGGCAGGGATGATGGGGGAAGTGCAACAGCACTTGACACATTCAGAGCAAAAGACTCCTTATGGACAGTTGTTGCAGTGCCATTGCCACCCCAAGAGTGTCTTCTCCAGCCACCGCGCAGTCAGGAAAACCTCCAATTTGTCTCTGGCTGTTTAAGTGTATATACCATACTCGTTCAGGTGGGTGTCAGAGTACTGACTGAATATTATTGCCTTTTGAAGTGTTCTCCTATCTGTTCAAACAGAAAATCCAGGCTTCAAGTTACTCTGATGCAATGTTACTGCCTACATCAAAGATAAACCTGGTAAGTATTACTGTCCCTCACTTTCACCCTCCTAAGCTGCTATCCCCAACACCACTGGTGCAGCAGATTCTCTTTGTGTCTTCATTTGCAGAAATTAAATATTTACCACATAGGAGAACAGTATTTAATGACAAGGAAAAAAGTTTCAGGTCTGAAAATGTGCTCTTTACACACAAGATGGTTCATATTTCTTTTAATTCGATGGTGCTCAAATTTCTTTGTTATTTAGTTTTCAGCTAGGAGAATATAAATCATTAGAACAGAAGCAACACATTTATCTCCTCTGGTCCCCACAGTCCTCTACTTTTAGGGCCCTTTGCATCACTGCATCTTCTTACTGGGCATTTTCTTCACTGAAGAGTTCCCTACAGCCCATTGGTTCATGTTCTGTTGGTGGCAGCCATCTAGGTCATAGCCTATTTTCTCTCCAATGTCTTCTGTTTAGAGGTAAATGTGAGAAAACTCTGTCTTTCCCTCAGGTTACTGTCGTTCCGCTAGTCAGTAAATGCGGCACAGGGAACTTAATTGGTCATATTTGCAAAAACTGTTACTAATATTATTCCTGATAACTTGGCACCCTGCCTTTCTTCTTTATACTCAATGTGCTTTTGCCTCAATATGCTGTTTACTTCTGCAGAACAGCCACAGTAGCAAGCTAATGCACTGATAGTAGAAAAAATAATCCTCTCTAATTGGCTGTGGTGATGCACTTGGCTTTGTTGTACCATGTCTGTTATGACAAGATTTTCAGTACTGTTTTTTATTAGGTAAGAAATCAAATTAGTCTTTCTCCCCCAAAAAGAAGAGGGCCTGCAGCTGATTGTTGTGACATTATTTTAGTGATGTAGGGATCTAGAGGATCAGGAAAAGACCTGTGCACATGAAACTCCTGTATTACTGTTTTTTAAAACTAGTATGGAGAATAGCTTGTCTTTTACTCTCTATTTTATTTATTTGTAAAATAAAGGTTCTTTCTGTTGTTTCATGTGACAGTTACAGCACTTTCATTCTAGAATGCTCTTGACTGTTTTTAAGGATTATGCTGTTTATTTCTGAGGAAACCTATAATAAGATAGAACATTCAGTAAGTGAATTTTAATAACGTCTAAATCACGTGTCCATGCACCAAATCCCCAAGTCCTTAATTAATGTAATTTGGCATTAGCCCTTATGGAGGTAAAATATCCTGCTCTTTAATCTCATGATCCTATATGTCATATTGGATATTAGTTTGATGTATTTGCCATTGTCTCTAAGAATGATTGTTAGGTCAATAAGTAATTAGAGTGGTCAAAAGTTTTCACATTCTTGATTGTTGTTTTTTAAACGAAAGCTCCCTTTTTTTACAGACTGCATTGCAAAAGAGTTTGATTTCTTGAAATGCACCCTGATGTACGACAAAAAGGACAAAATGAAATTGAGATCTTCTAATTCATTACTTACTGCAGAATTTTTGAATCAATCTAGGCAGAAAGATATGCTTTACTGTTGCTAAAACTAGATTTCTTTTGCTTGGCAAAGTTCCTTTTCCCCTTGATAGGAAGGAGGACTCAGCATTTCTTGATGAAATAATTTCATGGCTTCTAAACAATGGTCTGCAGTTTGACAAGGGAGGTAGCATGAAAAATCCTCAATATTTTGTAGCTTGACATTTAGTGTTTACAGACACCATATTAAAAAGGACTGTTGCTGCTTTGTCAGTGTCAGATTACTTTGTCAAATAATATATGAGATTTTGTTATTTTAAAATAAATTCCTAAATAGTTTTCAAAGATGCATTTCTTTAATACATTCAGCTTCTGTGTATTGAGTTTACATCCAAAGTCTCAACAAATTTCATGTAACACTCATTATATGTGTTAGAATTATGTATGACATCTACTAATGATCAGTAGGTTAAACCTCAAGTGTTAAATGATTAGCAATTATAAAAGGTCATAGATTGCATCTAGAGTATAATTAGGCATTTGGGAATGCTGGTTCCTGAAACCAAACATAAGAAAAGGTTTTTAGTGAAAATTTTACTGAGAGATTTTAAGCTATCCTTCCACTGATGAACATTTCCTGTTGTCTCCTGAGAATATACATCTTGTAAGGTGAATAGGGGATACAACATTTTTAGAGCTGAATAATCCTTAGGAACTATCTTTGCAGGGTTTTTTTTGTGTAGTGACAGAAAAATCACAAAATCTACTCATATTTATATCAAAGGTGTGTTTCGGGTATGAAACAACCTTAAAACTTTCTTTGCCTGTCTTAACGAGTGGGCAGAGTTCCAGAGAAAAATCCTGGCACACTTGGCAAGGATGAACTTTTTACAGGCAAGAAAATGTAAGAGCAAGAGAAATATAGAAGAAAATCTGTATCTTGTCATGGGACTACTGCCAGCTGCTGTTGCAACAGCAAAATCTGTATATTAGGCTTTGTTTTGCTCTATGAATCTATTACACATAAAGGCATCATGCAAAACAGAATAAATACAACGGATATTGACTCTAAGCAGAAGATTTGTGGCCCTTCTTTTACCTAAGTGTTATCTTTATTTCAAATATTGTTGTTTATCATCCTGAACACCCATTACCACAGGTGCTCATCCCTGTCTGATTGGCTAAATACATTCTTTCAGATTTTTAGTATGCTTTAAAGAAATATATGACTAAAAATTATAAATTAAAAGAAAAGAATGAAAGCCTTAAACATTTTGCTGACCTTTGAAATACATTTCCTATACTAGAAATTGAGTCTAGCTCGTTAACACTGTAAATACACACTCACTGTGCTAAGTCCTTAGGTGCTTAATATTACAAGTAGACATTAAACATCTAAATAATAAAAAAAATCCCAAACTTTGAAAATCTTCATATTGTCACCATTTAATCTTCAAGTCTATGTCTTGGCACTATTATTAAAATATCCATAGTCAGATGAATAAGTAGACTTAGGTCTTCTGACAAGGAGTTATTAAGCTGTAAGTTACGCACCTAACTGTGAGACTATAATTCAGTTTTCTCCCTGGCATAATACAGGTATCCCTGTACCTACATCTCCAGGATGGGATGTAATTAGACTGAGGTTGCTGCAGAGAAGACTCACCAGATTTCTGAATCCAGGGATGCTTTTCTTAGCAGAAAGAATAAAAAGCATCAAAGACAGAGGTGCATCTGAAAGTGCCTTCCTGCAGGGTCTTGCTTAGCTGCTTCTGTGCAACTGGGATTTAGGGTTTTCAACTTTCACTTCAGTTCATATGCACAGGTCACTCTTATTGCTTAAAATACAAGCAGGTAAAAACTCTACCTTTCTGGAAAATAGTTTAGTGTTAGGAGCACACTGCGGGCAGCATAGTACTTGGTCTCCTTAACCTGGGAAGGTCTGAATTTCCATCTCCTCCATCTATTCTATACCAGTAAATGGAACACACTAGAACTACAAGGGTAAGTGGTGTGGCACTCCTCATGGTGAAACTCTCTTCGTGGTACCATTCATAACTGTTTAACTGGAACAAACCCTGGTCTGGCTATGTCTTGAATCATGCCTGGGAGAGTACTAGTATAGTATGGGCCGGTATGGCCCAAAACCATGTGGAAAGCATGGTGATGATGGAACAGTATGGATGAGAAAGTGCTGGTGTTAGACCATCTGTCCCAGCCCTGCCCAATTTTGTACAATAGACATAGTCAATGAATACCATGATCACAAGGATATGGGGTGCTCCATGTCCTCATCGCTCCTTGTTTTGAAGCTGTGTCAATCTGTAGCCAGGAATACTTGAATCAGAAGTCCATAAAGAGAGCAAGTAAAAGACAAGCAACCTCGTCAGTGGAGTTTAAAACACCATGTAAACAAAGAGAAAAACAAATCTGGCAGCCTTACTTGCTTGAGAAGTGCTCTAAATGCGGTGTAGAACAAGCAAGCATCATCTCAATTTCTCTCCTTCTCATTATTTCAAAGAGAATAAGAACTGCTCAGTTACTTGAAAGCACACTTTACCCTGTGAATTCAAAGCAGATGAATTTACCTTCCCGTTGAGTAGACAGGAATGGAAGAATTCAAAGATGCCCATATCTCCACAGTTTCCTGCTAATCACACAGAATCACACACAGAATGGTAGGGGTTGGAAGGGACCTCTGTGAGTCATCTAGTCCAACCCTCCTGCCGAAGCAGGCTCACCTACAGCAAGCTGCACAGGACCGCCTCCAGGTGGGTCTTGAATATCTCCAGAGAAGGAGACTCCACAACCTCCCTGGGCAGCCTGTTCCAGTGCTCCGTCACCCTCAGAGGGAAGAAGTTCTTCCTCA
>Ga0065711_1038065_pt1 | contig 19192 bp, 11 predicted proteins | sample Hoacrofraction12_FD_59098 | JGI IMG/M metagenome (GOLD analysis project Ga0065711, IMG submission 59098) | Hoatzin crop microbial communities from Cojedes, Venezuela - Epithelial fraction 12 v2 (version 2) | ecosystem: Host-associated > Birds > Digestive system > Esophagus > Crop | place... | reverse complement strand
CGCACAGGCGTGGGGACGGGCCCTGCCGGCCGGCCGCGGGACGGCCGCCCCCCGCGCCAAAGACCTCGGGGTTTTTTAATGTTTTCTCAAGGTTATTCTACTGTTGTGGGGATTTTATTTATTTTTTGTAAAGTTACCGGCCTTATAGAAACTTGCAGAAGCGCGGGTGGGCGCGCGGAGGCTGCGGCCGGGCGATGGAACAGCTCGCGTCGCGTGTTAACGCGCCTCTGGCTGCGCCGAGTCCCAGGAGCTGCTTTGCGTAACGGTGTTATTTTCACGGAGTAATCTTCCTCGTTAGCTGCGTTTTCAAAAGGTTTGGCAGTCGGTTCTTAATAGCGACGCCGTTTGGCAAGCTGGCTTTGTCACAGCGTTCCTGGCTCGGCTGCCATGGATGGGGGCTGCTCGCAGCGCATCGGCCATCGCGCCTTAGCGGAAAGTGGACGAGAAATTGGGGGAAAGCAGCTTGTTTCGGGATTTTATCAACAAAACAGGGTTCCATTGTTTTTTATAAACTTCTCCTTTAATTAAAATCATTATAAGATCCAGATCATTTTAGTATTGGATTTTCCTAAATACATTTGTATTTAAATTTACATTTAACGCCTCCTAACTCTTTGAAGAATAACCACCAGCTAAGCCTCTGATGCACTGCCACTGCAAGAAGATACTTGTGCCCAAAGACTATTTTCAATATTCATCAGGAATGCATTATAGAGAGAGCTCCTTGCAAAAGTGTAAATGCAGAAGGAAATTAATTTAAAGAAATCCTTTGCATGTGCAGCCTCAGACCTAAATCAGTCCACTTTTTAATTCAACTTTACGTTTTGGAGTACAGTTAGCTGTTTCTCTGCCCTACCAGAGGCCTTGCCAGAGGGGAGCGTGGCTGGTCGCAGCCACAACCCAGGAGACGTCACTTGAGGAGAACAAAAGGGCTCGTGTGGAGCCTGCCATGGGCCATCTCTGCTGCTCCTGACTGCCCGCCATCCCCAGCGAGTCGGAAGGGCGTGCTGCGACTCTTCGGTGCTTTCCATGGTCACTGCAGAAGGAAGGGTGAATCACATCAAGGTGAAACCATGTTTAGGATCTAGCTCACTGTCTCATTCAGTCCAGGTTGTTGAAGTAGAATTAGCCCTTTTCTTTTGGAGGTCGGTTGTGCTTGGTTCCCAGTGAGCTTTTGTATTACTGATCAATTTTTCTGTTACAAAATGCAAGGAAGGTTTTCTTTAAAATAAATGATAATTTAAAAAAAAAAAAGGCAGTGGAAAATAGAAATGTTCATATATCTAAAAATATGCATATATCCTCTGGAGTTCAGTTTGGGGTGAGGCAGAAATTTGCTGGGTTTATTTTTCCCATAAGCTGTCATTAACTTTTGAGTCCATTTGTTCTGACAGTGTTTCTTTACGCTGTGCTGGGAAAAAATTGTGAGGCTAGTGACTGAGTTATACAAGGAAGGATTTGTTCACTGACAGACACCATTTTTATTGCTATCTGTCTCTGTTGTTTTAAAGTTCCTAGACTGAAAGTACTTAAAGGCAAAGACTGCTGTAAAATGACGGCAGCTCCGCACTGTAGAAACAGCCCAGAAAGGAGCTGGGGAAAAACTGTGGCAGCGAGGAATCCCCAGTCTCAGAAATAACACAATATGGAGACTGTGCCCTTACACCCACTACTATTTATGATCTTGTTACTTAAATTAAACCTCTCAGCCCCCACGTGAAGTAGGTTTTACTCTGTTTTGTAGACTGATTAACTGTATTCCATAAACCCTAAGTGGACATGCCGGAGGCTACAGGTAGCCAGCAGCTGTGAGATGGGGTTGGCTGCCAAGCACTGTTTTGTTCAAGTACCGCCACTGAGCCTGCAAGACTGGAATAACTATTGTTTCCATGTGGTGCCTCCTCCAAGGTCTTTCATAGTCTTTTTTACCAGTTAGAAAGATGAGGGGTGTTGGTCCAGAATAAATTTGGGCTGCACGCACTCATTAACCTTGGAAATTCTGCTCAAAGCGCAAATCATACAGCAACTGGCCTAGGGGATGAGATCCCAAAGCCAAAGAGCCTTAATAGAACTCAACTTTGGTTTTACAGCCATTTCTATTATAACAGCACAGAGGACGGAGTATGCGACTAGCAACCGGTTATACACTACATGGGAAGCAAGAGACTTCTTGTGGCTTTTATTATTTCATACAGTACTAAAGGATAATCTAAAGAAATAAGCTTATAATATTAGCTGCTACCGTGGGAGGGAGTCCATGAGATGTCTCTTTCTCTCTCCTTGATGTGCGTTACCCCAGTGGAAGCTACAATTCTGGCTTCCAACCTCTGCAATCAAACACATGGTTCACAACTCTACAGGCTGTGTTGACAAGCCTGGTCTTCGCTCAGCATTGGGTTAGGCACAGAAACAGGTGTGTTACATGCTGACTACTGACTTGCATTTCCAGAATTGTCCAGACTTCCCAAGTTCCTGGAATCGTCATGTGCTATGCTCACTAACAGGATTTCATCACAAAAGGAGAGCTCACAGTACTGGGCTTCTGCTGAGGAATGGGAGTTTTTGCACTGGTTGTAGCACACTTTTTCTTCTACCCAAGGTGACCAGGAACAGCTGGTCACATGGAGTCTGGGAGCAGAAGAAAAGGAACAATATACGTTGCAAATGTAAGAAATGACAAAGGCACAATGGGAAGGCATGAGATAGGAACAAAACCAGTGAATCTCTGCTCAGCATCATGAGACTTGACAGGACTCAAATCCTCAAAAGCCTAACAGTAATATTTCTAGGGACTTGTTATAATGGTAAGATTAAAACAAAAAACACCCTCCAACAAGCGCAGCAATACCAAATTCAATTTCACTTTTACACTGTGAGATTTCAAAACCTTTCAGATCTGAAAATTGCAGTTTCCTGCTGAAAGTTTAGAAAGCCCAACCTCCCAGGGACCATAACTGCAAGGAAGCCCTGTACAGAAGGCACTGACGCATCCAGTCTCCCTATCCTTAAGTCAGGATTCTGTAAATTATGACTGTTCCCAGGGCTTCTCCCTATTCTGTGAAGCTAGGAGCCATGCCCAGATCCTTGGAGAATCTAGGCTCCCTGCCAAAAAACACAGGAGTTTGAAAACCTGGGGCCATTCAGGGCTGCCAGGCTTCCTGCCATGAAGCCGAGATCTGAGCAGAGCTCTGAAAGGTGTGGCACAGATTCTGGAAGAGTTGGGAACTCTGAAACCCTCACTTGCTTCAGGGCTAATGGAGAGCTGGTAGCCAAAAAGCCCTAGAGTCCTGGCTCGCCCATGAGCTGCACACTTGGAATCACAGCTATAACTTAGTTTCTACATTTTCAAAACAAAACTATTTTAATTATTTCAAACTTGCACTGATGCTTTTTTTTTTCTCTTTCTCCTCAGACTTTTGCTGTCACAGGAAATTCAGAAAATCCATTTCCATTCTGGGAACTGGCATTTCTTGAATTCCAATACAGAAAACATATTGTCAATCAGCTCCACTCATGAGGTCTACCTTCAGAATACAGGAAAAACCATTACAATTAACATGTAAAAGTAATAAGCACATAATAGAATACACTCAGCACCAAATTGCCTCCCTGACCCTGCAGCCTAACATCCCAGCAGGCATCTTGAGCAGTTTTCACGTCTGAGAAACAAAACAACAGGAGGCCTTTCTCAATAGACGTTCCAGACTGATTGCAGTAATAGCAGCAATGTTTTTATTGTCTTAGCACACTGGACCTTTATAAATTTTTGAACTCCCTCAGAAGCAGCAATCATGGGAAACTAACAGAAGTTAAGTGGTTTACCCTCTGCCACAAACAAGTCAGTGGTAGACCCGAGGTTAGATAGCAACAGTAATTCTTAGTCTTACTAAACAATAAAGCAGACTCTTTCCAGCAGCCATAAATGTCTGATTATTAGGCTGAAGAGTAGCTAGTTTTGATTTTCCAGCATGAAAATTCCCCTGGACTTCCTCCAGAGTCCTCCAATGAACAGATGATCTCAACTTTAATCTTACTTCATAAATATCTGAGGATACCATTCCTTCAGCGTGGACTGTTTAAACACATACAATTTCTAGGGCAAGTAATTCAAACTAATTCATTTTTCCTTTGATGCACTAAATGAAGAGTGTTGAGACGCAAACAGCAATAAGGGGATGTTCAGGGTACACTGAGGAGATAGGAACTACAAAGTTCAGATTAACGTGATGGTTTGATCCCACATTGTCACAATCAAAGATCTTCAATCTCAGTGCATTTTTTTTTTAGTAAGCCAGCATGCCTTTATGTTAACCTTTAAGTTGCTCGTGGAGGAGTTGTATCTGACATATCTGTATTCATGAGATGAACTAGCACCAAAAGTTTACAGCGTGTCTTTTTTCCTAGCAACCTGCACGTGGCCATCTTTTCCAGAGAGACTGAAGATTCACTCCTTTAATTTTCATTAACAGTAGTCTGCAAACAAACAAACAAAAACCAAAATCCTAGATTCTTTTCCATTCACTTGGACTTTCTGACCAGCCTAGTAATTCTACCATTTTTTTTAAAACTCCTCTTTTAACTTTGTGGTGCGTGGGGAGGGAAACCCTGAGGGATTCGTGCTTCTGGCACCAAGTACTAGGTACACAACGGGTGTATCTCACTCTGAGGACAGTTAGGTAGGGAATTTGCCTTGGGCAGTGTGTTGTCAAACCAAGACGAAGGTGGTGTAAGTGAACTCAGTGAGGACAAAAATCTATTTTGGACCAAAAGACAAAAACCTTGATCATTGTGGATCTTTGGTATGAATACAGACCATGAAAGGGAACCTTTCATAATCCTTCTGAATTGAGTTTTAAGGAGATATCTGGGCTGTTGAAAGACAAGAGTGCTCCCATGTTCCTTCCAATCCTGACAGCAAAAGGTAGTTGCGAGGGAAGAGAAACCAGCTACTCTCTCCAACAAACTCCTGCTCTAAATGCAAACATAGGCAGCAGAGAGGGATATAGCTAGGCCAGAGAGGGAGAAGGATCAACAAGAATCCCAGAAATCAGGGCCAGAGAACCACGGAATCATTCCATTCTAGGATAAAAAGGAAAAGATTCCAGACCAGATTTGCAAACAAAAGAAAAAGGTTTATGATACGAACAGGAAGACGCAAGTTCTCACTTCCCTTGATGACCCATTGTTCCCCTTTCTGACTCCTCTTGCCTCAGTTTCCAGACAATTGATTTTTTCCAATTGACAAGGTCAGGACTGAAGTTACTTTGTTCATTATCCTAGCAGCAGCCAGTTCTGCTTATGCTACTAAGGCTGGCCTTGCAAAGACCAGTACATCCCATTCTCAGACATGGTTCTGACAAGGTTTTACACAACTTATACAACTGGGTTTATAATACAATTTAGGAAGTTATATGGTAAGCATTCTATGAGTTCTAAACATTCTGCTTCTCTTTCTCCCTTCCATCACGGACAGTTCAGCTGCTTTTGTTGCTTAAATACAGTGAGCTGGATTGGTATGGCTTGATAAAGTTACAAGCCTCCGAAGAAATGACACTCCCAAGTTTCCCTTAAGCTACTTCCAAAGTCTACATTTCAAATGCAAATCACTGCTTAGAAGCTTCCATCTTCTCCTGTCCCTTCACAGACTCACGTTTAAAGTTTCCTGACTTACTGTGTATTCATATGATAATTACCGGTGCTAAGAATGTTAGTTTGAAAGAAGTTCAGTGTGCTTTTAAATAGATAGGATTTATATAGATCTCAATATAACATTTACAATTATAGTCTCTACCTAATTATGAACAGAATAGTTAGCTACGGCTAGTATTAAAAATCATTAAAAACTATTTGCGCTACTATTTTACTTTCTTAAAAAAACAGAACAGGGACATGGGGAAAAGTCTACAGCTTCCCTCCATTACAAGTAGGTTAAAGTTAATAACACGACTTTACCTTCTCTGAATATAACACATTCAATTACGAGAAGCAGCAGCTTTGAAGTACTATCTAGGCTGAGTAATTGCTGTTGTAGGCATTACAAACTGTAACAATAGAACAGTGACTTGCACCACGCAGACACTATTCGGGTAGATTTCTCCGTTCAGAATTAATTAATAAAGTCTATCTGCAGTCCCAAATCACAAGAAACAGCATTATTCTTAAGCATGAATAATCAGAATTTTGTTCAAACAGTATTTTGATATAACATTACAATATGTTACCTCAATGCATGCTACTGTAAAACCCTAGGATTTTATTATTTACAGTATATCCTCTCAGTCAGCCTCAAAAATACTCCTGTAATGAAGTAACCACAGAATCATGTGTTAGATAAAGGTATACCTGGAAAAGAAGAAATCACAAGACTACTATTATACAGGCAATACAGTTTTATTATGTTCTTTCACCAAATGTAGCAAAAACATTTAACAACTTAATGAATAATCAAGGGAACTTAATTGCCAACAGGAGTTTCAGAATTATGTTCTAAATTTTAGACCAGGAAGGCCTGACAGGGAGAAAACAAACCATATACACACTGTAATAATAGTCTCTATTATGAAGATTTAATGCCTTCTTAAAAAGCACTGATATTATTGAGGCACCTTGGTCGCCACGCCTTCGTTGGCGTGGCGACCCACCTTACTGCAGGTTATGTATCATCTCCTCTTTGGCAATGAGATGTGTGGTTTTGTTAACTAGGGCCATTAGTGAGTTGAGCTTGTGAGACCAGTCATTGAGTAGATTGTTTGGGTCCTTAGGCCTCTGAAAATTGATAATTCCTGCCAGCCTGTCTACTTTAGCAAAGATGGTCTTATTAACTACTAGGTTAGACAGGAACTCCTCCGATTCCTGTAAAGACAAACAACACTAAGTCAAGAAAATTGCATCAAAATTCCTCCCAAAAGCATTAAAGAACAAGGAACAAGACTTTCTTTATACTTAACGGAAATACAGCTGTAGTAATACACAATACTTTAATATTACACATGCTGGCATTGCAAAGTACTAGCACGATGTATTAAAAAATTGTTTGTTTTTTTTCATTTGACCTATATCTCATTATCTTTCATGAAATTAAAAGTTTAATGTACTGCACCAACAGACTTTTACACTTCGGAGTACTTGGCTACACAGGTATCAGAACAAGCCGTCTGATCAGCAAGGCATAGGAAAATCTGTAAATTACTGACCACTGTCAAAGAAGGCTTATTCCAAGTTTGTGGAAAAGAACAAATTTAATTAAAAGACAGTAGGGTAAAGCTTTTCATGTGCACTTGAAATAGCAATATGCCATGATGCTTTGGAAAGCTCTTGAAAACACAAAGGGAGATGACAGGAAGACTACTTCACCCCACGTTCCCAAAGTACAACCATTCATAAACAGGGACATTTAAAGGTGAGAAACCCTGTATCTCCAGTCAGTTTTAATCCCCTATTGACGAGCTTTTTAACACTGAAACACAAGACAAGAAGCTCCAGCATTTAAATCATACCTTGAATATGAACAAATTTTTAAGAGCAGCTTTTGCCTTATGGGCACATGCATCATGAAATTGGGTCCTGCCTGGATTAAAAGTTTTCTAACTCCCATAAAGGCATGAAAATACACTCAGATCTTCATATTCACTAGTAAAGTGACAAATATTCATATTGCTATTATTACTCCCAACAGACTTTTACACTACTTCTCACAAAAAGAACCCAAAGAATTGAAGTTCAGTTAATGCTCCCTGTCTATCACTATAGCACACTTTGTTCTTCCTGTTCGAGCTGAAAAACACTGGTAACACAAACAGGAGAATTAGACTAAGGATGAAGCCAGGAGAGCTACAGGGATAATACAAAGACATATATAGAGATACAATGACAGATACTATGTAGATGAACATTCATAAACACACAAGTGTAAACCCTGAGAATTTCGTACCAAGCAGTGTTATTTCTACAATGCTACATCTTGCTGCGTTGTCTGTAAAACAATGCAATGATGATCTATGGCATCACTTACAGAGCTTTTTAAGCTAACAAGAGAACTCAAATTCAAATTAAAAGAGAATGTTAATCTGCCGAATACTTACATTTTTGCCACAACACACATGCACACATACATTTCCACGCCCTTTACAAAAGAAGCATAAGCAAAGCAACACTTACATCAACAGACAGATCCAGGAGCTGTGCCATTCTCTTCATTGTAATTCTGGTATAATATTTAGCCATTATTCTAATATTCTGGAATAAAAGTGTTCAGAGTAGAAGGTTATGTGCAAAAAATAATTGAAGCAGGCTGCAAAAATATAAAAGTCAATGTTAAAAGCAGATTAGGAGCTGTACTGCTCTAATGGTAGTCCAGCATAAGGTACGTGAGGGAGTCGCAAACAAACAGTTCTTTTGCTTGTAAAAGGCATAGAAGTCTCTACATGACAAATTATTAAATAATGAAATCAACTGATTATGAATTTAATACAAAGCAAGACTTTCAAGTTTCTGCTCTATTGAAATGTGAATGCTAGATCTCACAATTTGAGTGCAATATACTCTTTTTTCTGGCAACTGTGCCAAATACCTATCTATAAAGACATACGAGAAAATGTTGAAAATATAACACAATGGAAAAGGCAACTTATCTGCTGCTTTACTACATACTTTTTTGTTTTTCTTTGTAATTAAAATATGGCAAACGAAAAACGTTTTCAGTTGAGGCAGTCAATACATAGCTAATGTTTAAAGACAGCCATACTTACATGTTCCACAACCCTATTCTTTAAATCTTTCCATCTCTTTTCACCTTCCTCTGTACAGCCAAAAACATCTGTTGCAGGACTGTCAAGGGATCCTTCTCTCAATTCTTTCCCATATTCTTCAACTAGAGCAGTCCATCGCATCAATTCCATGGTGGTAAATAGTTTTAGGAGGTCTCTAAATGGTTTAGCAAAGTTGATTTACAATCCTGTATTAGTAAGGCTCATTTCATACTTAAATATGGCAAATAAATAATTTTAAATGTTTTCTTTTTATTATACCATTAATAGTCATTGTTCTTCACGAATATGCTCTAATACTTCACACTATCGGATGCAGCTCAAGTCAGATTGTGTTTCTAATAAAGATCTTTCTCTTATAAAGAGACGTATTTTAATGTAGAACTTGCACAATCATGAAATTTTCACGGTATTGTTCACACAGCATCAAATTCTGAGATGCTTACAGCAGACTCAGTGTAAAGAGATTTCACTTGCACAGCCACTTTGACAGAGACACTTTTTTTTTTTTACCTAATAATTGTTTATTAGAAAGAATACTTACTTATACTTCGGGATTTCTTCTAGCTTTTTGTCACTACTAATTCTGTGCACCAAATCAGATTGTTCATTGTCATAAGGTGAAAGAATTACATAAAGAACAACGCTCTTCAGTGCCTGTTTAAAAGCAAAAAGTGTGGGTTTTTCCCATAATTAAACAGAGGAATTGAAAACACCGCTCACAGAGCTTAGAGTTTAACATGTACAAGGCTTAAGGCCAGCTTACTAAGAAGTCAAGGTGAAATTCATGTCATCTTGCAGAAATGAACTCTCATTCACAGTGATACATTTAAATTGATTCAAGTTAACTAAAATTCTAGTATTTAAAATAAATACATGCAAAAATATTTTCAAATATGTAACATCTGTACCGCATACACAACAGTATCATTTAGACCACACTTGCACAGCTGTTTAATTTCTGCTCTTGTATAAAACAGACAAGACATTCTCAAGATTTCAAAGACAATATAATGAAAATGTTAGTTATAAACATTAATTTGAAATCGGCTTTCTCTTACCTGTTTTCAACTAACCAATTTGTTAATATAGCCATTAAAAAACCCTAAGAACAACAGACGGATGAGCTATTTAATCTGCTGTAAATCAATGTGGTAATGAAACAGGTACTTGCCACATGAAAATACAGACGTTTTTTATGTAATGATTTTTTACCTGCTGCCACTTTTCACTTTCAGCCTGGATACACGGAGTATCATAAATGGCTCTGTAGTGCTTACAGATGGAGAGGTAGGAGCCTTCATGTTGATCCAGCTGGATCATTAAGTTGTAGTATTTCAACTTTAGTTTCTGAAACAGTATAAAACAGTAAAATTAATACAGCTCCATGAATCATGTAAACGAGATCCAACTGGATCCCAGAAAACAGAGGGATTCAGATACACTTGGACCTGAAGAGAAGCATATCAGATTAAAATTGGGATGGAGGAGGAGAGAGAGAAATCCTCCAATGACTTACTTCTGTGTTTTCTTCTTGAAAAAATTTTGTATTAATTTTTTTGCTGATAATTTGAGTCCGAATATAGTCTTTAACAGCTAGACAGAGTCTCATCTGCTCCAAGATAAATTCTACACGTTCTTTCTTTTCCATTGAACCATAGGTTTCCACCTAAAATGAAAATGTAACTATTTAACACTGTCAAAGTCGAATCAAGGGAAGTCTTAACTGTGCAAAAACAGTGGGAGACTGTTGGGGGGGCGGGGGTGGATGGACACAAAACAAAACAACAGAAAAAACAGCTATTCCAGAGCAAGTGAAAATGAAAAAAGGTTACTCCATTTTAATTATAGCCCCCACTTAAACCAGAAAACTCTACTAACACTCAACTCAACGCACCACCTAGAAAATTGAAATCTGTTTTCCAAATGGGAAATATTCTATGTAACCTAACCATAAGGCTAACAAAAGCAGTTAAAACTGAATTACGCTAATTATCACTAATAACAGTTAATCTCATTCTGCACATGTACCTGATTAAGTTTCTGAACAATAATAATCTAAGAGCAGTCAGAACTAATTTTTATTGCTGACGCAATTTTGAGTTACAAGGCGCGTTACCTGCAATTCTTGCAGAATAGACGCAGCTTCTTTCACTTCACCATTCTGTTCTTTTATTGTTGCAAGTGTCTTTGTCAGGCGAGCACGTTCAATTTCCACATATATCTGAAATCAGAAGTAGTAGTTTAAGCATTGGAATTTTCTAAAAAATAGTGCAAACTCTAAGACCACAACCCCACTAAGACATGTATTTGATGTTTTCATACAACCAATCAATTCCTTGTGTATGCATAGACTATACTGACACTATACACAATATACACACATAAAACATGATGGATAGTTGACACACCAGAAGTATTAGGACCAGATTAATCTAAAAAATAATGTCTAAATTAATCTAGTATTCTTTTGCAAACCTTAAAGGATGTGCACTGTGAACAAAGTATTAGGTATTTTGTCTGCTAAAACATATTGAAACAGATATGACGTTAAGACTATAATGGTTAACGTGTACTAAGTGCTACTGTTTGCATTATTTCACTCACTCCTAACCAGCCATAAATCAACAATACTTGATTACTAACAATTTAAACTAACTTTGAACAGACAAAAGCCATAACATTAATGCAAGTTTGCCTTAATCCAGAATTGTTTATTTTCTTAAAGCAAAAGCAATATTATGTGAATACTTAACTTGGTATAATGCTTTGATATCACCTTCTGGTTACCATAATTGTGTGTAACACCTTGTTAAGTGCAGGAGAAATTAAACTAAATCTGCTCATTTCTCTAACAAATTCAAATACATAACATTTTAGAAAGTGAAAAAAAACCGGCATTTTAGAATTCTGAAATGTATTATTATGATTAAGTCTTTAATTAACTATATTATAGTCTTTTGAAAAGAAATACAATACTTGGCTTCTCAGGTTAATTTTAAGATTACTTTTGCTCTTATTTGAACAAGATTAAAAAATAACGTTAAGAAGCTATGCTTTTATTCTACCTTTTAGACATTCAGTCTTAAAACAAAATCTTACTTTTCCTTCCGTAACCATACGCAACGTGTCAATTAAGCGCAGTTTGACTGGTAAGTCTGTGATGTCTTCAACATAAGTGCAGCACTGCTGGACCATTTTAGCAACTGCCTAGTATAATAACAGAAAAAAAAAAAACATACTGTGTTTTTAGATTTCACAAACGCATTCAAACTGTAACACTCAGAGATAACTACTAAATAGTTTCATATCAAACTAGAGACTCATTTCAATAAAAAGCATGCAAGATACATCCCATTACTTTGATTCATAAAAATGTGTAAAATGACACTAGCGACTGATGCTAGAAGTCAAATGTGATGCTGTTCTGTCATTTATTTCATCTCAGTATTTCCAATTATATTCAAAATAATTCATTCCATGCGGTTCTCTCTTGAAAAGTAGTACTCCTGCCAAATCCACACAACTCTTACATGGACTGACAAAACTGTTTGCCCTAAGACCTGCATGGCTGAAGGAAGGCATATCTTCCCTTAAGTATGTCCACTAGCTCTTCGCTTTAGAACACCTGTAGATTTTTCAGGAAGGGAATGAAGAGGGGTAATTATTTCTGACTGATGCTTTTCTATCTCTGCATATTCCCAAATAGGAACTAATAAGCCAGCATCCTTCAGCAGCAAGCACAGGTATTGGAATATGTTCTTCTGGTAACAACACTGACAAAGACATTACAATTATTATTAAAACACCTACTTCTAAAAACAAAAACAACATAATAAAACTTCTAGAAACGCCTTGAGAAGAAAATTCAGCTGAAGCAAGTTAAAGAATTAAACTGTACTCTACTTGTATACAAACTTGTAATGTTTCTGCACATTAAAAAGTAGGTAACCTTTTTCTTCCTAAAGCAATGATGCCATTAAAATTACCTGTTGCTGACTTCTAATTAAGTCAAACTAAACACACAATGCAATAAACTTTGTACCTTAAATGCAAGTGCTTTCAGCTACGCTGATAGCCGATTTCTCAGACAGAACGGAATTCCACAGCAGGGGCAGTTTCAAAAGCAAATATGTAAAGTATATACCTTATTTGATCACAGTAAATTGCAATAACTCTGTTTAATGTGACCTCACGTGAACATGACAAATAAAGAATATGTCTACAATACAGACTGTAGAAGAGTGTAAAGATGAAGTACCATCTAAAAGCACCGGTATGCATGAAAGCAGAACAGTCCCAGCTGTGTTGCCAAGAACGGCAAGCTGGACCGCACGAAGCTCAGGCACAAGGTGAAGACAGACTAATTCCAGACATCAGTTTCATTATCGGGTTTCAAAAAACAACATCTTGTCTACCAAAAAAAGTCAACAGACACTAGTAACAATATATTCAGGCAGGTGTTACAAAGCCAGGAAAGTCCCTACACACACAGGGGAATCAGATATACAATACAGCTCCAAATACAGTTTTATTTTTTGTTTCAAAGGATTAAATTCACCTGTTTTAACTGACTTCTTCTCTTTGATAGAAGAATAATGTTTTCATTAAGAGCATCCCAGTCTTTAGCTTCGTAACACATTTTCACTATAGCAACTAAGATACGGGATGTGGAGACCATATCAGATGCCTGCAACAAACAAACAACATATTAGCGATGAGATACACAACCTGCCAGACCTCTATCACTTGCACTTCTATTATACAAAGGAAAAAAAACCTGATCCTATAGCCTCATTGAGTTTCTTTCTAAGGAAAAAAACAAGAGAAAGACTGATACATCAATTCTCTTCACGACTTCAACGCAGTGGAACAAGGAGGGGTGTAGGACAACCCAGCACGTGCTACTCACCGTTCGTGTTTGTTTTTCCAAGGAGAGAAGGTTTTCAATTACTTCTTGCAATCTTCCTTCCTAATGGGACAGGCAAAGAATTATCACCATGAGTGAAGAATACAACTCAGTTTAAATTGAGAGTAGCTCTAATTCTCATGTAAGTAAAAAACAGACTAGCTTGCACACTGATTTTTAAGTGTTTTTTTCTTAAAAAAAGAAACATACACAGCACTAACTTTAATTATACAGTTCTACACACAGATTAAACTGGAAAGGTACCAGTGCCATTTTTGCCCTACACATGCTGTAAGTTGTCTGTCTTGAGCGAGAAACCTAGCACGTTTCAGACAGGTTTGCTTAGCTCACATTCACTGAGCTAGATGGGAGACTGATTTCTTTCCTAGCCAAAACAAAGCTCTAAGTGAGAGCAGATATGCAATTAGACATCCTGGCCAAAAAACTTACTATTACTTTCATCCACATTCATCATATCTTAATTTCAGCATATTACAGAAAGCATAAACCACATGCTTTACAGACTAAGCATAGAATTATAATAGTCCTGCTTTTTGGGTTTTGGGAACTGTATTTGTCTTTTTTTGGAGGAGTTAAAGATACCATAAGGTACTTTTAGTCCTCAGTTGTAATTCCTAGCAAATATCTTGTAAAAGAAATGTTAATATGGGAGAACTCGCAACAGCCCACAGCAACTGTGGGGCTGCAAAAAAGGGTTAGAAACTAGAAAACTAGTAACAAAAAAGAGAAAATGAAACTTGTTTCCAAAATGTACCCACCCTACTGAAATCTTTTAAACTATACACAATGGTTTGTCAAGGACGTGCTCTCACTGCCACAAAACTTACATGCTATGTGGCAATTAATCATGGTCGTGGTGTCCATACCTACGCAGAACCGTGCCCGTGGGATAACACAGCTGTGCCTACACTCCATGCAATAGAGTCTTAAGATAGTGTAAGGTGCAATTTACTCATCTTAAGGCTACTGCTTTCAGAATCCTACAATGTGCTGTACAGTACAACATGTCTAGCACAACGAGACACGTGGATCGAGCAGAGCATTTGCAGCATGTAAAGAACCAGATGCCGTCCCACTGGGACAGAACACAACAGCAAATCCAATCTGTCTGCTCTGAAGCCTGAGAAGCACAAGAATCTCTATGCTACGGAACAAATCCATAAAGGAAACCTGAAGATACACCATAAGCACGATTACCTCTGCGATCCCATCAGCTAGTGGTCGCCTGTGGCTGGGTGCACACACACGTCTGCTGAGCAGACACCAGGCGACCTGCCAGCCTGCCACGGCTCTGGCCCTCCTTTCCAGTCTTTTGTGGCACGTACATCACCGAGTTAGAGGGATGCAAAGCGCTGCCTGTCTAACCTGACGCAGGCTCAATCACGCGACGGCAGCTTCGGCGCACAGCAGTCCCGGGATGAACAAGCACCTCCGTGCCTGCCCAGCCGCGCTGCCCGTGGAGGCAGGGAAAAGCCCCGTCCCTTCTGGTGGACTTCGGGCCCTCCCCTCCCCTCACCGGCAAGGCTGCACCCCACCTCCTCTGCCTCACCGCCCCCCGCCCGCCCTGCCGTACACTGCCAGGGGAATGGCAGAGCAGCCCCTTCCCCTCGCCCTCCCCAACGCGACACGGGAGGGCCCGAGCCCCGGGCTCTCAGCACCGGATCGGCTGACAGGAGGCGGCTGCACGTCGCGCCGCACGTCCCCCCGCCGCCGGGCCGCCTCCCCGAGCGCGGCCTAGCGCGCCCCACGCCATGACTCAGCCCATCCGCACCGCCCGGCTCTCCCCTTCCCCTCACCTGCGCCAGCCGCTCGCACTCGGGCAGCCGCTGGTCCACCGTCGCGCTGTAATCCACCTCCATTTTCACGATTCGGCCATCGGCCCGCTCCGCGCCACCCTCCGCCATCTCCCCGGCTCGGCTCCGCGTCCCCCCGCGAACACACACCGGAAGCAGCCGGGCCCTGCGCGCAGGCGCGCCCGGGGCAGCCCCGCGGAAGGCCCCCGCACTGCGCCAAACAGGCGCTGCCGGAGCCACCCCCGGCCTCCTCAGGACCCGGGGCGGGGTGATGGGAGGTGCCATGGCTGAGGGGGCCGGCCCCTTCCGCGCCCCGGGGAGCGGCCTGTCGGCCCCGGCCTGCCTCGGTCGGAGCCGTGCCTTGGGCTGAGGGGGCCCTCCCGGCGCTCAGTAAGGGGCGGCCGGTGCCAGGTGTGGGGCGGTGACTTCCCCGTGGGGTCCAGTCGCGGCCCTCAGCTTGCCCTGTGGCCCCTGTCTCAGCAGGGGCTTGGGCTTGCGGCACACTTGCCACAGCATTGCTCGTAGCTTGCGTGTCAAGAGCTTGAGCCCTTACTATGGCCGTGCGGGGCAATGAGTCAGTAGGATCGTGGGTTTATGCTGTTTGCCCACATTTTGAGAGAACCATGCCATGCTGGCGTGGCAGGCCGCACCACAGTACGGTCTCGGTGGAGGACTCGGAGTGTGGTACCTGGGGATTTCAATGTATCTCACGTTCCAGCCTTGAGTCATTTAATCATCTTGCATTGCTGGAGAGGTGGGGAAAAGGTAGGAGACAGTGATTTTTAAGAGCACAAGGATCCTGATTTTATTGCAGCATCAATGCGTTTGATGCGTTGTCACCAGATGGTACAAACTTGAGGTTGTAGATCTCCCGTGCCAAAGCAGAATTTCATAGGCTACAGAAGTCCCATTCACTGGAGAAATCTGGAGGAACTCACTCATGTTTGAGAGTGAGAAACCCAGAAGGAAATACTGACCAGTGAATGCCCCGTATCTTTGGATATTACTTAAGACTCCCAGAAAAAAGTAGTTACCATGAAAGAACAATTTGTGTTGTGTTACTTTATGACTATACTGCACATGTAACAACACATTAATGTGGCAAAGGGTTTTTTGAGATAACATATTTTCTTTACAGACCGGTGAATACATCTGCTACACTGGTGTAAATTCAGAGTAATTCAGTTAAGTGAAGTCAGAGCTATAATACTGTATTTTGCAATTGTGCCTGATACATGCTTTCCAATTAGCGCAGCACAGACCATGGACTTTGAGTCACTTTCTGTTTGAACACAAACTTGATTTAAAAAGCCCAGTAACAGGTCAATTAATAACTAAAAATTATTAAGGATATGGATAAATTCTGAGTACTGAAAATACATGCATCACAGAGAGTGTATAAGTTGTTCTCTCCTAACTCTGGCCATTTAAAATTTTTACAAAGCTTTGGCTATTTATTTTGAATTGTAAAATCTCATTCTTTTAGCTTGTTGAAATACTGGTGTAATTTTACAGTTGATGGATAGAGAGTGATGGCTTTCAGTGAAGTTAGAAGTCAGATACTAATCTAACTGAACATACTCCCACACCTAACAATTTTGGTTTGGACAGTGAGTGAAAGAGGAAGAAAATGAATGCATACTACAACTGTTATCTTCCTTTACCTACATGGATACGCTGGGAGACAAGGAGGCAGCTTTTGCCTGCAGTGTAGACTTCCTGGATAGCTCAAAAAAACCCCATGAATTCTTACTCAAAAGTCCTTAGTAAAATACCTGAAGAAATAGCTTGACTTTTGCTGTCTTATAATATGAAGCAACATTTTTCTGACACAAGTCCATCTGGAGTTAATGTTCAGCATGATTTAACATAGAGGTTTTTTTTTTCCCCCAGGTCAAAAGTGAAAGATGAGTGAAAAATGTCCAATTTTTACAACCGCTCGTAGACAGCGTGTTGCAGAGGTAAGAGTAATAGTTTCTGACAATTCACAGAAAACAAAGAACCAAAATTGTGGCATGCTTGGCAGAAACTTCCTGGCTAGTTGGAGCCAGAGGTTTTCTCTCTCAGCATATCCCCTAGAAAGCATTTGGTGAGCAAGCCGTGTAGAGGGTCCCCAGACAGTAGTCAGAGTAGGGAGTTGTAAATTGTAAAGTTGTAAATTGCTGCGATCACTGTTTTTTTCCCCACGTGTATGTGCAGGCAGCACAAGACTGAGCTGTGCCTGTGGCAAGAAGTATGGGGTTACTGAAGGATGTTTTGCCTTTTTTTTTTACTTGCTGTTTGGTGAATAATTTTGGTTGCCATTTTAAGTAGCTTCTGGATTTGACACACTACTTTCCGCAGATCTGCATGCTTTGTTATTTTAAACAGAGCTACAAGGTTTGATTTATGTTGAAAGCATGTAAGAGGTCATAAACTAGTTTAGGTCTTTCTCCTGTTTTGGTTGAAATCAATGTCTTTGCCTATAACTGAGTAGCATCAAGGCCGTATGCAAAGTAGCTCAATTTTTTTTTAACTGTTTTTCAGCGGAAATCCAGAGATATAGTTCCCAATGAATGCAACCACTAGGACATCACTTAAAATTGAAGTAGATGTTTTAGATTTTAATTTGGATATCTCTCATCTATAGGTTAATATCACAGATATTGCCTTGTTTTGGCTGTTTTGCATAGATGTTTTAGGAACATACACTACCAACATTACGAACTATAGCTACAGTTCAGATATTTATAAATGGCTGTTGTCAGATTTGAGATGGAAATCTCATGAACCACATTGTTCATACCTCAGTTGAAAACCCAGACCGTTAACAGAGCTCCCAGATTTTCTACTTTTGTGTCGGTGTTTGCACTTCACTGGAAAGGCAGGGTGTGTGAAATATTGGGCCAGTATTGCAATGGAATGGAAAAGTTATAGCTCCAGGAGATGGCACTGTGTCCTCTCTGGGCTGAAAATTACATACATAGCTTTGAAACGTACATTCAGAACCCATGAGAATCTGAGGGGTTTTGCTCTTTCTTGTTATGAAACACACATTTCATTGTAGACCTAAATTCATCTTTAACTGTCCCAAATACAGTACTTCATCGCTTTTCTCTTTGCAAATAATTTATATTTAAATGCGGATGTTTTACCCTTATCAGTACAGTGCCTTGTATTTTCACACTACTGTCACGGTGCTTCTCTGCGGTATGTGCTTTGTAGCCACTTGGAGGACTGGAGAAACAGCAATGGGAACATTTCCTGATTTTCCTGAGGTCGTGTGGCAGTTCAGGGCTCTCGGCTGGTTTCAGAACTGGGCTCCCCTGCGTAGCAAGTTGCAGTTGATAATGCGTAAGTTCCTCTGGAAAACACAAACCCAAGCATATTAAAAAACGGTTTCGCTACCAAATTGCCTACTAAGCAGAAAAAAAAGAGTCTCCTAAACCGGTTCTGGCGTTGTTGTTCGGCTGGGAAGGAGGCGCTTGCCCACTCAGCTTTCCGTGGGGCGTTTGAAAGGAAATAGCTGACACGGAAAAAAAAAAAATAGAGTTTTATTTGCGTTGCAAAATCCGCCGGCTGATACCGCCGGGCCGACCAGAAGGGAAATGGGTGAGGCCTTCACATCCTGCGTTCTGCCCGCCCCCCGTCCCCCCGCGGGCTGCGGGCACCCAGCGCCGGGCACGCCGTCCCTCGGCGCCGGCAGACGGGGCAGGCCGGGCGCT
>Ga0065711_1038063_pt1 | contig 19192 bp, 13 predicted proteins | sample Hoacrofraction12_FD_59098 | JGI IMG/M metagenome (GOLD analysis project Ga0065711, IMG submission 59098) | Hoatzin crop microbial communities from Cojedes, Venezuela - Epithelial fraction 12 v2 (version 2) | ecosystem: Host-associated > Birds > Digestive system > Esophagus > Crop | place... | reverse complement strand
TAAAAAAAAAAAAAAAAAAAAAGAAGTGTGAAAAAAAGACAGGGCAAAAAAAGGAGAGCCAGGGCTTCATCTTTTTCCTTTTAAGTTCAGGAAAACTTACTTGGATTTGGGATGGATACGGGACACCTGATTTTAACCACTTAAAAATTGGCAACTAGTGGAAGATACCTGTTGTAGTATCTTCCTGATGCTTCTTTCTCTACTGACTCTGTAGAAATCTTGAATGATTAGCTTAGACATAACCCATAATTTTCACGTGGCTGATATTGATATGAAAGTAACCACTAAAAACCTATTAAGCTTAAGGCAAATTTTGTGAATCTCTTCTTTATTCTAAACTACTCTGTCTAACCAGATCACTCGGTCTCTCTGCTGCTGAGACTGATTTTAGTGGGAAGATATGCTTAACTTAATTTAACCACTCTCTTGAGATGCTCTTGAACTAGTTGTTTCTGATGCTTCAAAGATGCAGTGTTTTGATCCATGAAGACCTGTAATATTCCTTTCATGAATCCCACAGCCGCAGTTGCAAAACAATTCGCAGCAGTGCTCTTGGCTCTGGAGCTCCAGGGGTATCACTGTATCATTCTGTGGCCACAATTCACAAAGTTGAGTTATTTCTCCAGATGAGAGATGTTCAAAATCAATAACGGTTAACTAAACTGAGTGTACACTGCAGGTTTTATTTTTTTCTTTTGAGGCAACTGGTGGGGTTTTCTTTAAGAAGTTCAGGAAAATTTGTAATGCTGGCTCTCATTCACTGTGCTGTTTTGAACAAAGTATGCACTGTTTATTTTTATTTCAGAGTGATAATTGTTTATTCTGTCATTGCATTCTGTAATCATTTGCTGACCACTGTGATTTCACAGATATACTATCAATCCTAATAAGTTAAATATATTTATAGATGTGTATTTATATATCCTTCTGTTCCTGGAAAATGACAGCCATTTTTATTGTTTTTTTTTAACTTAGTGGACTTTTTTTCCCAGAATGAACGTGATAATACAATTTTTAACCTCAGGAATATATACATATTACATTTTCTGATATCGTTTGCTTTTCATAGCATAGTTTGCAATGGTTTCTGCTTCAGAGAGAGATTTTTTATAGACCTTGCTTTTTAAATTATGAGGAATACACCGAACTGCCTACTGATCACTTTCTTATGAGAAGCTTACTTCACAGATGAGCATGTGCAGACCTTTGAAATTTGGTTCTCCTTCCTGTCATCTTCCCTGGGTTTCTCTAAAAGCAAGAAAAAGAAAACAAAACAACAAGCAAACAAGATGATAATTACAATTGCCTCATAAGCATTGCCAGGAAGCTGTTTATGTGTCAAAACTAAAAAAGTAACAAGGCAGGAGAACAGAAAAGAAGAGCACTAACCAGAGTGTCCTGTGCTCTTCTTTGTAGTCCCAGCGTCGTGTTACATTTCACCTCCCCGATGGCTCCCAGGAAAGCTGCAGTGACAGTGGTCTGGGAGACCACGAGCCGGTGGGTGGTGGAACCCTGATCTCACACCCTCTCCCTCTGGTTCAGCCGCAGGACGAATTCTATGACCAGGCTTCACCGGACAAGAGGACTGAAGCTGACGGCAACTCCGACCCCAACTCGGGTGAGTCACAGTCAGCGCTCTGCTGATCTGAGTTGCTCTGCTAACTCAGTTACTTTCTTTTTCACCCCTTTAAGCTTTGCTGCTGTAGAGATGTTTTTATGCACATGCATGAATATCTTCTCGAGTTAGCTCATAACACTTGACAGGAAATAATGTAGTTTGCCTGAAGTGCCTCATGTTGTAATTTGACTGTAGAAACAAAAATATATCCAGTGAGAAAAAAAATAGTTCCTTACAAATTGCACACTAAGTGAGAACAGCTGGGAAAAAGGAAGTTTTACAAGGTAGCAAGCTTTTCTTGGTGTTTGCAGTGCTGTTACTATTGAGCGTTGGACTTTGTTTTAGGCAAGTCATTCTAAATATAAATTTAAAGAGCAAGGACATGGAAGTTGCACTGCTAGACTACCATAGGAAACAGTAAATCAGTGAAGCACTGAAAAATTTAAAGAATCCAACTTTCTGTAACACACCTGCAACTCCCCCTTCTAACAGCAAGAAACGGAAGATTTCCTTGCTAGATTGGAACGGCATGATGTTCTGCTTTTTGGGACTGTCAGATATGCACCAATATTATGTGCAGTTCATCTTGTTTGGGAATTCCTGCCTTTCTTTTTCATTCCTTCTTTGTAATAAGTTTACATTATTGTGGTGGTTTTGTGACAATACTAAAACATGAAGTGAGGTCTTAACCAGTACCATGACTAGTATTTTGACATTGGAATGTGGAGATTCGGACATACTGAAAGCTGGGAGGGGGCAGTAACAATGCTCTTAAGCCTCTTGTTTTCTGTCTAGAATGTGGAGACAAAGGTTAAAAGTCTTATCTGTGCTCTTGCAAGGTAATTGAACTTGAGTTCTCTTGCATCCCAAGAGTATAAAAATAAGAATTAATTTCTCCCTTTGGCATTTCTCCCATTTGTATAGATGATTAAATTGCCATTGAGCCTGTACAAACCAGGAGAGGAGGTGGCCTTGGTAGCTGATGAACAATATTAACGTCCATGCTTTTATTTGGGCAGAGCTGGATCTCAGTTATGACATTTAAATCATGGCAGATGAGAAAGTGAACTGTGGAACACTGACCTTAGAAACATTTTTATCATACTTTTTAAGGGACGACTGAGAAGACAAGTTGGGTGAAACTCTACGAAGCTTTACCGTGTCAGAGCTGTATTCTGGTTTCCTATTCCTTTTTCTCCTTTTGCTTTCCTTTCTTTTATGGATAGGACACCTGCATTTTATTTTCTTTATTTTATTTCCTTCACCAAAATGGAAATGTTGTGGTAACTATGATCTTAAACCCTAAATCTGTAGAAATACAAAGAACTGTAAAAGAATAGCAACTACGAATGGAATGATTCTGGAGCAAGAATGTATGTCTGCTTAAGCAAGTGAAGAGCTTAAGTGGAATTATCCTGTTAATTCTCTGGCCACGTGTGAGACCTGTGAAAGATTTAACAAGATCAGAGAGGAGTTTTAAGGCAGAAATGTGTGTTGGCACTGTCACATTGGCTTCAACTCTGAATCGCACACCTCTTCAAAATGTGACATAAAAATCCTCCAGAAGAGTTAGGAAAAATGGGCTTAGTAAACTTTATACCAATTTTTTTAAAATGTTTTGAGATGTTTTATGTCAAGCACATTGTGCAAACGTGGTATATTAATCACGATGATCTGTTCATCCCTAATACGCAGACTAATAGAAGATTATCCAGAGTGAATAAGTGAAAAGCTGTAAGAAAAGTTTCCATGTCTGGGGTTACACCTGGTTTAGCCTTGGCATTGCTAAACTCATGCCAAATTTATGAAAATCTGATCTTCAAGCTGTACTGATGATTAATGAAGTGCCGAAGTGTAGGTTTTTCACCTTTTATGAGACTGAATGACGACAGACATTGAAATAGTGCATTCTGTATCTCATCAAATCTCACAGACTAAGAAGGGAATGCTGTGGTCATTACTGTGACAGAGATCATCCTAAGAAAACACAAGACAGGAAGGGAGTGATGCTGCCATTAGTGCCATTAGATGAATTTGGCTTTTATATCTTATTCAGTATCAAATTAGTGCCTAGGCATTATGTCAAAAGTTATTGGAGGCACACGTTTTTGGATGACATATGAAATGTAGTTTAAAGCAGTTTATGGTTACTGAAGATCCTGTGGCAATTTTCAGAAGAGAAAATGCTATCTGTTGATTGTGCAAAATTACTTTGTGGGTATTTACATATGTTCATGGTTAAAATAACTGTTTTAGTTTCATTTCAACATTGTATTCTTTGAAAATTCTAAACTGAATTTCTAGCTATATTGCAGTTCTTTACCTTTTAGTGTATCGGGCAAGAATTTAGCAAACATAAAGTTTCCTTAGGATCTAAAAAAAAAAACATGTCACTGTAAAATTGTATTTACTGGTATGACTTTGTAGCCTCTCTTATTATCAAAAATCCCACTTTTAATGGTTTTAATGTGTCTATCAGGAGGTGCACGTTTAACATAACCATCTTATTTATCGTCAGTTGTTGTGTATTTTAAAGTGAACTATTTCTTCAGTAATCAGTTGAAAGAAAACTATGTTTTTGTTTGCCAGCAGTCAGGTGCAGAATGCTATTTTTTATTACTATAAGTGTGGTTTTCCTTGTCATAAAAACCCCCCGAACCTTATTAGTGAAGAATTCTTTCTTTCACTGTGATTTTGTAAAGGTTGTCAGGGACTTAAATTTAGATTGGAATTGTTAACGTATCTAAGGATTTCATGTGGCAGGGATGTGCGACAGAAGTGTATGAAGGAAAAATGTGCCTCCTAGTGTAAAGAAGGGGAATAATGTACTTTCATGAAAACGCTTGATAAATCACGTTTCGATAGCTGCAAGCTGTGGATGTGATTCATTTTTCTTCAAAGAGATAAAGAGGAATAGCATATATTTAGTGAAGTGGTAGAACTGCTCTGGGGAGAAATCCTGCTATACACTGTGGATGAATCTATGCAATAATTCCAATGGTTTAAAACCAGACAGAAATATAATATTTATGTCTTCTGATATATGTTTATGAAGCTAAGTAAATGCTTGACTAATTTCTACACCTCATTAATAAGTAGTATCAATATATGTTACATAACACAAAGTAATAGCTTTATAGAAGCAGGGAGCTGTAGAAAAATTGTGAGAAGAACACTGTTTTGAAGGTCATCCTTTTTACTAAGTGAAAAAGATGACCTTCAAATTAAGTAGAGAATTCTATTATGCCTTAAGTTATTAATACCAAATTGCAAAGCAGTTCCACGTTCTTGGAGGTAATTTTATAATGCTTTCTACTTATATTACTGTTTGTGCATAGCTTTTTTGTTTCCAGTACATTAAAAATTGTATGGATAAGTGTGACTGATAAATACCTGAGTTCCCACATTTTAATGAACCTAATACTACCACGGTTTAGTCAAGTGATGTAAGGGGTATTAAATCATACTATAATTCCTGTAATAAGTAGGAATATCTCTGTGGCACTGGTTTAATTATGATTGAAGTTCAGAGTAATGGCAAGACTGTCTTGTATTACACTTCGTCATATGATAGGGTCCCATGTGGAGAAGCTAAGCCTTTCATGCAAAGAGCTTTGGTTTTACAGTGTCATTATCATTATACCCAGTGGGTGATGATGGTTTAACCTTGTGGGCATACCCTCTGCTTAATGCTGTCTTTCATTCTGCTGCCTCAAAAGTTTCTTGTCATATTTGGCAATATTGGAGTCCATAGCTGAACATCTTCAGGTGTAAGAAGAAATGTTACTCTGTTAATGCTTTAGCTCCAGATAAATCACTGTCCGTAGTTACTCTTGTGTTTTCATAAAATGGGATTCTATGTGAACTAAAATAAGAGCATTTGCCTTTGAGCCATTTCTTCCATTTCATTAAACACAAGTTCATACCTCACACAGAATCTAACACTGTCACATTTAGCTACAGGCAAGTAGGAGTAAGAAAAACTGGAGTCAAGTTGGAGAATTAGCCTACTGAAGAGCTTTAAAATAGTCTGAAGTCTGAATTCAATCTTAGCCCATGCACTTATTTCTTTAAAGAGATGAATAAAAACTGAGAGGCATAAAAGGTGTTGCTACCTCTTTACATCTCTTTGCTGCCTCATTACAGTGAGGATTTTAAAATTGTCTTGGTTTAGAAAAGCCTCTGCGCTACGTCTCATCCTGTTCTTCTACTCTTTTCCCCATACACCACAGCTAATTGGAGTGTAAATCAGAATGGCATAGCCATTCCACAGGCAGTGAGAGGGGAACTTGTCCCGTCGCTTCTCTTAAGATGGACACCTAATGTGTCTGAACTTTCTAGCCACTGCTGCCATCCAAGATGAGCAATTAGAGATCCTCAGCAGTGACCTGAAAAGACTAGATAGAGCACAGGGAGTATTCAGTCTTGTAAGAAAAATCTAGAAGGGTTAGAGGATTCAAGGCAAAGGAGGGTTGCACATCTGGCAAAAGCTGGTGCCCAGGACTGCTATCGCTGCTGATACTTAGGACAGTTTAAAACAACAGATGCTTTCATCGGTGGTGCAGATGAAAACAAAAGACTGATTTAAGGAACTGCTAAGAGTTATTTTCTCCTATCACCAAGAGTTATCTTCTCAAAAGGCTTTTCTTCTTATCACAGTAAGCCTGAATCTACTGCAGATTCATAGATTTTTTTAAGTTTTAAAGCATTACCATTATCTAGTCAAACCTCTGTCATAGCACAGTGCATAGAATTTCACATAAGATTTCTTAAATTAAACCTGTATTTCAATATAGTCCAGTGATTTATTGATTTATTTCTTTCGATGTTTGTACTGGCTTTACATGGCAAGGTGGGGGAGAGGAGGGGGGTGGGCATAGCTGCAGGAGGTGCTTCTATGAGAAAAGACCAGCATCTGCCCGCGTGTTACACAGAGCCAGTTCCCACTGGCCCCAAACCAGACCCGCTTCTGCCCAAAGCTGAACAGCAACTGGGAGAGAGGAGTAAGAAAAATGTGAAAGAAGCAACCCTGCAGATGCCAAGCTCAGTGAAGAAGGAAGTGGAGCAGAAAGAAGAGATTCTCCTGCAGCCCCTGGAGAAGACTGTGGTGTTCCCTACAGCCCATGGAGGACCCCACACTACAGCAGGTAGATATACCCTGAAGGAAGCTGCAGTCCATCAGGAGCCCACGCAAGAGCAGGTTTTCTGGCAGGAACTGCAGCCTGTGGGAGACCACGTTAGAGCAGTCTGTTCATGAAGGGCTGTAACCCGTGAAAGGACCCATGCTAGAGCAGTTTGTGAAGGACTGTATCCCTTGGAAGGGACCCTATGTTGGGCCAGAGGAACAGTGTGGTGAGGCAGGAGTGTCAGAGGCAGAGTGTTATCAACAGACTGCAACTCCCATTCCCCATCCCCTGCACTGCTCAGAGGTGAGGTTGGGGGAGGAGGAGGCATGAGAGTACGGAAAGGAGTGAAGTTGAGCCTGGGAGAAGGAATAGGTGGAGGGAAGCTGGTTTTGGGTTTGGGTTTTTTGTTTCTCACAATACTATTCTGTTTTTAATTGGCGGTAAATTAAATTAATCTTCCCCAGACTGCATCAGTTCTGCTGGTGACGGTAATTGGTGAGTGATCTTCCTGTCCTGATCTCAACCCATGAGCTTTTGCATCTTATTTTTTTTCCCATCTTGCTGAGGAGAGGGAGAGCTTGGAGACACATGGCAGCCAGCCAAGGTTAACCCACCAAAGTGTTAAAGTGGATACTGTCTTCCCAGTCTGAAAGCATTTGTCTTCTGTGTCTAGCTCTTGTCTGTGAGACTGTAGAGCCCTCTGTCACTAGTCTTTGACTTTGACTTCCAGAAGTGTATTGATATTTGAGGCCCAAGGGACTGTTTTGGCTAGTACATCCTCCTCCATAATACAGGTCAGAAATCTTAGCCAATAACTTATAGAAAGTATGTATCTTCTGCATGTATCTACAGCATACATTTCAGAACGATACCTTGAGTTGGTGATCTTCAGTGACAGAGGAAACAGTATTCCGATGCTTACTGACTTCAACTGAATCAACTTGATAAACTGGATATTCAGTGTCCATAGTTTAGACATGGTCCTCTGGTTGTCTAGGATGTGTAAGAAATTGGTTAGTTCCTTGTAGTATTTTGAATGTTGCAATATTTAATTCTTGAGAACTTTTTTTTTTCTTTCTTTTTTGAATATTGGTCCCATATCTGGCCAGAACATAAAAGAACAGTGAATGATTCAGTTCTTTCTAACATTTTTACAGATAAAGGATGTAGTCAACAATTTCAAGTTAAATATTCACGATAAGAAAAATATAACTCTTCTAAAACACAGATTTTTTTTTTAAATTTCTCTCTTTATCATTCATTGTTTTGAAGTGATTGGATATTTTTCCATGCCTCATAAGCATGCTAGTTAACACTACTTTTTAGCAGTACAACGAGAACAGATTTATCTATTCTTTAGAGACTTTCCATGGGAAGTAAAAGTAAAAAGCACAACTGAATACATATATCTTTAATCATGGTTAAATATATTAGAAGGGATTTATTAACATTCTAGGTGCTCTGTCAGATAACTATATGCGAGACAATACATTTTTTTAAAGTTTGATAGTATGATTATGACAGCAGTATTTGTTTGAAATTTTTGAGGCTGCTTTTTCTGAAATTTAATGAAAGTAATTATTACCAGCCGTGACTCTATGTTGCATTGATACTAAGATTCATCTTCTGATAATTCAGCTTCTGTTTCTAAAGGAGTCTTAGCAGTGCAGCTCCTATTGACAATAGCAAACACTTACTTGTTTGAAAGACAGATTATAGCTGTGAGAATAAAGATGTCAGGTTTACCATGGAATTGTTAAATTGAACACTCAAGTGGCTGCAAATTGTAAGTGGACTTAGAACTGTTGATGGCTCCAATGAGAGGAATAACTCCATGCAGGAAGAATAACCCCACTGCACCAGCACAGACTTTGGCCTGACAAACTAGAAAGCAGATTTGCAGTAAAAGAACTGGGGGACCTGGTGGCCAACAAACTGACGAAGAGCCATAAATGCAGCCTTAAAGAAAAGAAAACAACCTCCTGGACTGCATTAGAAGAGGGTAGCCAGCAGGTTCATGGAGAAGATCATCCCTCTGCTCCGCACTGGTGAGACATGTTTGAAGTGCCAAGTCCAGTGCTGGGGTCCCCAAGTACTGAAGGGAAATGGAAATACGAGGCGAGTCCTGCAAAGGGCCACAAAGGTGACTAAGGTATTAGAGCATCTGTCATATGGGGAGATTCTGAAAGAACTGGAACTGTTTATCCCAGGGAAGAAGAGGCTTAGGGAGGATCTTAATAAAGTGTGCAGATACCTGATGGGGTAGGGGGAAGGAGAGTAGAGGTACAGCTAGACTCTTCTCAGTGGTCTACCAAATGAAAGAAGAGGGGGCAATGGGCACAAACTGAAATACAAAAAAATCTGATTAAACATAAGGAAAATGACCACCCACACTTCCTTACTGTCAGGGTGATAGAACTCTGCACCGGATTTCCCAGAGAGCTTGTGGCTTCTCCGTGCTTAGAAATTTTGAAAATTAAACTAGGCACGGCTCTAGTTGACCCTGATTTGATCAGAGAGGTTGAACTAAACAATCTCCAGAGGTTCCTTCCAACCTCAACCATTCTGTGATTCTGCAATCCGATGAATTAATTACATTTGTCTTGTATATACTGTGCAATACAGATGTAAAGAAAGACAAATGCCAGATGCCTGCCAAAACCATTCTATCACTCCCCCTCCTCAGCTGGACAGGGGAGAGGAAATATGATGAAAGGCTTGAAGGATGAGACAAGGACAGGGAGACACTCAGCAATTACCGTCACAGACGAAACATACTGAACTTGGGGAGAAATGGGAGTTTAATTCATCACCAATCAAATTAGAATAGGACAGTGAGAAAATAAAACCAGATCTCAAAACACCTTCCCCCCACCCCTCCCTTCTTCCCGGGCTCAGCTTGACTCCTGTTTCTCTCCCTCCTCTCCCCAAGGAGCGCAGGGGGATGGGACATGGGAGTTACGGTCAGTTCATCATGCCTCGTCTCTGCCCCTCCTTGTCCCTCCTCACACTCTTCTTCTGCACCAGCATGAAGGTCCCTCCCATGGGAGACAGTTCCCCACAAACTTCTCCAACCTGAGTCCTTCCCATGGGCTGCAGCTCTTCACGAACCGCCCCAGCATGGGTCCTTCTATGGGGTGCAGTCCTTTAGGAACAGACTGCTCCAGCGTAGATCCCCCATGGGGTCACAAGCCCTGCCAGCAAACCTGCTCTGGCAAGGGCTTCTCTCTCCACTGGTCCGCAGGTCCTGGCAGGAGCCTGCTCTAGCATGAGGCTCCTCACGGGGTCACAGCCTCCTTCAGGCATCCACCTGCTCCGGCGTGCGGTCCCTTCCACAGTCTACAGGTGGATATCTGCTCCACAGTGGACCTCCATGGACTGCAGGAGAACAACCTGCCTCACCATGGTCTTCATCACGAGTTGCTAGGGAAGGCTCTCTGCTCCGACATTTTGGGCACCTCCTCCCCCCCCTCCTTCTTCACTGACCTTGGTGTCTGCAGAGTTGTTTCTCTCACATAGTCTCACTTCTCTCTCTAACAGCCGTTTCACCTGTAGAGTTTTTTCTTCCCTTAAATATGTTATCACAGATGCACTACCACCATCACTGATTGGCTTGGCCTTGGCCAGCAGCGGGTCCATCTTAGAGCTGGCTGGCACTGGCCTTTATCAGACATGGGGGAAGCTTCTCGCAGCTTCTCACAGAAGCCACCCCTATAGCCCCCCCGCTACCAAAACCTTGCCACGCAAACCTGTAACAGAAAGAAAAATCTGTATTCTCTAAAGTAAATGAATTATAAACTTATAAATTTATGGTAGGATGTCTTGTGTAGTACTATACTTGGTATGCAAACCAAAATAAACATAAACAATCCAAGCTACTGATTTCTAATCCAGTTGCCTAAACATAGCAATGTAGTGCCATTTAAGATGCCATAGGGTACGCAACAATCCACATCCAGCATATATGACACAGCAATTATTTTCTATGGTAAACCATGTAGGGTAATTAAAAGATATCTCAAATTACACCAAAAGCAACTATAAGGCTTGTATACTGAGATTCAAAATCTACACTAGTTTACCTAAACACTCTTTACATAGAAAGATACATACCATGGTAGGCTTTATAAAAACATAGTAAAGGAATAATACCAATGGTCTGTCTAGCCCTGTGCTTTGTGTGTGCAGTGGAAGAAGCTGTGTGTGGAAAGCACTTTAGTTCCTAAGATAGAAAGCTGAAATTGGTTAAGCAACATTCGTAGAAAAGTGCCTGTATCCAACCACAGGCTATAAATGCAGGCTGTAGTAAGTAGACAAGAGGTACATGTGTTAATTTCAGACATTAATAATGGAACTCAGCTCTATATTACGGACTCTTGGATTTTAATGTTTACATGTAGAGATCTAAAACTTTATGCTAAGTATCTAAGCTCCTGTTTAACTTTTTTGAGCACTAGAGCTTTCATTTCATCCTAAAGCAGGTACCTAAAATAGGTTAAATAAACTTCACTTTCAAGTCCATTTACTGGATTTCTGTTGAGTGTAATAAGAACTTAAACATCAAGCTCACATATAGACATTAGGGATGGAATTTAGCTCTGGAATGTAGATATATAGGGCTCAAATCATTTGTTACGCATAGTGATCTGGTGCTACTTGAAATACCCTGAGGTATCCTACTACTTTGATAACTGTGCTCCCTTCTTTCATGTTTGGCATCCACATGCAAATATTCTAGGTACCCTGGGCTATTTTTAGAGTGGCATTGTATGCTAATGGTTAGGCAGGACAAGTCAGGTTTAGGTTGAGATTCAATCAAAAAGACTTCGGTGACCACTGGTATTAGTGCAGGTATTATATATGTAACCTCTCTATGTATCTAAAGGTCATTCAGATGGGAGTTAGACAGTCCGAGCTCCCATGGTAGTCAGCGGAGACCTAGCCAATATCTTAAATGAGTCTGGAGACCTATTCAGTTAGCAAATGTGTGTCTACTCTAATGTGAGAGGCATAGTTTTCCAGACTATACTGACTAGGTTACCATTGTGTATAGGGGAAGCTTAGGCACCTAAATTTAGTTGATCCCAACAAGTCCAACCTTTCGTGTGAGATGAATCCCAGCTGCTCATGTTGCTAAGGGAATACTCTTATATTTTGGGGGATTTAACAGTCTTTATTACCTGCACATAACATTTTTCAAAGGAAAAGGGCATTTTCTAATTTCCTGCCTCATTTTTACAATACTAATTGAATACAAATACCAATTTGCATACCTTCATCTTCTTCTTTTTTAGTATGACTGAAGTTAAAAAATCCTGTCTTTTCAGCAGTTCTAAAGAAAGATTTATAATTATTTTCTTGTTCTTTAACATCTTCTGCTCCCTTCAAACAGCCACCAAATATTGGCTGGTAAAAACAGCATGTCTTAAAATGAAGATTTGGCATTTTGACTGTCTCATTAAGAATGTCTGTATGGGACATTCATGGAATCCAATCACAGGACACTGAATTCCTTCCTTAAAGCAAATAGCTTGATAAGCTTTTCCTTTCCAAGAAGGAAACCTAGTCCTTAGGTAGAAAAAGTGTTTAATCTTAAGAAATTTCCTTATATATCTGTCTCTTCAGATCTGACCTAGTCTTGCCCAGAGACTAGGTGTTCATTTTGTTTGTTTTGCTTATTTTATGGCTTTTTCTTTTTGTTTTTCTTAAATTTTATGTTTGCTTCTTTGTTGTAAGTCTAAGGAGAAATCCATACATATGAAGGGAGGTTCCTTGAGTACGATCTGAAAGTTATCTGTTATATAAGTAATGAGTATTACCTTTTCCTTCAAATATTTGCCTTCCCAAGGAGTGTTTTATGTTTCAGTGCATAAACTTGATCTTTTTGTCTTGAAAAAGAGAAGGGGGAGAAAAGAAGAATTAAGTAGATATAGAAAACAAAGAAGGAAAGACAAAGACAGTCTAAAATATATATAAGTAAGCCTTCTAGAAATAGGAATTACATTTGAAACTTTTCTTTGTCTAACTCTTTTCCCCTTTTGTAATGATCCAGGCAAATACATGTTAAAAAATGATAAGTAGGGAGAACAAAGATAATAATACAATGCTTTCTGGGTTCACTGTGCACAGCATGTTACATTTGTTTATTCGTTGGTGCCAGGGTGAAGGCATGCCTTCCGGATAGAAGTCATCCAGATATGGTAACAGCAGAAGCAACCAAACTTAGGACATATTACCTTTGGCAAGGAAAGGAAAATACATGCAAAATATTTACCAAAGCCTGAAACATTTTTTTTTTCCCACCTGCAATCAATTCATTTGATAAATAAAAAATAAACAATAATTTTTTAGAAAGTTTAGAAAATTTTGTAGATTTAGCAAAAAGATTTTCAATATAAACCCGATGCTACATCAACACAAATTTTTTTAGAAAAATTATTCTTTGTTTAGTAACATCTGGTAATCTTTGGGAGAAAGTAGAAAAAAGTATTTTCTTGCATGTACCTGTGTACTTTTTTTATGCCTTAATCAGTGTCGTCACAGATACATTAGAAAGTGACATAGAGCACAGTGGCAACAGGTCTGAGTGGGAAGCAGCTGGTGCTAAGGACATAAAGTTTACTGTGTACACTTCTGTGGCATTTACTCAGAACTTATGTGGTCCCATGGACAGAATGCCCATTAGTTATAGGAGAAGAATTCTGGTTTCTTTTCATCTGAAAGGAATCCCTTCCTTCTGCTCCAAGAGGGCTTCACAATACAAACCCAAGTGTGTAAAGTGGAGATGACTAGGAGATTCATGTTAGAAGAGAAAACTTGTGGGTTGAGATAAAGACAGTTTTATAGGTAAAGCAAAAATCATGCACACAAGCAAAGTAAAACAAAGAATTCATTCACCACTTCCCATTGGCAGGCCGGTGTTCAGCCATCTCCAGGAAAGCTGGGCTCCATCACATGTAACGGTTACTTGGGAAGACAAATGCCATCACTCTGAATGTACTCTGCTTCCTTCTTCTTCCCCCAGCTTTATATGCTGAGCATGATGTCAATATGGTATGGAATATCCCTTTGGTCAGTTGGGATCGGCTGTCCCTCCCCTCCCAACCTCTTGTGCATCCCTAGCCTACTCGCTCGGTGGCATGAGAAGCAGAAAAGGCCTTGGCTCTGTGTTAGCACTGATCAGCGATAATGAAAAGGTCCCTGTATTTATTATTGACACTGTTTTTCAGCTACTATGAAGAAAATTAACTCTATCCCAGCCAAAACCAGCACAACTGTTTAGTAACACATGTTTCTTTCTCCATGGGCCAACTCGCCTATAATTTTAAAAAAATTTACATTACTGAACTGCCGTCCAAAATGCATGTTTAAATATTCAATTTATGGTGGTTTTAAAGTTCTTCACCCTAAAAAACCCACAAAATGTTATTTTCTAGATAAAACTTGAAATTCAATTCTATGTGTCGACAATTTAGGAGAAAGATTCTTTTTGCTCTCTTAGTGGCATGCCCAATTACTCTTTTAGATTAGATCTGTGTTGTCTTCGAGATCTAAAGAAAGTGTTTAAGTCCATTGTGAAAGATTGCATAAGTTCTTTTTCTTACTTTATCCTAACCAAACAGCACCGAAGCATTTCATTGCAGAGCTGCATTTATGGAAAAACATAATGGAGATAGCTATTGAAGAGATACTTTTACATCAAGTAAAAGCATCAGTTATAAATGATTCATCCATCTGAAATAGCTGGAAGAAAATTAAAACCTTCTCAACTTTATAATCAATGCATATTTTTTAATTAAAAAAAGCTCGTGTGTATGTTTATCACTTTACATGTCCTTCATTTCTGCTTATGCAAAATATATATATGGCTGACATTGCAGTGTGATGGAATAATTGACCAGTTTTGGTATTTAGATTTTACTGAATATTAACAAATATTTTTCTGGTAAAGATCAGTGGTCAATGACTGGATTTAAGGGAAAGAAATTTATTAGTCAAAACACAAATGCTGTTGCAATTTAAAATGTACTTAAAATATGCAAGCACATATTTCAATATTGCCGAAGACTTATACTGTAGCACAGCAAAGGCATACAAAATAGATTTTGTTTTCAGTAGAGAAGCCAATACAGTTTGGGTGTTTTTGGGGTTTTCTTTTTGTTGTGTTTTGTTGTTTGGTTTTTTTGAAGTATATTGGTTTTGTAAAATGTAACAAAAGAGGCTGATTTTAATTGGTAGTGTTACTGCGAGGCCCTTGCAACCCAGCCACTTGCAAGTTGTTGTAAGTGTGAATGTGATTTGGCAAGCACAGCATAGTCATTAACTAATGGATTGTAGCTACATTCTTTCAATAAGAATGTGTAGGTGGTTAGTAGTACTGAACTGTTACCAGCAATTTTAAGGTCATTTGTAGGTTAGCTTGTGAAATTAAAAGTGTAATCAAAAATTTCCCTGCACTGCTGCCTTTTGCAGCTGATTTAACAGCAGATTCCTAAGATTATTCAGAAGAGGAACCAAATGACTCAAAAACAGCCATCCACACCACAGTGGATTATTTGTTTGGATGGTAGTTGCACAGTTTATATATTCCTTTTCATGAGAAATAAAAGGACTAGTGTGAGGTAATTACTTTGTGCCATTACTCCAGGACTTTTTTTTTTTTTGATACTAGACATACATGTCCTTTATTATTGCTTCATTATGAATAGAAAGAATATATTTTCAATTGCAAATAGACAGTTAATACTATAAATCTGTATTTGCATGAGTAGTTACACTGTTTGGAGACATATTAATGATACACTTCTGCAGAACAGTGAAAATATCTAACACATGTTGTAGATGAATATAGGTCACTGTGTCAGCTGTAACAGACCAATACATGTGTATCTATGCACACTGACGTGCATAGACACAACTCGTTCAGCTAGGGTACACAGAAGTTCAGATAATCTGGATTTTTACTAATGATACCAACTTTTGTCTACCCAACTTCCCTTCAGCATTTAAAGAGATAGCCTGACTAATATTAAAGATGGACATAGTTAAAAATAACCTGATACATCAGTGGTTGTGCACTGTTGATACTTTGTGCAGTCTAATCAGACTCTTAGGGTCACATTTTCAAGAAATTCTAGCTAGAAACCTATGCTCACCTATGCTCATATATTCAGAAATGAATATATGGACTGCTGTGTTCAGCATAAGTTGTCTGTCCAGTACATCTCTGGGACACTTAAGAAAAATAGTCTTTTTGACCCTAATTATGCATTAAGCACACTTAAGCCTCCTAGCCTATACTATGAGTCATGCCTCCCAACAGATCGAAATACTTTGGTATTAAAAATATGTATTAATACTCACTTTTCTATCCACAAAGTCAGACAGCATTTTTGAGCTACTCTCTATCTAAATGGTGGAAGAAGAGGTCATGTCAAAAGAGGGGAACAGGATAAAAATGACAGTGTTAGAGACACTTGTGATTTTATCCATGTTATATGTAAAAAATTACATTATTATGTAAGAGTTCTACTTTGAAAGAAGTCTAGTTAAGCAAAAAATAATGAAGAATCCCAGAACGACCAAATACTAGGTTGGTTCACATGCTTTATTCACTTTTGGGCTTAAGGGTGATCAGCTGGTTCCACGAGAAAATATATAAATAAATAATTTTTAAAAAATCTTTCTAAAAGCACAATAGAAGTTAAAGAAACATTTAAGAAACAACAATTTGATCCTTTGGAAGATATATTAGTAAAATAGAGACTCATGGGCCACAGTCTTTCCTTACTCGAGGAACATTTTTTGTGACCTTTTATAAGTATATCTCTCTCTTGTTTGCTTATTTGACTAAAAGTGTATTCTACTCTTCTGTCCAATTCAGTTCAACAGTTGTGGGTCTTTACACACGAAAAAAAAATTCTGGTATCACTGTATGTTAATGTCTGTCTATACCTCATGTTTTTCATTTAGAAATCAATGCATTTGGGTTGGTGTTAAGAGAGAGTGTGTTTTTCAATGGTGCAGGTCCAGAAGTGACTGTTGATGTTGCCTACTCTGTAGCACAACTGAAGGGAAAGAAAAGGAGAGAGATTACATGGGCGTTACTGAAGAGGCAGACAAAGGAGTGGCTTGGAAGGTGTCAGGTAAACTGCCAGCTGGATAGGCATGGTATATGAAAAATGGAGTGCCGGGGAACTGACATCCGTATAGGTAATTCTTCCGTGTACAAGAAACATTTTAGAACAGTGCTGTGCTGCTCAAAAGTCATCAAGCTGTTTTATTTACGGCTCAAAAATGTCCATGAATCATTCTGTCAACTGAACAAACTTGAACGGAAGAATGCTTTTCTTCAGACCACTGTGAAATTCCAGAGCAAACTGGAAATCAACCCAAACTGAGAAACAGAGGGTTTAGTTGGAGGAAAAGATAAAGGTCACATAGCTTAATTCAGCCTCATTCCTTTTTGGTCAAATGTTTGCCTGTCATAAGATGCCAGCCTACTCTACGTTGTATTCTGCTACAAGGTATACAGCATCTCATAAATCTGGCAGTTCACTGACAGCAGTATTCTACTTTTCTACCCTGGTTACCCATTAGAATCTGTATAATTAGGTTGAGACTGTGAGATCTGAGGAGCATGTTTAGACTAGCCAATGGTGTTAAATTGTCATGGTGCCAGATGTGGTGCTTAAGAGCAGATAGCACTGACCTCGGAAATGTATTGAGGAAATTCATATTGCACATCTCTACTAACATTGACAGTAGTATAAGAGCAGGTTTAGGGTTTTTTCTTTTCTTTTTTATATCATATGTGGTAGCACTTTCTCAGATGTGTGTAATTTCTGTACATTCCAAAATTAAAGTATAAGTCATATGCAAATTAATCTCTTTAACATGGCAGCCATAAAGAGTGATATATTCAGTCTTAGGAAAATATGGTAAATACTGTGGGGTTTTTTTCAGATAAATTTGACATATGTTACTTCTTAGCCCAGATTAGGTAATTGGATCATTTGATTTATTTTACTGGATGAAAAAATTCAAATCTCTTTTGCACTGGAACAGATAAGTGACTTTAAATTAAGGGTTCAGTCAAGTAATTAACAGTGGTTTTGTTTTGATGGAGTTTATCCCACAGCTTTGATCATTTGAATCAGCCAGACACAATCAAAAAGGGTGGACTGACATAGCTAATTGTGTGTCTCTGGATGATGCTTCAGTAAAGTCCTGGTTGAAAATGCCTGAGAGATGACCAGTTAAAACAAGAAAATGAAAATAAATAATTGAAAATAGTCTTGAGCTTCTTTCTGTAGCTGAGGATCTGCTGTGCTGATAACGTGCTTTCTGAAAGGTCTGTCAGATTAGGCCCTTGCTCTGTACATTAAAGAGCCAGACTGCAAGCAACTTGAAAATAGTGCATTCTACTGTAATTGTTCGTTATGCCCCATAATAGAAACTGGACATTTGTAAAAGAAAGAAAAAGCAATTATTTTAGTAGATGGGGTGGGTTTATTTGTTTTTTCAAGGTGCTACCTTTTCAGGCAAGCATTTGAGGAAAGTTGTCCTTACTTATCACTGTAAGCACATTTGTTTGAAGATCAGGAATAAAAAGTTAATTAGCATAGAGATCTAAACTTCTAGCCATGTGTGCACAGACATACATGGATTTTCCTCCTTATCCAACAAATGTGGTTTTTGGAAGCAGCAGAATGATCAGCTAATTATGAAGCACTTTGGATATTTCTAGATCTGTTTTGCATAGTAGGTTCTTTCGTACACTGTACTAATCAAATAATTTCTATTCAGCCATAAGAAGCATAATAAAGAATGAGTACCTTAACTATTGCCATCTCCTGTTTGCTCAAATCTTTTCATGTGTCTCTTACAAACTTTACCACTTAATGCCGTTCCAACTCTTCCCAAATAACACTTTTAATTCATAAGGGTAAAGAAGACCTACCAGTTTTATCTTCATTAGCACGTCATGTGGTAAACAAATTTGGCATGCAAGAATTTCTCTGTGTTAAGATTAATCCAATCGTTAGACTAATGTTTGCTGCACTACAAATACCCATTTCAAGCTATTGAATGTATTATGTAATATCTGTGGGCACTGATTAGCGGTTTTACTTGTTATCACTCTGAACCTGCTATATAAATCATGGCCTTAAATTGTTTGTGTGATTGTTCCCTGAACTTTTTTTAACCTTTCTGGCTTAAGTGTTTCAACTAGATTACAAAAAGACAAATATTTCATTTTTCATGTTTAGTTGTGACTTTAAATCAGAACAGTATATGAAAAAATCTCTACAACTGCATAGAAAGACTCTCAGTCTCATTACTCAGCCTGGCTCTATGCTAGAAAACGTGTGTACATTTTTATTTTCCTAAGTACTCATGTTTTTCAACCTCATTCACCTAATATTTTTTATAGCCCCCCCCCCCC
>Ga0065711_1038064_pt1 | contig 19193 bp, 16 predicted proteins | sample Hoacrofraction12_FD_59098 | JGI IMG/M metagenome (GOLD analysis project Ga0065711, IMG submission 59098) | Hoatzin crop microbial communities from Cojedes, Venezuela - Epithelial fraction 12 v2 (version 2) | ecosystem: Host-associated > Birds > Digestive system > Esophagus > Crop | place... | reverse complement strand
TCACATGGTATGGAATACCGGGCTCTGTTTGGCCAGGTGGGGTCAGCCCCCACCCCCCGGCTGTGCCCCTTCCTGGATTCCAGTGAAAATTAACCCTGTTCTGGCCAAACCCAGGACAAAGATCGATAGCTAGCCTGGAAATCTGGGTTGGTATGTGACACTTGTCATTAGCAAACAGACCTGCTACAATGGCAATGGGCTACCAGCAGTACCATTTACAGTGTCATTCTTGCAACCCAGAGCAATGCCATAGGTGTTTTGCTGCCATGGATGATAATTCTCTTTGGAAACTTGTCAGCTGCAGAGGCTGAACCCATCTATCTGTCCCAAAAAGTCACTTGCTGCTTTTGCACCTCTTCCAGGAGGTGTTGCCTGCCCTATCCTGGTGGAAGCTTCCTTTTCTTTCTCACTTTCATCATGAGCTCTTAGAAAGCTGGGAACCTAGGCTGACAAGGGCAGATCTAATCAGACCACCTGATGCACTCATGCCATCTGCATATCTTCCTGTGGTATCTGTTGCCCGTGCTTTGGAAGCAAGTGCCCACCACGTTAAGTGCCCATCTCTCCCTGGTTTCCCCAGGCTGGAGGTCTCCCCGGTCTGTGCATGCTGGTGTCGGAGTGCCCACAGGGGACACCCTGGGAGGCCCCTGAGCCACAGTGGAGTAGCATGGTGGTGGCTGACCCAAGCAAAGGAGGCTGGTGGAGGGTGCCCATGTGGCCCCACAGCCCTTGTGGATCAGGTACTCCCTTGGGAGGGAGGAGGCAGCTCTTTGTCCAGTTGCACAAAGCTGGAAGCCTTCCAACTCTTGTCCTGTCACCATAGTCAGGTCTGTATAATTTCTTTCTTACTTCTGTCTGCCAACCTATCTCTTGCTATCCTGGTGGTGCCTGTTGCCTTGTTACTGTTATTGGCACCGGTGGTTTATTTCTTATCAGTGCTAGGAGCTGCCTGTTTTCTTTCTGGTTTTACACAGATCTAAATCCTACATTTATCGTTCTTTTATCAGCAGCAAAGCTTGCAGATACTTCTGCCATCAACCTACACTGAGTTTGGCTCCATGTTCACTTGTCCTCCATTTTTAACCCATTTAACTTACTCTAGTATTTTAAAGCAACAACACTGAGAAAACATTGACTTTTGAAGTTTTCACAGTAGAGATATTTTTTCAGCATAATTTTTCCTTTCTTTTTACTTTGGGAGAAAAAAAAAAGATGCATCATTAATGGGATAATTAAGAAAACCCCTAATTTTTCAAAAATACTGTCATAAAGGTGATATAATAAGATATCAATAACTGCTGAAACCATTTTATTTTTCTAAAAATAGCCAAGACATGGAAGAAAAATACCCAAAAGATCGCTATACAAATGTGAAAACACTGGTTTAGGAAAAATACATTTTAAAAGTCATATTTACATCTCTCAATTTCAGTAAAAATTCTTTTCATTGTCAATCATCTGCTTTGAATCTTTGACATGTACAGAGGACTTGGAAGATTGTCTCTCAGTATCAGGGGAGGCTCTTTTTGCTGAAGAGTTTGCAGAACAAGAAACTCACTCTCCTTGGCAGCTGCCTGGAGACAGATTGAATGTTGAGGGATGCTTACATAAAGGGAAAGCAAGCACTGGCACAGTGACTGAGAAATCTGCTCCTGCCTTCTAAAAACTGCTGAGCTGAGGGAAAAGTCACCATCAGAACTGCAGTCCTGGGGAAGGAAAGATGAGTCCCAAATATATAAGACTATGTTCTTTCACCACATCTACTTACGAGCTCCAGAATGCCTATATGACAGCTGATATTAGTGACTCTTTAGCTCATTTCACTTCACTTTGCATAAACAGGGGGTAAGCAGGGACTGGGAAATGAACTGCCCACTGTACGAGAAGGTTGGGTTAGAGCCCATGTAAGGAACCTAAAGGTGCACAAGTCCATGGGACCTGATGAGTTGCATCTGCAGGTCCTGAAGGAGCTGGTGGACAGAGTTTCTAAGCCACTATCCATCACATTTGAGAAGTCGTGGCAGTCTGGTGAAGTACCCACTGAGTGGAAAAGGGGAAACATAACCCCCATTTTTAAAAAGGGAAAAAAAGAAGACCCAGGCATCTATAGGCCAGTCAGTCTCATCTTTGTGCCCAGCCAGGTCATGTAGCAGATCCTCCTGGAAACTATGCTAAGGCACGTGGAAAATAAGGAGGTGACTGGGGACAGCCAACATAGCTTCACCAAGGGCAAAACGTGCCTGACAAATTTGGTGGCCTTCTACTATGGGATTACTGCTTTGGTGGATAAGGGAAGAGTAATTAATGTCATCTACCTGGACTTGAGCAAAACTTTGACACTGTCTCACACGACATCCTTGTCTCTAAAATGGAGAGACATGGATCTGATGGAAGGACCACTCAGCGGATAAGGAATTGTCTGGATGGTCGCACTCAAATAGTTGTGGTCAATGGCTCGATGTCCAGCTGGACACCAGTGACTATTGGCCTTCCTGAGGGGTTGGTATTGGGACGAGCACTGCTTAACATCTTTGATGGCAACATGGACATTGGGATTGAGTGCACCCTCAGCAAGTTTGCGGATGACGCCAAGCTGTGTGGTGTGGTTGACACGCTGGAGGGAAGGGGTGCCATCCAGAGGGACCTTGAGAGGCTTGAGAGGTGGGCCCGTGTGAACTTCATAAAGTTCAACAACACCAAGTGCAAGGTCCTGCACATGGGTCAGGGCAATCCCAAACACAAATACAGGCTGGGCGGAGAATGGAATAATGGCAGCCTTAAGAAGGACTTGGGGCTGCTGGTTCATGAGAAGATCAACATGCACCAGTAATATGTGTTCACGACCCAGAAGGCAAACCGTACCCAGGACTGCATCAAATGAAGTACGGCCAGCAGGTCGAGGGAGGTGGTTCTGCCCCTCTGGTGAGACCCCACCTGGAGTACTGTGTCCAGCTCTGGAGCCCTCAGCACAGGATGAACATGGACCTATTGGAGCAGGTCCAGAGGAGGCTGACAAAAATGTTCAGAGGGATGGAACGCCTCTTCAGTGAAGAAAGGCTGAGAGAGTTGGGACTGTTCAACCTGGAGAAGAGAAGGCTCCGGGGTGACCTTATTGTAGTACCAGTACCTTAAGGGAGCCTACAAGAAAGCTGGAGAGGGACTTCTTACAAGGACCTGTAGTAATAGGACAAGGGGTAGTGGCTTTAAACTGGAAGAGGGTAGATTTAGACTATATATAAGAAAGAAATTTTTTACTATGAGGGTGGTGAGGCACTGGCACAGGTTGCCCAGAGAAGCTGTGGCTGCCCCCTCCCTGGAAGTGTTCAAGGCCAGGCTGGATGGGGCTTTGAGCAACCTGGTCTAGTGGAAGATGTCCCTGCCTATGGCAGGGGTGTTGGAACTAGATGATCTTTAAGGTTTCTTGCAACCCAACCCTTTGTATGATTCTATGATTCTGTGTTTCTGTGATTATATGAAACATTTGCCAAGCCTCTCTGCCTTTTATATAAAAAAAAATATGTCTCTTATCTAACTTGTTTCTGCAGTTCCTGCCACATGACTGTGTCTCCATTGATTTCAACCACAGGTATGATTCTAGTAGGAAAACAAAGTCTTTCACCCTTTTTTGTTGTCAGCGTTTCATTGTCACCCATGTGAAATCATTATGGATACATACTTTCTGGAACATGGGTATGAAACAGCTAAGCAAAATGTTTTAAAGAGATTGCATGGACCAAAATCTGACTCCTTTCCTCCTAAGTGGTGTCTCATCTACAGAGGGGATACCTGATAGAGGCCTCCATCTACCAGGCAACAAATGGAGAAATCTTTCACCACTGACAGATTCTGCAGTGAGGAGACATTCAACGATATATTCTCTGTTCAAACTCTGTCAATTGTTGGACAAGCGTCCCAGAAACATCCCACTCCTTCACAGTGAGCCAAGGAGCTGAGTATGATGTGGCATTCCTTGGGGATGTGTATCTTCTTGTTCTGCAAGGACTGTAGGGGAATTGTGCTTTGAAGTCCTGACTTGTAAATGGAACATCATGTTCAGTTTCCTTTCAACTATTTTTTTGGCTAAAGAATTCATATTTATCATAGATAATTCTAATCTGAATTTCAGTTTTAATCTTTCAGACATCTTATAGACTTTCTTTTAAAAAATGATCTGTTCTTTTTTAGTTGATGTGGTTACTGGAGTATCTTTCATACTGCCTAGTTTCATTTTCCTTTAACTTATCTAGAAAAGAAGTTGGGGTTTCAATCTCCCTCAGGAGATCTAAGATTAACTGATTAACAGATAATGTCAGTAATGGAATTTTAAATCCAGTCAGAGGTAATCCAGCTAGGAAAATTTTGATATTTGTGTTTGGTTTCATATTTATTTAATATTTGGTTTTCTTTTTCTCCCTTCTTTTTAAGAAGGTTATGAGTGAAGTGGTAACTGGTAAGAAGAAGTTGTTCAAAGCACCATTCATGTGCTTAAAGAAGCACAACATTGTCAATAAATTCTCTATATAAGGGGATAAGTGTCTGGAGTTCATCAGCATATGGGTGTTCAGTGTTACTGCCAAGATTAGCACCCACATACGTACAGACTTTGTCTGCTCTTGTCAGGATATGTCTATTCAAAGAGGCAGGATATATTAACTCCAGAAAAATTCCATGAGGAGGTGTCAAAACAGCTTCTGTATTGATTTACCTCTTGTTGACTTCGAGCAGAGACAACATGAACTCACAGTGCTCTGCACCTAGGCAGGTGGAGATGTTTATAGACAGCCTGGTCATCAGCAGGGAGTGAATGTAACTCTGTCATCACTAGACATATCAACCTTTTAATGGGTTTCAACACAATGTTAATAATCTGGACAGTAAAAAATGGACAGACATAATTATAAGAGCAGTCAATAAATAGTAATTTTATTAGCATTCCCATAATATGCATCATACTTTGAGGTACTAATCTATGAATTTCTAAATTCTTTAACACAACCTTTGCTCAGGAAAGTACTTAAATCCACTGAACTTAAAAAGAGCTCAGTTTCGTGCTTAACTTTGTTAAAGCTCTGTATTGAACAAAAGCACTAAACTGAATGGGATACAGGATCCTCAATTTAATTATCTTACAACTTCTATTGCATTTTAAACCTATGCTTAGTTTAAGTTGCTGCTTCACTTGGCAACAGGGCGTGATGGTGACAAATCAATCCCCTGCATAGTGCCTCTGTTCTCTACAGCAAAGAAACAGAATATGTCTCAAAGCTGATGTTTTACAAGTGACCACATATCATCTGTCAGACACAGGTAAAGAGATATGGAAGGACCCACCTCAAATATAAACCCCCTATTAGGTTAAATTTTGACTTGCAAAATCTAGCTTTGCTGAAAACACACTTAAAGTCATGTTACACAATGTACTGCAATATAGACACTTGTTGGAGGTGACAGTTTACTGATCAGTTCTGTACAGTCAGCAAAATATATTTCTAAGGGTATTAGTTGAGGCTATAGTTTGGCAGTTGTTTGTGTTCTTGTGTAATAAACCAGGTTCTGGGTCCAGGCTTCTCTCCTTTGTACCAGCCCGGCACTACAAAGCCAGAAGGCGGGTGCCTTCAGTGCACCACTGCTGCAGCCTTTGGGCCCAGGGGACTACAAAGCTTAGAAGTAGACTGTGGGATTCGTTTCTGCTGTACAGACAGATGCCTTCAGGAGTAGGGAAAGTGTGTGCAGATCCCAGAGTGCACATATATCTTCCTGATTCTGATTTTTGAGCAGGTGAATAAACAAAGAAATCCTAAAAGAACAACAAAAAGAAATGGCATTTCTTCAACATCATGTTTTTAGGATTTTTTTTTTTACAAATTAATGAAACTAATGGACTAGATGCAATTGCAAGAATGTGTGTTACTGACTTTAATTAAACAGGACACGAAGCCTTAAGAGGGAACACAAAGTCAGATCTGATAACCAAATGCTAGTTCTGAATTATCAACAGTTTTTTAAAGACTAAAGATATCAATATTTCCACAGTTAAAGCAAATAGTAATGTCTAAATCTTCAAAGTTGCTTGGGAGGCTGATCCAGTTAAAGATCATATGAACTGCACAGCTGAAATCCTGGACCTGACTTTGAAAATATGATTGGGTCAAGGGAGAACGGTGCAGATAAAAGGAGTACTTACACTGAGCTGTTCCTTTTAAATGTCACTTGAAGTTTTTTTTACACCCCCACCTCTTGTCTTCCTACTGTTTCACTCCCTTGTACACTTCTCCCTCAAATAGCAAACATCTTGAAAGTCCTGGCAAGCAAACTTGAGACAGATAAACCTTCCATTAAAATAAAGTGGAATGCTTTGATTTTTGCCCAGAGGGGAGGAGGAATCAAGCTCTTTTCTCTATCAGAAAAAGGCTTACAGGTAAAAAGACAAATTATGAAGGATGCCTCTAGATACCCAGCCCGTCATTTCAGGTACCTTCCAACACCCACGCATTTTGGTCCTCACAAGCGAAGCAGTAAGATTTTTCCTCAGACAGAAACCCCCACCTTTCTAGTGCAGATAGTCATCTGGCTGAGGTTGTAAAGAACAGCACAATTACCCCTTCTCGTGGGCCCCAGTTATGTTTTACACACACGCACTTAGGCTAGAAACACTCCAGCGGGCTCACACAATATCAATGATGGCCATTGTGTTCCTCTTGTAAATGTGAAAACCAATTACTCATAAACAAATATGAAATGAAGTCTCAGGGTGTAGAGAGAAGCATGAAAGTAGACATTAAAAAAAGTATTTTCTATGTTCTAGAACAGGCTTAGATGAAAAATTTTCCAGTCTGTATCTGTGCTTTGCACCAGTTATATGTTTTTGTTTTCCTGGCTGCAAATCATCCTTCGTCTGGTGTTTTCTATTCAGGATTATTTTGAGTAACTTGTGCTACTGGTGGGAAAGTAGGAGCTGATGACATAATATAAATCTTTTTTAGATTTTGTAATATTTTTAAATTCTTTTGTATGGCTGTACCTGTGTCTGTGTGTGTGAGTGAATATATAAAACATTGCAAAGATTTTCAGGTGAGGCATGAAAACTACACGAATATTGTGATAAACTCAACTTTCTAGCAATCGCCTAGATTGCAGTTGTCTGAAGACTGCTCACATTTGTAACAACAGCAAATTGCAATCATCTGATTGTTCTCAGGTGCTTCTTAGGGGTTACGTTTGGAGCTCTTGGGCCTGCTGCCAGTGGATATAAGCCATATCCGGGAGCCTGAAAAAATATAAACTACAGAAATAGCTTGTTGGCTTACCGGCTGACCCAAGGGAAAATCCAGTCGTGCCTAGTTAACTCTTTGACTGCAAGACTGCTGGTGCTGCTTAACTTAAAGCCTGATTTGAGGCCCATCAGCATCAAAACTGAAGTAGTAAGGATTTGCATAACAAAATAATGACACACCCTGGGCAACCAGAACTGGGGGGGTTAATTATTTTCATGGAGCAGGAAAGGGGCTCCCCAAGGATCTGTTGACAGCACCGAACCAAGTGTGAGCTGCACCTGGAATGGCTGGAGTCTGAAATCAGGTGCTGTTTATTAGTGTTGCCTCATCAAAAAGAGCTTACAGGAGAGTCATTTATTTTGTTTATATTAAAGAGTCAACAAGGAAAAGAAGAAAACTTGCTGTTCTGCAGGTCAAATTATTACTTATTACTCTAATAAGCACTTAACTTTTTGAGAGAGCAGCATGAGCAGACAAGGGATTTTTTTCTGCAGTGCTTTAAGTCATTCACTTGATTTGTTGCCATTTACTGCAGTTGTGTAATGGCTATAAAACTGGAAAAAACATAAAACATAAAAGAAAGGTGTTGAAGTCAGCCTTAAGGTACTAAATTCCTGACAGCAGCTTGTAAAGTAGTAGAGATTTAGGTGCTGTAAGGTGACACTGGAGGTTGTGGTAGGTGACAGAAGATGCTGAAGTGATGAGGCTATGACAAACTGGAATTATGCAACTCTGAAAAAAGGGCCTAGGCACCTCCTGATCCCTCCTCGTTCCTGGGGACACCAATGCTCCACAGAAGCTTTTCCTTTGACACAAATCATCTTCAAACATCTAAAACTCCCGGTTCCGTTATGCCCAGAACTACACCCAAATTCAGTGTGAGGCCTGATCTGAATGGTATTTACAGAGCACTCCTGTCAGAGACTGAAAGCATTAAAAGCCATGCAGAATATAGATGGGTTCTTGAAATGTAAAAAGTGAAAAAAAAAAAGAAAAATTGTTGATATCCTTGCAAGTAGTTTTTCAGTGTGGTCCTACTGAGTCCTCGAAGCTGAGTTGCAGATCTGTTGTGCAGACAGCCAGGAGCTGAGCCATACATCAGGAAAGGACTCTGCATCACATGTGTTTTTAAATGCCTGGTACCTCCCACATTCAGTAGTTGCATTCCAGTGAGTCATACATTGAGGAAGGAGGAGACCTTGGTTCAGTCCCTCTTCCTTAAACTGAAGAGACTCAGAGTTTTCATTTCATCTTTCAGGAAGATTTTCTACCCACCTGGCTAGAGGCCACCAAGTGACAAAATGGTCTTACTGTTGGATCTAACCCACCACAGAGTAACCAAGTTAAAATGCACGGCTCCCAAGAATGAGGTTCACTCTTAAGGCTGGTGTATTCAGGCGTATTTAGAGTAATGCTTATTTTTTGTTCCCAAGAGTCCCTGCTCTATGGATTATTTTGCTATGTAAAGCACGAGATTTGTTATCAGAGATTCAAGACAAAACATATCTTAAGGAAGATGTCAGAAACTGCCTGTCCCTTACGAATGACAAGGAAAAATGGAAATGATCTGTGACATTTAAAGGTGAGAAATTCAAAACGGGCAATAAGAAATAGTTTTCACAGCATGGGGGTTAGACTGCGGAGCCGGTTGCCAACCACAGAGGTTGGGATCAGAACTTCATTATCAAAAAGTTCTTGGAATGGAGATGAAATCTTGTGCAACCTAGAGTTCAGGCCAGATTAGCTGAAGTCCCTCATTACTGGATTCCAGTACCTTAAAGTATGTTGTTTGCCACCATGAGAGGCCAGTTACTAGGCTAGGTAGGATTGCGATTGTAATTCAGGGTGGTCATGCCTCTACTCCATTAAAATTCCATCTATTGCTATTATTATAATTCAGTGGTGGGTTATATATTTATGGACTGTACATATTTATAGTAATATAAGTATATATTTATACATATAAATGGAAGAGATTATTTTTATTGTGTCTTGACACGTGATTTCATGAAAAGCACAAGGCAGGCTGCGGTCAGATGCCAGGAATGAGGGGAGAGGGAATAGTAACAGGTATATGAAGTGGGCTAAGAAGGATATAAACTTTCCCCTTCCTCCCAGTAGCATATTTCAATGCAGTTAGTGATTTCTGTTTCACTACCAGGAGGTACTATGCAACCTTGGCTTTAACTAGTCCTGTCAAAGCCACTCCTTCCACAGGTTGCTTCCCTTCTTGCTGCACAGGAGCTCAAGGCAATGCTACTCTCTGTCTGATCCTGCATGGCCCCTGCCTGGTTAGGTCAAAAAAGGTTTGGGTAGAAATTGAGCTAGAACAGTAACTCCTAGCAGATAGGGGCCAATGTATGTGCCACACCTTTTTTAAATGCAGGTAGATGCATCTTAAAATGCTTTAACTCTCAGCAGTGAGTGTAGCAGCTCATCCTTCCAAATGGAGCTCCATGTCCTGTAGGCAGAGATGAGATTCAGAAGTTTTTGCATGATGCAACCTCTCATTTTAGTCGTGAAACATAGAATTAATTTCCCTTGGCCCCACTTACTGGATGTCTTTCATATTTCTTGACTGTGTCAAGGTTCTATACTTATTTATATCACTATTTTCAATTTCTGGTAAATGTCAATTCATTATTAGCATTGCCTCTTAAGAGGGTTGTTCAATTATGTCATTGATATGAGTGAAAAAATGCTGGAAATTCAGGACAGCTTCTTTTTGTAGGACCCTTTCCATCTACCATCGAATTTGAAGCTAGTGTAGATACATGTACATATGAATAAGGAATTAATGCACACAGCGTTGCTTAAGAGCCTACTCTAAAACCTACCAAAGTCAGCGACAGTCTCTCCTGTGGCTTTAGAGGGCTGTGGATTGAGTTTCAAGTGCCAGCAGTTACTCAAATTACATATAAGTGCTGGAGCAGGGTCTTTAGTAATATGAATGTTGGTTATTGAGGCCAGAATTAGGTCTCAGGCTGCCTGCTGAATAATTGAGGTGGAAAAGTGAAGTCAAGGAGCAAACTTCTGCTTAAAGGACATTACAGTGGGAGAATAGGAGGGTGAAAGTGGAAGTCTGAACGGTATTTTCACCATTAGAGGCTGCTGTGACTGTCTACACTGTTTACGGGCAGTTTGTCATGCACCATCTAAAAACAAATCTCTTTTCCATAGGCTAAGCAAAATGAGAGTATCAGCAATGAAATGTGTCCCTTAGTGCTACTCATTTTTGCATTCAGTTTCCTAAATCTTTTAGGAAAACCTGCTTGACAATATCTAGTATGTAATAACCACCCTTTCGAAATATATTTACTATATAGGAGTACCAGGAGAACAATTTAATAACAAAAATTATACTGAGTATTATGGTCATTTTTAGCTGATGTCTCTCAAGCCAAGGACATTTTATCACCATTTTAATTTATGATTATGGAGTGGCTTAAGAAACAAAACCTAATACATTATCTAGGTGAGAAGAATTACTACAAATATATCCCATTACCCTCTATCACCTATGGTCGTACTGATGTTCATAATATATGTTTTTTTAAACAAAGCACAAGGTCCTCCCTGTCCTGAAGTACTGTAGTGGTTCAGCTAAAAGCCAGAAGACCCTAAAAGTGCAGAAATAAGACAAACATGACAGGATGACCTCAGTGGCATCTCAGATGATTCACTGTTATAGTGAAGATATGAAAAGAATATTTTGTATAACAGCACCAGAACATGGAGTAAAACAGTGAATCATTTCTTGGTTAGATAAGCTCACACGCTACAGAGGGTCTTTGTTACTAATTTTTCTTTTAAATTAATACCTGCTTCCTTTGGCTTTTGCAGTGATGTGTATGGCACTTGGAAAACTATATCCATCCACATCAATAAAGTCTTTAGGTTCAGCCAACTGAAGCAATATAGGAGGTAGGAAATGGAGAAGATCAATTCTAAAGCCAGTAAGGCTTGGAGAGTGGAGATAAGTGAATCTAAGTTACTTATCCTGGCTGAAGTAAATTAGTCCAGACGAAGCGATTCATACTGAACTGAAGAGGGCAATGTGCAGTGGTGGGACCAGCAGGGAGCAATTTTAAGCCTCCATCCTGCCAGCTGTTTTACATGGGTGGTCCCTAAGCATGCCTGGTATGTAATTAACCTGAATCCCTGGGTAGCATCTGTGGCATACACACTGGTATTGCATGCTACCTTTTCACCCTAGCTTCCCTGCGGGTCTGACAAATGGATGTTGTGCTACAATTGCAGCAGCCTGAAACCAGCCCTATATATTTCTGCCTCTCTTTTAAAATAAGGAACACTTGTTTCCATTATCCGCCAATTAAAACAAAATTTGCTTTAGAATTAAAAAAAAAAAAGACCAGCTCCAGCTGTAAAACACTTGCCTCTGTCCCTGAAAAACGGTGTCCAGAGTGGAAGGCACACAGATTTGCACTCACTGATGCTTGTTTTGTAGGCCATATTGTCATCACATTCTTAGAAATCTATTATGTCTTTGATCTAGCAGATTTCTTCACTAATGTTTGGTTTTCGTGATAAAACTAGTGTTACTGTACTCAGGTGCTTCTAGTTAAGTGCTCAGCTAGACCAGGATGTGAGTCTTGCCACACACAGAGTGGGAAGACACTTGCTTCTGCATGAAGTCCCAATGACTATAGTCCATGGTCAATGGGGATTAGAGTCCTTTGACATGGGACTGAGCAGGACCTAAAGTTACACACAGACAACTGTTTGTAAAAAAAAAAAACAAACCCCTTACCTTTCAAGATGAAACAGATTTCCTAAGACAGGAGGGTTATTTTGCTGGTCATTAGCTGTCATAAGACACTCTCTCAAGCAGAAAGCACACTGTATATACTGTACAATGTTGACTTTATCATGTTCTGGCTCCACTAGTTGTATTACCTTTTTAACTATATTTACCATCTTTTCTTAATTTAAAAAGAATCTGTTTCTCATAGCAATGCTGACAGATTGGTTGGCATCATGAAAGTGTTTGATATGTTATCATAAAATCCTGTGACTTGTGAAATGATGTGATTTAACCTACAGTTACCTATGCCAATTTCAATGAGGTCTGATTGACAGCAGGCACTTGTGCAAAATAAGAGACACTTCTTATTAGAAGCACTGTAAAAACAGCAAAACAGTAACAGTGGGCACTGTGCTACCACCTTCACTGTTTTGGCTTGGTCCTCTTAAAATCTAAATTACTGGGAAAGTTACTGCTTTGTCATGAGGCATATCACATTGGTAAACTCCTTTTTTTTCCGAAACACACTTTATAGTGGAATTCACGTGTCTTGGCTGTTCAGCATGGGATAATGGGATTTTATAGCTCTGAATTCAGGAAGAGTGTTCCTGGAGGACTCTTAAGACTATACAGGGAAGAGTTCAGCTCTACAGACTAAGGCTTGTTGTCTCGTAATGCTATGTCTAATGTTGGCTTGAAACTTTTTGGCTGGAATCAGACTCACAGAGACAATTTCCAGATGTGGGGCCAGAAATTTTTCTACCACTCCAAAGATGTGAAAAGGGGGAATCCACCTATCTGCATCCTACTTACTGCTTAAGCCGAGCACCAAGCAAGAAAGATTGATCCTCTGGATCTTCCCAAATTTCCTCAGGAACTTCAGCATGTGCCTCAGCACAGGAAGAGCACGGACTGTGTGCCCATGACCTGAAAGACTTATTCCTGACCGAAGCTGAAGTGCTCTGGCAAGCTGCAGTTGCATGGAAGAGAAACAACATCCACCTCAAAGTGTAGGCTTTCCTACACCAGTTTTACTTGCCCTTTCCAAACTATTGCCAGCTATTATGTGCATATTTTTGTAATTTTCTGGTCAGCATATGGATTTCCATTCTGTGTGTGTGTGTGTACTACATGCTGCTCCCCACGCTGACATTGGCTAAGATCGCAGCCTCCCCACTGGTGGCAGAGACCACTCTGCAGCACACGTCCAAAGCGCCTGAATTCAGGTGTAGCCTGCTGGCCCTGGTGAAGGTGAATCACGGTGACAGCACAGCATGGAGCTTTCTGCAGTGATTGACTTTCCTTCTTAGAGACGATAGTGGGGTATCTCCATGGCAGTGGCAGTGCAATGTCAGGGGGCTGGAGTTAGCTTCACATGAGTTCACTTTAGTACTGACTATAGCTCCGATGTGACACTTCTCTCCTGGGTAAATTATGCAGCTGTCCACAATATATATGTACTCTGTAGAACTGGGGCTTTCTCCCTTGTTTTGTCTTATTAATATTCCTCCTGCAATAATTTCTACCCTACTCTTGTTGTAAATTATATTTCGTTTTTCCTTTTTTTCAGAAGGAAGAAGCATTTTGTCCAATTTTGTACTGCTAGAAAAAGGAGCAGACTTCATTGTTCAAAACCTCTCCTTCTCCTCTTCCTCTTCCAGGATTTTAAATTCACACTTTAAGAAAGATTCGTGTTTTCTGAGAAATAAATGACTGGAGTTTGAGGGTTTTCCACCCATTCGTTTTCTTTTAGTCTTTCAAGGCGGGGAAAACAGTGGTCCCATAAAGTAAGCATATCCCATTATGGCTTGCTGAAATGTGTCTTGGTTTCCTAACAGTTTAAGAAGCTTAAATAAAAGTTTCAAGAAGCTTTGTCTGGCTTTTATTACAATAACTTTTTCTTAAGCAACTGTGGAAATACTATATTTTAAATCAGAGCTGTAATGAAAGAGATGATATCATGTACAAGCTTTTATACTTTTGTAGAATGTGCACTTCAGAACCAGTTCTGCATTGGCGTTTTTTATAATAAGCTGGCTTTTTTTTCCTCCTGCCATAGTCATTTGCTGTTATGATGTGACAATTTCTATGGCTGTTTTGCATGTTGATTTAGCTGAGAACGACTGATGCTCTCTTGGATGCTGTCCGCATAATTAATGTCTCCTATCCGTCTCTAGCAGAAGGAAGAAAATCTTTTCTGTCTCTGATGGAAATAGTTGAGTGGACCTCTGGGGCCAATTAGATCACCAAATGGCAGTGACATCCTGGAAGAAACCACAATGGTGCGTTTATTCATTCCTTTCAGCTGAGCAGGTTGTAGGATAGGAGGGAGGGAGAGGGTAGGAAGATGTCAGGGTCTCTGATCAGAGCAATAAAATGGCATATAGACCACATCTTATTTCCCAGTTGGAGGTGCTGACTTGACATCTCTTGCTTTTTCAACCTTATTTCTTTCTAGCTAAGTAAATACATTTCACCACTGTTTTGAAAGCGCAGTGTCTTGATGACAGTCTGAATCTATACCATTTAATTCTAGCATTCCTGTGCCTCTTGACAGCAAGCAGACAGAAAATACAGCTTGGGCTAAATGACGTTTCTGGCCAATTCCAGTGGTAGTGCTTTTTAATCAGGATATTTGAGACAGAATCCGGGGCTGTAGTCAAATTGATTAGGGCTTTCTTTTCTCATTGAGGAATTTCATATTGTGTAAGAGTGTGATGCTTTTTATGGCATTACTGTTATTCCTGGCTTTAGTAATAAGACATTTAGTAGACTTATCAGTTATTTCAGACATCAACAAAGCCTTGAAATTCAAAACCATTTAAAATTTTAAGTTGGATCCTGAAACGATCTGTATAGTATAGTGGTAATAATCTTTAAGTGCAATAAGTTTATAAATGATATGCATGTCATGCTGTTAAAATGAACGTCTGTGTTGCCTTGACATTTGTAAATGCTAAAACCTTTACTTTACCTTGCTATCCAGTTCACAGCAGGAGACATTATTTAAAACTGTAACCTTCTCATGCTTACAGATTATTGCTTAATTTTATTAGTCTTCTTTTTATAAAAAGAATCTCACAGTCATCACCTTTTCTCCAGTGTCAAGGAGCACAATTGTAAGTTGACGTATGATTGTAAGTTATAAGGAGAAGTAGCATGGAGAAATTAAGCTTTTAAACACATATTTCTGATGCTGTTCTTAAATATCAGCTTGGGGAGTGTGTCAATAGAAAAGAAAGATGACATTTCATTAAAAGGATGAACTCAGTGTTGAAAGTAAAAACCATTTGATTAATTTCATATGAATTCCTCTTAACCAACACAAATTAGCAAACTGTATTTTTTGCAAGATTTTCTCAAGATAAGTAAGCCGAAAACGACTCTCCATATAGCAACTTCACATGCTGAAGACCAGACTGTCTTTGTAGATAAAGTGCTACTCCTCACACAAATGCTGTGCATGTGTGCTCATCATGCAAGGAAGTGTTATACTGGAAGTTAACTGTACTTAACAGTCTACTGGGACACGTGGGACGTCCTTCATGTCAGGGGACCCAGGTTCAGTGGAAGACCCCAAACAGTCTGTGTGGATGTGTCAGTAGTGATGTCATAGATGCAGCTTGAATCCAGAGTAAAGAGACAAGTGAGTGTATGACAGACCTCCTATGCTCAGGATATAGGTGCCTACAGGGACCTTAGCAGGGGTCTGAGGTCCCTTGCTCCTCTCACTCCATCCTCACTCCTTTTCCTGCCTGTGAAGCTCTCACATATCTGCCTGCTGGGCTGCAAATCTAGTGTGGTGCAACCTTATTTTTTGCCCACTCTTGTCCCTTTTTATCATTCACTTCTCAGGCTAGCATAGAGTCCATAAATTCTAGAGTTTTTCCTAGTGGAAGGGCCAAATATCGCAGAACTACCGTGTAATGGGAACATGCTACAGCTTACAGAAGGGAAAACATAATGTGGTTAACTGGCAAGACTGTCTTAAATATCGAATCAAAGGATTTTGTACATGATAGTTGTGCTTCTGTGTGTGGGAGCTCCTCAGGCCCCCTGCTCCCCATTGCCCAGGCTGAGGAACCAGCAGGAAGGTACCTGCTCCCTTCTTGCTGAGTCCCCTCAGAGGCAGCTTCGTGTGCCCAGATCCCATCCCTGCACAAAGCCACACTGGTCAGGCTGTGCATGGAGGAGCCAGGGCTGCAGGGTGCACAGCAGAGCATAATCACAGCTGTATAAATTTTGTTCCAGGCTAGGACCCCAAACAAGATAGCCTCTGCAAGTTTCAACATTTGCAACTGTCCATTGACTGGAATTAAAAAGTTGAGAGAAGTAAAAGCTCAAAGAGAAACCTTAAAAGGATTCTTCGATACAGATGGAGCTCGCAGGGGCCGTGGGGTCTAGACAACCCTCAGTAAAATGTCTCTTCTTTTTCTTTTGTACTGAATGCAAACAGCACATGTGCTAGCTGCTTGCCTGGCACCACAACTCACGGGGACAGCAAGCATGCTGTGTCTTTGCAGAAGCCCACAGTGGGGATTTCACTGGCTATCCTCAAAGCTGCAGACATACGCTTGTGGCAACTCTGCCTAAGCACAGAAGACAGCACACAGGAGAAAATTAGCTGGTCCTGACACTCCAGCTGTCCTGACATTTCATTCACTGAGTGGTGAGAATTCATGTCAAATGTTTGTGGTTTTGCACCCCTTTTGTTGATGAATTTGACTGAAATAGGGTTTTTTTTGTGCTAAAAAACATGTTATGGAACTCTGTACATTCAGGCACCTGCAGAGTCATCTCCACTGCGTTTTTGCTGGCTGTCCCCGAGCTCACAAGCTGGTGCCTGGCAGCTTGGGGTGCACGCTAAGTGGTCATATTTGAGCAAATTACAAGATCAGTCACATGGCAATGCCCATTTTTTTTCTGTTTTTTAACAGGTAGCATCTACATATTCTTACCGTGTTAGCAGTACCTATAGAACGAATAACTTATGCTGCTCCTGCCTTGTAAGATACTGCTCTCTCAAACCTCCATTGTGTCATGCAGGTATGCACAAAACCACACTCCTGCAACAGATTTTCAGCTTTGATCTCCCCAAAGAGTAAATGCATTAGATTCACCATTGCTTGGATGATTTGTTGTGGATATAAACCCTAAGAATAATGACCTTCAAAAACGTAATCTGTTTCGTAAAAAAAAGCTGTTTTCTACATTGACTGCTCTTGAAATAGATAGAAATGTTGCTGAAACAGTTAATCCTGGTATGATTTTTTTCCAGTGTAATAGTTTTGGGGTCACTTAAAAATCACTGGAAATGTAACCTCTTGCACTTCCTGTAAAGCTCTGAACTCCGGATGATAATCAAGACCTCTAGAAAATTGTGGGCTGCATAAAAATTGCAGATTTTGCGATTTTCTGACTGCTGTGTAATTTTCTGGCACATTTAAATGTGTGTTTGGTTGAGTGCCAGGTTCCTTCCTCCCCCAGACACCCTAAAATTAACTAGGAGCTTTGGGAATTTCATCCGTCAAACAGAGACAGAAGTGTCCAATCAGCCTGGAGAAAGCATGGCTGAACAGTGCTGACCCAAATCCCTTCTAAAAGAAGTAAGGAAGGAGACAGAGACAGATGAGGAAAAGCAAGTCTAGCAGAGAAAGGAGAGGGAGGACAAGATCAGAACAGGAGCAAGAAAAGCTCTGGAGAAAGGCTGAAAAACCAGACTTGTAAGAGAAAGAAAGCAGCAGAAACACTTGGAACAATGGCTTGTACTTCCCTTATAAAATTTTTTGGTTCAGCTTCAGATGGAGTTTGGAAATAGGAAAATTTGTAAGCTAAAAAACTCTAGGATTTCTTCTCAGAAAGCTGACTCAAAGTCCACACTTTTTTTGCCTGGGTTAAGGAAGTGCTGAGATGCTTCAGAAATGTATGAGACATTGAATTTGCACAGTGAATGCTGAGGCCACAGTGAATTTACAGCTGAACTCAGCAAAATGGATGAAAGCTGGGAGATGATGCCTGGATCAGGGACAGCCTTGATGCCGCATTGTGAAACAGGAAGAGAAGCCAGGGCATCCCATGCCAGTGCAGCATCTCAGTCACCACATCACCCGCACTGCACAGCTTATCGGCTTTTTACTCTCCTTTTCTTACTGTTCTCTAAGAAATCACAGTGTTGTGAAGCACCACAACATGGCTTATACAGCCTGCATTTGTCCCATACATCTACCTAACTTCCTCTTGTTTGATACACCATCATTCTTCGCAACTGAGCCTCAGTCAAAAATGAAAATCATCAGTTCTTGAATCTCTGCTCAGCACCCACTGTAGAAAAAGCTCCTCGCGGGATATATTACTGTGCCTAATCAGCACCAGTCGTTCAGGGTTTACAGTCTTCAGAAGCAGCTTTCTGAAAGTCCTGAAGAACAGGGAAGTATTGTAAATATGGAAGCAAAAGGGTTAAAAGACAGGAGCAGGAGTTTATCAGAAAGGGTGAAGGAGGAAATCACAGACTCCAGACATATTACCTGACTTTGTATGTAGCCTCTGGTCTTGGGAATGGGTGCTTTGACCAGCACCACTGTCAGGAGTGTTTCTTGTTATATCAATACAGTAGTTTTGTACTTGGTATTTGCCCTTGGATATTTAATCTAAGATCAGTAGAAACTTTATGTAGAGTCACACTACTCACAGGTTGAGAAAACACAACCAGGTTTTGGAAAATATACTTTATGATTACAGGCGTAAGTGATTTTGACATTGCTCCAAAAACTGACTCATTCCTAGTTTAAATCAGGGTTAGTGGGTTGGACAAAACATGGAAGATTTTGTCTAATAATGCTGTGGGAAGTGTGGATAAATCTTCAGTTCTCTAGGAATACCTATTCTTTCTGTCAGGACTAGTATGTTCTGAACCAAAAGTGCTGTGCTTGTTTAAACACGATTAAAAGCTCTACACCAAACACAGCACATAACTGTTGTATACTGGAGAGAGTCCAGCAGAGGGCTACAAGGATGATGAGGGGACTGGAGAATCTCTCCTTCGAGGAGAGGCTGAGGGAGCTGGGCTTGTTCAGCCTGAAGAAGAGAAGGCTGAGAGGGGATCTAATAAATGCTTCTAAATATCTGAAGGGTGGGTGTCAGGAGGATGGGGCCAA
>Ga0065711_1038062_pt1 | contig 19193 bp, 11 predicted proteins | sample Hoacrofraction12_FD_59098 | JGI IMG/M metagenome (GOLD analysis project Ga0065711, IMG submission 59098) | Hoatzin crop microbial communities from Cojedes, Venezuela - Epithelial fraction 12 v2 (version 2) | ecosystem: Host-associated > Birds > Digestive system > Esophagus > Crop | place... | reverse complement strand
GACAGAACTTCCTGTGCTTCAGTTTGTGCCTGTTGCCCCTTGTCCTGTCGCTGGGCACCACTGAAAAGAGTCTGGCCCCATCCTCCTGACACCCACCCTTGAGATATTTAGAAACATTTATTAGGTCCCCTCTCAGCCTTCTCTTCTTCAGGCTGAACAAGCCCAGCTCCCTCAGCCCTTCCTCGCAGGAGAGATGCTCCAGTCCCCTCACCATCCTTGTAGCCCTCTGCTGGACTCTCTCCAACATCTTCAGTTTGGTATCTGCATGTAGTGTGCCTGCGCATGAGCCAGGAGGGTTCCAGGCCCCCCAACAGTCAGCAGAGTCGGAGCTGATGCGGTCGGTGGAGCCTGGGGAATAATTCATTTTACTTCAGTGCAGCAGCCCACCGGCTGGCTACCTGAACAGCCATGAAGCATCTGTGTACTTGTGTCATTTCCGAAGTCAAAGAATGTACTGTGAGGAAATAATAGATAAACGATTGAATTGTGTGGTGACAACATTAAACATTTTTATAAGGCATAAAGAAATGCAACAAGTAGGTGATAAATAGGAAATACTACCTTTCCTGAAAAATTTCAGACTACTGGTCAGATGGACATTTTACTTATTATGCATTATTTTATTACCTGCTCGTTAGATATCGACTCACTGTTATATCTGTTTTCATTGCCTGTTAAAATTTTTGAAAATTAGTAAAAAGTAGGATGACTTTGTGCATCAGAGTTAAATTTGTAGTAACCCATGTGTTGATACAAACGATTACTGATACATTATTTGGCTATATGTAAAGAACCTGACATTCTTCTCTTTTCTCAGTTACAGCATTTAAATTAATTTTAAAACATTACAATATAGGTCTCAAAGAACACAAAGTTCTTGGCCAAAAAACTGATATGAATCAAATCCTCATATGCGTATTTATTAACTAATGAATTTACACATTGGTATTTTGTCTTAATGTTTCACTTAAATGTCTTTTGTCAGTAAAAAAACCCAAAATATGCAATTTTTTGAAGATCAATAATTTATGTGCTTGATGGTCCTTAATTAATCCTTTATTGCTTTCAGGTTCATGAATTTAATGAATAATGAAGCTGAATACAAGTAGATGTGTATTTCTCATATTTACTTGTCTTCATTTTTTAAATTAAAAAATAATATTTTTAATCTTTTAATTTTCTTTTTTCCTATGGAAGCTTTTTTAAAAAAATAGCTAATGAGAGGAAAAGGCAATTTATCTCAGTTTTGCTGTAATTATCGATGCAATGTTTGGCATAGAACAGTTCACCTGTCAGGAAGCCCTGCGGTGTTACATCTCTTGCATGTTTTTCTCATCACCTGCTTCTCCTGCACCTTTAAAATATCCCCTTTAAACACTTCCCTGCCCTTGATCTGACTCTTTTCTCTGCAATCTTCTGTGTCTTGCTGAAGATACCTCGGATAATCCTCACGCGCCCTTCCACTTCCGATGAAGATACTGACCAGTTGCCCCCAGACCCGGATGACTTTGAGCCCGAGGAGCCCGGCAGCGCAGAAGGCCATGCCTATTCGGACTGTCTGAACAGTGCTTTTTATTCTCCCTGATAAAAAAGTACTTTTCTGGAAAGAGTTCACTGGTGGTTTTCTTTCCCGTTGTTCAATTACATTTAATGTCGTACTTGAACCGCTATGCCTTACTTGTAGGGAAAACCATTACACGGAGGATGGATTTGAGCTGGGGGAGCGGAACCCCTGTTTGTACTTCTTTGCCTTGAACTTTCCTCTGGCCAGAATGTGAAATAAAATGCGCTGGGTGGGGTTATGTGAATGTCACCATGTCTTTCAACAGCCAGTTGTAAAGGCATCCTACAGCACCTAAATGCGATGGTGAAAGAGCAGGTGATTTTTATTCAAAACGTTCTTTACCCATTTGGAAACACACTGAAAACAATTGTATAACTGTTTTTTTTTTTAAATGTTGTGTCTGTTTTGTCTGTATAGCTCACCCTTTTGGCTACCCCCAGTTTCATTTGAATTGTCCCTTTTAATGTTGTTTTCTATGGGAATAAAAATCCTTTTCTGTCTTTTAAGTAGTGCTGTTTTTTTTCCCCGCAGAGAAATATTATTTCGATTGGAATTCTGTATCTCATTCTAGCATAATAAAGAATAGTTTCTCCATGTATATTGGGAATGCAAGCTTAAATCAGATTTGAACAGGACCTGTAAGTTACATTTGATTAAGTGCAGGAGGCAGTTGATGCAACTATGCACCTGAGAGTGAACTGAGAAGCAATTTCTTACACCTGAGGAACTGTCTGAGACTCTTATTTCTAGTCCTGAGTTTCATATAAGCAGAGCACCTGAAATTCGCCTTACTGAGATATACCAGTATTGCATCTACATATATGTGTATGTGTGTGTCTATATATATATATGAGGTAAGCATTTGAGAGCACGTGTTCTTGTACAACAGTGTTCAGTCCTTTAATTCTCTTCACTGCTCTTCAGGTTTCTAGTGCATTTTGAGGTGCTTAAGAACCACCTTTTGGGTCTGATCTTTATTTGGTGTTCCACGGTGCTGCCTTAACTCAGGTCTGACCCTGCTAGACTGGGATGTCATGACTTTTTTTTTTCATGTGCGTGAAACGCACATTGATGGTTTTGATGGTGTGTATGCAGTTTCTTTTCCTATAAATATAATACAACACAAGTCAGTGACCTGCTAGATCTTCATCTTTCTTTCACATTCTGAAAGATTTCTGAGGTGATCACTCATATATGACCTGAAGAAATGCTGGTAGCTGGCTTTTCAGGAATTAGGAAGTTCCCAGGAGAGTATGGCTGTCACAGGGTTAGAACAGTATCTCCTACTGATGAGAGGGTTATTTTATTTTGAAAAAATAGGTTTGCAGTAGCAGTATGATATCAAGATATCTGTTGACTCTCAACTGCATCCACTGTGGTTTTTTCGTTATCTTGTACATCAGCATTTTAATTGAAGGTAATTTATCAGCAATAGGAATATTAAACTGATTTTCATTCGCCTCCAAAATGAACATTACTTTAGAATCTGCTATGGCGTTAGTAATAAAGACTGTATTATGTGCATAAACATTCCAATTTGAAATAGCTTAAATGATGCTGAGAAGTGAAATTATATTTAAAAATATTTGCTTCCCATCCCTTTTCTTCCTCCAAAATAATCAGGGTTCTTCCACCGTGACTTAATGTTTAATCAATGCATATTGCAAAAATGTCATCAAGCACAGAACGCATAAGCGGTTTGGCAATCCAGCTAGAAACATGTGGTTTATTATATGGCTTTATTATGTCTCACTAGACTGCAGAAAAAGTAAACTCATTCTGGTGTTAGAAAGAGCCCTGAGCTGCAGAATATGTTGTAGTTGAGAGTTAGTGAAATAAAGTGGGAGTTCTGTGGAGAACTCTATTTTCATTCTTTTTCCTGCTCGTGGACAGGTGTGTGTTTAATATTCTGCATTAGGTCTTGGAAATCAAAATGTTTGCTGTCAAAATTACATGCTCTTAACCAAATGCTGTCAGCATTCAGGTAACTTTGAAACACTTGGATCTTTATCTGTGCTTTTCTACTGAATTTGTTTTCAAGGCAACTATCACATTGCAGAGTAGAGAATTTTGCTGTGGGTGTAAATGTACAGTGGTAACGCTCTATGAGAAAAATTGAACACACATTGACAAATGACCCCAAATAGTTACATAAGTGGATAAGCAGCTCTACAAAATACATCCATCAAAGCCTCTGCCACACATTTATTCAGGCTTCCCTTAAGCAAAAAAAATGCTGGGGCTGGTGATTACGTTTCACTTTTCTTCTGCAAAAGAGAGGCAGAGGTAGAGGTCAGCTGCTGGTGTGCTTATCAGCGCTGAGTAATGTTGCTTGTGAGGTTTGGTGTTTGATAAGAGTGGGCAGAGACAGAAGGTGGAAAAGGCGTGATGGGAGTTGGTCCATTAAAGGCAGCCCATACCCTGCGCTCCCGCTTCCTGCTGGCCTGGGACGTGCCTGGCTATGGAGCAGGCGCTCGCTTTGCTCGGGGAACTTCTTCCTCCCAGCTGCCACATCAGTTAAAAGGTAGCTAAGAAAGTATTTAATGCTTTCCCAATGTATTTTGTTGGCCACATCTCCTCACTGCCACATCCATCATTGTGGAGGAAGGCAAGGCGAACAGTGCCACTGAATGTGGGAAGTGAGATTTTTTTTTTGTGATGCATCTATTGAAATAAATTTTACAGCCTGGAATGATTTGGTTTGTTGGGATATAGCAGTAATACTCAGCAGCATTGTGTGTATATAGGTGAAATGATGGATATCCAACAATAAAGAGCTCACCTGTTCCACTGCTGTCTGTGTTCCTGGAGGACAGCAGATGTAGGACCTTGCCAGCACAAGGATAGCCCACTTTAACACAATTGACTTAAAAGACTCATGAAGAGAAAAAAGAACTTACAGCTTCCGCGGACTGTGGTGTCAATTTTATTGTGATGTTGAAATAACCTCCCTTGTTTTTATCCTCAGACATATTCAAACTTGCCTCATTGGAGAAAATTTGTCAAGGAGTCTCGGGCTCCCCGTACGTGACACACAGGGCTCTGCTTCCTCCCATGCAAAGCAGAGGCTCGCGGTGCCTGTGATCTTCCACTCTTTTTCCACGCCTGCAGCCTCCTGCTCCCGGGTGTTTGCAGAGCCGGCGGGGTGGACCGGGGAGCGACAGCGGCAGCTGCTGGGTGCCGCAGCAGGAATGCGGACCCACCTCTCCTAAGGATCAGCTTCCCGCCCTCGGCTCCCTCAGCTTGGAAGGTAAGCCTGCTCCGTAGGCAGCTCCGGCAGGCTTTTCGTTTCTGCGAGGAGCGCGCTGTGAAAGAGCAGCTAGAAAGGCTGCCGAGGTCCCGGCGTTTCCAGGCATGTGCGTGTGACCTCGGGTGGACGTGCTGGAGGAAGGCGGGGATGCCTGCCGGCGTGGCGTGCCAGGGCTGAGAGAAGGGCGGCCACCAGAAGTAACCTGGAGAGCTCGACTGGTGGCTACGAGTTGCGAGGGAGCCTACCGAGTTTTGTGTGTGTTTGCTGCTTGTGACTTTTTAACTTTTTGTTTTATGCATGTGACGGAAACTGCCCCTCCAAATCAGACCTCTAGAAATCCCTACGGATGTGAATTCTGTATTAGTCTTAGCTTTTTTGACTGGTTTATGTGGCTGAAGTAGGTGGCTTTCAGCTGACTGTAGTAGGATTAAGCACATCAGGGTCAGAATTAATACTTCTGACTGTTGAATGCTTATGGTGTGTTTGATGCTAGCAAATAGAAGCTAATGACTTAAGAAAGAAGCAGTGCAGATATATCACATGTGATACAGTCGTTGGCTGGCAGCCCTGGGCTACAACCCTCTCAGACTGAAAATGAAAATGTGCAAAGTAAGAGAACCGCAGGAGCCACGTGAGTGAAAACGCAGCTGAGAGCGACACACAAACACCATGACAGTCACTTGCTTGCTTGTCCAAGAACAGCAGATCAAGTGAGCACGGAAAATAAGTCTGCTTAAATGGTTTATTTACACAGTACTACTATTTTGGATATGCAGCACTTGCTTCTTACCAAACCTTCCCCCCCCCCGCCACCTCCCTCTTCGTCTCTTGGTCTCTTGTTAGGTTCTGCTCTGAGAAGAAAAACAGGTGTCGGGAGACCAGTGGCTGTGATACAAAGAAGTAATTGAAAATAGCACAGTAATTTTGGCAATGTCTATAACACACTTTTTACTTAGCAACTGTTTACTATGTTTTCTCTTGCAAAGTGAAACAGGAAATATACAGTTACTAACAGTGTTTTAGAAAGTCATTGGAGTAAAATAACCATTATTTCTATGTAGGAGTAAGAAATGTACTCCTATAATTATATAAAACCAAGTTCTCATATGGTTAGAGTCATGGTCGTTCATCAGGTTTAGTGCTGAAATGTCATGCTGAGCAAGCTGTGGTAGATAACAAGGTGATGTCAGCCTTTCTATTCTGTCCCCAGGGTCCTTGTATGTTAACATCCAGGCTACAGAAAAGCCCTGCATCCGATGTTTCTTCTGCTCCTTGATTTCAATGCAATGGCATGAAGTTTGGTGTCATGTTCTGTTGCTTGCTTAGCTTTTTGCTCCCGTTCCCATCTCCAGTGCAGTCTGCTCCAGCTCCCTAGCACTTGGACACTCAGCAGCATGATGCATCCAGAGTACAAATTTGCATTCACGAGAAATGGAGCAATTGGTTTTTTTTGCTGTCCTGGTATAGTCCAGTGTTCAGGCTGTAGCAGCCACACAGTGAAAAGGGAAGGTGTTAATTTTATTTTGTGAGTGCTATTAGACACCTTTACAAGAATGTTCATGGAAAACCCGCTTGTAAAACTGTGTATTCTCATCAGCACCTTTTGTTGAAATTATTATGAGTGAAGTCAATTCATGGTCACTTCATTGGGTCTTACTGTAGTGATCACCTTTGACATTCACATGGGTGAGCTGATATGTGAAAACAGGTTAACACTGGAAGTAGAGAGCATGAAAGTGATTGAATATTGAGTGTTAGGGTAGTTAGTAGTTACACACAACATAAACTCCAGATAAAATCCAGCAATGCTGTCTGGACTGTATATAAGACATATACAGTGTATAGAATTAGAGACTGTATATATACAGCCTGTATGGACTTATATATGTCTTGAGTCCTGCGTTGCTGGTTTGCTGCAGCCTGCTCTTTTACCGACACGGGTATCTGTCCCCCAGTACGAGGAAGGAGCGGCTCCCCTGGGAGCTGCCATCCGGGAGCCTGCTGATGGCCGGGGAGCCCAGCCACTGGTGGGATGGGGCTGGGGAGCGCACCGAGCACACGCAGATGGACGTGCCCAGCGGAGACGCTATGGTCCTTGCCTGTGATTTTAAACTGGTGCAGATGGACGGGTTAAAGGGAGTGGAGGCGCTTCAGGTTTTTTACCTGTGCTGCAGGAATGGTCGGTAATGTAAGCAGCAGCATCATGTTTGCTGGTGTTTGAATCCCACTGAAGACCTCCTTTGAGGACATGAAGTGGTACAAAGGCATTATGCAAGTCCCTTGACACAGGGACAAGTTTCAGCCTCACAGAAAAGGTTTTGGAGGTACGAAATTCTCAGTATTGTTTGCCTTCCTGCTGAAGAGCAGGGAAGAACCACAGCTTTCCTTTGGGTGTGATGTTGCTTACTCTAGTTCCTTTTGTCCCAGCATTTCCAGGAGATGCAGTGGGGTGTATTTTTACCCTTGTGAAATCAAGCTCATATTTATTCCCTCTGCTATGGCAGCCCTTGTAGATTTGGCTGCTTCTTTGTGTTTGCTTTGCCACACTCACTCATCTGCTGGCTGCTTTATGCTTCTGAAAAGCAACGTAAAACACTAAAGAAATATAATTGTTACTGGAGTAACTTTTTCTTTGTTCTGAACGATGTTTCAGAACAGGTGCACTCTAAGATTTTTTTTTTTTTTGGTCAGCTTTTCATATGTAAACTGGATAGAAGACTGCTGTGTGACGTCTGCTTTAACTGCCTTGTCTTCCTATCCGAGGCTCTAAAAATCACATTGAGTACAGCATCTATCAAGAAGCAAGCAGAGTAGAAAGGATTGTGCCTAGTTTTGGCTGTCATTTCCAAAAAGACAGTTGTAAAATGATAGATAAAAAAGGTTTTTATAGTCATCTATCTATCTATCTATCTATCTATCTATCTATCTATCTGTTTATTAATTTAAGAAGAGTCTTCTCTTCAATGTGTTGAGAGGGAGAGAGGGAAAGGAAGTGCGTTTTCTTTACTAGGGATTTGGTGACATGCTTAAACTGCCGCCTTCTCAAAGGGCTGTGCTTTCCTTAACGAACCACAGATTGACCAGAGAGGATATTCTCATAGCAACCATTTTCTGTTTGATTCTGTGACGCTGTGCTTTCCCTTCCCTTGCTGGTACGTGCAGAACCAGCCTTGCATGTGAATTGCCCCTGAGACAACATGAGCCCAGTTCATGTGGTAACCAGAGGGTGTGTTATAAAGCTTGGCATCCACAGCAGAGCCACCGAGAGGTTCCCCCTGCGCTGCAGTTTCTAATATTGGCCTCCTGACTTTATTGTAGTGAGCTAGAGCCAGGTCATTCTTCTACAGTCAACTAACAGACTCCACAACCACTGTCTGTATGGGTATTGACTCCATTTTAGATGCTCCCTGGTAACTATTTGTTTTTTAGGGGTGCTCATAGTGTCCACTGAAAATTTTGCAATTCTGTCCGCATTTTGAAAATCCAAGATGTCATCATATCCTGATATTGGAAAAGGAGAGTGCACTCTGCCTGAGCACGTATTAGGACAGCTCAGTCCCAAACACTCATCAGGGAAAGATCAACAGCTGCACTAAAGCACCATTTTAAAATATTGTTCTGTGCACTGTCCGTCTCTGTGTAACAACACCTGGTGCCAGCTAATCGTAGTTGTCAGTTTACTTGCTCGATAATCTCTGTGAACACAAGTTAGTGCTACGGAAACATAGCTATTCATTTTCATGGACTTCTTCAGTATGAGCTTTTGGGGTAGAGGGGCTGAGGAGGGAGTGAATGGGGCAGGTAACAAAAATCCCTCTTGAACAATTTGCTCTGATGCCAAACCAACGTTTGTTGTTATCGGAGGCAGCTGCCTGCCCTCTCTCCATGCTGCTATTTGTGGATTTTCGACGGCTATAAATGGAAACATGCGCTGACCAGAAATCACCACCAGTGCTGCCTGATACTTCTCTCTCCTGACTCCAAAAATACAGGGCTATCTAACATGTAGTCAGGTTAAATCACTTCTGCTCAGGATATTAGGGTGGGTTTGGTTTTTTTTCCCCTGGGAGATGGAGTTAGGAAAACATGAAAGAAAAGTCTTGGGAAGAGGAGCCCTAGAGGAAAAGCAAACGGTAAGACATGTTGAGAAATGTTGATGATCCTTTTTTTTAATTTGATGGCAAGAAGGAAAGGCAAATCAGCTGTTGTGCTTCATAGGAGTATTTCCCAACTTCCTGTAACCACTGACCTTGAGGATTAAAACTCCATTCATGTATGTTAAACTAATTATGGTGATACGTGTCTGTGGAAATTACGGAAATTTGTGAATGCATTTGTGTGTATGTGAAGTGCAAAACCTGAAATCCAGTTCAACGCCGATTTTTTATTGTAACCCAGATTGAAAGCTAATAGTCAGTGGTGTACTTGGGTTTTTCTTGAAGGACTATTTCACGTGTTTGCACATTATTTTTCCATAACTTCAGTTTAGTAAATGGCAGAGAAAATTGTTTGCCTGTGTCTGGAGCTTACTGAAAAGAGGTGTGACCAAAACAAATTATTAAGAGAAAGTGAGAACAGTCAAAACACAGCTTATTCCTAATTAGTGTAGGCTTGATATGCAGTTTATAATTTGCCTTGCATTAACAATATCATTTTCTTGATATCATAAAAGGGCAATTTATTCTTAGCTTTGCAAAGCTGTGAAGGAAGGTGGCCATCACGTTTCTTAAGAAACAAATTAGCACTGAATTTTTTAGCACTTAGCTTAAATAGTGGTGGTGTTATGTTGGTTTGGTTTCGTGGTGGGCCAGCATTTACCCTTCTTTAATCACTAGCCTCAGTTAAGTGAGACTTGGCAAGCTTGTGTGTTAGTCAATAGTTTTAAGTATGACTTCACCAAGGCACGCTGCGTTGGGTAGGAAATACAGGAAGTGCTGAAACAAAGTAAGAGCTGGCCTTAAAGTACATGTTCTTTTTTTATGAAAAGAAGTGTTTATCTAAAGACTAATATCCAAAAGAGCATTGCTGGAGCTTCAGCATGAGGTTATAATATGAATATTATCTAATGTTTTGCTTGTTCATTTTCTGATTCATGAATTAATACTTTAGACGGTGATCTCATTTTGAATTTTCAGTTGATACATAAAATATAAGGAAGGTTCTTCAAAATTGACAGCAATTGTAAAATCCACAAAAGCTTCAGGAAAGCTTTCAAAGGAAACCTTTGAAGCTTTGTTCTAGCTAATGTGTGGGGAAAATACATAGCAATGTAATCAGACAGTATGATTATCTAATTGCGGATTGCATCCTGATGCATAGAGAATCGAGCAGGCACCCTTAAGTGAGGCTTTTCCAAAATTCAGAGCGCTTCATTTGAAACCCTAATGATCCGATGACTTTCTCTGTGTGCATCATTTACTAATTTTAAGAATGGCAAACCGGAGCAAACAGGGACCCCACTGATGGGAGCCACGTTAATTCCTGTGCCAGGTCACCCGCTGTGCTGCTGTTTCAAAACAGAATCCTCCTAACATGTCGAGCTGAGAGAGCCCCTGCTAGCAGCGGCAGGTCACATCCCTGCGGGTGCTCGGCGAGGGGGACGGAGGAGGCCCTGGCTCAGCGGGTTTCACGTCGCTCTGCTGACAGCAGAGGAATGCCCTGGCCCCGCGCCAGTCCTCCCACGCCTCTCCCCATCCCCATCCAGCCGAGCCCTAGCCTTCTCTCCGTCCCACCTCTCTCTCTCTTTGCCTGCTTAGTCTTAATGCCGTTCTTTCTGACTAATAGATAGATTTCACTTTGCCCCCACATTTTTTCTCTGGTTTTGTACCTCCTGGGCTTTTATTGATTCTGCCCTTTTCTCTTTGTTACATGCAGGTCAGGTCAATATTTAAACACTGCATGAGAGCAATGTCAATCTGTAGTACAGATACTATTTGTACATGTTATTGTTGATGTCTTTTCACATATTTAACTTCAGTATAGCAAATTCATAAGCTATTTCATATTGTATGTGCCATGAGGCGTCCATTTTCCATATTATGTCCTATAAACTGGATGATACTTAATATATGTATAACTGGATGATAATTTATTTTTTAAGTATATTTCATAGGAGTATAGGATAACTTGGGTACGAAGGGAGCTCAAGATGTCTCTAGCCCAACCTCCTGCTTAAAGCGACTATGGGGTCAGACCAGGCTTCTCAGAACTTTATCCAGTTGGGTCATGACAGCCTCCAAGGATGGAGACTGCACAGCCTCTGGGCAATCTCCTTCACTGCTGGGTTGTCCTCATGGAGAAAAAGGTTTCTCCTCTTATTGAGTCAAAAGTCACTCTTGCTTCAGTTTTTGCCCATTTCTCTTTCCTCCTGCCATGCACTGTTTTAAAAAGCCTTGGCTCCAACTCCTCGATAACCTCTCACAGGGACTGGGGCTGCTATTAGGTCGCCCTAGACCCATCTCTCCTCGAGGCTGAACAAGACCAGCTCCCTCAGCCTCTCCTCACAGAGCAAGTGCTCCAGCCCTGACCATCTTGGTAGTCTCCACTGAACTCGCTTCAATCTTTCAAAGTCTTCTACTGGAGGTCACAAAAATGAATGCCACATTCTAGATGTGATCTAGTGAGTGCTGAGTAGAGGAGGAGAATTCGTTTCCTTGCTCTACTGGATGTGCTCCTGTTAGCACAGCTGAGGATGCTGTCCTCCTTGCCAGGGCTCAGTGCTTGGCTCAGGCTCTACTTGCTGCCCACCAGCACTCCCAGGTCTCCTCAGCAGAGCTGCCCCCCAGGCAGTCAGGCCCCAGACTGGATCACTGACAGGGGCCCTCCCTTCCCAGGTCCATAATGCTTCTGTAGGCCCATTCCTCCAACCTGCCACGGCCCCTCTGAATGGCAGCCCTTCCCTCAGGCAGAACTCTTCCCACCGGTTGGTGTGTCACCTCCTCTGGGTCACTGATGAAGATGTTAAACAGGACATAGCCCTGCAGCACTCCACTTGTTACTGTGGTCCAAGAACAATAAAAAGCATTAACCATGAATGTCTGAGCCCGATTGTCCTACCAGCTTTTTAGCTGTCTACTTGTCCACCATCCAGGCTGTCACGTCCTAATGTGGATATGAGAATATTGTGGGAGACAGTGTTGGAGGCAGGTCAGGGTAAAGGATATCCACTGCTCGCCCCTTGTTCACAAATCCAGTCACTTTATTGTGGAAGGCAATCGGATTGGTCAGATATGATTTCCCCTTGGTAACTCCATGTGTTGCTCCCAACCACCTTCTTCCCCCAGGCAGGTATGGGTTGCGTTATCTCAAGTCATCCGTGCTTTGATCCTCATCCAGTGCTGGTTGCTCTCATCCTCTTTGACCCCTGCTGCTAAGCACAGAGGTCTGGGAGACCTTGTGTGTGAAGGCTGAGGCAAAGACATCACTGAGTCATCCCAGCCTTATCCACATCTGCTTCTACCTCCTGTGCTGCCTTTTTGCACTGCAGCTCAGTTACAGACTCCCTCTTTAGTCGTCCTGGTGTCCTGATAAATCTGCTTGTCCTCCTGAGTACCATCATGAAAAGTCTTGCATGTGGAAGAGCTTGTTTTCACAGACACGATAACCTTTTCTGAGTTCCTTGAGTTTCAAAGCTGCCTTCCATGGGATCCCTCTTACCAGCTCCTGGATAAGGCAAAGTCGGCTCTCCTGAAGCCCAGGGTCTGTACTCTGGTACTCGCCTTCCTCATTCTCCGCAGAATCTTCAGCTTCACTATTTCACAGTTGCTACAGCTCAGCCTGCCACCGAGTACCACATCTCCAGCCACTTCTTCTTTTTGTCTGAATAACAGATCCAGCAGTGCGTGATGCTGGTTGGCCTGTATCAAGAAGTTGTTCAGTGCCTGTATCAGGTTGTCCCTGACACCCTCCAGAAATCCCCCGGACTGCTTGTGTCCTGCTGTTTTGTCCTCTAGCATGTGTCAGGGAGGTTAAATTCTGCTGTAAAAAACAGAATCTGTGATCCAGATACTTGCTGGAGTTGTTTAAAGAAGTTGTTGTGAGGACCAATGCTCACTTCCTCACCCCAGTCATGCTGTCTGAAGCACAGCCCCACGGCAATGTGACACTCACTGACCTCTCCTCTGATCCTGACCTACAAGCTCTCACCCAGCCCTGTTGCCCAACGTGCACAAGAGCTCCACGCATCCGAGCTGCTGCTTCACACAGATATCCTCTCCTTCTTATCTTCCCTGGCTGTCTTTCTGAAGAGCGTCTGTCCATCCGTTGCAGCGCTATAGCTGTGTGAGCTATCCCACCATATCTCAGTTATTTCTACAGTGTCATAGTTCTGTGACCTATATATGTGCGTAAGACAAATCTTGGTTTTGTAGACATTGTTACAAATATTTCTACCTATTTTCGAAAGAACGAAGTCTCTGTCGTCCTGAAAAAATTCTAATTGCAGTGTGTCAATAAAATAGAGACCAGTTCATGCTCAAAGTATAACCTCCATAGAGAACAACCTCACAGTTTATTAAGTGGTATTGTACCTTTGCATTCACTGCTTACTGTGGTTGAGATAAATAATATAAAATTCTCTACAACTTCAGGCTATTTTACTGCATATTTGTGAAATTTATTGTTAAAGAATTATTGTCCTCGCTTCCTGGAAGAAGACTCCCCCGCGGCCAGAATCCTGAAGAGAGCCTTTGTGTGGAGCTGGCTGTGGAAATGGAAGATAATGGAGGGCCCATTTTGTGATGGGAAATTAGAATGACTCACTATAAAATAGATTGGACTAAGCAGATGGACTCAATTTTCCTTTTCACAGTTTTGATTTTAGCATAGCTCAGAAGGACAGAGTAATTCGAGAGTCTCCCTATTGAAATGGTGGCTCAGCTCAAAATAGTCTGTTTACATTCTGAAGTCCTCCTCCGTTAATGCATATTGGCTTTGTTATTTGAAATTATTTTAATTATATTTCACACTTGTCTGTTTCCTATTTGAGCTCTTCTCTCCCCATGAAAATACAACACATGAAGTATTGCATTTAAAACAGTGTTTACACTGGTATGTTTAACAGGGAATATTCCATCTTCATACTTTAGTTTGCATTGGAATGTTTTTTTCTTTTTTTACTTTCTTGTTACAAAAAGTAGTGATAAAGAAAAGAACAGCCATATAGAGAAAATAAATTAAACCAAATGAATATCTGGAGCAGAAAGAATGCCACGCACTGCTTGAAGTGGCATGAAGTTTAGTTTCTGGATGACAGGATGTACTCTGTAAGAAAGGGCTGCAGGGCTTCGTTCAGAGAATTCGTGTTTGCTGTGGGTACAGCTTATCCAGAGCGAGGCACTCCAGATCAATCCCACCCGAGTGAAACAGCGATTAACCTTTCTGCACTGGCAGCAACAGAGAGTCCTGTCTAGATCAGGTCCTCTCTGTGGGAATTGCTGTGGTAAAGATGCCTCGGAGAAGACAGCCCCCTCCCTGAAGTTTGCCACCCAAGGGAACCCAAACAGGGTGGAGGGTGGTGACTAGTATGGTGATGGCTGGTGCTGCTTGCAGATTTAGCTGTTGATTTGACTACATGTAAACCAGGAAGAAGCAAGTATGGGTCGGGAAGGGTTGTTTGAAGAGCAGAAGGAGAGAGAGCTGGGTGGGACTGGGCATGGCAGAGGGCACCAGGTACAATCATCTCCCCCATGGGGACCTCTTCTGCCAGGTCACCCTCCCTCTTGTGCTGATGAGGACTGGTGCCAGGGGGGCAGGGACAGCAGCACAGCCTCCAGGCTCAGGCCGTCCCTGCTTTGCCAGGAGCAGGACCCCGCGGCCAGTGCTCTGTCACGCTGCCTCTGGGTATGCCCGGGGCTCTTGGGGCAGGTACTGCTGGCTGTCCGGTACCGGCTGCAGGACCCGGAGTGGGCAGCTGTGTGCGCAGGGGTGGCTGCAGTACTGCTCAAAGAGGCACGGTAAAAGCTCTTAGTGCCAAGCAGCAGGGAAGGAAGAGGAGCCGAGGGAAGAGCAAGGGCTGCTTTGTGCAGATACAGGGCATCAAATGCCTGGACAACAGGAGTGTCTTTGGCTACAGCAAAAATCTCTATGGCTGAGTCACAACAGAAAAACCACTTTTCCCATGGCATTGAAGAACTGTGCTTATGCCTGTATGACACACCAGCCTGTGAGCCTCTCCTCCTGGTGTCCACAAGCTAATGCCCCTCCAGATTCACTGCAGTGGGTGGGGGAAGTGAGCCTGGAAAGGTCGAGATGGGAGGGACACTCTTGCCACTCAAGGGAAGTGACTTGCACTGGGGTCTGTGAGAGGGGCAGGTCCATGGGTTCGTCACGCAGCAGGTATCTCGCATCCGTGCACGGCTCGGGGTCTGCATGCTCGTACACATCTAGCCAGGACAGCGGCGCAGGATCGCAGAACAGCACTGCTGAGGTCAGCCGGGCATCTTGTTTTTCTTTGGAGAGAGGATGTGATAATCGCTGTGGGTGAGGGTGGCAGAGGTGAAATACAGTGATACGGCCCGGAGTGCAGAACGTATAGATGCTTCGGCAGGTCATGCTCTGTGAGAAATCCAGTGGCACGTAGACAGAGGAGTGCCAGATACAAACCTCGCATCCTCTTTGCCTCTAACAGAGGCCAGGCTGGTGGTTGCTAGGCTGCCAATCTACATGGTTCAGAGAAGAGGGTAAAGGTGAGAGCTAAAATTAGATTTATTTGTTTAAATCCTCTTTCTTAACTGGTTTAATTTACACCTTGACTTCTCTACTTCTGTCTCCTCTAAGAACACACCTACCCAGAAAAGAAACTCCTGAAAATATGTTGCCTGCCTGAATCCATTCCTAAGTTTGATAATTCCATACTGGAGTATGAGCATCTTGCTCACATCCAGCACTGCATATGAAACTAAGTAAGCACGCATACTTACTATATATTCAGAGAAGGTTTTATGCGTGTGTACATTTAAATGATTCCTGTTTATTGAAGAGGAAAGCTTTATTTCTTGCTCTGGAGGTTGTTTGTGACCTCCTCTGGGAGATTTTGTTACACAGCTGAGTCCAACTGGGTGAGTTGTCACACTTCAGGCATTTTGTGCTACCTTGTCCCAAATTACACCAGCCTCAGCTAAAAGGATTGGTCATGGGAGACACTTTCAAATAACCCTGAGCTTTGAAGATTAGGACTGAGGCTTCATAGTGTCTATCGTGAGAAACTGGTAAGATCCTAGCATGGAGGCAATCCCATCTCTCTGTGCAGGTGGGAGAAGATGGCCGAGACAGCACCCCAGCTAGAGGATCAGTATTGCCTCTTGCGTAGCGAGAGATGAGGTGCTCCTGCCCGACTGTGTGGAGGCATGGATTACCCCAGCAAGTGATCACCAAGGAAGAAAGAATAAACTTGGAGGCTGAAAGTAGCAGCATATTTTTAGCACTGTTGATGCGACATTAAACATGACCAAAGCAGGCAGGAAGCACTAAATCCTGGTCTGCCCTTCTTTCTATTCCTGTCGCTTAGCTCTCACCTTACTCGAGCCCGTGCTACCTTTTCTTTAACCTAACACCAGTCATACAGAGGCGCTGCTGGAACGCTTGAGGTAGGCTTTGGTTGCATCAGTGGGAAAAAAGCTATCTTGGAGAGATGTCATCAGTGCGTTTTTGGCTGGAAGTTACGTGAAACATTACCATGCATCCTCACGCAGGGATTCAGAAGGGGAGGGCAGCAGATTCCTGTAGATACTTGAGTGTGATGGTAAAAGAGGCTTTATAGAAACAAGTAGCAATTGCATATTTCAGCTTTTTGGCATGAGGAAGAATAAGAGCCCCTGTAATAGCTGGATCAACTGCTGCACGAAAGTCATGCAGGACAATTAAAATAATTTCATTTTGGGAGAGGCAGCAAAGAAAGGAGTATTAGCATGGAAAGACTGACCCTGCAGATTAATTAAAATAGTTCTGGGAAATGTTTCTAGGTGCTAGAACTCTCTTGAATTCAGTTAAATCAAGAGATTAATCTGTGGTGTGATATTGGTTTGGTACTTCGCTGAATGATATCTATGTGTAGCTTGTGAGTTAGAATGGGCCAGAGACCATTTCCTGAAATAAGTTTGGATATAGAGACCATTGTTGAAAAAAATCCTGAGGAATGTGGCAGTGAATTATGAGTGACACTTGGAAAGTTGTTCACTGTCCGTGGCTTCTGCTAACACCGAAATGTGGGATGGACACTAGGAAAAGCTCCTTTATGAGAAGTGTAGGGCAGCACTGGCACAACCGGAGAATTTGTGGGCTATCCACCCTGGTAAGTTTTCAGGACTCAATAATACAAAGCCATGGCTGACTTGACCTTGCTTTGGCAGTAGTCTTTGAGGCGGATGCTGGAGTGGATGACCTCTGGAGGTCCCTGTCAAACAACATTTATTTCATTCTTGGGTTCTGAAGCTGCACAACTGCATTTATCAAGAAATATGCCAACAGCTTTTTCCATCTGCAAGAGACCTTTGACACATTTAACATGGATACAGAATGAGACTGTGCTTATCATTAAGACCTCCACATTCTTGCATTATACACCTAGTGCTTTCAATTCACTGTCCTTTGAATTCTGAAAGCACTCAATAATACAGCAGTGGCATTAAATCTGTTACTTTGATATGTATTCTTGGAAATTGAGCTACTTGACAATGAACAGAATAAAAGGAAAAAAGTGATTAATGAAAGGGAGAAAGAAGGTGGACCTGAACTGAGCTAGACTTTCAGGGCAACAGGTGGACAACAATAACATACTTCCATGTTTTCTTTGTATCAACTATGAAATGCATAACATTGTGGTATGTTTTGCCAAGATGGCCCTTCCTGGATACACCATTAGATTCTCTTAAAACGCTGGTAATTAGTGATTGCTTCTCAGAATATTTTTCCTAAATGCATCAATATTGAGTCTAAACACCTTAAGCACAAACTTACCCATAAAAAACAAAGCCTTCCAAAGGAAAGGGATTGAAATATCAGGGCATCTGTTCTTCTGATTGTTTTTGAAATAGTACTGGTTTTGTGGCAGCAATAATGCAATAAATTCATTGATATTTCTTCAAAAAGTGAATGAATTAACTTTATCACAGCATTTTTTTCAAAAGTCTTTCCCAGGGAAGGCAGTGGTTACTTTTTCTCTCTCTTTTTATACAAAGTATTGTCAGACCATGTACTGACACCTATTAAGGAACTCTAAATAATGCATTTAGTCTCTGTCAAGTGAAGTTTGTTTTTTATCTCTTCTTGAGGAGAATATTCCATTGGATGAGAAAAAGTGGGAGTAGGGTGTCTTATATTTCACTTTTTAAATACATAGTCTGCTGCACTGATGTTAGCAAACGCAGGCTGAAGAAATCAAACCTGTGTGTGGAACGAGTTTGTACTATAGACAAATGACGAGGTGCCGGTCAGTACCTACCACTTCCTAACAGTATGGAAAATGGAGCAATGCCTGGTGATTCTTGGTTTCTAGGACCATCCAAAACCTTTGATTCCTATTGTTTCTCCTTTAGAGGTGAGCACTACCCTAGTTGCCCAAATTCTGTTCTATCAAGGGAGCAGAGCTACAACTGTCTCCTGAGTTGTCTTCTGGATGTCTGATTTAGGGGACATCATCATGAAACCTTTTTCTTGGGCTAAAACTCAAAGGAAGTCAGAGGGGTGCTCTTATGCTTTTGTGGTCAACCTTCAGCTGAATTACAGTCCATTTTGAGATGACATTTTTGTCATTAGAAAGCCATTATGTCATTATCAATGGATCTAAGCATTAAAGCTGGGTGAACAGGTACAGAACAACCATCATCATTCTCCTTGTATGATTTTATCAACATCTAGCATTGTTAGGATGGTCTTCCAGAGACCACACATAGCTGGAGTGCTCTTAGATCTGTGATCCTTTAACACATCTGTCTGTTATTGTATTACAAGTCCTTGAGTCAGTTAATAGTACAAGGATCTCAGCTTTCATTTTAAAATATATCAATGGTCTTACCATCGTGGTTGCAAAGAAAGGGTTCAGACTGAGACCTGAAAGTAAGTATTACAGCAAAATGACCTATAACTGCAGCGCAGTTGGCACAATGGCTCTGAAAGGTCTGGTATGTCAGTGCAGTGAGAAGTCAGGCTCTGGAGAAGATGACAATTTCATTTTAGAACAGTTTTCAAGATTTCAGAAACTTCTTTTAAGCTTTCTTGAAAATGGAATTGTGTCTGCAAATCTCTTTCCCTTAAAATCCGGAGTGTGTTGAAGTAGAATCATAGAATCATAGAATCATAGAAAGTTTTGGGTTGGAAGGGACCCCTAGAGGTCATCTAGTCCAACCCCCCCGCAGCGAGCAGGGACACCACTAACTAGATCAG
>Ga0065711_1005782_pt1 | contig 19193 bp, 10 predicted proteins | sample Hoacrofraction12_FD_59098 | JGI IMG/M metagenome (GOLD analysis project Ga0065711, IMG submission 59098) | Hoatzin crop microbial communities from Cojedes, Venezuela - Epithelial fraction 12 v2 (version 2) | ecosystem: Host-associated > Birds > Digestive system > Esophagus > Crop | place... | reverse complement strand
CTGTGGGTCACCCAGTCCAACCCCCTGCCGAAGCAGGGTCACCCAGAGCAGGCTGCACAGGACTGCGTCCAGGCGGGTCTTGAATATCTCCAGAGAAGGAGACTCCACAACCTCCCTGGGCAGCCTGTTCCTGAGTCCCTATTTCTTTCAGAGAACATCCCACAGCTACACCATTTCCTTTAACCGAAGAGCCACCTCGCTGACAGGAAAGGAGATTACCTTTGTGCAGACAATAGTTGAAGTACATGATATTTTTTAGAATTAGTCTGACTACTTAATGAATGTAGAGGGACAACATTCATCTAAGGAGTCATCAGTGCAAACATCTTGCACAAAGCTCCTTCCCAGTTGCTGCCTTTGCAGGATTTGTAGCCATATTGCTTCTGCCAGTTGGCCTGGTCGTCACCCCTTAAAAATATTCCTGTTTAACAGCAAGACTTAAACCTGGCTGCTTAATTCGCCCCAAAGCAGAGAACTGTTATTTCCTCAGGACTGATTATGGGGCTGGAAAAGTAATTCTGTTGTCTCAGGTTTTTAGGATTGTGTACAATAGTCGTGATGGGCTGATAGCCTTAGTGTAGTAATCCAATTTCCTAATGCTCAAGTAATAGAAGGTCTGAAGCACTGTTTTGAGTTCTGCAGTAAGCCAGAAATTGCCAAATTTAATTGAACTTCAGCAGTAATGGATGCAGGCTATCAAACCTGCTGTCAGTCAGTATATGATTATATTGATGCCAAGCTGTATCTGGTTTCTCGATAGTGTCTCAGTGCCAGCTGTAATACATATTGCTGGAAAGATGATGCAGCATATTTTTCTACGCTGATTTAAAAAACCCCTTTGTCTTCATGAAATCTATATTGTAAACAGTTAGTAGTTAACTGCAGCTTCACATATATTTTTTAGGCACTTCATTTCCTTGTTGGCTCTTGAAGTGTTTATTCTGCTCTTATTTCCTTTAGTAGAGAGGCATTGTTACTGCAGTGAAATGTAGGGAATTGCCATCTGTATCTTTGCCAAAATACTGGCATAGGCTTGTATTCTAGTTGCATATACCAGGCTGCTATTTGAAGGATGTCACTCACTTATATTTATGTTACTAGATTTGATCTGGAAGATGTCAAGAATGTTGGACTCTTTCAAAAATGGTGTGTCATTCCTGTTCTGGGTCTTATAGAGAACTCTCTGTACGATAACGTCCTGCTGCACAACTGCTTCTGTCTCCTGCTGCAAATCATAAATTCCTGCTCGAAAGTTGCAGACCTGCTGCTTGATAATGGTTTGCTGTACGTGATGTGTAATACGCTGGCTGCTCTCAACGGACTGGAAACAAAGTGAGTATTGTAGCAGTTGCTGTAAAATAGTCCAGGCACAGCCTGAAGTCTAGCAAAAATGACTGTATTGTATTTGTTCTACTTTCTAAAATGATTGGAGATAGTGTACAAAATAACACTGTTTTGAGACTTTCAGCTTTAGTTTTACCTGTAAGTGAAAGTTAATGTTTAGATATTCAGTTCGAACAATGGAATATAGAATGTTCTTTCCATACCTCAAACTTTCAAGTGAAATGACACTTTAAAATGCAAGTTTGTCACACTGTGTGCAACTAAGATGCTTTTCCTAATAAAACTCACCTGAACAGTAAGACAAAGGCCCAGGAGACGGTAGCATTCTGCTGTGTCTATAGCTAATGTCAAAACTGCAGGAAAAGTCTCTCCTGTGCTGCCTGTGATTAATATTAGAGGTTTTGAGTAACTTAACTTTATTGATTACAAAGATTCTGTACTTCAGTAAAGGTTATACAGTGAAGGAAGGAGAGGTGGGGTTTGGTTAATTTATTTAATTAGTTGGTATCCTGAAGGAATAGACAGATTTCCTTTTACCTCAGTATATTTTTAGTTCAGAATGGTTACAAAATGAGATATTGTCCTGATTTTTTTTTTTGAGAAATGCAGGATTTCACACCTGTACTTTAACTTCGAAATCTGATAATAACGCATCATTGCTTTTCCAATAAAGCGTTGTTACAATCTTTATGTTAGAACATCTCAAAGATTTGCAAGCATCCCATCTGCTAAAGTGAACACTAAAGAGGTGCCTTTGATTACGATTTTCCCAGCCTTCAGCAGTAACATTTTTATATGAAGTACGGTATAACATTAGGTGGGGTTGGCAGAAGTAGCAAGGGGAATAGTAATGGGTCTTGTTATGGGTTACAATCTACTAGAATTGTCACATTTCTGGTAACTACAACTTTGTTTGCAGCATTCCCTTGAATGACTACAAGCTACTTGCATGCGATATACAACAGCTTCTGGTAGCAGTTGCAATTCATGCCTGCAGCTCCTCAGGTTCTCAGTATTTTCGTGTTGTTGAAGACCTCATTGTGCTGCTGGGTCATCTTCAAAATAGTAAAAATGCGAGGATGCAAAGTAAGTTATCTGCTTGGTTTTGGGGTCTGGAGAAGTAAATTCCTTCCCCACTGATTTTTGTTTAAATTAATATTTAAATTAATATTCCTGTCGAGGGAGAAGGGGGAGTTTGCTGGTGATGGATCTTCTTTCTCTTCTAAGTGGTTCTCAAAGTAGTAGTTTTCCTCAGGAGCCTGCCCTGTGGTAAAGAATTGTGTACTGCTAATCTGAACAGTGACTGCAAAAGTTCTTTAAGTGTATTTAAATGGAAATGTTCTATACAGTTTCATTTGGCATATTTCAGAGCAATAAAATTCAACGGCTTTTCTGTGAGAACTCACTTGTCTACTGTCTGTATCTGTGGAATAGCACTGGGACTTTCTATGTGACTTTGGTGGAATTGAGAGTTTTACAGCTCTTGACACGTTCTGTTGTATTCTTTTACTTTTTACAAGCAGCTAGTAAAATTATTGAAGACATACAGAGAATGTCCTATGTCCTTTTTATGCCTCTCTTTGTAGATATGGCAGTCGTTCTGCAGTTGAGAGTTCTTCAAGCAGCTATTGAATTAATAAAAACTACAGCAAACCAAGATGCTCAGGAGCAGGCCGGTTCAGTGCCATCACCATCTGCACCACATCGTGCGATGTTTCAAAAACGTAAAGGCATTGCTGGTGAGTAGCAGAAGTGTAGTCTTTTTGTACTTCTTCCTGTATGTATTACTTTGAAACTGTAGTTTCAGTGATACAGCAAATGAGTCCTGGTGCTTTGCTTTTTCTGTGGATTGGCTTCACAAATCCATATATATATATTTTAGAATAGTGTAGCCTGTACCCATTTTGAACTTGTGGGGTTTTTGTGTTAGGAGGGAGTGAGCTGTGAAAATGAAACCTCAGTCACCTTTCCACTGCAGTGGCTAAAGCCAAATACTGCCTTCTTCTGGGATTCTCTTAAATTCACAAGTTGCTTGGTAAAGGTGTTTTTAAGTAATCCTTACTGGTTTTAATAGCCAGCTTCATAGTAAGGAAATGCCAAAATAAAGTTGGTGCTTGTAACTTTAACACAGCTATGATGGGGATTGCGTTGTCGCACGACTTTCAGTGGTCGTCCTGAAGTAAATGCCTGGCGCTCCAAATTGATAGTTGGGAATGCAAGATTCCTAGGTTCCACAGTGGCTGTGCTTGGAAAACATTTGTGCAGGTCTAGCTTTAGCAGTAATATTTTCTCTGTATTTGATAGCTTGTAAATCATTCTGTAAAGGTTTTGGAGTCTTCTGGCTGGAAATAGATTTTGAATCCCTCTCGTATAAACAAAGCTGCATTTAAGAATTTGTAGAAGATACAGTTTTAAGACCCTACGTGTTTGAGGTTTTGTTTCGGGTTTTTTTAAATAAAAACCTAAACACTGTTATTCCCTGCTTACTAAGAGAATGTTTCTCTTGATGTGGTCAGCATTTGAGGTCCCTCTCCATCAGCCTAGTGAAGATAGTGAAAATATTTTTGTATTAGTGAATCCAGTAAGGCACTAAAGATAAATTAAAAAAAATTAGTTATTTCTGAAAGAAGCAAGTACAGTCAAGAACCACCAGTTAATTTCAAGAAAATCTTAAAGAATGTTCTTATAAATTGGAAATAGTAGTTCTGTCAAAATTAGTGGCAATGGGTATGGTACAAAATATGTTTATAAGCTGTTAATATAAGTGACTCCTCATTTGTGCTAATAAAGCTACTTTCCAATATGCAGTATTTCTTCTTGTATCCTTAATTTTTAATCCTTTATCCTAATTATAAAGTAAAAACAGCAGTAAAAGTAACTTTTAGAATCTGCTTTACATAAAAATATGCAAGTTGTACAACAAATCTGATCTTCAGGCTAACTCATTTCGTGGTATCATTCTTGAATTTTATATATTTATTTTCCAATAGAAAAGCTCTTAAAAGAAAGAGACAAACACTCAAATGACATTTATGTTCCCTTCAGTATTAATGTATTTCGAATGTTTGGTTTCCTTAAATGATGTGAACTCTTTGGATGAAAGCAGTTCCCGAGTGCTCAATTTTCTGTGCGTTTTAGTAGGATGTTATTAATGCTTCTCTACTTAAAGGCTCCAGGAAGTTTTCACTGGCTCAGTCTGATGCTCTGCTGATGAAAATGCGTTCCCTAGCAAGTGAGGAGTTCAACATGATGATGCAGCGGCGAATGAGCCAAGAAAATCCAATCCGAGCCACCGAGACGGAGTTTGTACAGAGGTTACAGAGGCTGACTGTTCTAGCTGTTAACAGGCTCATTTATTTAGGTGGGATTTCTTTTGGTTCATTTCTGCTTTGACAGAGCTGATGTAGTGCTATGCAAAAAATGGATTCTTGCTTTTGGAGCACTGAAGCGTTCCAGAGGAAATACCACTGACGCTATTTAATGGGTTTAACCACAAAACAGCATTCTCGCAGTGATTTGTCTCACGGTGTTATATAACCGACCATCTGGATACAGTTTTTGTCTGAATGAACTGAACAAGTTATTTTAATTTTGTGTTGGTCCATTCATGTGTTAACTGCCTGAATTATTACCTGAAGATTTAACTCTGCCAAAAGGAGCATCTGCTCTCTTAAAATGCATCAGTTTACATGTTTCTGTGAAATGGCTGCCTTTATTAGCCAGACTTGATGACATTGGGGGCTAGTTCAAATTCCACAGAAGCAAGAGAAAGAGTTTAGCGTGTGGGACAAATAATTGAGTGGTTCTGTGATTAACCGTAAATGCTGAATGAATTGGGTCATAAGGGAATTGAAATAAGGAATACTTAATGGTTTTTGAAATACAGTAGTAGTATGGTAAGTATAGTAGTAAAGGCAATGTTTGATTTAATGCCAACTGAAGGATGATGGGATTGTCTTGTGTGAGATGGTTCTGATCAATGTATGCCTCTCTACAATTTAAGCATCTACTGAAGAGTGCCTTGATGTACTGGGTATAACAGAAACCACAAGTCAAAGCAGACTTGCAGCATCCCAGCTGGAAGTGCCTGAAGAGGAAAGCCAGCAAGAGCTGCCTAACAGAACAAATCCTTTTCTGAAAGAAATGTTCAAAATGTTGGTGGAAGGAATCAAAGTATCCATTGTAAGTAGCTAGATGTTGTCCACATTAAAGCATATTGCATACGGTTCCCTTGTTAGGAACTTTTTACACATGAAGTCTTCTCTCCAGAAATGCTTTTCTTGCTGCAATTCAGCTGTGGCATTAAAAACTCTGTTCAGCTTCCCAGTAATTCTGCAGTTGTAAAATAACAAAATGTATCTGCTGTGGTTTTTTTTACCTTAACGTTTAACAAAACTCTGCTTCTTGAACAAGCACACAGAGGTTAAACAGATTTCTGTGTAGTCCACAATTTTGCTTTGTCTCTTCAATCTCAAGGTTTAAGTTTGCTGTGGCCTATTAAACAAGATCCGCTGTGCATCCACAGATGATGGGGAGTTTAAGCGATTTGTGTCTAAAATACATTTTGGAGTTGGTGATATAATTCGGGGGGAAGAGGAACTTTTTTTTTTACTTTTTTTTTTTTCAATTATTGCTAAAGGGCTGAGAGTTTTCTAGCATACAGGTGTTAGCTCGTCAGCCTTTCCAAGGTGATCGGGTTTTGCTTGGGTGTTTTGAAATGATGTTACTGGAAAACTTGATGTACTGCTTCTTGCCTCTTTATTTCTCTTAGGTCGTCTTTATAAAAAGTAGCTCAACCTCTAATTCTCTTTCTAGCTGTGGAAAATTAAGTTTGCTAGGTCTCTTATCTTTCCATCGTGCCATGCTTACACTACTTCTCAGAGATGGCAGGTTTCTTTTTGTGACCACAACCACCTCAATCCAATGCCTGGTTTCTAATCTTTTGAGGTAATCCATTCAGAAACTAGCGATTAACGTAAAAGGGCTGTTCATTAAAATAAGCAAACAAAAAAAACCCTTTAACTCTTTTAGACCCTCTACATCACAATTTTCACTTTTGGATTGCTGTATAGTCCCTGTAACTGAATTTCCATTTTAGCTAGGAGTCGCATGCCTAATACTGGCAGATTGAGAGAAGAATGCTTATCTTATTAGAATGAACAAACCCTTCTTTCATTTTTTTAGTAGAACACCTTTTAACCCATAATAATAATAATCAGTAAACTAAAACACTATTCTGGTAGAGAAATTTTTATTGTCTTACATTTTGATCATATTAACTGTGTTTTATTTTGTACTGTGAAAAACTTGGTGAAAAGAAGCCCTAACTGTAATATTAAAAAATGATCTCTTTCGCTTAGGGCACCGGCAGAATGAACGCACCGAAGCAGCAGTGGAAGAGAATCCTCTTGTCGTGCAGGGACACGTTCCGTACGCAGCTTGGCAGGCTTCTTGTGCACAACTTGTCTCCAACGAGGCCACTGCAAGAGAGGAGGCAGGCGCTGGAGATGGTGCATGAAGTAAACCATCAAGAGATTTTGCGTGACTGTCTTAGCCCAACTTTGCAAGTAAGCTCAAGAGTGTTTGAGAGAAGTTTGTAAAACCTGTATCCAATTTTTTTGTTTAAATTTTGCCATTACTTAGAACTGTATGTGGCTAAAGTTGTTCCCTGCTGTTTTAGCAATGTTTAGTGTAATGACAAGGTCATGTCACACAAAATGCCTGTGTGCACCTCTGCAACTGCTGTATTACCCTGCGGGTAGATACTTCTAGTAAGAGACGAGGCAGGATTACATCTGGATCTGTTGACTCTGTAGCGCATCAAGCATCACGTATCCTGTATAGTGCAGAAACGAAAGGTGGTACTAGTTTTAACATGAAGAATTTTGCTGAGGATGCTTGAGGTTAAGGTCCCCTGAAAAAGTGGATTAATGAAGGAATTCCGCTGGCCTTGGAACTCTGCCTGCAGGCTTCCTGAAACTTGTAAGAATTGATTGCCACTAGATTTTAAGAGGTAGTCAGTCCTCAATCAAAGCAGTACTCTTATCTTTCCTTATTTAGCCTTTATTAATTCTTAAAATAGGATTGTGTATTCTATGCTTTTAACTCCAGTAGCTGAACAGTTTCTCCGTGCTTTTCTGGGTTTGTCAGGAAGAAGCTTTTTTGATTGTACTCTGTTAGTGCAGGCTTGAGGGAGAGCATTTCTTAGAGCCGTGATCAGGAATCGGGCGAATTCCTGTGTTACTGTGTGTGAGATCTTCAGGAACTGCAAGAATGAAATAAATTATGTCAGACATGCCACAGTTTGAGTCCCTTGTATACTAAGGAGAGAAAGTGCTTATGAGATGAACCTGTGACACTTACACATTCCTGATCATGTATGCATTATTCAATTAAATTAACACTTCCACCGGTAAGAAAAGAGGTGATATATTAGCACTGGCTTCTTTGGGGTAGTGCCATGTTGAGTGTATTTATAGACTGTGTCTGCTTAACTTCACTATCTATCAGCTCTAATTTGGTTAGTCAAACAAGGTGTAATGAGCTTGGCATGCAAAATTAGGAGTCCCTGGCACGTATTTCCTGAAGCAGAAGCAAGGCTGTGGGAGCTGAGTGTTTGGAAAAGAAACTTAGTTTTCCTGTAAACCATTTGAATAGTTACAAGGTGCTGGGGGAGGTTTTACCATGTGGAGGATTAAATTCAGTGTCATCTTTCTAATTTTATGAAAGCTTATATTCAAACATTAAAGTGGCCATTTTCTTTAAATCACATAAAAATTAGAAGAAACCTGTCTAGGCTGACCTGAAAAGGGAATAAAGTTGGAGGAAAAAACTGCTCAGTGTTGTATTGTGGAAATGAGAATGACCATACATCTTTTTCCCCTCTTCCCTTCTTTTCATCTCTTAGCATGGACCTAAATTAGTGCTCTATTTATATGAGTTAATGCACAATCATAGCGATGAAATGACCAAAGAAGAACAAAGAGCCGCAGGAGACTTTGTGAATACATTGAAATATTGTGGCTATAAATGCATTCCCCTGAGCCCACGACCAAAACCAGAGCTGATAAAAGCTTTGAAAGAGGTTTGTGAATAAAAACTTTACTTCAAAAACTGGGTATATTTGAGACAATTGTCGGTTATACGTGGTCAGAGATTTACTGCAGACAGCTGTTTTGTTTGCTTGGTGCATGGCTTATGCTTTTGGGGATTCTCTTTGGGTTCTGAATATTTGTCGCATATACTCCACGCTTCACAACAAGCTCACATGTTAATGCTTCTTGGTTAAGCATATTACTTAACTCAGGCAAAGTAAGAGTTCATAATAAGCTACTAGTATCTCTCGCTGTCGGGGAAAAATAATTTTTATGGTTCCTTGCAGGAAAGTATTAAATTATATTGAAATATAATAAAACAGCAGTAACTCAAATGGTCTTGAGGTTTTTAAATGCTGTGAAGCTATCAGTTGAACAGTCAGTCTTCCTTTTTTAAATTGGCGTATCTTTTAGCCTCTGCTGCCTTATTTTGTCCATCTGAAAAACAAAGTAATGTATAAAACTTCCATTCAGGATCAGAAGAAATACGAGATGGAAGAAGGTGTAAACAAGGCTGCTTGGGAGAAGACAATGGCTAATAATCGGCAAAAGTAAGTGCCTTCTGGAAGGGGCTGCAAGAGCTCTGTAAGAACGTTCTCTGTTCAGCGCGCGCCATTGCAAAGTTGCCTATATGATTACAGACGTTTTTTCAAATTAACAGCACTGCTAGCTTTCAGGTCTTTATTTTAGTTGTAAAACTGGCTTTGTTGTAGGTATATGCATTTTTGATAGGTTGTATAATAAATGTGTGAACTTCACAATAATGAATCATTGTTGGTGCATCTGGCATTTCACCCTTAGTTTTACAGCTGTCGTATCTGTCCCGTCACCTCTCCTGTTGCTGTCATCTGTGCAATTTAAGGCAAATGTCCCTGCAACTAACCCTGATCTTCAACAAATAGAACATCATTATATTGAGTATAGTATTTGAACACCTGGTGAGCTACGTAGACTGGTGCTACTTGGCGTAACGTAAATTTAGGTAGCTTGTGGTAGATGAAGAGGTTCTTCCCATTAGTTTACATTTTGGGCTCTGCTGTAACAATCGGATCTGAGATGCACACACAACCTGTTTCAGTGCAGGCGACTGTAGTAGCTGTAAAGGTCAGCTTAGTCAAGTCTGTCCAGATAAGTTATTCAACACAGTAAAGTCCTACTGCTTAAGATATTTGAGCAGTGGTAAATTACTGTTCTTACTTGAGACTTTTATTGTAATGAGTATTCATTGATTAGTGAAGCATGCTAACATGTAGCCATTGATCTTCTGATTGGTTTGTCTTGTCTTTGGCCACAAGTAAGAGCTTTTCTGAAGACGAAGAAGCAGAAGGTATTCACAAATCTCATGGAAATTGTGTAGGCGAAGTTGCTCTGCATCTGCTGTAACAAGAACGACAGATATCTACTGCCAAAGTGATCGTATTTTATAGGGGGTGTTGGTGTCTCGCCTTCTCTTTTCAGTGTGTTTATTTGACACTTTAAAACACAACTCTTTTTCCTCAGTCTCTTTCAACGCCTGGATACAAAATCTAAAGACATTTCTAAAATAGCTGGAGACATCACGCAGGCTGTGTCTCTGTCGCAAGGAATGGAAAGGAAGAAAGTAATCCAGCACATCAGGGGGATGTATAAAGCGGAGCTAAGTGCCAGCAGACATTGGCAGGAACTGGTTCAGCAGCTTACCCATGATCGGTAAGTTGTTCTCTCGTCTCAGTGAAAAAGCAGATGAGAGACTGCACGCCTGACGTGCTTTTCATTCTACTTAGAGGCACATGAAATGTAGATAATATCAAAATTAGAATTGATTCTTTTTGTTAATGGTTGAAGACTTGTAAAATACTTGATTTATTCTCCTGTTTTTTTAGGGTGAGTAGCCAAATAGTATTTCTATGCCATTTAGACAGGTATTTTGTCAGATACATTTTGCTGTGCCTAATAGTATGAAAAATGTAATAAAATTTTAATATCTTGCATTACACTGATGGAGTTAAATAATTTTTGGTGTAATGTTATTCACATTACCACCCAGATACTCTGTTCGCTAGTCTGAATAGAGCAAAAGCTGTTAAGTCTTGACAAGAAACCAAACAATGGTATTTTTGCCACTGCAGAATTAGTATTATATCATGTTTGCAGCAGTTGAGTTTTCAAAATATAGTATTGGATGCATTGTATTGCTGCTTTTGTCAGAATTAGTAACTTGAAGAGCAGTCTTACAGTAGTAGCTCCTAAGTAGTCAGTCAGTGGGATAGCTCATGAGAAACCTACAGAATTCAGTCTTTTGGTACTACTTCAGAAATAACTGCCCAGTGTACGCTACTGTGAAACTTCTGCCTTTCTACTATTTAAAGAAAAACAGAATGGATAAGCATGTGTACTGCCTCTGCTGCCAAACTCTAACATACTTGGCTTTTTTCAGAGCGCTCTGGTATGACCCAGTCTATTACCCAACTTCTTGGCAACTGGATCCGACAGAGGGTCCAAACAGAGAGAGGCGCCGCTTGCAGAGGTGCTACCTAACGATTCCGAACAAGTACCTTCTCCCAGACAGGCAGAAACAGGAAGGTAATTATTACGTCTTCTAGGAGTATGTCTGAATTGTAATGACTACTAGTGCCTTATTATTTGTGGGTTTTTTATAGGTGTGATAAAAACTCCGTTATCTTACCTATTTGAAGACAAAACACATTCTTCTCACTCTTCTACTGTAAAGGACAAAGCCGCAAGTGAACATATAAGGTAAGCTTTGGGTTAACATTTATCTCCCTTTCCCACCTTATCCCATTCCAAAGAAACAGTCCTCCTTACTTTTTTGTCTAAATAAACATAATAAAAATTCAAGTGAAATGAGACAAGTGTCAAAAATGGTAGGTTTTTTGCTGTACTCATAAGCAAAAGACTGGAGCTACCAACACATACATTTTCTGAGTCTTAAAGCAGTCTATCTCCATGACTTCAAAAATTAGTAAAAGCAAATACCATCTGGTGTGATATCGGGATGTGACTTCTGTGGGATAACCTGATGGGATTTCTTCACTTAGTTGTCACTTACATATCTAAGACAGGCAGTGCTACTAGAGCTGTAGGTCTTTCCATCAGTGTTCAAAGGCAAATTGTGTTTTCATCCTCTCTGCTTTTACCACTGTGTTACTCAGCGCTGCAGCTGTGTCGATTTTCCACCCATTACAGGCACTAATGTTGCCTAAAGTAACTGCAGAGAACACAGAGAAATAAACACAAATACACTGATCTGCAAGTGTAGACGGTCGAGGTTCTGTTTTCCTTCCCTCTTTGGGATTTGAACCATCAGAGTCATAGCGTTGAACAGTCCTCCTACTGTAGCCTTTGAGGCTTTTAGTTTTAAGTATGTGTCGAAAGGTACATAAATCCATAAGCAATAATACACTTTAAATATTTCAGAGTTAATCGAAGATGTATAAGTGTAGCCCCTTCCAGAGAGACTGCTGGTGAACTACTGCTGGGTAAGCAGAATTTTCAGTCCTCATAAATATCCTTTTTGTCTAAGATTCTGCTGTATATGTAAACTTGGCTGATTATTTCTTTAAAGTAGTTGAGCTGCTGCCTGACAACTTATGGATTATATACTGTATAGATCGGTTTTGCCTTCCTTCTCTACTGTTCCTGAGTGCTATTTGGACTGCAGTTAAGTTTTAAAGTTGCAGACCACTTGCTAAAAGATGTGGAAGGCTAAATTCTATTTCTGTCAAGATACTATTGTTAGTATTCTGGACACTTTGTACAAGTTTATATAACATTAAGATGCATTATACAAATGGTAATATCACGTACCCTTTTTGCAACTATATTTTTTTTTCTTGCAGGAAAATGTGGCATGTATTTTGTTGAAGACAATGCTTCAGACACAATTGAAAATTCCGTGAGTATTAGAACCTATTGTCCAGCTTTAATTTTTCCAAACTATGACGATGAGTAGCTTTTGCCTGCTGTCACGGAGATTGCTGGAGTACTAGAGTTGGAGGTCTCTGGACAAGGCCAGACAAACTGATTAGTTTGGACTCGGTGTTGCTTCTGTTGCCCCTGGTTGTGGAATCAGGGGTGATAGCAGAAAACGGGCAAGATGTGGGCCTGGGGCTGGAAGGGAACGAGGAGGGGGTGATGTGGGGAAGCTTCTGCATCTTGCTGTCCACTGCTCTGAGTTCGTCAGCATAAGTGCGCGGAGCTTGCTTTGGTCTGCACCTGAGAACTTGCCTCACTGGAAGCTGGAGCACTAGGAAGTACAGCAACTCACAAGTGTATTATGAATTACACATACATTAAAATTACTCTACATCCTCTGATTCTTGACCTTTCCATTATATAGGATGGTCTAGCTCCCCACGTATCCTATACAAGAGAGGAGGACTGTTTTGTGGAGGAAACAAACTGACCTAATCCTTCTGATAGACAAAGGGTCTGATGTATTACTTCAGTTTATACATCCAACAGACACTTAAAAAAAAAAAATCAAGTTAGGGTTTATACTGCTGAAAGTCTTAAACTATTTTCAGAGAGTGCTTCTTTGCATCCACGAAGCACACAGCTCCTGTGGTTTACGATGTTGCCAGCTGTTTTGCTGCTTTCTCCTTCATAGAACTGTCAGAATTAGGATTCATGGCAAAGCTCCACTCACTCTGGTTGGCTATCCCATGTTTTAGTTTAAGAGCCAGTGAAAGGATGTCGTTGTGTGCCAGTGTTGGATGGGCAACTGGAGCAGCTGAGGAGCATGCATGATGTTCTGCCCACTCCCTTGAGGAGAGTGGAGGGTGGGAAACATGTATGAAGAAAATGGCAACGATGTCTTAAAGCATCACGGCAGAGTTCAAGCTTGGCTTATGATAGCTATATGGTTATAAACTGGCCCCTTTGAAGGGTTTCTTGTTTGGGAAGTCTACTATATAAAAGAACTTTTTCAATTGCAAATTTTGCAGAGTTTTCATGGAGAAACTGAACCAGCATCATTTTCTTGGACCTATGAGGAAATTAAGGAAGTCCATAAGCGCTGGTGGCAGTTAAGAGACAACGCTGTGGAAATATTTCTAACAAATGGCAGAACTTTACTCTTGGCTTTTGATAACATAAAGGTAATGTGGCACTGATGGATAATAATATAACAAAGCATTTACTGTGTCTTTGTAACATGTACATTCCTGCATTAGTTTTTAAGGAGATCTGTTGCATGGACTAATTAAATTCTGCTTAATACCTTTGAAAAAACTTTGCTCAGCTAGACTTCTAGACAAACACAATCATGTTGCAAAATGCATCTGTGATATATTAAGACATTAAAGAATCGTAGTAATATTAATCCACTACAGCAGAAATTGGTAAAATGAGAGAAGTTTACTAAGTCTTGGTAGTCTGAAGCTTTTTAAATTCTATGATTAAATCTATGGTATTTTCTTCTAGGTCCGTGATGATGTGTACCACAACATCTTAACTAACAATTTGCCTAACCTTTTGGAATATGGAAACATTACTGCTTTGACCCACCTGTGGTGCACAGGACAGATTACTAACTTTGAATATCTGACTCATTTAAACAAACACGCGGGCCGTTCCTTCAATGATCTCATGCAATATCCAGTATTTCCTTTTATACTTTCTGACTACACCAATGAAACGCTGGACCTAAATGATCCATCGGTATATAGGTAATATGAAATGTTTGGAACTGGTTATTTTGAAATACTCTAACTGATCATCCAGTATAGCTTTTTAACTTCATTGTACTAAACTGCACACATATATAAATTGAACTATGCAGGGACAAGTCGCATCCGTAATACCTTGGGCTTTTTACAATAAGTGGCTTCTTCACCTTGGACTTGTAAATATAACGCGTAGTACTGTGAATGTGTATATTCAAAGGATGCTATGAACTGGACTTACATACTTTCTTAATGTGATATGGATAGTCCACAGATTTAAAGAAAAGCTGTATGTTTAAATTCATGTGGTTAAAGTCTTCCAGGCCAATTAGCAAAAATTAAATAGAAAAGGATATAATATTGTAAATTATTTGGCCAGTTACAAAATCATATTGTCTTAATTGTGAATAGATCTGAGTTGTCCCACCCTAATACTGTTAAGCTGATTTAACGATAGTGTGCACGGAGTCTTTGCCTTTATATGATGCCTCTGATTTGACAGAGGCACTTAGCATTTGCTTGCCTGTTACTGTGCTGTGGGGTGGCCTGTGGACACAAGTTTGTCTTTAGCACTCACTAAAAGTGACCTTTTTATTTTCTGAACTCTCTTGTGAAGTGCTGTGAAGTTTTGCTTGTCCTTTCCATGATACTAAGGGCATTATTCTTGAGAATGCTTTATTAAATGGTGTGAATCAGCATCTTTATAAAAATGACAAGATATCAGTACTACTTCTTTTACAGAAATCTGGTCAAACCAATAGCTGTGCAGTCTAAAGAAAAAGAGGATCGTTATGTGGATACTTATAAGGTAATTTGGAGAACTTTTGCCTCTTGTCTTTTTCCTGTATATAAATTATACGGGGGCTAATTTTTTTTAACATACATTGATAGGGGGAAAGAAACCACAAATGAAGTACTGTATGCCTGTGGAATTCTCACTTCCAGTGTGCTGCGTTTCCTGGAAATTGTTTTATAACATGCTTGGAACCTGTGTTTGTCTGTTCCTGAAATCATAAATCAATTTAGTCTTTCCATGTGATAATGCTGAGGAGGTTAAATTGATATCTTCTTACATGTGAACATACATATATTTAAAGATTCCTAAAGATCAGGACAATAATGTATTGCTGTTTATTTGAAATTCAGTGGAACTTGTGGCTGTTGTTTCCGTTTGATAACGGAAAAGCTGTTTTCCCACAAGTACTCTGTTATTTTAACATGCCCTACTATGATTGCAGTGCTCTTCGATTTTTTGCTTTTTAGAATGTTTTAAAGACTGTAGGAAGCTACAACAAGCTGGGGATGGAAAGCATCTGCAGCTGGACCTTCAAACTTATGTCTATACCATCATGGTCTAGTGCACTATTTGCAAATACTGTTTTTTCTATTTAGTATTGGAAAGCCTGTACAATGACTCTGCGGTGTTAGAAAACAAGTGAGGAAGGGGGCAGGCAGGGAAAGCAAAAGGAATAAATACTGGAAAACAGGTCATTTAAATTGGCTTAAGACTTTGATACCGAACTAGATTGTAAAAGTGGTCATGTGTCTTTACACACTTACAAAGTATTTGATTTCAAATCACTTTTAAATGTATGTTCCTCTAAAAGTTTAAAGTTTATTCCTAAACAAGTTAGGCAAGCTCTTACTTTCGTTATTGGAATGCAGTCTAAGTGGGCGGCTTGTGATTTGCTTTTTTTTTTTCTTCCCCCTACTACTTTTCCAGTATTTGGAAGAAGAGTACCGTAAAGGAGCACGAGAAGATGATCCAATGCCCCCTGTACAGCCATATCACTATGGATCTCATTATTCCAACAGTGGAACTGTGCTTCATTTCCTAGTTAGGCTGCCACCTTTTACTAAAATGTTTTTAGCCTATCAAGGTAAGGTTACTTTTGCTTGCACTTGCCTTTCACATCTAGACCTTGTCCCCATGACCCAGGAATGCAGTATGTTATGCTGTTTGGCATAGTTTATCAATTCCAAATAGCTGAGTTCAGTAAAATTAATTCTGGTATGCTTTCACAGTAGATCCATTCTGCAGTTATCAAGGTAGACTGTAAAGCTGGACATCTTCTACATATACTGAAGTATAAATATAAAAATAGCTGACCTATATTTGACTTGTAGTCCACGTTAGCACAAAGTAATTGAGACAGAAGAATTCTAAATGTTCTCAGCTACTTGAAGTTGCAGATGTGGAACTGTTATCATGTCAATCATCGATGTAACAAATTCAGTTTGGATTTCTTTACAGATCAAAGTTTTGACATCCCAGACAGAACTTTTCACTCTACCAATACAACCTGGCGACTCTCTTCGTATGAATCTATGACTGACGTAAAGGAACTTATCCCAGAATTTTTCTACCTTCCCGACTTTCTAGTTAACAGAGAAGGTATACTAAGAGGATACCAAAAGTATACATCCAAGACAGCTGTACAGTTGAGCCTATGGGTTGAAACTGAGAACATTTATATCCCTTGACTGAATATGCAAAGCAATAGATGTGTGGGAGGAATCTGGCACAAACTTGTGGGATATGCTAAAAAAGCTGTTACCTAGGACTTAAGGGAATTTTTTTCGTAATTATGTCAGAGGTGCAAAGGAGTTTCCTGTTGTCTCATTTTTCCATTTAAATGAGTACGTACAGCTTGAATGTGTTTGTGGGGGGACTTCTAATGGTGCTGCTCTGTTGATCAGCAGTCACCATGCTTAGTGGTTAGCTTTCATTGAACCCTATAAAGACCTTTTTGAAGTTACTGTCAACTAAAATGTTGGAACATTTACTCCTGTTTCTAGGTTTTGATTTTGGAGTACGTCAAAATGGTGACAGAGTTAACCATGTCAATCTTCCACCCTGGGCTCGTAACGATCCTCGTCTATTCATCTTGATTCATCGTCAAGCTTTGGAGTCTGACCACGTTTCCCAGACAATCTGTCACTGGATTGACTTGGTGTTTGGTTATAAGCAAAAAGGCAAGGCGTCTGTTCAGGCTATTAATGTCTTTCATCCCGCAGTAAGTATTTGTTAAGTGTGTTCGTTGTACTTAGTAACTTAGTGGGGGGAAAGCTCGGTCTGAGTTGGAAAGCATCCAGCATGAAGCAAGATCTCTTACTTGCAAAGTGTCAAAGAATAAGAAGAGGCTTTAACCATTTCAGTGCGGAGCTGACAAGATGCTGGGGACTGTTGTGAGAGTTAGTGAATTTGTGTTCGTCTGTCTTGCCTGAAGATAGGCATGGGGGATGAGCAGGTATGGGGTTTAGGCTTTCTGCGTAGCTGCTTGCAGTGGTATACAGGTATTGCGTTGGTGTGTACCTGCTTCCATCTCATTCAACAGAAGCCTTTCATTTAGGCAGACTGTGCTGCAGCTTTTGATAAGGATAAAATAGGTCAGTTTGTCCTAGGCTAATTTTTTGTGTTCTTTCCTTCATTTACACTGTGTTTTGTCCTTCTAATGAGCACTTTCTCCTCCAGTAAATTTAATTTCAAATGAGTCTTCGTTTAACGTGAAGACTTCCAGAGTTTCATGACTTAATTGTAACATGGATATCTCGGATTCTATGCTTTTAGCTTCAATCTTTACTCTCATGAGGTTTGCTCAGCCAGGCAGTTCTGTTTTCAAATCCATTCAAATGTGTTCTGTGTGTTTAGTGTTCATTCTATAGCTGGAAGAGCTGATAAAGCAGTAATGCCTGGCAGTGGTGGCTTTTTCTTTTCATGCAGCCATCCAAATGCTTACCTTCCTTTTGCCTTTTTTGTGCTTAAGTATTGATTCAGTTATTACCTTAAGTTTCAAATACTAAGTTTGTGTGAGTGTTCATTGTTTTTTAAAGTGAAAAATGAAGGCCTTTGTCAGTGTGACTGAGGAAAGGTATGTGGTACACAATGAGACATGAAAGACAAGTAGAGGAAAGAAAAGGATTTCTGCTCTCCTGAAATGAGGGTTCTTCCTCCCTCCCCACCCCAAACCAGAGCTTTAATACGTTAACAAAAAAGAGGTACAGAAAATCAGCTTTCTCAATTTTTTTGTTCATCAGCAGCAACCAACACAGATTAGTAAAGAAAACTTCTTTGACGAAGTCAGTCATGGAATACCTGTAGGGGCAGCTCACATGACAAATAGTGATGGTTATCTCCAATAAAGAAGTAGTGACAAGGTTACTGTTCTCAGTGGCTCTTTAGTCAGCACAGCCATTGTGGGATGGCTTCTGGTCCAAGTCTTAAACAGCTGAAGAGTCTGCCTCGAAATTTGTGTGCATGTGTTGAAAAATGTTTCTCAAAGACAAACTGGATAACCTTATTATTGCTCGTCTCCTCCCCCTTCTATTTTTTTTCTTCTCTAGACCTATTTTGGGATGGATGTTTCTGCTGTTGAGGATCCTGTTCAGAGAAGAGCCCTTGAAACAATGATAAAAACATATGGGCAAACACCTCGCCAGCTGTTCCATACAGCACACGTTAGCAGACCTGGATCCAGGCTTATCATGGAAGGAGAACTTCCTGCTGCCATGGGCTTACTAGTGCAGTTTGCTTTCAGAGAAACCAGAGAACACACTAAAGAAATAATATATCCAGTATGTTATTTTGATTTGCAAGGTGGTTTAACTGATGTTCATATGTTAGAATTATTGTACCCTTAGGTTTAGTTTCCTTCTTAAAACTGCAATTTACTACCCATATTCTAAAGAAAATTCACAAAATTAGTAAAGTGATAGTGAAAATTATTTTCTTGCATTTGTGATATATTTTGTGTCAAACTAAGATACATATGAATTTATCTTGGTTATAGTAAACAGGTGTTGGAAAGCATTTCACTTAACGAGTTTCATATGAATTTATCTTGGTTTACTTGGTTTATTACATATGAATTTATCTTGGTTATAGTAAATAGGTGTTGGAAAGCATTTCACTTAACGAGTTTCATACTTTCAGTGATGAATTCTAGAATCTGTGTGAAAACCTATAGTAGGTAAGCACATACTGTGCTTTCTTCCATCCTTATCTCTTTCGTTGTCTGTAAGACAGTTCAACTTCCTACACTTCAAATACTTGTTTTCCCTCAAGCCCAGTGAGAAACTGAATCCTGGC
>Ga0065711_1038061_pt1 | contig 19194 bp, 25 predicted proteins | sample Hoacrofraction12_FD_59098 | JGI IMG/M metagenome (GOLD analysis project Ga0065711, IMG submission 59098) | Hoatzin crop microbial communities from Cojedes, Venezuela - Epithelial fraction 12 v2 (version 2) | ecosystem: Host-associated > Birds > Digestive system > Esophagus > Crop | place... | reverse complement strand
CCCCCCCATACAAACAGAAATAAACCCTTTTACCACTCCCAGCCCCATTTTCCACTCCCAGCTTTTTGTTCGGAGCTGCTCTCTGGCGAGGCGAGCAAACAGCTGCCTCCGTTGTCTGTGCCTACGCCGCTCCTTGGATGGCCAACAGGTCTCCCCTGTGGGCACTGCAATGAGCAGCCCTCCTATCAGTGGCTGACAAAAGGAGGGGAGAAGCAAGGGGGCTAGGCTGGCAGGCGCTGCAGCAGAGACACATTTTCCCTCCTGCTGCCAACGCTGGAGAACAGCGCAAGTCTTCTCTTGACTGTCAGCCCCAAATTTACCCTGAGCTGGGGGTGTTTGCGTGTCCCTCGAACTCTCTTGGTGCCAGCAGCGTCGCTGTGCGGAGGGGTGAAAGGAGAGGCAGTAGCCGTCGGCGTTTCCAGCCCTCCGCGTTGTGTTTTGCCATGGTCAGTAAATTCGTTTTGCTCAGCTGGCTTTTGATGATGAGGCTTGCGCCGTGCAGATCTGAGCCTTCCCTCCTCTGGGGAATTGGGCCTGAGTGTTGGATGAAAGGGGGTGGGGAAGAAATAGTCAGTATTGCGGGATTCGTCTGGGAAGTAAATGAGCTACGAGAGAGTCCTCGTCCCTGGGTTCCTCTTGCCTGTCCCTCCCCAGACTGGCTGCGGCCGCTTCCCGTCCCCTCGCAGGGAGACGGTCTCACCGTGACACGTTTCGCAGGGGTGAGGGGATGCTCCTGGGACCTGGGGGCGAACAGTGCTTCAAATACAAAGATGTTTTGTTAAAGTGAAGCTAATGTTGGTGAAAGGAGCTGCTTTTTGTGTCGTGGAGAGTGAAATCCCATTTTATGCAGGGACAAGACCATGCGAAAAGGTCTTGTGTTCACCTGCATCCCTTTCCAGATCATAAATGGGGCAAGTTGGGAGGAACTGGGATCTCTGTGACCTATTCAGTCGTTCAGTCTCACTCCTGATCTTCAAACAAAGAGCTGACAGTGGATTTGGGAGCGCTCGTTCCCCTCCGCTGGGACCAGGAAAGCCTTTGCTGCTTTGTGTACGGCTACCAAAGCGCTGCCCCTGAGGGAGCTGCTGTCTGCTGCTTTAAGCCCGGAGTTAGTGTCTTAGCCCTGGAAGGGCTCATCGTAAGCCCGTCCTTTCCATGCCTTCAGTCTGAGCACAGTTATCTGCAGGAGATAAACGTCCCCAGTTTAAAAACGAAACAGGCTTGACCCCAGGTGTATCTTTCTTTGTAGTGTACGGCAGCTGCCTTTGCTCTGGGGCTGAGTTGTATCTCCAGTTCCTCCTCCCGCCCGTCGTGGTAGAACAGCAGCTGTCCTCAGCTGCGCAAACCTTAAAGTTGATAACTCCCCTGGTACGCTTTTCTCCATCACTCCTGAGATTATGTGCATTAATTAGAGCATCCCTAATGCTAATAAGCAATGGGGAATAAGCGCCTTCTCAGTAGATTAATGTGGAAAGTAGTTTGAGTATTGGTATATGTGTGCATTTATTTTTATCTTTGCCACAAAACCAAAATTACTGAGTTCTGAGGAGCAACTACGTGTGTTTTGATGTGTGCCGGCTGAGGAAGGTAGAGTCTAAGCTGCGCTGGGTGATGGTGCAAAGCTGGTGGTACGGCCTCCTTTGAGGTAGGCTGACAGGAACGAGATCATTCCCCTGTTCAAAGCCCATTTGCTTTGATAGGTACAAAAGTTTGTGTGGGAAATTATGCAAAGCAGATGGAAAGCAAACAACTTTCCTGCTCCGCCTCTGGTCGTCTTTGAAGCAGCGACTCGGAGCAGAGCAGCCCTGGCTGCCTCTTGGTAGGGAAGGGATGCAGCAAGCACCACTTGTGTCTGTCGTAGCTGGTCCAGGAGGACGTACTCCAGCTGGGAAACAATTCTCAGGCACGCTCTAGAGATACCTGGCTGTTTTCTGGCTTCGACAGGTTTCTCTTCAGTGATTTAAGATACTCTCCCGCTGACAAAGGTTACCAGCTCTCTAGCACAGTCAGCAGAGGAGACAAAAGCTCACGCTGGTTCAGTTCAGCATCGCAATCAAGTTCAGGTACTGGGAAAATGCTCTCTTCTGGCTCTTAAGACTTTGGCGTGTTGCTCTGAAGCAGGAGTGCTTGAATTTCTTCCAGAACTAGTATATTTTGAGGTTTTACATCAGTCCTGGTCTAACCAGTTTTTCCTGACGCTTATAGATGCTGGATGGCTTTTGAGTTCTGTCCAAGCTCTTGGCATCCTTGGCATCTTTTAGGCACTGAGTGCGGCAGGGCAGTTACTCTGCTGGTTTAGTGGGAGGGGGGTTCTGCAGGCTCTCTCCCCTGCTCAGTGCTTGACCAGAGAAACGGGGAAGAAAGGAGAAAGTGGCTGAACAGCCAAGGGCAAATTCACCCTCAGGAGACAGAGCCTGGAAGAAGCGAGTTCTGCAGCCCTCTGCCAGGGGAAAAAGAAGTGATGCAACATCTAGCAAGTCTTGCTGAACTGCTCCTCAAAACAAACAGGCCGTTGACGCCAGCGAGGGCTGGGGCAGCTGCTCCCAGGGGCAGTCGCCTGTCTGTTTTGCTCTCAAAGGTAAAGGCTGCAGCTCTGTGCCTGTTCCCAGTTCCATTGAGTCTGATGCTGGCAGGACAGCCCTGGAGAAGATCAACCAGACAAAGGAACCACCTTTCCTGTTGAAGTAATTCACTACCTGTTGCCGGCTCTTTTGGCTGCAAGGTGTCAAGCTAGGAGCAGAAACCCGGAGATTTTTCTGGCTCACTTTTCTCCCGACTGTCCTCCAAAATTACCTTCATCCCTGTGCCTTGCCTTGCCCAGACCCATGAGAAGTCCTGTCCTTACTGATAACCCCACAGACTCTCCATGGACCTCCCACCCATGCCTCTGGTACTGGGATAGTGCTTGGATTACCCCAAACCACCTCCAGCTACATCAAAGCCCAGACTCGGTTTTTTGGGCAGCCCCTGACTCCCCTTGCTGCGGAGGGCAGCTGGCACATGCTGTCTCCGCCGTAGAGCCCCCAGGCATCTTGCTGAGACACACTCTCCCCCCCTCATGCACACACATAATTTGCAAGCATCAATTTCCTCTCGTCTCTCCCCACACAACTCTACCAGGGATTTCTGCACAAAAAGAAGATGCCACTGACTCTCTTGACCCTCGAACTCCGCTGCGTCCCAGGAGGCAGAGGGCTGGGGCTGAGCCCAGAGAGGAGGGTTTGCAGCTGCCCCTGTGCCCTGAGGGGGGAGGCATATGGGGGTGACAGTCAATGAGACAAGGAGAAAGGAGAGGAAGTGTGTGTTTTCTTAGCGCCCGGCCTCCCAGCTCCTGGGAACTTTATGGCTCTGGAATATTAAGAGGCAGGAAAGTTAATTAATACCCAGAACAAAGCCAAGGCTGTTTGGCTTCTGAGAGAAGGAAGCAGTGGAGACAGGAAGAAAAAATTGGTGTCGTCTTAAATAATTTGTTTTCTACGTTTGATCATCAGCTAATATAGAGATGAAGCTCACTGGCAGGATGACGGGATTGATTTTTGGAGACCAGAGAAAGAGGTTTTCTGACAAAGTGCAGAAGAGTTTGTTGGGTGAGCTATAGGAACAGCTACCATCGCCTTATTCAAGCTGGGGACAGAGCTTGGGACATTGCAGAGCAGCATTTGTGGTACCCTGCTCGCTGTCACTTCTCTGAGAAGTCGCTATTTCTCTTACTTGAGGTGACACTTCTGCTCCCCATGTAGCATCCTGCCTCTCCAGTCTGCCCAGCTTCTGCTGTCTCTCTCCTGTTCCCAGCGCTGGAGCCCAGTGCCTGTGCTTTGGGCAGAGATGGCCTTGCTAGGGCTGTCATCCACCCCCTTCCCTTCTCCCTGGCGGTGTGGTGGGGTTCGGTGTGGCGGGGTTCGGCTCCCGGTTGCGCTGTTGCCTGCCTGATACCTAGCTCAGGATTTAGAGAGATGGAGGTGTTGCTCTACGTGCCGCTTTAAGGCATATTCAGACAACCAGACCCTCTCTTCCCAAGTGACAGTTGCTTAGGCGTGGATTATTCAAGGGAGAGTATTTACCTCTAACTGCCAAATAAATAGGTGGAGAAAACCTTCTACCTGCCACAGGAGCTACTCCTCTGCTCACCTTTGAAACTGCTTTAGATCTGTCCATGCTGAATGCTTTAAAGACCTCTGAGCTTTGTGTGCCCTGTGCCTGGAGTCTCTGTGAAGTGGGCCTGAGCCCATGCTTTGCCTACGTAGACTGGCAGGTCTTTGGTCCATGGACCGATAAAGTGGATACAGACGTAATGGAGGTGGTGTGAGATGTTGCTGTCTAAAGGGCACATCGAGTCCTGTGTCCCAGTCTGGTGCTCTGTCCAGTAGCCTATGGGTGCTCTCCAGTAGTCCTGCTGCCATGATCATTGACAACTGCTTTCTGTGTCCTACCCATGAGCAGCAGCGAAGTCCAGCTGAAGGAACGAGGGCCGTTGAGCTCAGGATAACTATCACAGCAAGCAAGGGCCATTGGCTGGCACCCAGCAGGCATCTGAGTCCAGCATGTGTTTAAAATCAGGGTCTGACTACTACAAATAGAGTGTAGGAATTGCCAGACTGGACCATGCCCAGCATCCATCTCTGCTGCTGCCCTTGTCTCTGACAGAGACCAGTGCCCGCTGCTGGGAAAGGCACAGAAGAGCCTGGAGTGACCCCGCGCCCCAAATCCACGACACCCTGATGATACCTGGGCACCTGGTTCCCCCACTGGGTACTATTGCAGCCGTCTGCCCTGGTTCTGCTCGACCTTGTCCCCTCTGCGTGCAGAGAGAACATCCAGTTAGACCTCACCACCATGCCTGTGCGTCTGTCCATCCGTCTGTCCAATGTCCAGCCAGTCGTGTGCACTCCTGGAGACGAATACCAGGGCTAGAGAAAAAGGAAGGTAGTTTGGGGAGACCCTGGTTCAAGCTTGCTCTTCCCCAGCCTGCCTCCTGCAGCCCTCTGCTCCTGGGGCCCCGTCCTTTTCTCTCCAGCCTCTTTCAGCTGCGTGTCGAGCCCGAGGGCTTGTATGTGGTGCACTTGCTCGGAGGAGGTAGAGGCTGAGGCAGGGATGAAGGATGCTGCTTAGGACCTACAGCTCTCTGCTACCCAGGTGATCTTTCCCCAGTGCCAGCGCAGCTTTAGCAGTGAGGTTTCTGGGGCTAATCAAGATCGACATACAAACAAAACAGCATCTCTGCGTCTCGCAGCCAGCAGAAAGGGAGAAGCAGATGGGCTAGAGGAGGCAGGGAGCTGCTGCTAAATGGATTGATGGAGAGGCCTTTAAGAGAGATGGATTGGAGAGGGAGCCGCTGGAGGAAAGGGCCGGGGCGGCCACGCTGCGAATGGGGCAGGGGCCCAGGGAGATGATGGGAAGGGAGAAAGGCCTGCAGATAACAGATGGATGGACACAAAGACTGGAAGGGAAGAGAGGGACAGATGGACAGGCAATAGAGAGAGTCAGGAGAAGAGAGGGATCTGAACGTAATTAGATTGGATCCGATTATGACAGACTCGATTAGAGCAATATTATGATCAGGAGCTTCTGTCGCTATTTGGCTTTTAGGGGGGAACAAAGCCAGAGAGCACGTGTGGAAGGGGGACAGGCAGAGACGAAGGGAACCGGGAAGGATGAAAGGAAAGGGGCTCCTTGTGAAAGCTGTCAGTGGTGGTAGTGACAGATTGTCTAGTTATCGAGCACCGGGGCCGTCTGTCACCGACCGCTCACAAAACCTGCACTCAATAAAAGCCAGGGAGACAAAGGCGAGGAGAGGAGAGGGGCTATCGGAGCCGAGAGCTTCTGTCACTAACCAGGCAAGCGTGCCCGGGGCACGGGGAGAGCCGTGCAGCTCAGGGGCCTTCTGTTGTTAGTTAAGCACATGCACGAGTAAACAGGGGTGTGCACACAAACACACGTGCTGAGGGGTGCTGGACCTTGCTCAGCCACTTACCCACACGCATGTGTGCCCCGCAGCCCTGGTTTGCACGTGCACACACACTTGTCCACATGCAGCTTGCACAGACAGCCCGCACGTGCGCACACGGTCGTGGGCTCTAACATAGCGTGCCCAAAAAGGCCTTGAGGCTTCGCAGGGCATCACCACCCTGAGTGGCTGCCCAGGTGCTTCTCCAGCGTCGCTGCGAATCGCTCTGCTTCCCGCTCGCTGTCTGGGAAGAGCCTGGTAGCTGGAGCATCACCGGGCCGAGCGTCGCAGCGTGGTCGGCGAGGCCTCGCGCTGTGCAGAGTCTGAACCTCCGCAGCCAGCCCGGGCTGCAAGAGCGTGCCGCAACCCCGATGCGATGGAGCTGGCAGCTGCCCCCTCCACAAACCGCGCTCGTGCGTCTCCGGGCAAAGTGTAGTGGCAGCAAACGCGACGCTGCGGATGCTGCGGGATCTCTGACGGCTCGGCTGCGGGGAGCGGTCCAGCAAGGCAGGTCTGCCAGAGAAGACTTTGCCGTGAGTGAGCAGCTGGCGGTCACAGGAACAGCGGAGCCCAGCACCTCTTGTCCCGCAGAGGGTCCTTGCTGGATGGGGTGCAGTCCCGCCGTGCGCATGAAGGTGCTGGTTCATGGGCGGGAGGAGTAATGCCCCCACGGGGACTCTGTCTTTCTGGCATCTGTGAGTGGTGGCAGGGGGTTCCTTCCAGGTCTCCCTCCCGTTGTTTGGACGTGCGGCCCCTCACCGTATAAAAGTTACAAAAACTCTGTCTGGGTCTGCTCCAGCAGCACAAGGGTTAAAGCTGCCTCTTTTCCCTGACAAGCCCAGGCCAGTGTGGTCCCCAGTGGCTTTCTACAATATGTCGCCTCATCTCCTGCCAAATGCTGCCTCTCCTAGTCGCTCTTCATACCTCGCCGTGCCCTCCCCGCACGCACGCAGGAGGCCTGGAGCAGGGAGCCCGGCTCAGGTCCCCCCGGCCTCGTGCCACGGCTCCTCTCTCTGCAGCTGATCCCCGAACCTTGTGGATCGAGGTGGGCAAGTCCTGGAGGCCTTCATCCCCTTGGATGGAAACACCACAGTGGGCTCAGCTGGGTCCATCAGCTTCACAGGTCAAGCCGAAGGTGACGAGAGATTTTTAAAAGTTGGCTGTGCTCCCACCGGTGTTCACCGGCCGCTTTCTTCTTGAAAGCTGTGTTGAAAAGGAGGCCCAGGAATTCAGAGGAAACGAGGGTTTTCTGCAGGCTTCAGCTTGTGGGCTCCTGCAGTTAAGAAGCCTGGTTGGTTTTGACAAGGAATACCAGTTTCTGCCAGCCAGCAAGTTGGGAATCTCAGAATTGAAGCACTAAGCCAGAGGGTCTCCTGTTCTCCCTCCCCCAAGTCTCATCAGGTTTTGGCCAGCCCCAGTGTGTTTGAAGCTCAGAAGTTCTTGCTGAGGAGGTAGAGAACGAGGCAGCAGCCAAAATCCTGGGCATCCCGGCAGCTCCCATGGGCTGCAGGCTCTGAGCAAGGACCAGGGAGCATTGCAGCCATGGGGGGAAGAGTGGCTTGGATTGCAGGAGTAAGGTCTTGAGTTTCTTGCTCTGCCGTCACCCTCCCGTGAGACCTGTGGCTTCCTCTTCCCCCGCTCCCCAGCACAGCCCTGCCCGTGTTCGTGTCGTTTCTCCACGAGCCGGTCGGCTCCGTGTGGGTTTGCGGGCTGCGTGCGTGCGCCCAGGGCTGCGTCCTGCCTGGTGACACTTCTCAGGTACAGAGAGCAGCAGTTTTCCCAGCCGAGGCCCGTCCCCAGGTGAAATCCTCCCTCCCGGCAGTGCGAAATTTGGATGCTGAGAGATGAAGGGGCCTTTGCAATCTCAGTTCTTGTCTGCGGGAGGAGGAAGGCTGGGAGTCTGCGTCATCCCCGGGCAGGGTTAAGGTGACTGCGTTATGGGAAGGGTCGCCCGCGTCCCCACAGAGCCCTGTGCCTCGCTCCCCGGCAGACCCACGAGAATCCAGGGTGGGACGATGGATTTGCCAATGCCTCAACTTGAGAGAAGAACTAGAGTGGGAGCCGACGCCTGCGCGCCGGCCTGGATGCTGCGCGCTGCGATGGCCGCGAGGCCAGCACAGATCGGGCCTGGCATCCCCCGTGGGGAGGCTCTGGCAGCCGCTCGGCTCCTTCCCTCCCCTCCTCGCCGAGCCCAGCCCGGCAGGATGCCCGGAGCAGCCCAGCCTCAGCTGCGGAGAGAGGTGGGGCCCTGCTGGCGTCCTGGCAGGGGGAGAGGAGCTGGGAACCGGGGAGGGACAGGGAGCGCGGAGCGAGAAATAAATGCAAACAGCCCTTCGGGGAGATGGGGGGCCCAGGCGGAGCACCGCGGCGAGGGAGGAGGGGGCTGCGTGTGCGCGGGCAGGGGGATGTGGGGTGTGCAGTGGGGCTGGGAGGGGCTGCTATGGACGTGTATGCGCTGCTCGCGGGGGAGAGGAGCGACTTGCGCGTGCGAGAAGCGCGCGCGGGACGTGCGTGTGCTGGGCGCGTGACGTGCGTCGCAGCCAGCGCATTATCCAGGCACGCTGTGCATCGCGCGCGTGTTAGTCTCGGGGCGGATGTGGCTATTGCCACGAGCTCATTAGGCGAATATTGTTTTATAATCGGTGCCATAGCAATGGTGAGGCAGGCTTCTCGCTGCCACCTGATCCCTCTGCCTCGTCCGCCGCTCGCCCTGCAAACTCCGAGACCATCTGCTGATCCGTGCCACGGGCTGGAGTCCGCCCAGGTGCCAATGCCCATCACCTGGGCTTCGCCTGCCGTGCGGGGAAGGGGGAACCAGCCCCCGGGGCCTGGGAGGGAGGCGAGGGGGGGGTCCGTAACCCCTGGTGCTCGGAGGAGGGAGAGGACGAAGGTGGGAGACTCCAGCGAGCAAACTGCGGCGAGGTCTGGGCGGACACACAGAGATGCGTACGCGTGGGATGGGGACGCAGCGATTTACCGGGCAGGGAGCTCACCGGTAACGAGGACAAACTAGAGCGGATTTTCTCAAGGCAGGGTTTAACAGGAGAATTTGAAATTGGAGAAGGGTGAGAGGCAGAGACCAAGTCTAACCCACAAAAGAGAGCATTGTTTCATGCTTAAATAGAGGATCAGTGTTTCACAGCAATACCTGTGTATTCTGGGTACCTCTTTCTTTCACTTTCTTTCTCTTTCCTCGCCAAACTTTACTACAGGTGTATTTTACAGCAGCTCACAGGCAGGACCTGTGGGATAGTTGTTGTTGCTGCTGGTGGATCCTGTCTGGGAGAGGCTCTCCGTGGTCCGGGCACCCACCGGTGCTCGCCCACCCCACCCACGCACCCGCAGACCCGTGCATCACGCGGCTGCGTGCACGGGGACACGCGTGTGCGCCGGCACAGCACGGACGCACAGCCCAGCTCACACATGCACTCACACTGCGGCTGCGGGGGCCGCACACCCGTGGGAGCCACTGGGAAGGCTGTGCCACTGGGAAGGCTGTGCCACCGGGAAGGCTGTGCCACCGGGAAGGCTGTGCCACCGGGAAGGCTGTGCCACTGGGAAGGCTGTGCCGTCGGTCCCGCTTCTTCTGCAGACGCTGCTCCTCGTCCCACCCCGGCGCGGGGACTTGCCTGCCTGTTTGTCTCTCCCTCTCCCCTTTCCACGCTCGCTCCCATCTCTCTATTTCTCCTTTATGAAATATGCATGGAGAACAGATGTCGCCTTCTCCCGGAGCACCCCCACCCTCCTCCCTCCCTCCCTCGCAGCCCACCACCTCCATCCACCCTCCAGGACCACATCCAACCTCCACCTCCCTCCTCTCCCGGGGGCTCCAACCTCCCGCACAGCCAATGGCATCCCCTCTCTTAACTTTAATATTTATGAGGGGGGGAGCAGAGGAGCGGCCAATGAGGCGGCTGGGGTCGGACCCGGCGTGCGAGGCTGGGGTGTATATATAGCGTCTATAGGGGCACATGCCTCCTTGGGGTGTCCATCTCAACGCGCGGCGGCCCGCTCGTACTCCTGCCCGAGGAGTAGCATGCCTGGGCCCCGAGGCTGCCCGGGTTCCCCCTGACCCCCCCAGTTCCATCCCACGGAGCAGGACGCCGTGCGCACCCGGAGAAACTTTCTGCCTCCTTGATGGACGGATGAGCCAAGCGGTTTCTCCCTCCCTGGATTACTTCGAGCTTCATCCTGCTGGAAGAGAAACGCCGGAGCCCGGGAATGGTCATCGGCTTGGGGGTAAGGTGCTGCCCTGGGGCTGGCTGCGAGGTGTGGTGCTGCTGGAATGGGAGCGGGGCAGGTGGGGAGAGGGGCAGCGAGATAAGCAGCGTGGTCTGTGCAGGAAGGTGACCCTCAGCACAAAGCCACGGGCTCTCTCGGGCAGGGGGCTTGACCTCGGCGCGAGGTTTAGTGCTCAACCCCGCGTGCGCATCCTTCGCTTTGGGCTCGGCGGTGGCGTGGGGGATTTCCCATCAGGAAAAAGAAAAGGAACCTCCATTCAGATGGCCTGAAAATGGGTCCCTGACGCGTTTTACGTGGCCAGGGAAGCTTCAGAAATTGTTACGCCGCTGGTCTGGAGTGCAAGGAAGAGGGCAAGCGAGAAGGTGGGAAGCATTGCTTCCCATTGGGGGTTGAAGCGTTAGTGGGGCTTTGCTGGAGGCAGGACTGGAGCAAGCGTAGATTTAAAAGAGGCACTTGCAATAGATGAATTTAGAAAGGTGGCAGTTTACAGTTCATCTGAAGGAAAGAGTGAAAAAGAACCACGCAGAGCATGTCGCCCATGTGAAGGAAAAGCTTTCTGAGGACTGGACTAACCCAGCGAAGGAGGAGTGGGATAAGGAGTTTGTCTGGGTCCGGTACTGAAACTTCTCTTCATGCAAGTGGTCCAGCATCTCCTGCCAACATCCTTCTGCGACTGAGACGCCCGTGCAGGACCCCCACCTCCTGTGTTTGTGCACCTTAAATTCGCTCGCGAGGACGTTCAGGCAGCGACAGCAACGTGTCCCACAGCCTGTGCCCTCTGCGGACCGCGGCGGAGCGGTGAGTGGTTCCCGGGCTGTTCCTGGGCCAGGTTGCATCCCCGTCTGCCCGAGAAGAAGGAGGTTTCGCAGCCTCCCCTGCTCCGGGATGGACTGACACTCGTGTGCCTCGGGGCTGGTGTCCCAGGAGGGGACAGAAGGCGGTTGTTTGTCTGCTTCCCTGCCCTGTGCTGAAGCGATGGGGCCGGGAGGCAGCAGAGCCGCTCGGCCGTCTGTGGCTCACCCGCACGTGGACTGCACCTCCAGCGCAGTCGGATGAGGCAGCACCGGAGTTTGCGGAGCAAGAGGAGAACAGGCCTGTGGTTTTCAGAGCAGCAGCGCCGGGAGAAGGGGGAGGCAGAAGAGCGGTGAAGCTAGTGCAAGAGATCAAACCCGGTTCCCGTCCCCAAGAGCAGGGGGCAGAGTATTCACAGAGAAGCTGCGCACACCGGTGCGGAGCTGCACGCGTCCTGGACGTCCGTGCACCGACTCCTCGCCACGGCCCCGGAGCGGAAAGTGCAGAGCTTCCATGGCACGTGTCCAGCCCCAGAGCCGACCTTCCCTCCTTCTCCCAGCCCGGCTGCAGCCTCTCCGGAGCTTGCGCTGACGGCTGGGGCAGCAGCCCTGCCCCGCTGCTGGGAGCCGCGGTGGCTGGGAGCGATGCTCCAGGGACGCTTTTGTGAGTGGGAGTGGGGCGGCACGGCCAGCACGCAGGGAAACACGGCCGTGGCGACGAGCCTTGAGCTGGGCGCGAAGCTGCTGCTGCTCGCGGGCCAGGCACCGGCTTGCTTTGGGTGGTGGTCACCCACGGACACGCTGCTCCCTCCACCACTCAGCACCAGAAATGAGGTCCCAGGTCTGTAGGAAAGGGACAAGAGCATAAGAAGAAAAGCAATTAAAGTGGGAGGGGCGTGGAGAAGGTTAAATGAGGTGCAGGAGTCGCGGCTGCAGCGGACGGCTACAGCAGATGTGGCTAATTGGGGAACTTGAGACGCACGCTCCTGCGTTGGTTGTGGTTCTCGGTCCCTGGCTGGTTTGTCTCAGAAGCTGAGAGCAAGGTAGACCTAACACCGGCCTCAGTCCTGCTCTAAGGACCGTGCGGTGTATTGCAAGGTCGGAGCCTTGAGAGGGCATCTCCGTGGACCCCGAAAGCCGCGTTCCGTCAGCCCTTCCATCATCTCCAGGCTCAGAGCTTCCCAAGAGGGACTTTTTGCTTAGGATTTGGATGGTTTGCTCATACTCTCACGCGTAGCTGAAAGGTTTTGTGTTACAGAAAAAAAGGTCCAGGTTAATTTTTTCAGTGAAATCCGAGTATCACAGTGCAAGGGTGAGTAAGTGTGTGTGTGCACACAGAGGTGCCTGACCTGGGGCAGATTTACAAGCGTGCATGTAAGTTATCATGCGTAAATGGTTGTGGGATCCTCGCAGAGGAGTTTTTGACTGGGACCATTTCCACATATGTGCTGGGAGATGTGTCTGTGTATATGTGTGTGTACATGTGTGTTTGTCTAAGCATGCAAAGAAAGCCACATACGTTTGGGGGGGCTCAGAGGGGCTGTGCAGGCGCTTCTGTACAGCCTTACCGGGTTCCTTGTGTTTCTTGGGCAGTGCTGCTGCAGCCGCACACCCAGGGCTCTGCCCCCCGCCAGCCTGTTAGAACGGGATGTGGACTGTTTCTCCCCAGTCATCGCCTGTCCATATTCGTTTAGTTTCCATTTCTCAGTCGTATGGCTCATTACAAGCTTGTCAGGCCTGAGAGAGGTAATATGTTGTACATCTCTGCCTGGCTGCCTTCCCAGCCAGCCTGCCGTCTCTTCCAGCAGCAGCGTTTCCCCATCTGAAGTTTGTTCCCCTTCCCCTGCTCCACCCCAGCCCTTCCCCTGCCCGGGGGGAAGATGCGCCTGGGGCAAGACCTGCCTTTCCCAAACCTGCTCCCGGGCTGCCGGAGGCATCTGCACGGGCCTGGGGCCCCCCGGTGCCGGAGCCACGCAGGGAAGGCAACGGGAGGGGGGAGAAGGGAGAGGAGAGGCAGCTTTCCCGGCGGCAGCGCAAGGTCCCGGAGGGAGCGGGAAGCCGGCGTCTATTTGGACACATCAAGCAAAGCAGCTGTGTTGGGTTCCATATGTCGGGGGTGCCAGGATCCATGACATACGGGCTCATTTAGTATACAATAAGCCCCCCCTTCCTCTCGCCCCCGCAGTCTGTTTTTCCCCTTCGCTCATCCACCACCTGTCATCTCTCCAGAGAGCCAGGAGAAATGGCTTCCACCTTCTCCCAGAGCCACCCCACCGGCTCCTTCTCCGCCACCCGTGACCGGGGACCCGGAGCCCCATCCCGGCACGGACGGGCTGTCCCCTGCCCCGGCGGGGACCGATGCCGCGGGGCAGGTGGAGCAAACAGCCGTGCTCTCTAACGACGTCTGTCGCGTCCGCCGGGAGCCGGGCGGTACTGAGAGCCCCTGTGCTTCTGTTTTCTAGAGCACGCGGGAGGAGTTCGGCTCTGACACCTGACGGCTCCGAAGCTGGGTCCTGCCACGGCTGCACGGAAGAGCCCGCGGTCTCTGCGCACACGCGCGCGCAGAGGATATTTATTTATTTATTTATTTAATTTCTATGCATCCTGCCGTCTTTCTTACATTATTTATCGTGAAAGTTGTCGCCCGCCCAACGAGTTCTCCGGGGAAAACGGAAAATTTTGAAATCCCCTTGCAGAGACTGTGTGTGATGAGGAGGAGGAAGAGGAGAATAACCAGGAGCTTGCTGTGAGCCGGAGAGCTTTTCTTTAAAGCAGAGCAGTTTTGCTTTGACGTCGTGCCCGGGTCGGTCGGTCCTCCTGACGTACCACACCTCTGAAGCATCCGTCCCTCTGTCCACCCCTCTTCCTCAAAGATGATGCTCAATTCGGACCAGACGGAGATCGACCTGCCCCCGACGCACTCCGAGTCCGAGTCCGTCTTCAGCGACTGCGGCGGCGGCCGCGCGGGCAGCGTGGAGGACGCCGGCGGGGTTGGTTTGTGTGCCCAGTCCCGGACAGCCGAGCCGGGCGAGGCCGTGAAGAAAGACCTGCAGCACCTGAGCCGGGAGGAACGCCGGCGCCGGCGGCGAGCCACGGCCAAATACCGGACAGCCCACGCCACGCGGGAACGCATCCGCGTCGAAGCCTTCAACATGGCCTTCGCCGAGCTGCGGAAGCTGCTGCCCACCCTGCCGCCGGACAAGAAGCTCTCCAAGATTGAGATCCTCCGCCTGGCCATCTGCTACATCTCCTACCTGAACCACGTGCTGGACGTCTGAGCCGCCCAGCTTGCGTCCGTCTGTCTGTCTGCCACGTCTCCTACCTGAACGTGTGCTGGGCATCTGAGCCAAGAGCTCACGTCCGTCTGTCCGTCTACGACCTGAACCATGTGTTGGGCATCCAAGATGCTGTGCCTGTGTTCATCCATCTGTTCAAATAGACCAAGTCCCCAGCTGTCTGCTCTACCCCCTATCTGAACTATCTGCTCTGTTTCCCCACCACCAAACCCCTGTCCGTCTGTCTTTCCATCCTGCCCGAGTCAGGCTGGATGTTTGGTCCATCAGCCGTCTGTCTGTCCTGCTGGATCCGCTGCCTGCAGCCTGTGCTGGCCGTGTACGCTCCCAACTTCTGTCCGTTCTTCTGCTGCGCATCCCACTGACACTGCCTGCGGGATCCTGAGCCCACGTCCGTCAGTCTGTCCGCCTCGCCTGCTCCCTGACCCACGGCTGGAGCCACTGAGCCCAAGTCTGTCTCTTTTATACGAGCCACAAAGAAATGGACCTGTGAAACACTGCAGCACCAAGCAGCCCCGGGGTCTTGTCTGTCTGTCTGTCTGCGCCTTCTGCCACCGGCCGCCCCGCCAGCACGGCCAGTCTGGGCGTTTTGTCTGTTTGCTGCTGTCCTGCCCCTGGCATCGTGCTGGGCACTGAAAGGCCCACGTCAGGACGGTCCCCTCTGCAGAGGGAGCGCGGCCCAGGAGCATCCTTGGGCACAGCGCAGCTCCGCTGGGTTTGCCCGGGCTTTTCACACCCCAGGAGGAAGCACGACGTGCGGTGTGGACCTGGCAGGACCTGGCCACGCTTTCCACCTCCCACGGACCACAGCGGCGGGTTCCCCTCGCGACGGGGCAGAGAGGCGTGATCGCTGCAGGGTGCCCGGAGCAGCGCTGGCCCGGCCCCGTGCCAGGCTGGAGCAGCACCTGGGGCCTCTCCCAGCCCCTCCATCACATCTGGTCTCCCCGAAGCTCAGCACCCTGCTCCCCAGACCCGTGCACCCCAGGCTTCGCTCCCCGACCCTCCTTTGCACTAGTGCACGAGTGTGAAGCCCCCCTGGCCTGGCCCGTTGCCCCAGCAGCTGCGACCAACCTGGGGCACCACTTCTCCCCATGCAGCACTTCATCCCTTCCCACTCTTCCTCTGTCTCCTCAGTTCGGTTCTCCCGGTGGGAAAGGCCTGAGTGGGGTCACAAGCGGGGCAGATGCCCCGGCCCGGGGGGACACCAGCGCCATGTCCCTCCCCTGCAGTGTGGCCGGTGCTGCCGGGGCTCATGTGCAAAGAGGCTTCTCCCCGGGGTGCCACTGGCCCCCCAGTTCACACCAGTACGGCTCTGGTGCGGCGTGACCTTTCACAGCACACGCTCCGCTGCGGTAAAGTGCACTTTACCTGCGGTTTGCGGGGCAGCGGGCTTGGAGAGGGGAGGACGCAGGCACAGCCTGTTTCCCAGCTTCCAGGAGCCGGGGCTCTCCCCAGACCCCCCCCAGCACGGATCAGCACTTTGGGAGAGGGAGGGGAGCGGGGAGGGAAAGCAGAGCCGAGCAGCCTCCGCTCCGGCGAGGGCACGCTGAGGCTGGTGGAAGCTCGTTGCAAGAGTGAATGTTTTGCCTTGTTTTATGGGCGTGCGTTTGTTTGAGGAGTGAATTTTACACTGACAGTGGCAAGAGCACAAGCAAAGCAAAACCAAACACCAGCTCTGCCCTCCGGGGTCCCCCCCCTCCGCTTTTTGCCCTCCCGCGCTGGGTGTCCGAGCCCCGCCGGCCCCATTTGGGCTTCCCAGGACCTCGCAGACCCTCCAGCTCCATCCCACCCCTATCTCTGCCGCCAGCTCCCAGCGACGCCTCGCTCCGTACCTCGTTTTCCCCCCTCCCCATAAAAGCAGGGAGAACGATCGCTACCTCTGTCTCGCAAGGACTTGCCAGTAAGCGTGGGATCCCCGGGGGCTCCCCCGTCAGCGCAACGCTCAGCGGGGCAGCGGCAGAGCGAAACAGAGCAGGGCAGCCCACCCTTCCTTCCCCTCCACTCACCAGCCACGTCTCTGTGCCACGAGGATATTTATTGAATTAATTTATTGAGAAATGTTATTATTTATTTGCTGTGTTGTGCACTTTCGGGAAAGGAGAACTAGAAAGCAAACAAACAAAAAAATAATGACCACGGCGGAAAACCAACCAACCCACCCTCGTACGCGGTGTGCCCCAGCGTGTGTTTGTCTTGGCTGTTCAGACTGTGCAAGGATTTATTATTTACGAGTTCACGAGGAAGTCGGGGAGGGGGAAATGAATTAAACTGCCAGCAAAAGAGAGATCTTGAACTTGGAGTCCCCAGCTTCCCTTTTTCTTTCTTTTTCTTTTTTTTTTTTTTTTTTAAGTCTTGGTTTTGACCGTCTCTCCCTCGCGCTGTTTGGTGGCGGCGGCGGATTCCCCGCGCTGGAGCTGATGGCTGCGGCCGTGCCTGTGAAAGGAGACGGTGGGAGGGAAGCCATCACCACCGCGCCGGCCAGGGGACCAGGACGTGTCCCCTTGGCACACGAAGAGTCCTGCCAGCCCCGGCCGGGCTCGGGCTCGCTTGGAGCCAGGGTGGACGTGGTGTCTTGGGCTTTCCCTGCGTCTGCAGTCGCTGTTTGAGCCCAGCTTGGGTTTGCTGGGACGAGCAGACCCCAGATAGCCCAATCCCTCTGGAGGGATGAGGACATCTGGTCCAGACAGCAGCGTCTCCAAGCACACCCAGTAAACCACCTTCTCCCTCCCACCTACCCCTGGGACATCAGCGCAGCGGCGGCTCCAAAGCCACCCATCCCTTGACCGCGCACCTTTTCCTAGCAGAGCCCTCGCAATCCCCTTCTCCATGCGAGCCCCCCACTCTCTCCCCGCTTCCTCGGCCCACCCCGAGCTACGCGGGGAAGAAAGTTTGCGGCTCGTCTGCTTCGTCTGCGCCGCTCCCGCGCGTCCCTGGGGGCAGGTTGCAGCTGTTTGCCGCCTTGCTCCAAATTTCTTCATATAATCAATTGGCCTCGGCTGCAGCTCGGCTCAGCGGAGATGCGTCAAAGGGGAAATAATAAATGTGGGGGAGGGAGGGGGAGACTTTGCACCGGGCTGCCAGGGCAAGAGCGGCTGGTGGGGCACGGGAGGGGACCTTGGGGGACCTCGGCGCACGCAGGGTCCCTTTTTTGTCCCGGCTCAGGGATTTCTCCGCGGTGTTTGCTCCTGGGGATGCACCTTATCTCCACCACCCGCATCCAGACCCAGCTCTGAGGTTCTCATGGGGCGACTGTCTCCATCCCAGCCTTGGCCGTCTCCATCCCAGCCTTGGCCGTCTCCGTCCCAGCCCTGGCCATCCCCATCCCAGCCTTGGCCATCTCCATCCCAGCCCTGGCCGTCTCCATCCCAGCCCTGGCCGTCTCCATCCCAGCCCTGGCCCTCTCCGTCCCAGCCCTGGCCGTCTCCATCCCAGCCCTGGCCGTCTCCATCCCAGCCTTGGCCGTCTCCATCCCAGCCCTGGCCATCTCCATCCCAGCCCTGGCCATCTCCATCCCAGCCCTGGCCATGCTCTCCGGGAGGTGATAATCGGGTTAGGGCAGCGCGAGCTCGGCGGCAGCGGCTCCCAAACCTCTGCGGGCCCCGTTGTTCCCGGCTGCCAGCCCCGGCCCTGACATATGGTCCTCATTGTGCCTCGCACAATGGAAACACTTCGTGCTAATTTAGATGCTGGTTCTGGCCTTGCTGTCATCTCCGACAGATTGGGTCCCTTGCCTGCTCTTTGTGCTTGCGGGCAGGCAGGGTAACAGGCAGCTTGGCCTCGTCGCTACCTCCCTGAGCGTCTTCCTAGACACTTCCCAACTCTTTCCCGATTCCCACAGCTATTTCCTTCTCTCTCCTTCCCCGTACCCATCTCCCTCTCTCCATCCCTTCCCCAGCCCCTGGAGAACGCTGGTCCCAGCGCTCAGGTAGGTGTGTGCACGAGGAATGTTTCGCGGTGGCTTCTCATTTGGAGAATATTCCTGAAGGTGCAGATAAACGGACTCGCATGAAACCGCTCAGCTGCTGCTGCCCGGCGGCATTTCTGCGTCCCTGCCCCCGGGACGACGAGGTGGGGATGGCTGCTGGCCCCCCTGCCACGGCCCTTCCTCTCCCAAAAAGGAGAAGCCGGGGCACGACGTGGCACCCCGGTTTGGGAAGGGGGAAGGACCCCCCCTTATCTCAGCCTGCTGCCCCAGGGCCAACCCCCAGTGCCCCCGGGATGTCCCCATGGGCAGCAGCCGTGTCCCCAGCTCGGCTGCACGCGGCGGCAGTGCCATCTGCTGGGTCCCCAGGACGGGGTCCTGGCTCACACCAGCCCCTTGTCACCCCCCCCAAGGCTGGGGACCCCCGTCCCTGCCAGCTGAGCCCTGGACCATCCCCGTCCCCTGCGAAGGGACCCGCCACTGGAGCCCTCGGGCAGGGCTGGGGCTGGGACCGGTGCAAGGGACAAAGGCGAACGGCGCCCGTGCACACACGTGGGACCTTCCCAAAAGCATCCTCCGTGCGCCATCGTTTGAAATGCTCGTTTTGTGCTTGGTTTAGAGCACAGGGGTCCCCCGAGGCCGCGATGCTGATCAGAGACGGGCGGCTGGGAGAGACAGGCCCCGGCCCCAAAGAGCCGACATCTCCGCAGATAACGCCGTGCCTGATCCCTTCCTTCGAGACCCGGAGCAGGAGCCCGGGGGCCATCGGATGCCTCGCGCCGGCGATTGCGTAGCAGAGATAAAAAGAGCTCGTCTGGACGGAGACCAGAGACAGCAGCGTGGCAAGAGCCAGGCACGAGGGTGTGCAGCGGTGGCAGTTTGGGGACCCCTCTGTCCCCCCTCAAGGCAGGGTCCGCAATGCGTGGCGCTGGGAGAGGACGGCCAGCGGGGTGAGAAGACCCTGCTGCCCCGGGGCTCGCAGAGAGGTCAGACAATCCTCTG
>Ga0065711_1038060_pt1 | contig 19196 bp, 10 predicted proteins | sample Hoacrofraction12_FD_59098 | JGI IMG/M metagenome (GOLD analysis project Ga0065711, IMG submission 59098) | Hoatzin crop microbial communities from Cojedes, Venezuela - Epithelial fraction 12 v2 (version 2) | ecosystem: Host-associated > Birds > Digestive system > Esophagus > Crop | place... | reverse complement strand
TTCTGGTGTATCTACCACACCTCCCAGTTTGGTGTCATCAGCAAACTTGCTGAGGGTACATTCTAACTCTTCATCCAGGTCGTTGATGAAGAAGTTAAACAAGGCTGGGCCCAATACTGACCCCTGGGGGACACCACTTGTTACCAGCCTCCAACTAGACTCAGCGCCGCTGATGACAACCCTCTGAGTTCTGCCATTCAGCCAGTTCTTCAGTAGCTTTTGTATGGGTTCTAATAACATATTTCACAGATGGCCTTTAAAACAAAGATAAATGGCACAAAATAGTATGAATCAAAAGACTATTTGGAAGTGAGGCCTGGAGGAGTCTAAAATGAGGTGGATCCTGTGGAATGATTGGATTTCATCTTCTTACACATCTGGAGGACCCCTTGTTGCATGTTACTACATTTCTGTTTGTATGAAACTATGGAGGTAGAATCTCGTTCTGTGATCTTCTGGCTCCACATCATCCCGCTTGCTAATCTCTGGCTTAAACAACAGCTTAGACTTTCATAGAACCATAGAATCATTTGGGTTGGAGGAGAACTTCAAGATCATCAAGTCCAATGATTAACCTGACACTGCCAGATCCACCACTAAACCATGTCCTAAGCTCCGCATCTATATGTCTTTTAAATACCTCCAGGGACAATGGCTCAACCACTTCCCTGGGCAGCCTGTTCCAATGCTTTACAACTCTTTCAGTGGAGAAATTCTTCCAAATATCTAACCTAAACCTCCCCTGGCACAACTTGAGGCTATTTCCCCTTGTCCTACCACTAGATACTCGGGAGAAGAGACCAACACCTGCCTCACTAGAACCTCCTTTCAGGTAGTTGTAGAGAGCAAGAAGGTCCCCCCTCAGCCTCCTCTTCTCCAGACTAAACAGCCCCAGTTCCCTCAGCCGGTCCTCGTAAGTCTTGTTCTCTAGACCACTCACCAGCCTTGTTGCTCTTCTGTGGACACGCTCCAGCAACTCAATGTCCTTCTCGTAGTGAGGGACCCAAAATCGAACACACTACTCAAGGTGCGGCCTCACCAGTGCCGAGTACAGGGGGTTGATCGTTTCCCTATTCCTGCTGGCCACACTATTCCTGATACAAGCCAGGATGCCGTTGGTCTTCTTGGCCACCTGGGCACACTGCTGGCTCATGTTCAGCTGGCTGTTAACCAACACCCGAAGATCCTTTTCGGCCTGGCAGCTTTCCAGCCACTCCTCCCCAAGCTTGTAACATTACACAGGGTTGATGTGACTCAAGTGCAGGACCCAGCACCTACTCTTTTTGAACCTCATACAGTTGGACTCAGCCCATCAATCCTTTCCAGATACCTCTGTAGAGTATTCCTACCCTCAGGCAGGTAAACACTCATGCCCAGTTTGGTGTCATCTCCAAACTTACTGAGGGTGCACTTGATCCCCTCATCCAGATCGTTGGTGAAGATATTAAACAGAACTGGTCCAGTACTAAGCCCTGGGGAACAACACTTATGAGCAGCCGCTGTTGGCTTTAACTCCATTCACCACCACTCTTAGGGCCTGGCCATCCAGCCAGTTTCAAAAGTGTTCATATCATTTAAGAAGGATATTTTGCTCTTTGCTTTGATTTCCAAATGCATTATTAATAACTGACCTAAAATTTTCAGTGTCAAAAATTGTAATATTTATTAAAAAGGCCTATCCAGAGTTTATAAGATCTTTGGAAATGCAAAATTATATGGTATAGTTTGAAAGAATAATCTCGTTTTTTTGACGTTTCCACTACTTCTAGTTTCAGATTGGGCCAAATATACCTTCTGTGTTTTATTTCAATACTTCAGCTATGTTTCTCTGTCAGACACTGGGCACAAAATGGGGCCAACTTCCCATGAAGTGTGGCAAATGAATGCCAAACTTGAGCTGTTTAAATCTGTGTCTAAAAGGCACAAAAAACTCAAGTGTGGGGGAAAAGTCATTAACAGTAGTGTTGACAGCTTTTAAAAGAGAGACGTATTAGGTACATTATGGCTTGGGTTTTCAAGGGTATTGAGTATCTGCTGCTGTCATTATAGACTGTGGATATATCTGACTAGAACTTTAATAAAAATCACAGAACAGGCAGGAAGTACTGGTGGTGTGACTGCTAATTTCGTGGTGTAAGAAGAAAAAGTGTGATCTTGCGTTGCCTAAGTCTGAGCATGGACTTTACTTGAGATATTCAGCTGAATATACTTAAGATCTTGTCCAGATCTGAAGGGATCTTTCACTTCATATTTTCTGTCAGTCTAGATATATTTAATAACTGCTACTTTAGATCTTCATTCAAGGATCCTATACAGGTAAGGAAGATTCTGTCCCTCCTTTTCTTCCAACTGGCTTTTCAGTCAGTTCAAATATCAACAGAAGGTTTAACTTATTACAGCTTCTACTGTGAAGAATAGCAGGCAATGGAATTGCACTTTAAAACAATGTAAATTTGTGCAAAACAGTGACTATGTGAAAATCAGTGCACTGTTCCCAGTTACAGATTTACACACAAAAATATAACTTGTATTCCTCTCAGTGTTCACCAGTAGTTTTTTCTTTTTTTTTTTTAAATGGATTAATAGGGAAAGTGCAGGCAGAGGATGGATTAATCCATTCTGGATTAATAGGGAAAGATTAGAGAACAAAACTGAAAATGTAACTGCAGCATAAGCATGAAAACATCCTCAATACCGTGGAGGTATGGTCCCACCAATTCAAAAAAGGAGTAGAATTGCAAAAGGTAAAAGGAAAGACAACAAAATCCATTCTGGATTAATAGGGAAAGATTAGAGAACAAAATTGAAAATGTAACGGCAGCATAAGCATGAAAACATCCTCAATACCGTGGAGGTATGGTCCCACCAATTCAAAAAAGGAGTAGAATTGCAAAAGGTAAAAGGAAAGACAACAAAGGTAATCAAGTGATGGCATTGATTTAATATCTCTCCATCAGACAAGAGGGAGGTTAACTGACCTATCATCTTCAGTTTGAACCACAGACAGCTGAGGGGAATATGAAATAGTTTGTAACATAGGGAGGAGCATGGAGAAGATTAAGAAGGGGAATAATTCAAGAAATAAAGGGCATCAGATGGACTTCTGAGAAGATTTAAAGTAAACCAAATTAGGTAGTTAAATTAGGGAACTCATTGAAAACATCTGTATGGATTAAAAGACTGGTTGCATTAATTAGTAGACAAAAAAAATACTTTCTATAGGCTATAATGCAAATAAAATCTCTCCTCAGAAATTCCCTGAAACTCTGATTTCTGGAAGCTGAGGAGATAAACAGTGCACACTATTTGTTCACTTTTTTCTCATGGTGTTTCTTTGCAAATGTTTACTGTCAGGTGTAGGATAGCAGGTTAGCCTTTGGTCTGAATCAATATGCTCATTTTTATGTTGTTATGAAAGCATATTTCTCTACAAAAGAATTAAAAAATAATGGCTGAATGCATTTCAGACAACTGATAGGAAATGGAGTATTTCTCTCTTCTACTGAAAAACAGGAAGAGCTAAATCCAGAAAAGATACACCAACTGGTACATAAGGGAAAGAATGCAGGAAAATGAATACAGCAAGCTGTCCAGAAATTTTCAGAAACAAGCCACCTAAGAGGAAAGCAGAAGGCAAGAAAATAAATGGAACAGTCAGTTACTAAAGTGTGACTAAAAAACACACCAAGCAAACTTGTGGGACTTGGCTAACTGTCATACAATTACTATCTCAACTAGCAATGAGATGGAATAAATAGATCTTTCACAGATTTTGCCCAAACACTCCAAATGCAAATTAAGTTATAGTATTTGTCCAATAGCTGATGCATTTGTTTAATGACCTAAAAGGAACACAGTTTAGGACTTTTTAGGTTATCTTGATTCTTAGTGTAGTGAAGAATGAGCACAGAGATAATCCTTTCTTGAGAAGAACACAAGCGAAGTAATGTGATGATACGCTGTAACATGAAATGTTTTAGCATCTAACAAGGACAGCTTGTACTGTAATTCTCCCTACTGCACTGTAGTGGGAAATATCCCAAAAGCATGACTGAGTACAAAAGTAACCTTATGCCACTTTCATGCCTTGTTATGTCTTCTTGATATAGGAAGTTAACACGTGAGCCATTTTGGGGATGGTTGAACAAGATCTTCAGGTGAACTGCTACTGTTTATTTAGAAAGATCTAAGTCCAGACTAGATTAGGTTTAGACAGGGAGCAGTTTCCTTATCACAATTCCAAATCCCTTTTCACTTAGCACTTGAATCAAAATGCTCACTTTCTGTCAGATTTAGGGTGACATTGTCAATGCTCTTCTGCCATCATCCTTGTCTTTTAGATTTCATTCTTCTTGTTTCTTGATGGTTCACTAAGTATACAGAGTTGCTCAACTCCATTAATTTAATGCCCAGAGACTGTTTTTATTAGATCTATTTCTATGGAATTTCTTCCATTCACTGATTTCACTTCTGCCCAAAATCATGCCATGTGCTTCTTTATTCTAGCACTATTTTATCAGCCGTCTTCAGCTCCAGTGCAGTGTTTCAGAACTACTGCTTCCTGATCTTTGTCCTTTTTTAAGCACCCTTTACTGATCGTTCCCTGCCTCAGAGAAATTCTGGGCTGGTTAATACATGTATCTGTCCCAAATTTTCTTTCTATGGAAAAATGTTAGCAGAAAGTGCATGATCTAACCTTTCTAGCACTTTCTCCATTCACGTGCAACAAAATGTAAAAGTCAGACTTCTGCTCCCAAACTATTGGAAAAACAGGTGTAAATTCTTGGTTTACAATATGTCTGCACTTCCCAAACTGCTGCGTGTAGGATCAACTCAATGTACCAAGTGATATTTTTCTCAGAACTGAATTTAACTTAGAAAGTTTAAACTGGATAAACGCCATGAGAAATAAAGCAAAATCTCTGTTGTTACTCTGAAAGGTGTTGATCCACCCCTGAAAAAAACACTCATGAAAAAAGAATCAGATGAAAAATATTGTCTAGAAGAACAGGGTAAAGAGTTGATATCTACCTTATCATCTGAAAAATACATATCTAGAAAAAAAGACACGTAGTATCTGTGTAATTGATTATTACTCTTTTCTCCCTTACTTACCTATTTCTATATATCATTCCCTTTGAGAAGAGAATTACATTTTCACATGTGTTTGTATTGTATCTATCATGAAAAAACCCTGATCTTAGTCTGGGTCTCTGGCTACAAAGTTAATATTAAAATACTAATCAATAAACTATCCTGTAGAAATCCCTAGGAAGAATGTATACAATACAGTCAAAAAACGAACAATAGTAAATCCAATAATTATTACAATGGTCTAGTTATTATTATTATTCTAAATATTGCAATTAGATAGTTGTGCTTCAATTAAGACATTTATTATATGTATTTATCATGAAATAGGATTGAATTAACAAATCTTGGAATATTAACAAGTAAAAAAAATGAGATTTTTCCAGAGATAACATATCCAGTTAATGTTATATCTGTTGTCAGTGATTAGACTTAACACCAGACAGCAGCCTTGATCCTGGTCAAAATACACATGCTAAAGTGAAAAGTCCTTCCAATCAAACCTGAGAGAGTTTTGCTAACCTTGTCTTAGTGGGAAGTCACTCTGTACACATCTTAAGTGGCTCACTTTACTCAGTGTCTTTATTTATTTTGTAAGGATCATATATTTCCATTCACTCCAGTGAGGAGAATAAAAAGGCTGAAATACAGAAGTGGTTTCTAAAGTACTTGTAAAAGTACTGTCAAAACTTGACATGAAGAGCTTTTAAACTGAAAACAGCAAGCAAATGAGTTACTAATCTTAAGTGTCTGTGTGTATAAACTGACAGCTTCTGTCTGCCCCTTGCCTTTGCTTCCAAAATGCTTGCCTCATGTAGATGGCCGGAACCTCTCCAATCATGCTCTTTGGCTGTTCCTGTGAAGCTGTCAGGCCCATCGCATTTCAGTGTCTTTCCTCTGTTTTCTACGCATTCTGCAAGTGTCAGCTTGCTAGGGGGAATCGGAGCAGAGACAGCTGTGCAGCAGAATATGCCAGCTACATCAAGCAGAGGAGAGAGAAGGTCAGCAAAGAAATTGGAGGATCTTACAGTCCAGATTACATCACAGGGATTGAGGGACCTGACCAAATGCTGTGAAGCCCAGCCAGCTACACAGTGGCTCTGAGAACATTCTTTTGGGCTACATTCAAATTTTGCAACCAGAGCTCACGTTTTTGTTCCTTCAGATAACTTTGTTACCAAAAAATACCCAAATCTGAACTGTCTCACATCTTCCATGACACTCTAAACTAAAGGCTGCATGAATTTTTCAGGGGGAAAGACAAGAGCAAAGTAAGCTTTATTGGGATTCCTCTTAGTCTGACCGTGTTGAAGACCATAGCTTCCTTTGCTGTATGTTTCCAGGATGAAACAGACTTCTAGTTTGAAAAAAATAATCCTTCCAACAGCTACTGCATCAAGGAATAATCAACACAATTCTTTAAACAAAAACAATCTTACTAAGATGTAAGTTACTCCAAACAAAGTTGTTAGGTTCCATATTGCATCTTCTAAGCAAGTGCTTATCCAGTGGGACAAGGGAAGAGAAACCTATATTCTGATACATTGGAATTCTAAATCCCTGTGCACTGTGTTGAAAAATCACCTTTTGAAGCATAACTGCTATAAAAGCTGTAACATATGCCCTGCAAAGTTGATATTGATTCATTGTGTTCTATGCAAATATGGATGCAGGAGTCTTTTTGTTCTTATGAATGAGATAACAGATCTCTACCACAAATCAACATTGTTTTTATTAGCTCTGACTTTAATTACCACAAACAAAAAATGTTGTCAGTCCGGGAGAGATTAACTTTCTCATGCAGAATATCTGACTTCTTTGCTGGAATTAATCTCATTTGTTCTTACAGTTTTTATTTGCTTCTGTTATCATTTCATAGTTCAGGAAGCCTGCATTTTCAGTGTTGAGAAGTTCTGCAGATTAGTTTTATAGGTATATGGAATAACATTTTCTCTTTTGTCTTGGAGTTGTGCACTTGGCTTTATATGGCAGTTATATTTACATATAAAAGCATTCCGCAAAGATTTAATCCAATATTAATGTAAATTTGTTGTGCAGTTCAGTACTTTGTAGAAAGACTGTTCTTATATATGCAAATCCATTATATATATTAAATACTCCACTTCCTCAGATTTCGTTAAATGAGCCACTGGATGAGGCTTATAATGAATGTCCTGGAAATGCAGCAGAGATGCAAAGGCACATTATGAAGTGAAAAATTCAGAAAATGCATTCTTGCTTAAATTGGAATTTTAAATGTCATTTCAATCATCTTATATGTAATTTCAACAGCCTCCTCCTTCTTGAATTCTCTATTTACAAGGCCCTGTCAATCATGACCTGTATTGCGGGGTGGGAGACTGCACCAGTGTCAGGCTGTTCTAATTTCCTCTAAGCCACGTTCTTCATCCCCACAGGGAGCACAAGTTTTCATAAACGCCAATGTGCATATGTATTCAGTACTGCAAGGACATTTCTCCCATTGATTTCCTTCTGTGTGTGAGTGTGAGCAAGAGAGGCGGGGGTGGTGGGGCAGTTCTTCAGCTCTTCATATGCTACCTAAGATTCCCAGTTCCAGAATTAAATTACAGAGAGAGATCCATAATATACGTTCAGTCACTACAATGGCTCCCTTGGGGCTCTTGTTACTAATGGCATAGGCTCATTTATGAAGATTTTCATGCAGCTTGCTTCAAAGGGCCTCAGCAATCTACCACTTTTGAGCAAATTACAGGCCAACAATATGCTCACCAAAGGGATTGCTTGGCATGGAACAGGTTTTTCTAGCCCTATTTGGCTAATAAGGGTACATCGTGAGAGGAGAGGAGAGCAGGAAGAGGGGAAAGGCAGTGATCTGTGAACAACATAGGGGGAGGAGAGGGGAAGCAAGCAATAAATTAATGAGCTATTTGCACTTTTTAAATATGAAAATAAAGTCTTAGTAATTAACAGAAGGCTTTATTCTGGAATAAATCTGTCTATGTTCAGTGTATGTGGTTTTAAAACATCTTTTGAGGAAAGAGATTTGTAAAATATTATTTCGTTTGAAATAATATCAAGAAAGAAGATTCCCTTCTGTCAAGGTCTTCATTCTGTCCTGGTTTGTGGATTGTAAATCATGGTGTGTTCCTCCCCCATGCAACTGACAGGAGATTAGAGAGGATGCATTGGGTGTTTGTGATTGCCTCACCAAAAGGCAATAAAGCTCCTGCAATGTGTTGAATCACAGAAAGAGAATATATGTTCCAAGATCTTAGTAACAATCTTAATTCCTCCTTCCTGGCAAGATTCATCCTCCCATGATCACTGCTTTATCTCAAGCTCTCTACAAGCACAGTCATTAGGGTCTGTAGTGTCCAACTTCAGCAAGGGTCTTGTGACACCTCTCCTTTTTCTTCTGTGCACTGTCTTAGGAACATTTGGCTTCATGTAGTTTCCTTGTTGCATCCTATGATGTCAAAGGTTTATAAATTGGACTGAAATGATTTTCCTCCACCTCTTGACTGCAGGCTCTGATGGGAAGGCTGTCTTCTCTTTCACAAGTCATGATGGAGAGAAACAAAGGCGAAAGAAATTTGGTCATTCCACCAGAAAAGTTTTCAGCTGACAGAGAGATTTCTTCTTCCTGTTAAGTCTCCCTTTTGACGCCTAAACAAAACTTATGTTTGGATATTAGATTTAATAGCTGCTCTTTTATGTCTTGTTTACAGCTTCCCCCCCTCCCCCCCAGATATTAACAGACAGAAAGATTAAAGGTTTATTTATTCATCAGGCTCAACAGTCACAGACACTTAAAATCCTTTATTTGTCCTTTCACATTGTATCCAGCAAGAGCTCAGCATGCCACAGAGGTGAACAGTGTGTGTGGGGACAGTTAATACTTGTGTTACCGGCGTATCAGAAGCTCAGGCAGAGTCCATTTAATTTTTTCTAGCTGCGGGATTGCTGTATAAACAGATGGTGAATATGCAGAAGATACCTCAGGGCTGAAGTGTAGACTCTATCTATAGGTACATGTTTAGTCCATGTACACTGATGAACATAACCATAGTAATTTTCTAAAAATCCAGGTAATCATTCCTTCTTTCTCTTACATACAGAATTCAAACACACTTAAAGTCTTTTATCTGTATACCTAGACTTTGGACCTTGACTCACTAAAGCACTTAAGCACCTGTTTAATCAGGAGGGCAGTCCCATTAGTGTAAAGAGTGCCTGTTCATATATTTGCCTGCATAAGGCAGAACACAGAAAAATGTAGGCCACCTCTGAAATCAAGCCCTTTATGTTAAAATAGATTTTATTAAAGCAATTATCAGTGAAATCGGACTTGCAGAACCACTCAAGGGAGCTACAGAAAACTAGCTGCCAACATGTGTTCTCTGTTAATGAAGACAGAGCAGTACTGTACTCATCTCTTTGGAAATAGTTTTGGGCAGTGCATTAAAACAGTAGGTTGCCTATTAAAGGTGGCTTATTTTAAAACTGATTGGGACAATTTAAATCAAATTAATTTCATTAAATCTGCTACGATTTTTACTGCTATTTAACATTTCAAGAACTTCTTAATAAAATTTTGGGATGTAGAGGGAAATGGCAAATCCCACAAACTGCTGTCTGTTTAGCCTATGGGGCTGAAGTCTAGAGGGGTCAAGTTCAAGAAATGTCTTTGCCTAATCAGCAAGGCAGCTCTGCATAGAGGAGAACAGGGACCTTTGACATCCACATTCCTAATTTAACTCACTCAAAGAATCTGTGTCATTCAGATCTTTTACCTCCTCTTCTCAAACTGAAAACAGATGTTTAAACAAATTTGATTTTAATGCAGAACAACAAATACATTTAAACCTTCTATGATTGCTGTAAAATTGAATCGTCTTCCTCCAGGCAACATTAAACCCTAGAAAAATTTTAATCCAGTAACACAATAAACATAATTGTACCATATGAAGAACAAATGCATATTTAGGTCATGTGTATGTGGTACGTTGTAGGCAGAGGCAAATGACCTCTGCCTGCACTTTGTGCTGGCCAGAAGCCAGGTGGATGTGATTAGCATGGTGTTGAGCCAGAACCTGCACTAATAAAGCTTCCTGATTGTAGAGGCTGTTACTTGGGCTTAGTTCAATAATAACGAAGCTTGCATAGCTTCTGGTTACTTCTGTGTTAGTATTTTAATTCAGAGTATGAATGTACTTCTGAAACGAACATCCTGATCATCTCTGCTCATTGTGCTTTTTATCACGTCCATGTACAGTCTCTAAGCACATGAACAGCATTTCTTTTCAGATGAAATGAAATGGGAAGGTCTGATCTCAGAGTGCACTGAAAGCAGCGCAACTGTTCATGAACATTCAGTTTACAGGGTCAGATTAGAGGTAGTCTAAAGCAGAATCCCCTAAAATGTGTATAGCGTGGACACTGAGTCCTCAGCACAGAGTGTTTTGCTCTGCAGGTCTGCTTATGTTCAGCCTCTCTACTTGTTAACAGAAAGGAGTGGCTCAGTCCTCACCGTCAGGTATACCTAATCTGTTGTTGTCCATGGAAAGAGAAGAAAATTAACGTAAATCATCACTGCATTGCAATGGACAAATGTAAGTTAATGATACAAAGCAAAATGTATCTAAAGTAGCCCAGAAGTGTGGGCTTGGACAGAGGAACAACACTTTAAATGCAATTTGATGTTCAATTTCTCCTGTTTCTTTGCTGGTTTTCTGCTATCTTTATTCTTTCTCAGATTGCCCCCAACCGTTTGGGTCACTGAGTGAGATGACTTTGTATCCCAGTGGAACAGGCACTGAAAGCTACTTCCAGTGATATAGAAAAGAGAGCTTTTCATGTCTCTTTGGTCAACACAGAGAACAAAATTGTGTCACTGTTGTACGATGTCAACCAGCTCTAGTAATGATACTTTTAATAATTATGAACCAATTATGAAGCAGAAACAGTAGAAATATGGTTTTATCTTCAAGATCTATAAAACTATCCATCAAAAGGACACTTCAGGTGTCTAATAAAGATGATTAAATGTTGGTCTTCATTACTTAGGTATATTTAGAAATAGTGATTGGATACAAGTTGCTTGCTAGGGAAAAATCTATCTCACAGATCATAGAAAGAATAATATAGATCATCTGGTTCAACCTCTGGCTAAAGGAGAACTAACACGGGTTAGGTTGCTCAGTCTTGGTCAGTCAAGTTTTGAATATAATCGAGATTGGAGCTCTCTATGACAGCTCTGCTTCAATTATATTTTTAATTTTATGGGTAACATCAGGGCTTTTTTCCTTATTTTATTGCAAATTTTAAACATCCTCTGGAAATAAGGATTGCTATAATGAAGAACAAGCTTTATTTCTTTTTATTGTCTAGGATTTTTTACTGTCTTGTGGGTCTAATGCTTACATAATGCAATGATAATGAAATAATTTCCAGAGATTCTAAAGCTGCTAAGTATTGTATAGAAAAACACAAATTTTGTTAAAAGAACATTCTGAAGTTTGAAAATTCAAAAATCCAAAACTCTGTGGAAATGCCAAAATTAAGGCTGCTCTGAAACTTCAATTCAGATTCTTTATCTTTAAATATTTATTCAAACCTCATAAATCACCAATAGCCATCCTGTAAGCCTTGTTTACTTCATGAATATTGTACCAGCCCAGCACTGAAACCTTTATGAGCTCAATTATTGTTATTACATTCATAACTCATAATTCAGCTAATGATTCACAAGCAGTATAGATTTTAACTTCAGAAATCTTTTTTCTCTGTTGGATATATGTATATTAAGGGAAAGAACGCTGTTTTATGAATGAGAAAAATGAGGCACAGAAGGATTTGGGTAATTTTTTCTGTTTGGTTTTGTTTTGCTTTGCTCTATCACTAAACTCATTTTCTGTTCATTTACTGAATCTACACAATGCACTGTTATGCCTAGCTACCCTGGGCCTTGTACTTGGTACCTTGCAACTAGCAGTAAGCTTCCCCCTGCCTCGGCTGTAGAGTAAAGGTGCTTTGGGAAGACAGGAGAAAAGCAAAGGGATGAAGGGAAAGCAAGCACTGAATCTTCTGTCTTTGGATATGCTGCCTCATGTCTTTACTTGGTGCTGCAGTGGCTCCTCCTAGCTAGAGGGAACACTTACAGATGCAGTAGCATCTGGGACTCTTGGGCCACCAGACAGAGTGAGTCCAGTTACTCCACATGGGACTATTGTTTTTTCTGATACTGATTTTGTTTTTTTGTGGGCTTTGTTGGGGGTTTTTTGTTTGGTTTATTTTGTTTTTGTTTTTTCCTATAGAGGGCTTGAATATACTTAGGTAAATTTAAATGAGAAAAAATAAGGTGGAAATTTTTTTTTTTCTAAAAAGCAAAACATCAAACGAGCCACTTTAAAAACAGAAGTTATCAGTCTAACAGCTGTACAGCCACAAGAACCCATATGAAAGGAGAAATAAAAAAAGCTAGGTTCTAAAGAGTATCTCATTGCGTTGCACAAACACAAACATGATAAAATTTCCATTTTATCGAGTACAAACTGCATGAAAATTCTTTCCTCTAGAGTGGAAATGCAATCATTTGCTAACAACTGTTTTAAAATAGTTTAAAGCACACCAAAATGTGGAAGCTTTCATGGAAATAAAACCAAGTCCTGTTGGAAAGTGGAGCAAGAAAATAAAGTTAATTTTTATATCCTTGTAAACAGGTACAAACGTTTTTGACAAGTTATTATACTGAACTCACTAGATTGCTTGCAGGTTAATGTAAAGCATAGTTTGAGTGAGAACAGACAAATTTATCCCCAACTTTCTACTCTTTTTTTAAGTAGCTTAATGACATACCAGACTTTCTTAAATCTTGTGAATAGTAGCTATCTCAGAAAAGGCATGGTTAGTCCTTATTTTATGTGAAGGAGTTATTTGTTGTTTTTACCTAAATCAAGACATAGTTTTCCATCAGATGTAAGTAGAAGTTGCTTAACTTATTCTAGCATTGATTAACAAAATAATCTCTATACTTGTGTGGTGTAGCTTGGGAAATATTAAAAAATATCAGTAAACCTGAAGTAGAGCTCTTGATCTCATGTTTGACTCAATTCCATTGAAATAATTTAAGCAATCACTTTAAGAACATACTTAATTGCCAACTTGTTGGGATGCTTTCCTTAGTAACTCAAGTGAGTGCATAATTATGTTATTTTGCATCTTTGTAAAGAACAAAACTGAAATATTAACTTCATTTTTCCCAACACCATCATAGCCTCCACAAGTTGTCACCATCTGCTCAAAATTTGAGTTTTTTGGATGTGTCTTAACTAAGATAAGATTCAGGATTCTGCCACCAGGTTGATAAATTAGAAATAGAACTATTTTATTGAAGGGAATATATAACGATTGAAAACCAGAAAACTTGCTGCCATTTGAGTGCACTAACAGTTAAGTGTCAAGGCAGATCGATTACTTTACTCTAGCTGTCCTATGGGTCTTTTCCTTCTTGTCCAATTAGAAAATTTTCTTTACATGGACTTCTAAATGTTCCATGAAAGCTATTATTTTTTTCACAATTTTTTAGTTTTAGCTATTAGTGGAATGCACTCTCAGTCCTCTGTGTGGCTTAGGGTTCTGATTTTTTACTATAGGATGAACAGTGTTGTTTCTAGAAATTCAGCAAGATTTTTCTCCCTGGGCATCTCCTGATGGTGACACCTTAGTTGAAGACCATTCTTATGACACAAGTACATTTTCTCAGACACCTAGAGAAATTCCTGACTCTTTGGAACGGTTCCTTCTGAAAAGAATTATGCCACAGCCCAAGAACAACTGATAGAGCAGCAGAAGGTGAAGCAGATGCAATGGAAGAAAAATGAACAGGTGTCTGGCACTAAGAGAAGCAGGAGTTGGTTTTCCTCTCTGTCTGGTGTCTAGAAGTGATAATGGCAATACAAAGCCTTGCCAAGATGTGTTGTTTACACAGTGCATGTACACCCACCTGCTCCATCTGAAACTGAGCTTGTGAACTCACCTGACTGAAAAGAACAGAAAAAAGATTGATGTGTTTTTGTACTGTGCCTGTTGAACTGACAAAAAGCATTATAGAAAATTAATAAAATCCACATGAGGGAATATCAATGTCCTTACAATTTAAACAAGATATTTGAATTTCTAGCTATGCCTCTTGCACTCCTTAGTTTGGATGTGAATATACGTATCTGATACAACTACTACACAGATTACCTTTATTTTTATGCTTTTCCTTTTCTGTGAAGAAGGTGTTGAAATCAGCAATGACAGAATTAAAAAACATGCATTTGATATATTTAGTGTCATGAGACATGAAGTAGAGAAACCCATCTATGCCACAGTGAAATATGTCCAGAAAACTACTTAAGCATCTAGTTAAAATCAGCTGCTAAAGACAGAGAAGTTATAGTAAAGACTGGGTGGAAGGCTAGTCAACACTTTGGCTGTAGGGTAACTGAGTGAGAGATGGTTTCTTTATCTTAAGAAAATTTGAAAATTTCAAATTGTACCTGCCCGGAAGTGTGACCATAATATTGTCTCTCTCCGATCGCTAATATTGAGCCCTTTCTTTTCTTAACAGGTTTACATTTTTAAATAACAAGCTGTTTTGAAAGCAAAAACGAAGCTTTAAGAAACTGTTAAAAGAAATTTTGCAGACACATATAAATACTGAAAACTGAGCAGACAAATTTGAAAAAAACGGTCATTTCCCTGATTGGTTTTAGTTTAAAAAGAAAATATAAAAATGTTAACAAATGTTTGTCAAAAATTACTGACAAAATCATCTTTTAGGATGAGCTGCTACATCTTTGGTAAATTTCCTTCTTGATTTAAATGTATAGTAGGTATTCCTATCTTCATCCCCAACTTGTTTCTTCTGTAGGAATTGGTGCCTGATTTCTTTGTCAAATTATGTGATGCAACCTAATAGCACCATTATTTACTAGCTGTTGTGTTTAAAATTGATTGTAACGTATTTATAGCCGCTGACTCAAAAACTTCTCTACAGTGAGAACAGTATTTTTGTAATTCATACTACACTAACCCTCAGTTTAAATACTGGGGCATTTGAATGCTTGTGTTTTCTTCAAATGGATATGTTTGAAGCCAAAAATATTTGTTCAGTTTTGCTCATATTTCACTGAAAAAATTCTTTCACTGAAAGTTCATAGTGAAATTTCAAAAGCTGATGAAGGCAACTGCTTCAAAAATGAAAGGAAATATTAACTACATTTCCTTCATATCAATATTATGTAATTGCACTGTGTGGTATTTTGCTTATTTTTGTTATTCAAGTAGTTTAGCAGACTTTTTCCTGTAGGTAAAATTCAGCAATATGTGATCTGTATTATTATCAGTTACCCCAGTAGACCTCGCAGTACTTTCGTTTATGACGAAAATTCTTACTCTGAATAGATGGAGTCACGTGGACTGTCAATTTCTACTCTTACTTGTCAGGAGCCATTTGTTGTTAATTAATTGCATTATATGTATAAAACTATACACTGAATATCTGGTAGGGCAACAAAAATTTCAGGGTAAGGTAGATGCTCTAAATATGGACTGATCTCCAGAGCTGTGGCTGCTGATCTCTTTATTTCACAGTGACAGTATCCACATCTTTTGGCTGTACCCTAAGCTCACTCAAAACACTCATTAGCAGTTTGTCCTCCATCATTAAAATGATGGAAGGAATATAAATAAAGTTGGTGGAAAAAGGTGGAGATTTAAAACCTGTATTCTGACAGGGTGACACTCAACTTTCTGAATCCTGACTAAGAGGCAATACCAACATAGGTACTGTAATATACGAATTTTGGAATAAGCGAATAAGAGGGACTTCAACAAATCACATCCAGAGCAGATGAACTGCATTCCTTCCCACTTCATAAGTCTGGAGTGAAGTTTCAATAGCTGGAGGTGTGCACATACTTTGGATTTCGTCTTGATGGCCAGTCCTGCCACAGCTCCAGCCTTTTATATATATTATCTCCTTCATGAAACCCGCAGTCATCAAAATCTCCCTGGTCTGCTGATTAGCATGTGAACTGCATCTCCCCTTGCTGTATTACCCAAATTTTCCTGTCATTAAGCTTAGTCTAAATTTAAATCCACTAGCAGTGGCTATGGATTTATAATAGCTTAAATGAAGCTATAATTTGGTCTATTAACTTTGTACAGCTGACTACCAAGATATTTTTCTTTTCCGAGTCAAAAATTCATGCTACTCTTCTGAACAAAATTTCAGCATCTGCCAACTTTTTTAAAACACATACTGAAATATATTTAACACTTCATATACTAGAGAATATTTTGGTAAGCTCTTTGTTCTTTTTCAGAGATAACTAGGCAGACTTGTGCCTCCAGAAGGGAAGTACTGAGAAATTATTATGTCTAATTTTTCATGTTTCTCCTCATCAGAAAAAGATACAAACCAACAGAATATTTTCAATTACTGGTGTTCAGGTGAAATTGTTTGTTGAACTACTTTTAAGAGGGAATACACAGGGTGGAACAAATTTAATGTTACAAAAAGCACTACAGAAAGGCAGTACACAAATTGATCAGAGGTAAGATTTTACTTTTAAATACATATGTCACAGTAGTATATTTTCCTTTAGCGTTTTAATAGCCTAGTGTATGTACACTGAACCAATACACGATACTAGAATATTGAACATATTACCTTACTGGTGGCTTAAACTATTGTTTAATTTTTCTAGGGTTTTTTGGAGGGAGGGAGTGAATAAACACATTGTATTGATAAAGCTCAGCAGATCCTTTTGTTCCTTGCCCTTTTTTTCTCCTGGAAAAGTCTGGAGATTCAATCTATTTTTATCCTTTAAAAAATAACAAGCAGCCACAATAGAGGACGCATTTTCACATTTCACATCATCACCAAGAAATACAGAGCCCTGACAACCAAGATAAATGAATGACAAACCAAAAAGCAGTGGAAAAGGGTCAAATCCATTTGACTTATAGGCCATTGTAGAGAACGGTGGGTCACACAATCTTTTCTTTTGTTTCTGAAGCTACCAAGTGGAAACTGTATGGGATAAATGTTTCCCTGATTTCAAAATAAAGAAAGAGGAAAATAACTCAGAAATTAAGGACTGGCTGTGCCAGGGACTTGCCTCTATTACTGACACTTGTTAGCTACTAATTACCTAACAAGCTTGATTCATTTGCTTAATCTCTTAGGTTCAAGAAGAACAGCAGATAGTCAGTACTTCTTGCTTTTTTGTCTCAAGCCATTTCTTAATTTATGATCAAATCCTGATTTCCTTAGCTGAGGAGGAAATCCACCATATTTTATTTAAACTAGAGACCTGCTGCTGGAAGTAAGACTGGGTGTAGAGCTCCCAGGATTTGGTCCTCTGTGTTCTTGGTTGTGTTGAAGGTAAGAATATTTATGTTCAAAAGTGTTGCTCTTTTCCTCTCCTATCTCACTTATCTCTCCTCTCTTGTGCTTCACAGAATATAATAAAGGTGCAAGCAGCTTCATCTGGATGTAGTTACCACATTTAGGAAAAATAGTCTCTTCTCTTCTCTTTCCCCTTCCTAAATGAAGATGTATAATATCCCAATTATGCAAGAAGTTGACAGTTGTCATATAATGGGACAGGAAGCTGTGGTCTAAATGATAATACCAATGTGCTGCATCAGCTAGTCAGGAATATGATCACGAAGTCTTGGTCTCAGAATAGGAAAGATCAGAGAAGGAAAGAGCTGCTGTTAGACAAGTGGGATAAATTAGTATGGAAGATTAGTCAGTGATTAATATGTTTCAAGAGTTGTTTTTATACTGTTACAATTATAGATATATACTTCTCTTCCTGGCTTGTCTCTATTTATGGACAGTAATAAGATGAAAGGGAATGGAGACACAAACTGGGATTTGTCAGAATGCTGATGGTGCAATCAAGCTTAATACATGAAGAAGTTTCAAACACCAGAAAAAAAGGAGGAAAGGAGGAAATAAGCAATATACAAAAGTCAGATTCTTTATCAGAAGTAAATGCTGCCACCGTGTTCCTTAAGGGCTATTATAACAGCTATTTTTCTGTCTGAGGCAAGAACTACAATTACAGTAGTAACCGTTTCCTCACGACTAGCCATTGTGCGAAGCTCTGGCATTACTAAAGTATGTTATCTTCATTGTTTACATCCTCAGAATTAACCTATATCAGCAGGACAGGCTCGATTTAGGTTGATTTGTTGTGCAGTCGTCTTATTATGACATGAAGGGGTCCCACTTTTTATCCCAAAATTTTCTGCATGTTCCTGTGCAGTGTTCCACTTCATGAAAATCTTCTGGCTGCAAACTGATGGTTAGTTTTCATCCTGATTTATCTTCAGATTCCTTGATATAGCTTATTAGACAACTACACAAGCATTGTTCTAACACACATGAGCAGGTGGGACTGAGCCATTGAGGGAAGGTGGGAACCATTTTGTTAAGTGGCAGCACAGGCTGATATTAGACTAAAGTGGCGATGTAACCGTGGCTTAAACATGAATGAGTACACCACTGCAAGAACTCAATACTGATCCTAAACTCTACAGTGATCTAGGAAAGATATACTGGTAAAATCATAGTGGGTTAGACTGATCACAGAATCACAGAATCACAGAATGGTAGGGGTTGGAAGGGACCTCTGTGGGTCATCCAGTACAACCCCCCTGCTGAAGCAGGGTCACCTACAGCAGGCTGCACAGGACCTTGTCCAAGTGGGTCTTGAATATCTCCAGAGAAGGAAACTCCACAACCTCCCTGGGCAGCCTGTTCCAGTGCTCCGTCACCCTCAGAGGGAAGAAGTTCTTCCTCATGTTCAGACGGAACTTCCTGTGCTTCGGTTTGTGCCCATTACCCCTTGTCCTCTCACTGGGCACCACTGAAAAGAGCTTGGCCCCATCCTCCTGACACCCACCCTTCAGATATTTGTAGGCATTTACTAGGTCCCCTCTCAGCCTTCTCTTCTTCAGGCTGAACAAGCCCAGTTCCCTCAACCTCTTCTCGTAGGGGAGATGTTCCAGTCCCCTCATCATCCTCGTAGCCCTCCGCTGGACTCTCTCCAGTAGCT
>Ga0065711_1038059_pt1 | contig 19196 bp, 14 predicted proteins | sample Hoacrofraction12_FD_59098 | JGI IMG/M metagenome (GOLD analysis project Ga0065711, IMG submission 59098) | Hoatzin crop microbial communities from Cojedes, Venezuela - Epithelial fraction 12 v2 (version 2) | ecosystem: Host-associated > Birds > Digestive system > Esophagus > Crop | place... | reverse complement strand
ATCTCCAGAGAAGGAGACTCCACAGCCTCCCTGGGCAGCCTGTTCCAGGGCTCTGTCACCCTCAGAGGGAAGAAGTTCTTCCTCATGTTCAGCTGGAACTTCCTGTGCTTCAGTTTGTGCCATTGCCCCTTGTCCTGTCGCTGGGCACTACTGAAAAGAGTTTGACCCCATCCTCCTGACACCCACCCTTCAGATATTTGTAAGTATATATTAGGTCCCCTATATTGTAACACAAATATGAGTGCTGAAATTATCTGGTGGGGGATGTGTGTTCCATGTCGTGTCCCTCCCAGAAGCCTGGAGTGTGGTGTATAGGAAACACAGACCTCCTTGAGCTTGTTAAGTGTTCTCTTCAACAGCCTACAGCTTTGGATGGTCTTATTGCTCACAGGAGATCCAGGGATTTCTTTTCTTCCCTCACTTTGAATTCTTGAGTAAATAGCTCCCTAAAAATGCACCAGTAGAAGTGTGGGTACCATACGGCCGGTTTTTAGCCTCCTGCTACGTGTTTTCTGGGTTGCTTCCTTTGCACCCAAGGGGTATCTGGAGGCCAGGTTGGGTATCACCAGGTTGCATTTTTCCTTGAGGCCTCATGTCGTTGATAAAGAGTTTTACAAACTCTGCTCTGTTGTTTTCTGTAGGGTGGGTTCAGTTGCAAAGTGTGATTAAAAGATGTCAGCCCTTGGTTGCTTTGGATGAGACTGTAATTCCCAATGATTTTTGGTATTTATACCTGCATTGAATTTCCGTCTGTGTGGTGACAGCTAGGGGCAACATTTTTTCTTTGTATGTGGGTAGAATTTGCTCACTAACTCCATGCTGCTACAAAAATTTTCCCTTTAAATCCCCGAAACTATTTGCACTAATCCTCATTAGTGTGTTCTGTGCATTTCTATAATTTGGTTTGCTCTATTGCTGCATTTTTCTTGTACCTAAGAAAGTCTTAAAATAGGAATTCTGGAGCAGAAAAGGACTTGTGAGGAGATTGCAGATTACTATTGGTTTTCTGGTGGCTACTCTTTTCATTGCTGTGTTAATGTAGAGACTTAATGAGCAAGTTTGACTCCAGGGCAAGGCTGAGTGCTGCTCTGAACAGCAGTTTCCATCTAGGGTTCCTTTGAAACGAAGCATTTGCTAACCTGCCAGCTTTTATTTTTGTTTATTTGTGCCTGCTGCATTCATCGGGACAAAGTAAGGGTACAGTCACACAAAGGCTGCCTGAAGTGTTTTGGAGACTGAAAGTGATGCACCCAGAGCAGCTACTAATGCATATTTTGGATATTGATGCCTAAATCTAGAAGCAGCATGATCTCTCCCCTTTGACCTTCTCTTTTAAGTGTGTGCATTTGACCAAAACCCACCACCCTGTCTCCTGAGGAGTGATTCTGTTAGGGTCTAGAAAACGTTTTCTAACAGAGCGACATACATGTTGGTGAGGATACGCAGCAATTGTAACATGGCATTCCCTGGATGCTGTGCTTAGCGGGTGGCTTCAGCAGCTATTTGCATTGCTAACACCTTCCCTACAGAGTGTGGAGTTTCACATCTCCTCTCCCCTTTCTCTTTCAGGCCCAGGCCTGCTTGCTGCTCCACGATGTTCTGCTACTTCGTGAACTGAAGCTCTTCATGACAGAGGAGGAGTGGGAGGAATTGATCAGAGAAAGCATCAGCCAAGTGACAAAGGTAACAAGCTTCAACATGTTAAACATATAGATAGCACCTAATGGGTGCTGCTTTTACTAGTGTGGTGCTCGCTCTCGGAGCTGGAGTCTGCATCTGTGCTCGGCTTAACTGATCTTAGAGGGGTTGTGTCTGCTTGCACCAGGTCCGAGTAGTGTCCACCAGCATTACAGCATTCTTGTAACACCGCTGTTCAGATGTATTTTCACAGAGTGCAAGAAATGTGCCTGGTACAGCTCAGTGGTGTCTGTGTATGGATCCAAGAGAGAGAGCTCAAGTTTTAGGGAATACACTCCTACAGATCAATTTAAGGTGGGGTTTAAAATTTAAGTTTTGAGTTGAAAGGTATTGTGAACAGTTACTGAATTTCAGAAAATGTTACAGAATTTCTGTGTTTGAATGAACTTCAGAGCCAAAGAGATAGAGCTGAGGTGCACTAGAGTTCTGACTCCTGGCGCGTTGCAGGCCTTCTGGTTCAGACTCCCGTGCTAATATTGTTTGTCAGGGAAACCTTAAAATGCACTGGGAAATAATTTATATGGAAAAAACAGCAACAGAAATTGCAGGGCTCCAGATTCAGTGGCAAGTGTGGATTGTACCTGAAGACAGTTTTTGGGTGTAGCTATTACATAGGTGGTGATCTGTGGGACAGGAGACTGGAGAAGCATATGCCATTTAATTGTGTTCTTGTGGATTGATGTGGGGAGAACGAAGGAGCCAAAGTAATGTTATGATATGGTGACTAAACTTGATGACTTGGGAGATTCCAGTCTTGGTGTTCCTACGTAACTCTAGTATTGATCTCTTTCTAAGTGCAGCTTTCATTCTGTACTTACTTCTTTAAATGCTGGTTACGTGGTAATTTAGGCTATTCTATAATTTACCATGTTGGAATGAAACAATTAGCGCTGTTTTCTTTTGTCAAGGAGGGACAAAGTCTAAGCAAGTTTAAATCAAAGAATTCAGAGGTGCTGTTTATAATTCTTGAGGAAGCAGGTAATCCTGGGTTTCATTAAATAGCTTTTATTTAATGGTTACATCAGGAATTCAGTGGGTGAAGTTAGGTGTGATTTTATTTTCCAGATACATGAAACATGCCACTCCTGCCAACCCGGTCATCTTCGTGTTTCTCTCTAGCAGCTGAATACCTGCAGGACTCGGTGATTCACTGGGAAACCACAAACATTTATAATGCCTTTATGTGGTTCTTATTAGGGAAAGTTTAGCAACTTGCAAACCATCCAATGTTTTAATCAGCTTTGCTACAAAAGCTTCGTCAGTGCTTCTCGTTTCTGTGGTCTTCTCTGTTTACAGAGAAATTCCTGGGAAATACTGTCAGTTGGTTTGGGCTGTCCAAGGTATACCCTGTGGGCAGGAGGCCTCCCATACCATTAACTGACAGTGGCATATAGATGCTGGTTCCCTTCTTGGCCTGAAAAAGCCCTGACGTATTATTTTTACAGAGTGCTCTGTTGCTGGACATATATGTATTGGGTTTTGTCTTCCTTCCTCCTGCTACCCCTTTGCACTAACACAGTGCTGGTGTGGCTCCTTGGAGCTGAGGCAGCTGCGTCTTGAAGTGTTGCTATAGTTAGGAGGGATCAAGGACTTTATACTCCATGCAACAGTTTTGATTCATAGCCAAATGCTGGCACTTATGCTGCAAAACTTTCTAGAGCTGCAAAAGGTATTCTCTGTCTTTTTGGTGGCGCAGAAATGCTCACTTATCTGAGTAAAAGCTGTAAAAACGTGCTGTGGCTTTACAGTGTAGTAGAACAATACTCATATGATGACTGATCTCTTTTGGAGACAGTGAAAAATACCTTGTAGTAGAAGTCAGAGGCTGGAAACTGAGCAGATTTAGAATCTGTAGAAGGTATGTATTAGTCAAAGACAGTAATCCAACATTAAAATAACTTGCTGAAGAGTTTATTAGCTCTGAATCACCATGTGGAGATTGTGTGCTTGACTGGAAATGAAGCTGCAGGCTGGGTGGAATTTAGGGGCTTGATGTTGAAATTATGGGGTGAGATTGCTTGGACTGTGTTCGGTGAGAGCTTGGGCTAAACAATAGCCCTTTCTGTCCCTGATGTCCACACATGCCTCTGCTTAACTAGAGGGTAGGGAGGGCATTTGCAGAACTGAGAGTTTCTCCTGCAGCTCAGTCTCGTCCCTTTTCGTCTGAGACTAGTTTCGGTGGGCCACTCCAGGTCAGGCATGATTTTGGAGGTGGGTTTGTAAGTAGGTAGATGTTGGCGTGTAAGAGCTTACCCATGAGAACCTCTACTGAGAGCAGTAGTTCATGACGCTGTGGAAAATGGTGAAGTTTTATTGCCCTACCTCGAGTCGAAAGGTCTGCGTTTGCTGTCATTGGCCGTTACTGACACCATCCCTCACAAATAGCTGTTATAAGAGAAAAAAATGATAATGCAGAATTTTATACCTTTCTTGACCCAGGGAGAAGTCTGAAATAACCTGGGAGGGCCAACTCTGTCACTGACTGTACTGATGCGCACTTGTAATTCAAGCAGCAGTGTTGTTCACAAGGAAGCAGTCCCCTGAAGGCTTTGCTATGCTCTCTGCGTCCTTGGTCAGATTTGCAGCTATGGGGCTGGTGGCTCTTGAAGTGCAGGACTGCCGTTGTAGGTGTGAGATTGTGAGAGAGGATGGGGTGCTGTCTCCCGGTGGCTGCTTTCTCATCCCGTCTTGCCTCAGTGATTGCATTGCATACCTGCAGATCACTTGGTGAGGAGCAGGGAGCCTGGGATGGTTTTAGGCAGCGATATGTGCTGGAACTGGGAAACAAGTAATGTGAGAATGCTGCAGTCTTGGATATCGTTGTATTATGTGTGTAAAACTAAGAGGCAGATGAGGGAGAATCAATGGCCAGGAACTTTAAATGAAGAGACAGCTGCCTGAAATAGCCACTCCGGTTGCTGCGAGGCAATGGCTCTTGTGCTTACATAAGCTAACTTGACCTTATTTGTTCCCAAAATGTTTAAGCGTGCTTATAAAACATATATCACAGTCATGAGGAATTAATGTTTACCATCTCCTTACTGTCAGCAAGGGCAGTCTTGATATCCTAACGCCTACTTTGGAGCTGACTTGTTCTTGAGAGCCCTACTTGCTGTTGGTGCTCTTGGCTTGTTCTGCTGGGTCACCTGGGCAGAAAGCCTTGTCCACAAGCTGTGGGACTGTCCTGTGAGCTGCTTTTATTGCACAGCAAACAAAGGTAAGGAAGTAGAGAAATAGCTCTGGCACGGTTTTAGCCTCCCCGGTCCTAATTACTTTAAACAAAGCAGAACCTTGCTATGGTTGTTCAAGTTTATTCTAATGTTGGGAGTCTAGACACCTCAATTGTGTTTACAGTCTAAAGAAATCAAGTTGCTTCATGTTGTAAATGACAGAGCTCACCTGAGATGCTAGAGCATCTGACAGAGACTTCTTCCTCTTCGAGAGCTTTGTTCTTTTATCGGTAGGTCTCAAAGCACTTTACAAAGGACAGTCAAACCAGTGAGTTGTTGATATAATGAAGAAAGTATTTTGTGGAAACCCAGGAGCTAATGTATTCAGTTTACTGAAGTCGTCCACCCTGTTTTACAGATGACACGCTTGTCTGGGAGCTGAGCCAAGAATCAAATCTGGGTCTCCTGAGACATCCCGGAGACCCTCCTTCTGCATAGACAATCTGACGGTTTCTTATCTTGGCTTCAGAACACCCCATTGTGTTGGGTAGCAATCTCTGTCCCCATGCTGTCTAAGGAGGAATGCTGGTGGTTGTGAGTTCAGGCTGCCAGGAGTCCTGCGAAGAAGCTGCTGGCAGAACCCAAGAGGCCCGAGTTCCCCACTTCATGCAGGGAACTGTGGTGCGGTTTTGGTGAGGGGTCTCTGTGGGGTTGGTGCTAGGGCTCACACAGTCTGTTTGACTCTGTCAAGCACCTCTCAATTTGGTCTTTCAGCTCAGCCAGTTGTCATTGTGGGTACATTTTGCTGTTTTTTACCTTTGTTAGATATGTTTCTGTTTTCTTTCCAATATATTACAAAATTGCTGTCTTGGCTGTAGGGTGATCTTGAAGCCATGCCAGTTTTTTTACTAACTCACTGACAGATTTGGGGCAGGAAGCTGCAGGATCTGAATACACAGTTTTATTACCTTTTTCTGTCATCCCTTTCCCAGGGACTGGCTTGCCCTCCTGAACTGAGGTGCTTTGTGTAACTCCCAGCTTCTGCTGAAGCTCTCAGTTACGGTATGAAAGTCAGGGGGAAGTGGGAAAGGATTTTGAGGAATGTTCCAGAAAGTGTATATTTTCATGGCTGAGCAACTTCAAAACAAAACAGCCCTCAGAAAACTGTTGTTAAAACTGCTTTCTCTGGCGTGTACACAGCAGTTTCCTGAGGGTTTCCTTTATCTGTCTTCTGCAGTAAGTACATGGTAGGAAGGGCCCAACCTCACTACTGTTTTTTCCTTTGCTTGTTTTGTCAATGTCATAAGGGACGAGCAGAGCCGATAGCGTTCAGGTTGGCTGTGTGAAGCCATAAATGGGATCAAGGCATCCTAGAATGTAAAAATGCTTGCAGAATCTGATAACTAACTTCAGTGTGACACCAAAGCACTCCCATTCCACCAGTACTAGAGACTTTCAGATAAATATACACGTAATCCTAATGAGATGCATGCGATGCCTCCTTCCACTTAGCTGGTGACTTAGACTGGGGCTGGGCCATGTTTCTGTAGGAAGGCAGGAAGGTAGACAGACAGGGCATTGATTACATGGCCTGTGCAACGGATGGTATAGATAACCCAAGACCTCTTTCCCAAGACTCATATCATTTGAATGTTATTGTATTCTCTCTGAAGACTTTTATTGCATGGCATTAGAGAGTTTTGTTGCTATTGTGTTGTTCAGCTAGGGATATAAAATAACTAACCAGAGCCACTCAAAATGCATGTGAGAGAGAGGGATGTGCTATATAGCCTTCCAGCGTAGACATGCCCTTCATTTCTGAAGGGCATCACATTTGATTATTGGTGTCTTAATTTGTAGGGAGATAAATTATTAACAGTGACTTCATCAAATCTCTAAAAAAACTATTCTTCATTTTTTTTCTTGAAGATTGCCTGAACTTTTATCTGTCCGTCTTTATAAATTCTTAATTCATTGCCCTTTCTCAGCCTCTCAGCTTGTAAAATGAGTCCAGCAGTGATTTAACTGATATCTTTGACGTGCTTTCAGAGTACTGGATGTCTCTGTGGAGAATTCATTCTCCTCTGTTCCCTCAGCTGTCCTGTATGGTTTTTCTCTGCTGCATTTTCATATGGTCCATGGAAAAAAAATGTTAAGATCTTTAAACTTGGGAAAGCATTGACATTTTCTGTGAGAATGGCTTCTGGATTTTTGGGCTCCTACCTCTAATAACAGCCAAAATAAACATTGCGAAAAATGCTCTTTAGCTATACCCTTTAGCATGTGGGTCTGCTTAGTCCCCCACCTTCCCTCTCTCTCTCTCAGTCAGGGACAAGCAGAAGCTTGGTGGTTCCCTTCCCTTTGTGAGCATTTCTTGACAACTTGTTTCTGCTAGAGATGCAAGGAAAAAAGTTTTGAACATTTATACTTTCAGTCTTCAGAAACTTAGCGAGCGAGAACAGAAGGAGGAGGGATTGTCAGGGCTTTCTTTCCTCCTTCTAATGCTCTCGGCAGCAGCTGCTGTGCTGTTCAGGTGGGTGGTGTGAGAACCTCTCCTTGTGTGCACGGAGTCGGAAGTTGATCTGGCTCTGTGGATAGACGGAAACTGCTGTGAAGTGGTGTACTCTTCCCTCTTCCCCTCTTTGTCTTCCAGTATTTAACCCTAAGTTCTAGCTTGGGTTCTTCTATTGTATAGTGAACATTGTAATGGAAGGAAGTATTCAGGGGTGGCTTGTCTGGGTTTTGAGAAGCTCATAGTTGGTTCCTGGCTCTGTCATGGTCTGTGTGACTCAGTCATGTTACTTGGCCTCTCTGAGCCTCTGTGAAAGGGAGGGAATGATGCTGGCTTACCGCTTACCTCTCAGGAGAAGTGTGAGAGTAATTACAGGTGAGGTGAGGGTGCGTACATCAGATAATAGCAGGAGCTATGAGCATACAGAATACTAAAATACTTCATTTGGTTGTCAGTTTGTTATTAGCCTCTAAATAGCAGAGGAAGACTGTACCCTTCCCAGACCTCTTGGCTTAACTGTATGTGGACAGGGGAAGCCTTGTGCTTTGGCTCAGGTAATGGGCACATGCTTGTAGGGTCCCCAGCCCACTTGCTGGGGCCCCTCTGGGTGTGACTCCACCACAGGGACCCGAGTCACAACGGCAGCAAAATGCCAGGCTGTGTCTTTGCTCTGGGACCCTGCACGCAGCATGGAGCTCCGGCAAAGCTCTAGCTTTCACAGTCAGTGTGAAAGCAGTCAGCAGACTGAGATCAGACCTCTGCAGCGCTTTCTCGTCGTGACTGTGGACGTTCAGTAGGGTGGAAATTTTGCTGTACTGTTAGCTGCTGGAGAAGAGAGTTTACCTTAGCAACCCTGGGCTGTGCCAGGGGGTGTAAGGTCGTGCAGGGTGGGTGGAGGTATGTGTTTTGCAGAAGGCACTTGGCATTGTGTTCAGCCATGAATCTGCACATTTATCCATCAACATCAAGTCTGTTACGGGGAGGAGGGGGAAGGATGGAGATAGCACAGCGTGTGGAAAGAATGCAGGTTGGCTGGGCTTCTCAAGCTCGTGGAGCAGTGATGGATCTGTCAGGCTGATCCCACGGAGAGGCAGGACTGTTTGTTTTGAACAATGAAATGGCTGAAGGATGTGCTGGAAATGCATAAATATTAAGTGGTGTTCAAACTTCCAGCTAGGAAATGTGCTCGTCTCCTGGTAGCAGAACACTCATCTGCACTCAGGAGATACTGCTGTGTCTTGTAAGTCTGGGCTAAGTGTGTCCCCCACTGTGGTACCTGTGACAGGGGAAGAGGTGCAGGCAGGCTGAGACTGCGGGTGGGTGTGAAGGTGGAGATTTCCAAAAACATTTCCTGTCTCCCTATAACAGGATATTGCCATCTCCCCTGCAGCGAAAGCTGGGCAGTGGCTGGGATGCTGACTGGCTGTGCATGCACATGCACCACTTTTTGCTGTCTGGCAGGTTTCAGTGGAGCTTAGACTAAAATCCTACCTGGGAAACTGAGGCATGGAGCTGTGTGGTTAACTAGCTGCCAGCCCTCTGTCCTACTGCGATGACTGAATGACTGCAGGTATTCACCTCCTGTGCTCTAAACCAAACTTGTTTTGTACTTTGTGAAGATGAAGGAATGGTGTGAAGTGTGAGGAGAGATGGGACGAAGGCTGGATCCTGCAGTGGTTGGGATACCTACATATGTTATGCAGGAGTTAGGAGTAGAAGAGAAAACACTGATAAGATGCTGGAGGTGTGCTGTTCTCCTTGGAGAAATCCTGGAAGCAAAGAAGTTTGGATCCAGGAGTGCCCTCCACCAGAATCGGCCAGAGGCTTGTAGAAGCACCGTGTTTGACATAACGAGGCAAAACAATCTCTGCCAACTGAATCCATCTAGGGTGAGGCAGGAACTGTATTGCTGTGTTGGCTTGAGATGAGATGCGAGTTCCAGCTGTGAAAACTGCCTCCACATTTTTTCCTTTTGGAAAATGACCTGCCCAGATCTGCTGACAGCTCAGATGTACAGATGTGATTAACCATCACAGGTATCGCTGAGCTGTTACTGGAACTGAGATTCCCTGTAAAGTGGGACGGGCTGTTACTGAAGGAGCAGAGTAAGAAAAGCAGAAAATGGGAGAAAAACAACATAATGAGCAAGTAGTGCCAGTGTGGCTGTTGAGTATAAGCCAGAAGGTCTCTCTGCGTGGAGTATTGACTGATTGGGTTATGTGACTCTTAGGTTGGTAATGCTTTCCGAGGGCAGGGGCAGGGAGCGTTGGATACCTTTGTGAACAGCACATGGCAGAGAATCACAGCACAGGTGGTTAGACAGGTTCTTCTGGGTTTTCGCTTAACCCTCCACCACTGACCTGTAGCATAGCTGGAAGCAAAACCCCTGCTTTATGCCTCAGCCTTGCTATGTAAAATGGAGATACTTGCCAACCTTGTGCAAGTCTTTTGCAATCTAGTCGGTGTTAAAGGCTCTCCTAAGGACACTGCAGATGATGGAAGTACTACTTCTCTTTTTAAGGCATGTTTGCCATGTGTTGCAGTTTGCCATCTGTTACATAATAGCTTTTGCTTTGATTTTATGATTCTATTTTATACATTCCCCAGATGAAATCACTATAGGCCTGTGAAATGATTGACCTATGCAATTGGGGTGGCAGTGCTAATTTTGCCTTTCAGATAGCTGAGTGAGGAAGCGGACCAAAGCAATCTGCTGTGTGAACCCGTAATGTACAGACAGTGGTCGGTACCTTATGTAGCAAGAAGTTATGACAAATACTTGGGAAAGCTGCTTTTGAGGTTGGACCCAATTCTCGTTGAACACACTTGGGATTTCATTGCTTGCGAGCAGTTCCCCAAGGCTTGCCAGCAGCCCCGGTCCAAAGTCAGCTTCTTTTTACATAACCAGAGCTCAGCGTGTTTGTGTTGATGTTGCATGCGAACACAAATCCCATGGAAGCAAACGCTCTGCTGTGTATGCTCCCTGCTATGGGAGGACGAGAGTAGAAGCAATGCATGTGTGACAGAAGATACTATCTTGTGTAATACCTAACAGGGAAGTACTCTGAGGCAGTGGTGATGAGATCAGGATAGTAAGTAACACTGAGCTGAGCAGGAATTGGATGCAAGTCTTTAAGGAGGCTTGACTGTCTCAGCCATACCACATACAGAGGCACTGGAGGTTTTGTGCTCTTCGGAGTAAATTTCTTTTGCACCCTTTGTAGCAGAAGGGAAAGGCAAGAGACATGTATTGAGAAATAGTAAGACTTCATCTGAATCCAGCTTCCCTAAAGCCAGTCTGCTCTTCTGGACTAGAGAAAACTGTGCGTTCTGTAGGAATGGATAATCTACTGCCTCTTTGCTGCTCCTTTGGCTTCTCCACCCACGCCCACTCTCTTCCTTGTTCCCTCCTGGTCTTTGTAAGTGGTTTAAAAGTGATCCATTTCAGTAGGGAGCTATTTGTTTGCAGAGTGCCTAAATTGTACTGGATTGCTTCTGGCTATTTATGCTGATTGAACTGTGCTTGTGTTTCCAGACTCATGCAAAAATCTGGTTTTAATATAGATGCTTAGTCTTATAGCACTGGTGTCGCTAGACCAGTGATGTCTTCCATCTGCAGCTGGACAAGCCACCCTTTTCGTTCCACAGGTCTGCATGAATTTGGTTGGGCACCCCAAACTAGACATGCATCCAAGTTTCCCAAGCACCTGAAAACTGCTTGCAGACTTCTGAAAATCAGCCCCTCAGGTGTTATTCAGTGCTGTAGGGCTTTTCTGATGACTTTGGTAGGATTTGTTTCAAACCCTTCAAAGCATTCGGGTAATTCTGGGAAGTAGGGATGGCAGCAAAACCAGACAGAGCCAAGCCAGTGCGATTTAAATGCAGTCATCTACATCACTCATCTACAGTGATAAGAAAATGAAATCTATGTTTCACACCTTTGTAATTCTAAAATGTTTGTGTATTAGAAGGATGAAATGACAGTTGCCTTCACTGTGGCTTCTTCTCACAGTACTGCCTCTATTTCTCTTGTCCTGGAGAGCTGACAATCCATACTGATTTTCTCTCACCATGAACCTGTATGCAGCTTAGCAAAATAAGTACCTCAACTTAATAGCCTCTCTGCAAGCTACTTTAACCACAAGTAATGGCTGTTTGCCTGGCAATATCTTGTTCTTCAAATTGCAGAGAAAATTTTTATGCAAATCAGGCTTTTTTGTTTTTATAATTGATTTGCTTATTATTATTATTATTGTTATTGTTATTATTATTATTGTTATTATTATTATTTATTGTGGTAAGCCTAATAAATGGAGTGTGCATGGCCCACGGGGTGTTATATCCTATGTGTGAAGTTTTATTTATTTTTTTTTTTTTTATTCACACCCTCTATATTTGTGTCTTGTTTTACCTGAGAGACTTTAGAGCTGCTGAATGGTATGACCTTGCAGGTTAATGACAGCTCTGGCATAGAGTTGCAGTGCATCTATCTATATCAGGACAGAGTAGTTAACAAGTTATTGATAGTCAGATGAAGTTGCGGCGTGAACTCCAGCCAGCAGAACATGGTGGCTTTCTAATACAGGGCTTGAGTGGACCATCCTGGTCAGGGAATAACTGTACCTGTATTATTTAAAAAAGATACTCTCAGGGTGCTGGAAACTGTACAGATAGTAAATCTACTCGAAGGCTGCTGTTTCTGCAGATAGGTTATCTGGTCTCCCCACTCCCCACTTTTTCTGCTAAAAGTGTTCCTTACACTCTTACTGACCATCACTGTTTTTCTGTTGTGGGTGTCACTACTGAAGGAGCTTGCTTTGGGGAATAAATTTCTTCTCTGTGTCTGTGAGGATTTTTACTTTATTTGCCAGCTTTATGCTGACATACATGGAGAATAGTTTGCCCAGCGTTCTTAAAATTACTTCCAATTTGAATGGAGCAAAAGCAATAGATGGTCTAACAGGAGAGATTGCATCTGCTGAAGAACTACGATGACCTTCCACCAGTGGGTACAGTGACTTACCAGCGATGCGTGTTGCCTGAGGCACCGAGGATGCTGGGCCTGGGGTGGACCTGGCCTGCTGGCCGCGTTGGCAAGTTCGAACTCCAGGTGAAGGCGGGCTTGGCCATAAGTGCAGCCTCCTGTAGAGAAATAGGCTGTGATGGGGCGCGCCACCATCTACAATCAGCTTGTCCCTGCAAATCCTATCTCATACTGGTGTAATTCATGCGCGCTGTGGGGCTTGCTGTGGTGCATGCACCCACACATAAATACAGTGGGGAAGAAAACTACCCTGTGAGCGGGGCTGCGAGGACCAGCTGCACACAGAGGATCAGTACCCCGGAGCCCCTGGGCCACCTCTTTGATCCAGCTGCCTTTTGGTGGCTGTTTTGTGCCCTTCTCCTCTTGTAAATAACTCTGGCTTTTATTTGACCTATCTTTGGAGTGATTTTCCTCTAAGCCAGACCTTTCGGTGTCTCAGAAACTCCGCAGCACTTAAAGGGAACACAAAGAGATGAGATTTTCCTCTTGGTCATTTCAGTGAATTTAAGCTTGATTGACAAGCCCTGTTCTAGTGCTGGCAACTGGGATTTCCTAGGTGTAAGCGTTAATGGATTTTGCGTTAGCGCTTTACGCGTAAATCCCAGCTTCTGCAGCCGAGTAGCTGTTGTCCCCCAGGTGAGTCTGTTGTCTGGCAGCCTCCTGGCCTTTCCAGGGCCGGGGTGGATATTGTCTTTCCTCTTTTTTTCCAGGAGGCAGCAACGTGTTTCCAGTTGTGCTTTATCTTAGAAACTAGATAGAGCAGCAGGGTTGTGCCTTTGTGGTATGCTTGCTAGTATTTTGTCCAGTTGTTTCTTAATTAACCTGAGCATCAGCAGCTTCCACCACGTACCCTCCTGAGCATTTCCAGAGTTTGATGGGTTCTGTGTTTCAGAGCTATTTTGGTGTCAGGTTAATCCTGCCAATCATTACTCATTTTCTGCTTTCTCCTGAGGGGAGTGATTTGTTTCCTCATTTAATGCGTGTTCCTTCTCCATCTCCCCATTTAACTTGCAGAATTTGAAAACGGTTGGCAAGTGTATCCTGAAGGCTGAGAAAGAGAAAGTTGCCAAAAGCTTGGAGCTGTTGAACTTCCTCCTCAAAACTGTGACAGATCAGGTGAGTGTGTGACTCAATGTGTGGCAAATGGCTGTTCTTCTTCGTACCACTGAGGCCTCTTTTAAATGTCATGCTTGGATTTTACCTTGTGACTGCTCCATCGCTACATCCCACCTCATTTCTTATCGAAGGTACTCCTGGAGGGAATGTGTAGCTGGGTTTGAGGACAGAAAGGCCCTCATGTCTGAAGGAGTGATCCATAGCTCTTGTGAGCTGATCTCTGAGAGCTTATTGAAGGATTTGTGCAGTGTTCCGCAAATGCACTGTGGCATCTTCTTGCTTATCAGCAAAAATGCAGCCTGGGATACAGAGGGGGTGAGCTGGGTTTTGTCGCAGATGATTGCTCTGTCCTCTCCACTGAACTCCAGAGACTGTAGTTTCCAGAAACTGCGACTTACTCTGAAGCTTGGTGAGCAGGAGTGAAGCTTTGTTCTGGGGCTTTGTTTTCCCTAATGAAAAATGTCTTTTTTGAACGTGAGAAGATTTTCTGTAGGTGACAAAATAAGTCTCCAACATGGTTTTATTTACTGGAGCAAAATAACAGAAGCAGCAGAATTGCTGAAGCCCAGTTTCCTGCTGATAAGCACTGAGCTCACACCACAGCCTGCTTCTTTGTGAAGACCTAATAGGAAAGTGCGTGGAGGAGAGAGATTATTTCCAAGACTTTTGTAGGAACTGAATAGCCTTTGAGACACCCTGTTCTGTCTGGTTTTACTGAAATTATCAAGTGGGTTATGGAAGGTGTAGAGGCAGCCAGAGGCAGCACGATTGTGTCCTTTAGAAACCAGACTGAAAATTATGCTGCTTTTCCTTTAGATAGGTGCATAGTCACGTGTCTTGGACTGAAAATGAAAGAAGGCCAAAGAACCTTTCAGTCCCTTTTATGCTAGTGCAATTCTAGCTGTTAGACTCATGTCCCTCATGCTACAGACCCAGTTTTCAAGCAAACCCTGTACCTAATGGTGTGGTGTGACTCATCAATTTTTGCCCCCAAAGTGAAGTGGTATTGCAAATGGGCTCAGGGCAGCAGCTTGGAGCAGCCGGGCGGGATTGATTCTTCTTGCCGTAGTCTTATCCCAAGGATGGCCTGTGCCCTGCTGCTGCGAGTGCCCCTTCTGCGTTCACTCTGCACATTGTCTGTTTGTACTTGTCTCTTGCAGAAGCTGTGTGTGACGTTGACGGAGTTGGACAAAGTGCTGGTAGCTCTGAACCAGCCAGAAGGCATTGGGAAATCAGCACGTCTCGACTCTCTCTACTGGAACGTCATGCACTGGCTGAATTATATGTATGTATGCTTGGCACTCCGGCTTCTTTGCTTACCTGGGGACTGACTGCCTGTCCTGCTTGTTTTCACTGATGTGGGGAAGTAGGAAGAGAAAGGAAGTCAAGGCACTGAGCTCAGTCTGGAGTTTGAGTTAAATGGGTTGGTGAGGTTGAAACGCTTGTTGTTTTGCTTGTTTGGAACAATGCTAGGCTCGTTGTTGTAGGTGCTTACATGTTAGGATCGGTCCTTGATGGGAAAGGGTCGTAAGGCATGTCTGATACCTGAATTGTGTCTTGCTAGCAGAGGTGAGACAGCTGATCACCTAGGGACAGAGTGCCTGCTTTCAGCAGTCCCAAGTGGTGGCCTGGTTTAGGAGCCATTGCCAAAGTTGTAGAGGAATTTCTAGGCTAGGAGGAGTCACTAAGCTCCTGCCACATCACTGAGGATTGACTGCAAACGTGAGGCTGGAGGGAAGGAGTAGCTGTCCTGGGAAGGGACTGGATACCAGAGAGTACATGCCAGGACCTTCAATCTTCTGCAGTGATTTTTGGGCTCCTTAGCGTCTGGATATGCAGCCTGATGCTTGGAGTGGTTGCCTTGCAGCTCTGAAAGCTGGAGAGTGTGGAGTGTTTATGCTTTAGTGCTCCTGCGTTCAATGGCAGCTGGATTTGACTTTTGCTCCAGGGGGAAAAAAAAGTGTAGGATCTTTTTCTGCTTTCTATCAATAGCTTGCAATCAGAACTGTTTCCCCTCGCTGCTGGCAGTATTTAGTGAGACACGGCATTAGGGAATGCTGGGTGCTCTGCTAATGACTGGGAGGTGTGATCCCAGTGTGTGGGTGGCCTGGTCTGTGGCACCTCAGCCCAGGAAGAGGCTCTGAGGGACGTGCCTGCATGTGGCTCATGGTGAGAGGGCTCACAGGGGAGGAATCAAACAAGACATCTGAACCTGTTGTTGTCGCCCCTTCTAATGCCTTGAACGGGCTTGCAGGGTACAGTGGCCTCACCCAGCCCTGTGACACAGCCCCAGGCCCTTTTCCAGCCTCACACAGGTCCCCTGGCATCACACTGCCAGGGCTGGCACAAGGATGGGGCCTGGCTTGGGAGCTAGTAGAGACTGCAGCTAGGAGGGGATTGCTAAGGCAGGGAACACTGAGCTTGTGCGTGCTGTCTGAGGAAGAGATGGGGGTTCAGGGGTGCAGCCTGCTGTCACTGCTGGTGCCATCTTGCTGTGACACCAAGAGATCTTTGTGCAGGCGAGTTGGAGCAAGCCTGCAGCAGGTGTCGTTTGTGCAGAGGATCCTGATGGAGGTGCTGAGAGGCAAGTGCTAACATGAGGTGTCAGGATAGTGTTTTTCTACTCTGAAGAGATGCAGCTGGAAAAACTCCAAAAAGCTTCACATTGAAAATAAGGCCGTGGAATTAGAGCCTGATTCCTTTCCAGGTCTCCTCTCTGGGGACTGAACTGGTGCAGAGCAGCATAGAATGGGTGGTGGTGACGTTGCCAGTGGACTCTGCCAGAGAATGGCAGCGGTAGTGGCTGTCTTGCGTGCATACAAAGTCTGCCTAGATGAGACTGGAGTGGTCTGTTGGAGGTTCTTGCTTGAAGACCTCTTGGGATTGCTAGCACAGTGAAGGTCTTGTGGGGGCTGTCACTTTGGACAGACAGACAACGTCTCAGTAGCCTTGCACAGGGCCACAGGCGGGTGTGCTTGAGAAGGTGGTAGGTACAGTGTTAGTCTATGGAATGGGATTCTTCCTCAAGTCTCCATGTGCCTTCCTGAGTCCTGGTGCAGCTCCTGCTGTTCATTTAACCGGTCCCTGTGCAGACTGCGGACCACCTCCGGGGATAACACTCATCCCTGCAGCATGCCTGTGCTTCCTGCACCTTTCTTGTGCTTCTGCCTGTCCGTGGATTGCCTCTAGCATGGACATACTACTCCCTGGCTGTAAACTAAGTTGCTCCTGATTTTTGGCGTTCTCTCTGCAGGAAGCCCAAGAAAGAGAAGACAGCCAATAAGCCTGTGCAGGAAGCAGAGCCGCTTAAGCGGAAGAAGAAAGGCTTCCTGCCAGAGACCAAGAAACGCAAGAATCGCAAGAAGGGTGTCCAGGAGAGTGGGACAGCCCCAGCAGCTAGTGAAGATGGAGAACCAGCAGCCCCAGAGGAGCAGCCCCTGGGAACAGAAACCCCCAAGCAGAAGAAAGGCCCTGTGCGCAGGAGCAACAAACACAAGAATCAGAACAGAGGGGTCAGGGAGAATGGGGTGGCAATGGCGGGGAGTGGGGAGGAAGCTGTTAATGGAGGACATGCTGTGGCTGACAAGAAGAAGAAGAAGAAGAAGAATATGAACAGGAAAAGAAAAGGTGATGCAGGCAGTGAAGACAAGCAGGTTCCAGCTGCAAAGAAAACCAAGGGGAGTGTCAGCCAGGAGACCCAGCAGAAGCAGGGCAAAGCCAAGAAGAAAAGAAAAGGGAAAAAATCTCCAGTGCTGCAGGAGTAAACTCCATGGACTCACCCAGGCCTGGCATGGCTAGCGTGGCTCAGAGGACTGTTTTAATGTCTTTTATAACTATAGTTTTTATGTCCTCCATGACTTCAAATAAACCTTCCATGATGCTGAGCCCTAAAGCTGCGGGTCTGACTTGTTGTGGAGGCTGCAGCCTAGAGCACAGGGAGCTTCAGGAGGGCACACACCCTCTGGGCCCTGGTCGGTGCCCACTCTCTCTTCTCTGGCGGTGCCAAACAGCCTGTGCTTGGGAGCACAGACTCCTGTCTTCATGCTTTCCCAAGGCAGAAGTGGAGGCTTGTTTGGATTTCTTGGAGAGTCGCGGCATGTGTGCTGGCACTGCTGAGTCGTGTGGTTAAGCCCTGTGGGAGGTTCAGAAGTAACCCCTGAAGGCAGATTTCTGTCCTGCCCAGGCCCAGCAGTACTCACAGCTTTTCCAGTCTGTGAGATGCTGACTCTCTGGAGTTAAATGGGCTTGCACATGCGTATTCTGGGGTCAAATATATCCAGTTTGGCCACCCGGTAACTACCATGATCTGGCTTTCTTGTCTTTTTGCTGCTGGGTGCAGGAGGGGTGATGGCCCCTGTGGTAGCACAAGGGACGTCAGTAAAACAGTGAAACAGTTGAAATGATTGATTGATTGCTGATCTGCCAGGCCAGCAGGCTCTGTGCAGCCGTGCCAGGCACCTGTTACCAGCAGGCTTGTGACAGCCCATGAAGGTGGCTGCTTGGAACTGCATCTCCTTATTTATCCCCAGGCTCCTGAATGCCAGAATGCCGTCACCCCTCTGGAGAGGCCAGGACCAGATTCTCCGTTGTCTTGGGTACCTAGTTCTTGTGGAGAGCGGAGTCTCAAAGCGTTTGAAACCGTACTCATGTTGTAGTTGCTTCTAAAGCCTCCTCCCTCCTTTCCTCACCCCCACCTGCTGACCACCCTGATCCTGGAGGCCAGGAGGTGTGGGCTGGTGGCTGGTCCTGACTCCTCTCCCAGCATCCGAGGGAGCCATCCCCATGAAGGCCCTGGTGCTCTCCATCCTTCTGCAGCGGAGTTTGGTGCTGGCTCCTGTCAGAAGCAGGCGGCCGCTGGCAGAGCAGGGCTGTTCCCCCTGTGCCTTTGGCTCGTGTCCCACCGGCGGGGCGGTACCACCGGGCGTGGATGAGGGCACTGGAAATGTCCTGTTGCTTTTGGAGGGAGCGAGAGAAGAGCTGCAAAGGGCTGTGTTTGCCTGTGGCTGTTTATCTGCCTTTGCAATGATTCTTTTCTCAAATGGCATAAAACTCCCTGGGAGACAGCTGCTGGCAGCAACGCAAACTCGTTCAGCTGCAGACCCCTGGGTGGGTGCAGCCCTCTTCTCACTCCCGCGTCGGAGCAGTGATCCTGCACGGTCTGCTGCGCATCCCGAGGAGCACGCTGGCTCCTGCTGGCAGCCTGTGAGGGCTGGAGTTGCTGTGCCCGCCTGCCGGCAGGGTTCAACAGGGAACGTCCTTCCCTTCCCTGCCTTTTGCTGTCTGCCGTCGCAGCTGGCAGAGTCCTCTGGCACTCAGCACTTCGTTGTTGCCGTGGAGGCCGCAGCCCTTGTGCGTCCTGGATGAGGAGGAGTAGGCGGACCAGAGCTGGGGTCCGCAAGTCAAGCGCCCTTCAAGTCGTGGCACAGGTTGGAAGAGGAGGTGAAGGGGAGCTCTGCAAGGTTGCTGAGGTCCCTGGGCGTGTGAAGGGCAGCTCTCCTTTTGGCCCCACACACTGGCTGTTGGCCTCCAGCCTCACCGGGGGTTGGAGGAAGCCACCGGTCCCCGGGCAGGTTGGAGGCTTAGGCTGCAGGTCGGTGGCCAGGACGAAGCCGATCAGACCGGCAGTGAAGTGGCCGGTGCCTGCCTCGCTGTGTGG
>Ga0065711_1006941_pt1 | contig 19196 bp, 11 predicted proteins | sample Hoacrofraction12_FD_59098 | JGI IMG/M metagenome (GOLD analysis project Ga0065711, IMG submission 59098) | Hoatzin crop microbial communities from Cojedes, Venezuela - Epithelial fraction 12 v2 (version 2) | ecosystem: Host-associated > Birds > Digestive system > Esophagus > Crop | place... | reverse complement strand
GGCCCCGCTGCCCAGCGACAGGAAGCGGGAGGCGCCGGCGGCCGGGTCCCCGATTCAGCCCATCATAAAGGGTGAGGAGCGGGGCGGGGGGACACGCGCGCCTGGGCCGCTGAGGGGCCGCGGGGCGCCCCTGAGGGGCTGCGCGCCAGCGGTGTCCTCAGGCGCTTCCCTGCCGTTCCGCTGGCCGTCCCCAGGTCTGAAGCCGGGCCTCCGGGAGGCTTCGCTGTGTAGCTGCCGTCCCCGGGAGCTCGGGGAGCTGCCGCTGCCGCCCGGTCGTCGCCGCTGGCGTTCGGTTTCCTGGGAAGCTGTCACTGCTGTCCCGGGAGACACTCGCCTTCCGTCCTAGGTGACCTGCCTCAGAAGAGGTTGAACTTCGCGGCGTTTTAGCCCGTGCTTTATTTACCGTGACCATGTCACTCCTCCGATTCGAAACAGGCGTTCCGCGCTCCTTTTAAGTGCCCGTTGGAACTACAGTGCGCATTTCGTGAAACAGTCTTTAAATGCTGTCAGAATGCTTTGACGTATAATGGGCTTTTCTCCCGTATGATAGCCAAGCCTATTTCTGATCTATGTTTATCTTGTAAATACTCTTCTTCAAGAGTAAGTTTCAAGTCTTTGACCATGGAATAGGAGAAAATGCTAACAGGCTTACTTCGTAGCGAGCTTTCTTCTTGTCCTTCACTGCAGAAAACTCCCATTATCCTAAGCTGTGAATCTCTGCTGAGCCGCAGCCCTTAGTTCTGGTCTGCATCAGAGCTTTGCTGCTGTTAACGGTCAGAGATGGACACTGTACCAAGCAGGATTGGAACAGAAGGTGCCGAGAGACAGAGGAGAACGTTCACCTTCACAGAAAGGTGACTGTGGCACCTGGAATACTGATTCATTGCGTTTTATCGAAATTGGTGGTTTGGTGAATAGATGGGATAGCCTACAAATGTTATGCTGGTGGTCTTTTGATTTTGTATGTCCCTGGTGAGCGGTGGTGTCTCTTGCCTTGAAGTACGGTGGTGTTACCTTGTGTTGTGGAGCCTAGTATGGAGTCTGAGAGAAAAATTAAAAATCTCATTTTCGTTAATCTTCTAGATGTTGGGGAAATCTATTCAAGACTACTGGATCACAGACCAGTAATTCAGGGAGAAATACGTTACTTTGTTAAAGAATTTGAAGTAAGTATTTATATTTTATTGGGTGCTGCAGTCTTCAGAGTCTGAGAATTTAAACATTTTCAGCATCTTTTTAGAGATAATAACATGTATGTAATTTTCTTCAGAAAGATTTGGCATGTATTTCTTGCCCAAAATAACTTAACGCACCTATAGTATATGTCTGCATCTTTAGTAAACAAGGCAGTAGTTCAGGTCTTTTTAGATAAACAAAGGGACATAAATATTTTTTCTGCAAAAGGCTGGCAGGAATATGCATGTAGAATTATGTAGTCCTAATATCTTAGAGAAGTCTTGTTGGTTCAAGGAAAATATCGTTGGCCGGTGTAGATTTACATCTGATTAAGAAACTGCTTTGTGCCTCAGCTGGATTCAGCTAGCACAGTTGTAAATTTAGTTTTGCTCTAATTTTTGTTCTGTGAAAGAAAGTACTATTACTGGAAGAGAAGAGCAACACTTTATGCCAAGTAAGAAAATCATTAAAAATTGGATGAATGTTACCCAATTTGCTGCAAATAAGGCTGAAGTACCGAAAGCGTGAAAGTGTTTATATGCAACTTTGCTTGGAAAGTGTAATATGGTTTCCACAAGATGGCAGCAAAAGTTCATAAAAGTAGAATCTGGGGTCAACAAAAGGCTATTTCTGAGTAGATTTTCATTCTTACAGAATGTGGAATTTAAAATCTTAAAATTAGTCCTGAAAATACAGTTACACCTCAAACTTCTAGTGTTCAGAGCTGATTTAAAAAAAAAAAAACAAAACAAAAAAAAAACATTAAAATGCCTCCCCCCCTCTTCCCCCCCCAGTAGTAGCTAATATTTCAAGCAGGTCTAATTTGTTGCTATACTAGTGGTTTAGCAAAATAAGTATGTGAACTAAACTCTTAGGAGATGTATGTTGTATGGGTTTGAGAGTCATAAGGAATGATTTCTTTCTTTTGCCTTCCCTAAAAAAGTTATAGGATATAGTAAATAGTTTTATGTGGCTTTTCATAGGAAGGAAAATTTTAAACTCAATTACAAAATTATAACTCATATCTTTGTAATACATATATTTCCCTCACTGCACCCGAAGTCTTGTTCTATTTCTTAGACAAATTTCATATATTCTTAGATATTTTCTTGAATTTTAATTTCTAGTTTATACTTTCAGGGAAAAAATAGCAAAGCAGAGGATTATGTACATTTTTGCAACTTAGAATTTCTTCCAAAAATTAGCTTGTTTCTAACTTTGAGATATCAGATGTTTTTTGGTAGTAGTAGGACATAAGCTGCTTTCTTCAATGATGAGCATCCAGTGTGTAAATAATGTAGATTTGCATTCAGGAAGTCTGGAAACCTGTTCAGTTAATCAACTGTACTTGTCTGTGCCTCTTTTTCTGAAGTTTTAAAATGGATATGGTGATCCAATTGCCCACTTCGTGTCATGCGGTATTTTTTTATTATCTAGAATTGCTTTATGCTTAGCAGCTTGCAGTACATGACTGTTTGGGACAGGCAGCAGCCTGGAGCAGATTTCAGAATGCTGTTCATTGTCTAAAGGACAGTGCAGGTGAAATTCAGAGTGGAAGTAGTGCTGTGGCTTCTGAAAAATAGTTTTGTTTTTTTTTAGTGTAAACAAAAAAGCAAGAGCTTGTTCATCTTGTAATTAATCATGATCAGCAGTGAGCCAGAAGAAGGGCTGCCTCTTTAGTCAGCTGTGTTACGTTATTTTTCAGTCTTGACTTCATTGCTTACTTCAATAAAATCAATTTTACTTGGATTATTTTAACCTCATACCATGCTAAATCTGGAAGGTCAGACATCAAGCAAGCAAAATCACTGCTGTTATTTCTCTGTAACAGCTGAGTTATAAAAATGCAATGCTTTCAAGCTCTGTTTCTCTTTGTTGGTTTTGATATGCTGTAAATTACCTATACAAAACAATACATTTTTCCACATAATGTTTTCATTAGTAAATACTAACTTTTGTCACAAGGGCCTGAAGTGTCATTCAAAGTATTCTTGTATTTTGGTGTGAAGAATGAAGCATTACTCGCTTTTTTTCATAAAACTAATTTTATCAATTGCACTAAATCATCGGAGTAACACTTTAATAGACAATGGTATAGTCTTTGAGCCAGACTCAGAAACCATCTGATTTTGGAAAGTGGTGTTCGTTGTTAGCCACTCATTGTCTTTCAATTCTTCCGGCAGGAAAAACGTGGCCTCCGAGAACTACGAGTACTTGAAAATCTGAAGAACACAATCTTTGAAACCAATGAACATGTTCTTCCTAAGTGTGAGCAGGCAATGCATGACAATTTGCATGAAGCATTCAAGAGATGTAAGCACATTGCTTCTTATGTCGCTTGTTGCATCATTTTGAGGAATAATTTAAATAGTTTAGATTGAAAATATGATTTGTGGAAAAATTACCATCCTTGGATAAATTTTCTACCATTTATGTGCTTTGTTCTCATGTCTGTGAAATTTTAAAAAGGAAACAACAGGGACATTTTTTGCTATTTGTTGGTCCAGCCAACACAGTTCTTGCTAAGGTTACGTTAAAGCTTTTTGTTGACTTAAGTAGAAGCTATTTCAGCTCAGTCTTTTACAGCTCACTTAGAAACAGGATAGTACTCCATGTTGGCTAAATCCATGGACAAAATTTCAGTTTGCTGATTTGTTGCAAGCATGCGGTGGTGTGACCTTCACGTTTCTTAATTTTCCCACAGGAGAGCATAATACTGTCCCTGTGATTTAAAACAAAACTTGCACATGTATAGCTATAAAGTATGCTGCTATCATTATTATCTTTAGTCACAAAAAGGGTAGTAGTAATTATTCTTGTATGTTAATCCTAGTTTCATAGTTATAACCATCTGGTTTTTTTGTTGCTCAGATTTTAAAAGAAAGTTTAATATTTGTTGTACTAATTTTTCAGTATCTTTTTTTTCTTATTCAGCAGGATAGCTTCTCAAAAGTATGTTCAAGGGAGTGTGACTATGTTGCTTTAGGTGCCAAATTTATGCAGTTGAAACATGCCAGTGTGGGTTTTGTTATATTTTATGAATAGCATGATTTATAAGCATTTAATTTCATATAGCTTATATGGCATCTGGCATATGCAGAATAACAAATGGTAGATGATGCTATACGCACAAAAGGATGGTGGGATGATATTTGAAACTTAAAATTTAGTCATGCAAATAAGGTGTATGTTCTAATACTTTCTAAATTGAATAAACCTTTGATATTACTCCCTGACTTTGTAAGGGTCAGCTGTGCAATACATCATTAGTAATAGGAGCACTGAATGGTGGAGATGGGAAGGGACTTCTGGATGTCATTTTGTCCAACCGCCCTGCTCAGGCAGGGGCAGCTAGAGCCAGTTGTCCAGGGCTGTGTCCAGCTGGGTTTTGAATATCTCTGCAGATGGAGACTCCACAACCTCTGGGCAACCTGTGCCAGTGTTTGACCACCCTCACAGGAAAAAAGCATTTTCTTGTGTTTTGGATGGAATCTCATGTGTTTCAGTTTGTGACCGCTGCGTCTTGTCCTGTCAATGAGCACTATAGAGAAGAGTCTGGCTCCCTCGTCTTCATTTCCTTCAATCAGATATTTATTCACATTGATGAGATCCCACCTGGGCCTTTTTTTCTCCAGACTGAAAAGTCCAAGCTGTTTCAGTCTCTCTTCATATGAAGGACGCTCCAGTCCCTTGATAGTCTTTGTGGCCATGTGCTGGACTTGCCAGTCCATCTCTTTGGTTTAGTGGGGAGCCCAGAAGTGGACACATTACCACAGGTGCGGCCTCACCAGTGCTGAGTAGAGAGGAGAGATCACCTCCCTTGATCTGTTGGCAGTACTCTTCCTAATGCAGCCCAGGATGCTGTTGGACACCGTTTTTTGCTGCAAGGCTATGTTTTTGATCCTGAGTGTATTTTGCCACCTGGGATTATTCCGCCCAGGTGCAGGACTTGGCATTTCCCCATGTTGAACTTTGTAAGATTCCTCTCAGCCCAATTCTCCGGTTGCTCCAGGTCCCTCTGGATGGCAGCACAGCCATACGGTCTTTCAGCCACTGCTCCTGGTTTCATATCCTCTGCAAACTTGCAGAGAGTGTACTCCGCTCCAGCATCTGGGTCACTGATAATGTTAAGCAGTATCGGCCGCAGTGCTGGCCCCTGGCATAAACCGCCAGTGATTTGCCTTCAGCTTGACTTTGTGCTGCTGATACCAGACTCTAGACTTGGCTGTTCAGCCAGTTTTCAATGCCCCTCGCAGTCCCCTTGTCTAACCTGCCCCTTGTGAGCTTGTCTATGAGCATGTTGTGGGAGACAGCATCAAAAGCCTTACTGAAGCTGAGGTAAACATCGCCTGCTTTACCCCATCTGCCAAGCTAGGCACTGCATTACAGAAGGCTGTCAGGTCTATTAAGGATGATTTCCCCTTCATGAATCCATGCTGACTACTCCCAATCACCTTCTTGTTCTTCATGTGTTTGGAAATGCTTCCAGGAGGGTTTTTTTCCCATCACCTTTCTGAGATTGAGGTGGAGCTGACTGGTCAGTAGTTCTCTGGATCTTCCTTCTTGCCCTCGAAGAGAAGAGTTCTGGATCACCTGCCCATGCTTCCACCTCCCATATGGTTCCTTTTTTAAGTCTGAATTCAGTTAGGAGCTCCTTGCTCATCCATGCAGGCCTCATGTCACCTTTGCTTGATTTCCTACTTGTTGGGATGGGCCTTTCTTGAGCTTGGAGGAAGTGATCCTTGAAAAGTGTGCTAGGTCCCATCTGTTACCATCATCCCAGACTCTTGGTTTGCCTACCCTATCCCCAACTTCTTTACTGTTTTGGTTTTGGTTTTTTGAGGAACCACTCCCTGACCTGTCATTTTGAATTTAAAGCTGTCCCTACCAGGTTAGCCAGCCTCTTGGCAAAGGTGCTTTTGCCCTGTTTAGTCAGGTGGATTTAATCTCTTCCAAGCATCTGTTGATGCTCATGGTTGTAGAAACCGAAACACTGCTGCCAGCACCAGCTGTCCGAACAGCTGTTAACCCCAAAAATCCATGGAGTTCCCCTCACCAGTAAGGTTGAGGAGAACATTACCCAGAGCCACGTGCCTTTGACCGCTGACCCCAGATCCTTGTAGTCATTCCTGATATTTCTGGGTCACCCCTGCTGCATGGAAGAGCAGCAGGGGTAATAGTCCAAGCCTCAGTACATCCCGAATGTGAGCTCCTGGTAAGCGACAAACCTCCCTAAATGACAAAACATACCGACACATGGGGAGCCTCTGTCCTCTGCTGTAGTCTGCTACAGCTGTCACTTGCGACTGTCTTCTAATGGTCCTGAGTGGCTCAGGCTCAGCCACCGATGCAGTAATTGATGGTGCGCCAACTCCTTCTCAGCTACGAGGGCAGTGAACCTGTTCTGTAACTGGGAGCCCTCAGCGAGGCAGGAGCCTGCCACCTGGTGTGAGAAGTCACCAGCTTTAGAATGGTAATAAGTAAGGTATTTCTTGATACTAGGATGTGTTAGTGGTAGAAATGACAGCTTTGGGGAAATCAGTTTACTTAATTCTGCATTAAGTGTTAAATAAGTTAGGGAAAAAAATTGCATAGGAATACAGTATCTGTTTCCATTTGGAAGTTTTCCTAGGCATAGTCTCACAAAAGAAGAGGATGACTCCTGCATAAAGAGTTCTCCATGTAGATTGTTTATACTGAATTACTTTTTACATTTGATGGGGAAAAAATACGGGGGGGGGAGGGGAATCAAACAACTAAAGCCTAGAATTTGGTCACCTGTTTCTACTTACTGACTTGAGAGTGTTTTTGATGTCTTCTGAGGTGCTGAGTAGTGAACTCTAGCTTGTCAGCCGCGTTAAGGAGTATGGGCACAAGAGGACCTAGCTGCCTTTTTTTTTGGCTTCTAAACGCGCAAGGGTTGAACTTGGTGATATGCCTACATACAGGTATCAATGTAAAGTATTTTCTGCAAGTACTGACAAATCTTTTTAATGCAGAGTTAAGTGGCACAGTGGAATATACTGTTTGACTTGCAACAGCCTCATGTCTTCTAAATCCCTTTCAGGCAAGTTTCTTTGATTTAGAACAGCAGACTGATGTACTGCAATTTGTTATTTCAGTGCAAGCTGCCAACGATATGATCCATAGACTCCATGAGAAGGAGCATGAAGAGAGGAAGGTAAAGGATGGATGGATAGATTTTTATGATGTGATCTAAGTAAGAATCTTGTGCTTCTACAGCAAGTTTATCTGCTTTCAGTATAGTAGACTTAAAAGCATATTTTTCTATACTTTGTGTACTTGCAGTAAAACTTCTTTTTGGAGTGATTTCTGCACTTACAAAACACATACTGCAGCAGCATATATGTTCTCAGCTGCAAAGTTAATGGATCACTAGCTCTTCCTACAATCTCCTGATGTATGGAAACTACCGGGTTTTTTTACTTCCTTCACTTTATTTTCCCTTATAGCTCAAACTATAATATTTGTCACATACAGGGAAAGCTTAAATATAAAAAAATTATTTTCTGTGGAATAAAAAACACCTACTCACCTACTAGAATGGAAATGTAAATCTTTCCTAGTGAGCTGAGAACTTTGACTGTATTATATATATTGCTTGTTGAAAGGAAGTGTGTTTTTCACTTGTGGATGGGTTATTTAATGAAGGGCTATATTACAGGAACATGCGAATCACTGGAATCTTTTCAGTTGGCTAGACTTTGCTCATTTGAAATACATGTGCTCTGAATCTAAAATTTGGAAAATTATACAAGAAATTAGTTTCCTGTTTTGCTATTACTCCTTCATGATTGTGTTCCTGTGTTATCGTTTTACTTGCAAAATGTTATTTATAATTATTTAGTTCAGAAAAACTGAAGACGTTTCTGTGGCCATCATGCAAAACAGGCTGTGCATTGATTTATGTAAGCTGATAGTCATGTTTTTCTTTCCTTTTTGTAATCGATGAAGATGGGCAGTCCAGTTGCAGTTGAATACTAGTACTGTGCAAGTAGCACAGTGCTGAACCCTGACAAAGTCTGCTTGTGTCTGACACTGGTGTAGAATGTTTATCAATATGGTGATAGGCGCTTTATATATATAAATATAAATAAATATATATATATAACCATAGAGAAGTTAAGTAGAAAATTCTTATAGTTCTGCTACTGTTTGAAGTAGAACTTTAATAAAAAAAATTATAACTTATAAAATGAACACTCAATAAGAATGGTAACTATTATTTTTTAAAATAGTAGCTGTATGTTTCCACTCAATTTTTTTTATATGCAGTGGAGCAATGCTAATAGCTATTCAGGATTTGTAGTGTTTCTTTAAGCCTGTGTAGGCTTTTTGGCTTGAAATTTTCTAAATGCGAGTAGTAACAGGTAGGTGACTTTTTAAAATTCTAGACAAAAGTTGTCTCTGTAGTGCAGCCACTTGAGCAGAAATACTTTTTTTCCTTATATTTCTTTCTGAAATCATGTGTGCTGAAAAAAGAATGGATTTTTTTGTAAGATCTAGTGTCAAGTGATTAGTCTTAGCAGCCCTCGGTGACATTGATTCAGTTGCTGCTGAATAGAATGAATCTGAAGATTATTTGCTTTACTGATTATCTTTTTGTTGCAGTTCCTTTCAGCTACTGGTATCAGCGAAGTAACAAAAGGGAAATTATGTTGTCCCTACCACATTCTCACTTAAGATGTAAAGTAATTTGTGATCATAGGAGTGTCATTGAAAGAAGCATTCGTAGAATCCCCTGTCTCATTCAGTAGTCTCCCCATTCAGATCAGTAACGTTTAGTTAGTAGTTCAACTGTGGATTACTTTCAGCTTGTGATAGCAACTAGAGAAGATTTCAAGAAATTTTGTAAACAGGTTTTTGTGTACTGTGTCCTTACTTTTTTCTCTTTAAATACTTTTATGTGGAATTGTGAAGGTTTATAATGAAAATTACATAATGCTTCCAATTATTGCCTTTTAATTGCTTGTAACATGAACTAGTATGGTAACATTTCTCAAAGCTGGTGACTGCCTCAGATAGTGGGGTCTTTGGTTTGGAGGTATTTTTGTGTGTGTTTTTGGTTTTTGTTTGTTTTTTAATTTTGGGAAAAAATAGCCAAAGTAGTACTAATAACAAAGTGTACTGAAGAATTTGGTGTTCTTACAGATGTTCGTTTTTGACATAACCGATGACAGTAAAACAAGAATAGAAACAAATATAACCAACTCATGTGAGTCAGTACTGTATACAAGAAGGCTGTATTGTCTTTCAAGTTCAAGCAGTATGCACTGTTGAGTGAAAAAATAGTTTCATAATCAGATTAGATTTTTGCCAAATAACTAGTGTCTGAATTTAGGTGTTGATATAAAAGGAATATGAAAGACTTCACTGCCAAAATATATAAATTTGCTAACACACCAAAGGGGATTCCCAGAACAGGAATTAATGAGGCAGCAGCTATGTTTGTAATTAGACGAGCTTTGGTTTACATGTAGACCAAATTATAAAACTTTAACTCAAATCTATTTTCAAATTTTATGTGAACATGAAGGCTCAAAATCATCCAAATTTTGTGATGTCTAAATGTCTTATGAAAAAAATACTCATAAAAGTAGTGGGCATTGTTGCAAATACAGAACAGATGCTGAGCTTAGTTTGAGTTTCCCAAACTCTTTTGTTTATAAAGTCATGCTGAAAGGCAGAAACTGAGCACAAGTTTTCAGGTTACATGTGAAAAGTGAAGTTTAACTACGTGCTATGGCTGATCTTCCATTGGTTGGTCTAAATGAGCTGCAGGAGTCACTTAAAGAATGGGTAACCAGCAATCAAGGACAGGGCAAAGCTGTATCAATGTGGTCTGGAGCTGGAAACTTTATAGGAGGATAGAGCTGGAATTCTGAGAGTGTTTGGGGGTGAGGAGACAATAGTAAAAGCCTGAAGCATAGTCTACTGTTGCTGACAGTCTTTTTGGTTCAGATAGAAATCTACAGCATGGTAAGAAATGTTTGATTGTCTAATGCTTAAAACATTAGAACTTATAACTAATTATTGAGACTCCATTTTTCGGTTCCTGGGTAAATATTGTCCTGATACCATACAATACCATGAATTACCTAAAGCTGCTTCTTGGCTGAGGTACGTGCAGGTCTGCATGCTTTAGTTCATACAGCAATTTTCCTACATGAAACCTCCTTTCAGGTAGTTGTAGGGAACGATAAGGTCCCCCTTCAGCCTCCTCTCTCCAAACTAAACAGCCCCAGTTCCCTCAACTGCTCTTCATAAGACTTGTTCTCTAGACCCCTCACCAGCCTGCGTGGATTCTTTAACTTCTAATAATAAGCAAGTTTACACTGCAACATATGCTTTGGTTGAAAGATCGGTATCCTAAGGGGTGCATCCATTAAGAATCACACTTTGTTATTTTTACTCTTTGCACGGCTATTCGTCTCGTAGGAATAGGAATATTGGTTTCAAGCTTATGACTGTCTCGCACACACAAACATATCCACTCAGCAGTTGTCAGTGTTAATGATCTGGAGGTGCTGCTGAGAACAGTTGGGTTTCAATTTTTTTTCTAGGAGGGAGAGCCTCAGTGCCTAAGGTGTGCACTGAGCTCCTACAGCAGGGTTTTCCAGATCGTTACCAGGGTGGGAGAATTAAAACAGTATTCCAAGTCCTTGCTGTCTTTTGCTTGGTATTTCTTGTCATTCTTACTTGCTTGCTCTAGCATATCTTAGTTTTAGTTTTCTGTTTTCTAAAGTGTTTGTTCGTATCTGCAAGTTTTTACTTTGTGAAAGGTGTAAATTGCAAGTCTATGGAGTTACTTTATTTCCAACATAAATCTTACTCCATAAAATCCGTTACTATTTCAGTAGAATTCTACTTGTGTTTATATATTTAAAGAATATTGTATTTATATATTTAAAGAATAAGTGTTTACAGTAGTTGCTTTTCAGTACTCAACTATTTATTTAGGCATAGATTAGGCAGCATACACAGCCTGCCTGCTAATATGCTTTTGTTTCACAGTGTCACTTCTCTTGTGCTAGAACAAGCTAAAGACTGAGCAAGGGAAGGGAAGAGGTTTTTTGGGAGAAGAAAGGAGTTAGACTGCAGATTTTTGATAAACTGAACTTAGATATCTCATGTTCTATGAATGGCTTTGGTTGTTTTATCATGTAAGTCATTTTATATCCTTGGGTAGAAATGGTGCAGTAGAAAATGAAAATAGCAAGTAGCAACAGGATTTTCACGTTCCTTGCAAACTATTCGCGTTGTGAGGAGCGTGGGTTAGTCTAGCTGAAGTGTGGTTTGGGTAGGTGCTGTGTAATCCTGTCAGTAAATGAGTGATGCACTGAGAGTTTCAAAACCCGTTGAGTATGAAGTAGTGTACAGGTCAGACTAATAGTGTACACTAGTGTGCTTCATTAGTAACTGATATTGCATCTGTTGCAAATAAAATGGATCTTGGCATAATGTTGTTACAATGTACATAGAATGCTTTATGGCAAAAATGGTGTATTTGAACAGTGATGTGTGATCTTAAAGAAAAATACACTGTGGTGAAGAATACATAAATGGGTTCCCATTGCCTTTAGTTGACAAAAATGCCAGATTTCTATTGAATCTGTATGATAGTATCTATTCCTACACAGAAGTGCTGTACATAAAAAAAATCATTGCTAATAAAAACGAGAGAAAAAAAAAAGAAGAATGAATCCTCTCTTTTGATGAGAGACAGAGAAAATATAAGAACTGCCTCGATTTACTGTGACCTCAGTGTTTATAATATAAGGAGGTCAGACTGTTAATACTGCATGCAAGCAATCCACAAAAGTACGCCTCATTTTAGCGTGCATATTGGATGTGTGTGTGAACTCTCTTTCTAGATAGCTAGATTGGTTTGGTTTGGTTTGAGTTTTTTTCAGGTTAAGAGAGTGAAAGGAGTCAGACTTACCAGAAGCCAAGTGGTATTGAAGTACAAGGGGAAAAATAACTTATCTATAAAGGAAGACATTAATCACAGTGAGAGCTAGCTGGCTAAAGCAGGAACATAAACTGCCAGTTTAAAAACATTGAATATCCATGTTTTTATATTCTGTTTCACTCTCTTTTTTGTGTTAGGGGTGATTACGGTGAACATAAGCATTGTGGTAAAATAGAAATGTGGTTTGTTTCTAGTTTTAAAAAATGTATTCAAGAATGTAAATAATACTTTGTTTCAACAAATAAGACATTCAAGGGGAAAGTAGCAAATGTCAAGAAAAGAGGAACAATATGTGGAAGAGTTGGCTGACATAATATATACATATTTTAGTAACAGTCATAATTTGCTGTGGAACATAGAAACATTCAATTTACACGTATTTGACATAAAACCTCAAATGTTGTCTTACTGTTGAAGTGGATCCTTTAATGTAATGCAGATATACCTAAATAATGGACATGCGTAACTCTAAAATTTTGTTTTGTCTAGCACTTGCAAATATGAAATACAGTGGGCCTAGTGTTTTCCTCATAAATCAGCTATAGTAATGCTTTTTCAGTGTGTATCATATATAACATAGACCTGCCTGTACTTGCTGTACTAGATGCAGATTCTCAGTTCTTTAAGACACTTAATTGAAAATTGGATGCATTTTATTTAAATTATATCTCTTTCAGTTACTTTCAGAACAGTGGACTCCCTGAGTCTATTTGTGTCAGTAGGCAGCTTCTTTCTGTGTGAACACAAAAAAGAGGGAGGGAGGAGGAGCAGCATCCATGTACTGATTTATATTGTTAATTTTTTTTTTCATAACTAAGCGGCTAAAAGCACTGAATACTATGTTCCCAAAATCAGAAGTTGATTTTAAAGTAAAATCTTTGTGAGATAATGCAGGTTTATATCAGCTGCTTACAGTACTTCTAACATTGTCAGTAGTCAGAGGAGCAAATAATACAAGTATGATCTTTAGAAACAACAGAAGCGAACTAGGTGATCTAGCACCTTTACAGTGTCTTTCCATTTGTTTATTTAATTAATTTTCACCAGACTGTAGGACAGAAAAACTATTGTTGGTACTGCTATCACGTTAACAGTATCGCAGACATTTTACCATTTATTTTGGATTGACTATACTTCATAAAAATAAATGTTTTCTTTTTAGTTTCACTTGTTCATATGTTTTCTTGCTACTTTCACTTTACTGACATAAAAGCCAAGTTTTCTGATACTCTAACATCATGTAGATATCACTAAAGCCTCTGCTTTAATCTGGAAACGATCGTTAAAACTTCTCATTTTCGTCCTTTCAGCTTCAGGCAGACAAGCTGATGGTTCGTGAAGAGAAGCACACAGCCCACTGGGAGGAATTCATGAAAGAACAACAAAACAAACAAGCAGAGGTGGACGAAGAGCACAGAAAAGCTATGGAGCGCCTCAAAGAGCAGTATTCTGAGATGGAGAAAGAACTGGCCAAATATGTTTCTTTTTAAGACCTTTCTTTTTTAATAATGCTGGGTTTGTGCCAATACTCAGTTGCTCCTGACTTAAATTGAGATTCTTTTGGAAAGCTGAAACAAAGAAGAAAAAAGGAGAATTTCCTCTACAGGTTTAATATGGGAAAAAATCATTTGCATACTTTCAACTTAAGTGCCTATCTATGCTTGTTTTGTTCAGGGCGAGTAGAATGCCAGTATTTCTTCATTTGTTGGAAGGTGGAACTGGAAATTACATTGTGTGACTACATCAGCTGGAGGAGTTGCAAACTGGAATTCTCTCCCATCTGCAGAGAGTATAATATCGTTTGGGAAAACAGAGACGTTAATGTAATACTAACTATTCTAGTGTGCAGCCACAGCCTTTTCCCAAGAAGTAGATGTAATAAGTTCCAGCCATAGCTAGCTGAGAATTCACTGGGAAAACCATAAATCCCATTCACAGATTTCAGGGAAACCAACTTGTTTTACAGAATACTTTACTTTGAAGCTTTAGCAATGAAAGATCTCAACAGAGTTTTAACTCCAGTTGTAATTCCAGCTTTTGGGTTGTTTGTTCAGTATTATGGAGTCGAGTTGAGATTTAAATGGTTTTTGCTAACATAAAAATGGCTAAGTGAGCTTGGACAACAATTTATTTTCTGTCCCTGTAAATATCTCAGACCTGTCTTTTTAAGCTTTACTGTTCTAAGCAAAGCAAAAACAAGCTCAAAAGTAATCATGAGAAGCATATCAGTCTTTGTACTAGTAGCTGTGTAGCTAGTACATGTTTACCTTAAATATTTGGCATTCTGTTGGTTGACTTAGGATAAGCTTGTCAGAACTTTATAGAGCAATTGAGGAAAGATTTTGTTTCTTTATCAGCATAATAAATGAGCAGATTAGTGGTAAAATGCCTGTAGTACTGATCTGCTTTCTTACTGTTACTCTTACGGGGTATGTGAAATTCCTGTGTTGCTTTCTTTTATTTAAAACTTGCAGTTAACAGCAGTGTAACTGAAGAAGTTAACTTAATCAGTTCATTAACCAAGCAAAATGAGACACAGTACCTTAATGAAATTTGCTGCAAGCTAACCGTTAGTACAGGAAATCTCTTTCCCCATTTTAGCTGGTGTCCAATATAGAATGGAAACAGAATAAACAGAATTTACCCTTTACCTGTATTGCAACTGTAATATGCCAACAATGGTTGCTTGTGTAAGTTCATGGCTTGGTGTCAAGGCTCCATTCCTGGCAGTATGTTGATAGTGTGATTAAAGTTAGTAGAGGAGATGGAATAAGTATTTGAGATTTCTTTCAGTAACACTGAATTCCTGCCAAGCTGCTCTGCCCTCTACTGTAAGCCAAACAGCTTCATCAATCATCATCGTGTATCTGGACTGAAAAGAGAACTTGCCGACACTGGGGCATGCTGGAATGTTGTTAATTTTCTGTTGTGGATGGAAAAAAGGTATCCTGCACATGAAAAATAGGAAAGCCTCTTTTAGAACAACCCCAATTTGAATAGAAGGTGACCTCTGTAATACTTTTCAGCTGATTGTACCCATGATGAATGTTGTGACCAAGCTCAGACTTTGATTTAAAAAGTTCGTTCTTGCCTGTCTTTAGAACTGAGTGTGGAATAGTTTTGGTTGTTTTGAGCACAGACGGAAAATGGCTTCTCTCTTACCAGATTATTTGATGTATATGTGCTGAAAGCCCTAAGAACTTTATAACAAAATGCATTTAACTGCATACTGAATTCATTTGTATTTTTGCACTGATAACTTTTATTAAGATTTAGATATCCAATTAACTGTGCACTGGAGCTGTAGATTTTAGTCTTTTGTCAATTTGAGGGCTCTTAAGCAACGATGCAAGTGTTGCAAGTTGGATATTCACTGGAAAATAAAGCAGTATTTCCAAGATATTCTGGGATGTGTGCTCCTGAGTTTTTGGAAAGCTTCTAAATACTAACACTGAAAATGTGTTCCTCTTTTAGAATGATACAGGTATTCTTATGCTGAAGATTGTTTGAAAACACTTTTACTTATAGTCTATATCTGCCTGTTGGCCCGCTTTTATTCGTTGTGGGGACTACCTGAAAACTATTCATTGCTGAATTATTTTATTCAGTAACTTACCCCTTTTTTATATGATATGCTGTAGGTTTTGAGGTACTTGGAAATGCTTAATTGTCTTTGAAGCAATTTGCCAACATTTCACGGGAAAACCAATTTCTTCTGTCCAAATGCTTTAAAAAGAAAAAAAACACCAACAAACCAACCAGATGTGTCTAGTATTATCTCAAAACAGAACAAATCTGACAGACAAAAAAATTTCTTGTCTTCAGCAGTTTTTTAGCAAGGTGGGACTATGGTCTTTCTGGACACAATAGTTCTCTGCAGTGGGACTTTATTTGTAAGATTCCATTTCTTCTTGTTCATTAGTCTACTATTTGGGAGAAATAGAAAAATGAATAGTGTAAAAGTTGCTTTTATGTCATTGGTGCATGAAGGAAGTGGTTTACCTTATACTTGCAATATTAACGTGACTGAATTTCATAGTTTTAAAAATCTTGAGAATTTATTGAATTCCGGTTAAACTGGACAGCAGGTTTGCACTGGATTCCAATAGGAGCTGGAAAGGGTCCGCAACACTGAAGTTCTAGTGTGGCAGGTAAGTTTTGCAATCTGCCTTTGTACCAGACTACACATACAACTTTTTGCTTAACTATTAGCGCTGCTTGTTATACTGAATTGTAGGTTTAACTGCTCTTCTTTGTAACTGGAAGTGGATTTGGATGTCGTGTAATCACTAGAGTATTTTCTTAGTCTTTCTATTCTAATGAGTACATAGTGAGAAACTGTTATCTTCCCTGGAACTGCTGTATGAAATCTGCTGCTGTGTTAAGGGTTTGTTTTGGTTTTAACTGCCTTGTTTTAACAATGAACCTATGTGCTGTTCTCCTTGGAATGTTTTATATCTAAGGCCTATCACAGTTTTTTAATCTTAGGAAGGAGAAAGCTGATTTGTTTGCTCTTACTCTGCTTCTTTCCATGCTGAGACTAGGTAGTATTTTTCATAGAAAAATTCTGTAATTACAGCTGGAACATTGCATCTGATATTTTAATTTATGGCTTGTTAAACCTTTTCTCAAAAACTGTAAAGTTTTGTTTCAGTAGTCAAACAGCAAATACGTGGCATAATCAGCCAATGAATTGAATTGTATGTAGTTCACTCCTGAGCTGAAAAGCTTCCTCTTTCTCAAGGCTGTGGGTATGGAGCTTTACAAATATTCCCCAGCAGGTGGCAGTGTAAGGCTGAGAAGGAAAGTTAGCAAGCCTGTTTTTGTGAGGTATAGCATGTAAATGCTTATATTCAGTTGTAATACAGTATTTTTTATGAGTACAAGATGTTTGGTGGATGAAACCACAGGCTTTTAAATAAAAAATGGCACTACTTAGCAGCAGCATTTTGCCCCATTAGTCCTCAAAAAAGCTTACAACAGGTCACTCTTAAAATTATTTGTGTAGGGTGTGCTGATCTGAACAGCGTCTGCAATACTTATGTGATCTAATTAATATTTGTTATAATCTGAAATGACGCTAAATGTCAGAGACTGAAACCTTCAAGAGCTGCGTTCTTATACAGCTGTTCAGTTTTGTGGGCCAGGTTTTCTGAAGGTTTGAGGCAAAAGTTAATGCTTATTGATAGAGATTGTGCCGTAATAAAGAAATGGGGACTTCCGCAAAAAAATTGTGTGAACAAAATTATAATACCACACACTTTTAAACAGGCCAAGTATTTTAATCGTGTATAATTAAATGAACTTCTGAAAGTAAGTAAAGATGCAGTATGCTCGGTGCTGTAGGTCCAGCTTATGGTGTGTGTGAAGATACAGCAGAATCTGCAGGAAGATGGGAGAGCAGCTGCCGTACTAGGATTTTAATGAATAACACAACTTTCATAAATAGCTTAGTCATAAGCTTATTCAGAATTGCCATAGACATTTAAAAGAGAAGGGAGGAGTCAAAAATGCTTAAATCTTTTTTGGGGCAATTAACAAAGTGAGTTTTATAAGGGTTTAAAGAAATATTTTGGAAATACATTACTCTACATATATGTACCTTCCAGTTCTGAAGAGTGTATGGGATTGCACGCACTACCTTTGCAGTTTCACATATAGTAATAAGCAAAGTAGAAACAAATTTATTCAAGACAATGGTGAGCATTAGAAAGAAGAAAGGCTTGCGGAAGTCCTGCTAGAGCTTAAAGCTGTAGCTTTGAAATACAGGGCTCGGGTTTGTGCTTCCTAACTAGGAAACCAGCAGAGCTATCTGACTGGGTTTCAGATTGCCTGCTTAAATGTTTGTCTGGGGCAGATCAGAACCTGGATGGTTCAGTTTTTTATTTAACATCATTTTGTAGATGGTGAAGGTAAAGCTAACCCTTTCAATATGAACTTTGAAGACAATTGCACTGAAGGATGGATAATACTGTATTTTAAAACTGTAATTTAAAATAAAACCCTGCATTTGCTCAATCTTTGCTAACAACTCACTGGGTGGATAAAGGAGACCTGCAGCTGGGTATCATTGGGGTTTTTTAACAGACATTGCATTGAACTTCATATGATGGAATTTAGTGAGAAATATTTATGGCTTTTGCTTGTTACTCATTACTAACATTTTGAGATGGACATAATCTATAAATTTATCCAGCATTTCATGACATATTGTCCCTCTATTCTGTAATCTGGAGAAAAATAAGCTTTGTTCTTGCCACAGCAAACATGGCAGGACCAGAATAAGCATTTTCAGTTGTCTTTGAGTTAATTGTAAAATAAACTTACAAGCTTGCTTTGGAAAGCCTTGGCCTGTTTAAGCTTTGCAAAGCTTGTGGGGTGGTACCTGGCCAGTGCTCTCCCAAGCTAGGATGTGCAGGAATGCCTGTTGCGATAACGTGTTCTAGAATATGCACAGCACTTTTCAGTAGCTTTAGCTTCAGGAAAGTTAGTTCCGGATTGCTTGAGGTCATAGGAAGTCCTTTATGAGTAGACCCAAGTTTGTCCTTTCCAGATGTTTTTAGCCCTCATTAAATAAATTCTGGTTCCTGAAAATCCCCTCTCCAGGTGGCTTTAAAGCTGTTCCAGTATTTACTATGTCACCTAGAAAGTTTTAAAGCTGAATTACATAAACAGGAAATACTGTACATCCATCCAATGTACTGATTTGAAAGAAAATTGAGCGTAATTTAGAAAATATTTACTAAACAATGTCAAAAATTGTAAAGTAGAATTACAGTAGCACACCTAGGTAGCAGTTTGGTTTCAAACAACTAGTGCCCAGCGACAGGACAAGGGGCAATGGCACAAACTGAAGCATAGGAAGTTCCACCTGAACATGAGGAAGAACTTCTTCCCTCTGAGGGTGATGGAGCCCTGGAACAGGCTGCCCAGGGAGGTTGTGGAGTCTCCTTCTCTGGAGATATTCAAGATCCGCCTGGACAAGGTCCTGTGCAGCCTGCTGTAGGTGACCCTGCTTCGGCAGGAG
>Ga0065711_1038058_pt1 | contig 19197 bp, 8 predicted proteins | sample Hoacrofraction12_FD_59098 | JGI IMG/M metagenome (GOLD analysis project Ga0065711, IMG submission 59098) | Hoatzin crop microbial communities from Cojedes, Venezuela - Epithelial fraction 12 v2 (version 2) | ecosystem: Host-associated > Birds > Digestive system > Esophagus > Crop | place... | reverse complement strand
GCCCCGCCTGGACAAGGTCCTCTGCAGCCTGCTGTAGGTGACCCTGCTTCGGCAGGAGGGTTGGACTAGATGACCCACAGAGGTCCCTTCCAACCCCGACCATTCTGTGAATCTGTGAAACTTAACTGCAGCTAGCATCAGTGAGAGGAGGAGTGGGGGGTTGTGTTTGGCTTTAACTGGTTGTGTTGAGCTCTGATCAGCCTGTGCCTTTTCTCCAACACAAAATGGCACAGAAATATAAAAGGTACCTCCTCGTTCTGAAGGCAATGCTAAGGAGTAGTCTCCAGGAGTTGTCTAGACTACCCTAAAAGATATATTTAAAGCCCATTAGCTACACCGACTTAATTATCATATTAAAAAGGTGAAGCAGGCAGGATGATTTGTATTTTGTGGCTGTAGCCTGAGAAAGCTGAGTTGCTTTCTGGCCCTGGGGAATTTCAGAGCTTTACTTCTGTGTTGGAATGGTCAACAGTTCTGTGCAGAGACTGAAGTAGTCCAGCATCTGGTGTTCACCCAAATCTTGGAGAAATCAAAGGATACAGAATCCGAGTGTGCATACAGCTGTTGCTTCTAAGCACCAGTTAATAAAGTAAATAGGTCTGTTCGTTCCCTACCATTGCAGGTTGTAAGGTCAACTGGCATTTTATAGCTTTAATGCTTGTGAGCTTGCTTAATATGTCAGAATTGGTGGAACAGACTGTGTTTCAAATTCAAATAATACATTTTCATATGAAATCTGTCTGGGATTTGAGCAGTGTCTAAATTAATGCATGGCACATTTGAATACTGACTAATTAGACTGAACAAATCAGTACGAATTGGGCACTGGTGAGAACTAAACCTATTAAAGAAACAGAACAGCAGTTCACTTGAAGGAGGAAAAAAAAAAGAGAGAGAGAAAAAAAGCCCTGACACTTTATGTAGTGTTTTCCATTCACAGAGATTTTGAAATGATGATTAAAAATGCAGTGACCTCTGGGATAAGCCTTGGCTGTGATATGCAGAGCAGCATGGTAAAGTTTGAGCAAGCAAACAATAGAATTAAAGTCCTGACTGATAAAGCGCAAGGCTTAGGTCCATCATTGCTGAAGGATTTGTTTTCAAGACAGTAGCAAGAGAAATTAAGTAATTACTTTAATGACAGAGAGACTGTACTATTGATGTTTGAAAGTGACTCTATGCTTCCTTCCAGGATATAGTGAATATTTGATTCCATGCCATACTGGGTTGTTTTAAATGTCTGAAAGATGTGGTCCAAGGAGTTCTTGGTGTCTTTTCTCAGTGATTTTGCAATGCTTAAATGTTCCTCCAATAGGAAGTGCCTGGGACCCAGGATAAAGTCTCACAGGGAGAGACCAATGGAAAAAGACTTCAATAAAGCTTCATTTTCTGATATCAAACAACATGGCTTTAAGAGATTCTGTTCAAAAGTTGTCCTGTACCCTGCACAGGATGTGTCTGAGGCTGATTGAATCAAACTTTCTTACCAGCAGTCCTGCAGGAGGGGTTCTCTCTGGAATTGTGCTGCTCCAAATTGTGAAGTAGAAGTTCTGTATCTAGGTATCCTCCACGTTTCCAGGTGAAAAGCTTCAGTGGTTTTCTTGCTGTGTCCCATGTGTCTGGCATTTGAGCAAGAGGAGGATACCTGAATTGTACCAGGGTACAGGGAACAGGGTGTCTGACTTTGGCCAGAAGACAAAGATCTGTGGTTTGGCCATACGTAAGATGAGTTGCAATGCTTATGTGCCAAAGCACTTCAAGCTCTGACGGAGCAAAGAAAACATAAACAGGAAGTATTTGCATAAGGATGCTAAGCTGAGCTACTGCTGTGTTTCCTTGTACTGTAACCCTTGGAGGTGACAGGACTTGAAGACGCTGCAATGGGACAATAGCCTGCAGGACAACAGGAGATTTCATTCTGCATGATTTCAGTATGCATTGACTCCAGCAATGGCTTTCACTGGGAGCTCCTTGCTCAGGATGTCTGACTGCAGCCAGGTTTTGGTAAGATGGTGAAGCTGCCTTGCTTTGTACCAGTGCCCTGATTTGCAAAGTCTGTGAGAAGCTAAGTCATTCCCTTCCAGCTGCTTCTCATCTGCCATGTGTGAATACTTTGCCATCATGAGCAATACTGAGCATTTGACAATACCTGCATTATGTCTAGAATTGTAATCTGAAGTGGTTTTTTTTTTTTCTGCAGAAATTAACTGCCTCCTGTTGTATTTATTTGTAACTTAGTCCTTCCTGCCTCCTAAAAGGATCACAGTGTTAAATACATCCTTTGTCCGACTGGCTAAATGTCTTCACGCATAAGCATTTCACACTTACTGACAGCATTACTGTACTATGAACCGCGTCTAAGGAGCAATCATACGAGTCCTGACCAAGGCCTCTGTCTTCCTTGTCACGGGGAAGTGATGTGTCTTCCACCAAAGTGTTAGAACGAAATGTAAAACTTGTGATGCGATAGGGGCATTTGTTTGGATTATGCTTTCTGCTTATTGTCTGTTTACTGTTGCTCTTAATTTTGGTATCCCTGGTGGATCATAATTGGTGGATGCAAGACAGAAGGCTGTTGGGTGTATCACATTAAGTGAAACATTTCCAACAGATACAGGGGAGTTCTTCTGAAGTGTATCTGGGACTTCTCTACGCATAAAGCTGCAATATTCTTCACTGATGTTGTGAGGATGCAGCCATGCATGTGTAACAGGTATTTGCATCCCTACAGATCATTACAGGGTGGCATGGGAATACACTCCATTCTGTAACTCCAATCAAAGTAGGATTTCTCCGAGAGATTGTTATGCCTTAGTGACAGATGTGGGTGTTCTTCCTACGCTGCCTGCTGGAGCAGCTTATGAAGCGAAAGAACAGATGAAAGTGATAGGATCCAAACAAAAGGCCAGAATTTTCACCAGAATGCTTCCATCTGTGAGGTAGCCCTAAGGGGTGAACAGACTCACTGAGCTCTTCTGCAAAAAAGATTCATTTTGCCCCAGTGAAAAGGAGAACTGTGGCGTGTTTGTCTTACCTAGGTACTGTTCTGGCTATCTCGTGAGGAAATCTATTTTTACCTATCTGGATCTACTGTTTTTCCTTAATAAGTGTTAAAATTTTTGCCACCCTGATTTCCCCAGGTAAGTTAGATGATATAAAAAAGCATTTTATTTCACATCAAAGTAGGCTGCCTTTCAGCTTTGGTATAGTCAGTTTAGCTGGACACGTGCATTGGAAGGCCCTTTTCTACTGGGCTGTAACATCAGAGACATAGCAGGATTTCATGCTAAAGCACCCCAGGTTTTCTTGGAAATGAAGTTTTTTTGATGGAAGGCACAAGGAATGTACAGTAAGAAGATATAAAATTCCAATCATATTTCTGTTCTTGAATATTTCCCAGAAGGCTAAACACAATATATTACCAATGTGAACTGTAATCAGAAAGTTAGTAACTGCCTTTAAGGGGTCAACACATTTCAGCAGCATTTATAATAAGTATTTTCATAAATACAAGCATATTACAAACCAGTGTTCTTCTAACAACTAGTCTTATTGCCAATATGCTGAAGCATTGCTCTTCTGTCAAACTAAGCATGCTCACCTCGGATGTATTTTCATCTGCTCTTAATGTAAATGAGCCTATATCAAGAGGATAATTGTGTAGAATTCGCTTGCTCCGTTGTGCAGAACTCCAGGTTGGAGCAGTGAGTGCCATGAGTTTGGGAAGAGAGCCTTGGAAAAGAAATGTCCCTATTGTATTCAGCTTTGTTATGTACCTGGAGCTACAGATGAGATGCTACGTGATGTGCAAAAGATAATTTTTGGGTTTTGCTTTGGGTCAATTTCTCTCAAAAGCACAGATCTATTACATGTTGGGACCCCAGGTGCCTTAACAAAAATAAGATACTTTAGGATTAGGCAGGGCAAAATAGTTGGAGCATGAAAAATATGGCTTTACAAATTCAAATTACGTAAGAGAAGCAGGACAGATAACAGTCAAGGTCATGAAGATGCAATGGAGGAATTTAGTGTATTATGTATGTAAATAGTTTGTAATGGTTTTTTAAATAGTTTGTATGCAAATCAAAATGTAATAGGAACAGTGAAAGCTTGCTCATTTATAGAACATGGCTTTAGAAATGCAGAGACACTGGAAAAACATCTGTGAACTAAAGCAGGTGTGATGCTACATCATCCCTCGACTGGCATCTCTCCACAAATTCACTGCTGTATGAAGGGGAGCATTGGAGGACCTTTGTGACCTCTTTGACAGTCAAATACACGCTTACCGTGGTTTCCACTCATGCCATTAGTTGCTTTAAAGTTGTAGTTTCCTATGGAGGATGCCTTCATCACTGATGGCAGAACATTGATTTTGAGTGAGCAAACACCATGTGTTATTGACTGGTTTCCCTGGCCCTGTGGGGTGTCTCTCATCTGACAAAGAGACAGAGCAAGTTTGCACACAGAGTTTCCAGGCTTCCTTTTTAAAAAGAGACATTTGAGCTGCACTTTTCCTTGTATCAAGAAGTCAGGGGACTATTCTTTGCAGTGAGGCACTTAGGTTATCTGCACCCAGTATAGTCAGAACCTGGATTTCAGTCTGCTTTGTCATGGTGTGCATTTTTTTATAGCTGCAGCCCCAAAACCCTGGCTGTTACACAGCAGAAAGCTTTTTTTCTGCGTGATCCTAGATTGTTGTTTATGTGCTAAGGTATTGGAATGGCTTTTCTCCAGAAATTGAGGCAGAAATAGAAGTTTTCCTGCCATGTCCAGGTCAAATCCTTGAAGAAATGCATAAATTAACTGGCCATTGACTGACATCTTTGGTTATAACTGTAAAACTGTTCCAGTATATGGCTCTGAATAAGGGAAAAATAGAAGTGCTCAACTTTTCACACACTCTCAGTCTAGGTTTCCACTTTCCAACCTGGACAGCTAAAGCCAGACACTGAAAGAAGTGGGCTTTATGGGGATGCTGGACTCCTACTGTGCTGTGGTCAGTGGGAAGTGAACCAAATGGTCTAATGTGAGTGTGTAAATCCTGTCATCCTTCCCTTCTGCACACTGCAGATGGGCGTACTGCAGTTCTTCGATAAGGAAAAACCTGACAAAGCTGATATACCTCATCATCTCTGACCTGAGAGAAGTACCCAGGTTCCCTCAAATCTTCTCCCGGTACTGTGCAGCAATCTAGTAATTACTGTGCAATACTAGTGAACAGTGAAGTAGTGATGATTTTTCTTCACTTAAATTTTTGTGGGGAGTGTTGTTGGTCTGGGGTTTTTTTGCCTTATAGCTTAGACATGAGCAGAACTAACACTTTAGGACTAGTTCAAAAAGCTGCTGAGTTCTGGTCTAGTGCAGTCATTTTGCTGTTGAGATCTGTGAATGTATGTGGAAACTGGCAGCATGGGGAGGGGAAGCATGTCAGTAAAATATCTTTTAGCTTTTCCCAAAATGGACAAGCCAATTATAATATGTAAAAGAGAAATGCGTTAGGATGTCCAGCCTGAGGTAAAAGGTGCCACTTTTGCTGCCCCAGAGGCAGAGTAGGGATCACAGAACCATAGCATGCTTTGGATTGGAAAGGACCTTTAGAGGTCATATAGCCCAACCCCCCTGCAGTAAGCAGGGACATCTTCAACTAGACCAGGTCGCTCAGAGCACCATCCATCCTGGCCTTGAGTGTTTCCAGGGATGGGCCCTCCACTACTTCTCTGGGCAATCTGTTCCAGATCATGCTGTGGTTTAATCACCCTGAGTGCTTTGCTACAGAAGGAGGTAAGCAATGCTGGCTTTCTTGCCAGTGCAGGCAATTTCCAGACCTGTGTTTGTCTAGGAGTGAGCTCTGTGAGGTGGAAAAGGGTATCAACACCCACAGGCTTCCCCTGTCTCTGTGGGCTGGGAGCAGCAGCTCCCTTGTGCTTTTCCTTGCGAAAGGTGTTACAATACAGGCAGCCCCTGCACAGGACAAAGGGTTTGCATCCCGGCTGCTCTGTCCCTTGCAGACATATGCAGGAAAGCTACCTCTGAACCTTATTCAAGGATGTGGATTGCAGTACAGGAAGGATAAAGAGCTCTTCAGAGTATTTCACTGTGTTTGCTGAACCGTGTAATGCAATCTTTAGTGCACAATGTTGTACACGCTTGATACCTTCCCCTTGATTTTTTTTATTTATTTTATTTTGAATGCTACAGTAAAGCTTGTGGGTGTCTTTTTTTTTCTCCTCTCTTTCCCCTGGTGGTTTTTGCTCTAGAGGTATGTGAGCCAGACTTCTCACTTCACTGAGTTTTCAACACAATATGAGCATTTATCATCATATCATCACGACAGTGCAGGACTGTGATCCACACATGATGACGTTTCTGTGTGTACTCTAGACCTAGAAGTATTTGATAAAGACACATACAAACAATGGCATGCACATAAATATTTTGGTAAAGAATCGCTCGCATGCAGGAATGTAATTTGCTAAATCTGCACAATATTAGTTGCAAATGGATTTATATTTCTATGAAAGTATGTAGTGAGTGAAAGCATATTGGTTGTATACCCATAGGATTATAGTAAAAAATTAGGTAAAATGTACAGTTATTAATATTAAATAGATATTAAATCTCCAGGAAAATGAGTGTCACACACCTTCCTGGAGACATTCCTGCTTAGTTTTCAATCGGTCTTGCTTCCTGTTACAAAGAGCTTACTCAGGCCACACCTAACGCTACTTAATTTCTCAGTTTGTTCAGTCGCACTGTAAATCTAAGCTATTTTCTTGCAAGTTGTTCCACGGTAATGTACTCCCTGCTGCTACAATGGCTAATAGACCCTGGATAAAATCCTCTCAGTGGCTTCAGAAATTAGCCTCATAGCTCAGACTTGTGCTCAGAAGAGGACTCAGCTGGGCAGCAGACATTCTCACTGATGGTGAGCTTCATCTAAATCTCCATTAAAAGCCAACTTGGGTCAGTACTGATGAACACTACCCACCTTCTTCATTTATATAATGCAGATTGTGGCTCAGTTCAGATGTCTAGGGCTGGCAGTGCAAAGAAATAAAATACCTTTCTAAAAAGCAGGAGGAATGTGACATTTTTCGAAACGCTTGGTGTCAGCATGTATGAAAATCATTGGTAACTTTGATTCCTGTGGTAGCAGGATTTCTTAACCTAACATGAATGCTTTTGCGGTGCTTGCCCAGGTGCTGTTCAGTAACCGCACACAGCTGTCTGCTCAGTTTAGAGCACAAGGCCTTGAACAATTCCTGCAGGCTGAATGTACCATTTCTTTCCCAGTCTTAAAGCTACAGGAGTAGTAATGCTCCTACCCTGTCAGCATTGAATTTGCCATGGGTGGTTCAGTCACTGAAACTGAAGGTTTATTCACCCAGCTAGGAAGTGCTCTGGGTTGGACTCAGGGTTGCCTCACACCCCTTGCAGTCTCTTTGACAGCTCAGCATCTGTGAGTTTGGCTGCAGGTTTGGCACACTCCCAGGAGCTAAGCCAAGACGGCAGTCTGAGTGGGTGTTTCCATCCTAACTTTGAATTAGCTAGAATGAATAACAGCTGAAAGGAATTTATTTGGATGGTAAAGTCAGTACAAAATTTGTCTCCATGCTTTAAAGCATGAGAGCTGCTTTCTAGGGCTCCATAGTTTAGTGATAATAATGAAAAGAGTTCAGCCTCATATCTGTGGAGAAATCAAGAAGGAGGTTCTGCTCTTTGCATTTTATTTAGCAGGAGGGTTGAACAAAGCCAGGAGGCACTACAGTCTAGAAGAAATAGTCAAGCTATTGTCAGTGCAGCAAGTGATAACTGTGATGTGAAGGGCAATGATCTGCTTTGGAGATAGATGCACTCTAAGCAAATGTAATACTTGCCCAGCAGGAGAGTACAAGAGTTGTGCAAAGCTGATTTACTATAAGCATAAGTTATTTCACATAAAGCCTCGAGATGTCAAATGTTCTTGCAGGCCAGAGGCATTTGTTCTTCATGTGCTTTGGAACTGGGCATCCTGCACAACTGTGTACCTGCCCGTGGGAAGAGTGGTGGCATGGAGACTTTGCTCCTTTGGGGGTGGGGGGGGTCAAGGCAGTTGGTTGGTCCCTGTTACACGTCTAACAGCGCACTTTCTGGATTACAGGTGGCAATGAGTGGGATGCGTGAGCACAACACTGTGTAGCCAAAGGGGTTGGATGTGTGGCCAGCAAGCCTCACTAAAAATGGGGAGCTGGGTTCAGCACCTCGGCAGCAGGGCAAAGCCCTGTGAAGGGGTTCTTCAGCCACCTCTGCCTAGGCATAACCTGGACACTCCTGTTGTTCTCTCCTTGGCTTGGCAGCTGTGCTGACAGTGCCACGGCAGACTGTAAGGGAAGCACTGCTCAGAGTTGCACAGATTGCTTCCCTTCCACTCTGACTCATTAGCAGGTTTTCTTCCCAAATGAGTTAAGGTTAGCAAGCCTGTTCCAGTGGCATCAATGACTGAGCATTTCTTTCAGAAAACTGAAAGAATTTGGCAGTGCAGACAAAGACTTTCTACAGATCTCAGCTTATTTTGAAATGATTTCCTGAAATTGCTGGGGGCAACTAGATATGCGTGTTTGCATGTGGTATGTAGGAGTAGCATAGGAGAATCGTAGAGAGATCACCACTTCCCCATATTTCACTGATGGGGAGGACTGATTTTGTTTTTTAGTAGGCTTTTGTCTAGATTAACAAATGTTCAGAAAGGTATTCATCCCTCTTTTTTCCTTACATTTGATTCTTCTCTGAAAATAGATTATAGAAAGCTTACTTATTCTTACTCAACAAATTGCTTCTCTTTGAGCATTGAGGCAAAGTGACTATGTTCTGCTGCGTTTTCTTACCAAAGTACTAATACAAAAAAAAATGTGAACAACTCTGTTCTTCCATCGCATTCTGGAGGTTTCGCAAAGTGAATTTGAATTCAAAAGATTTGGAGATACCTTGAGAATCCAAGTTCTGACACAGAAAAGCTGTATCTGAATCCTTCTGCCTCTGAACTTTATGGTATACGTGGGCACTCCTCTGATTGCATTGGGAAGCTCGCTTTCATGCCAGTCAACATCAGGTAACTTAGATTTCATCAGTCCCTCAAAAGCCACAGTTAAAGAGAATAACATTTGGCAGCAAACAGCAGGTGAAACACTGTAATATGATCCTATATTGGAAGAGTTGGAAAAACAGGTAAATTGCAGTTTCATAAAGCTGTAGCTGTGAGTGTCAAATCGTGCTTAACAAGATGCTTGACAGAAATGCCAGATATTGCCCTTGGGACTGGGCAAGAGAGGAAGAACAGTGAATGTGCTATTAAATACAGAGGGCCAAATCTGCTGTTAGTGAAGCTCTGCTGAGGCCAGCTGGATTACTAAAGAGGAGAACAGGACCTTGTAACATCAAAAATATCAAGCAAGCTCAGGGGGTGAATAATCCTGTCATGAATGTTTTGACATTTCCCAGTGTTCAAAACTGGAAAAAAACCTCTGGCTATATCATCTCCTGTTTTGCTAAATGGTCAGATCCATGAGATTTTGCCTGGCATCTTTTAGGATTAGGTGGTGGATGAGAAGCTCAACATGAGCTGGTAATGTGCACTTGCAGCCCAGAAAGCCAACCGTGTCCTGGGCTGCATCAAGAGAAGTGTGGCCAGCGGGTCAAGGGAGGGGATTCTGCCCCTTTACTCCACTTTCGTGAGACCCCACCTGGAGTACCGCGTCCAGCTCTGGAGCCTCCGACATAAGAAGAACATAGATGTGTTGGAGTGGGTCCAGAGGAGGGCCACAAAGATAACCAGAGGGCTGGAGTACCTCTCCTAACAGAACAGGCTAAGAGGGTTGGGGCTGTTCAGCCTGGAGAAGAGAAGGCTCCAGGGTGACCTTATAGCAGCCTTCCAGTACCTGAAGGGGCCTACAGGAAGGATGGAGAGGGACTTTTCGCAAGGGTGTGTAGTGATAGGACAAGGGTGAACAGCTTTAAACTAAAAGAGGGCAGATTTAGATTAGAGGAGAAATTCTTTTAGAATTAAATTCTAAAATTCTTTTAGATTAGAAGAAATTCTTCACCATGAGGGTGGTGAAACACTGGAACAGGTTGCCCAGAGAAGCTGTGGATGGCCCCTCCCTGGAAGCGTTCAAGGCCAGGTTGGATGGAGCTCTGAGCAACCTGGTCTAGCGGAAGATGCCCCTGCTCATGGCAGGGGGGTTGGAACCAGATGAGATTTAAGGTCCCTTCCAACCGAAACCATTCTCTGATTTGCTTTTGCCTTCATCTAGTCATTCATCACTATGTAAAACTACATGGGCACCATGCAACAAAATGCCTTCCTAACTATTTAAAATCCTTTTTCTTGTTTTTCCAATCTGAAACTTACAGTTTAGAGAGAGACTAGAGTCAACTTTCAGCTTCCTCTGCATCTCACTTCTGCGTTGGAGAAGTACAGATGACAGCACAAAGTGAATCAGAACAGCCACTTCTTCTTGTGAGTGATATTTATGCAGATATTTAAGGACTGAGAATGTACTGTGCAAAATAATCAGGTGGAGTTACACGCTTTAGCGTGATGTTCTTTCTGACACATGTACTATCAGTCCCACAAACAATGACCTGTTTTCAGTGGGGTTTGTATCTCCACATATTGTTGATCTTATGTGCTTTAATCCTTCATATTGTAAAACTGACACTGCTCATAAATCATAAATGGATCCTGACAGCTACTTATATCAAATAAGGGCCAAGTCAGCTTAATCTGAACTCATCTCCTTTCCTCTCCTCCTGCAAGGACAGCCACTTCAGGATGTGCTTCACAAGGATGGGGCATATGTGAAAGTAATCAAAAGCTACTATTCTGTGCCAGTGTGTTTAAGAAATGATGCCTAAGCTTCACTCTGTGTGGGCAGAAGCCTGTTGGTCCTAAGTGATAGATGGAGCACAGTACTAGGAGAACATCATGTCAGAGATGATCTGGACTTTGCTGGAAAATCAAGCATGCCGAAGAAAGCCCAAGCATCAGGGAGAGAGGACGGCGCGTGCTGGGAGGTGCAGTTCTGCCTAGAACTCTTCAGTCAGCATAGAAGAAACGGAACAATAACTGATATTTTAGAACACTAACCTTTGTTTGAAATATCCTCAAGGATGCTGGTGGAGGTGAACTGTTAACCCAAAATGCCTTCAATCTCAGGAAAGGGCAAAGTTAGCTTTCTGTAAGGGAGAATGCATTAGCATTTGTCTGCTGTCCGTGCAGCAGCACCCTCTTCCCTGGCCATGGAAGAGAGAGCTGCTCCCAGACAGTCCCTAGCAAGGGCCCTACGAGGCTGAAGAAGGAGGCAGCATGATGGGGGAAGTCACTGAAAGGCTGGCTGTGTGGCAGCTCTGCCTCAGGAGGCTTTGTAAGTGTTGGTTCAGCCTTGCTTGATCCCCTGCTTACAAGTGGAGACTTAAAAGGGAGCTGATGTGAAATGTCAGTAGCTTGTGGCTCTCAGCAGCTGCTTGTCAGACTTGATTTAGAAAGTGCAGAGGAGTGGTGAATCCCACTTGTATGGGGACCAAGATGGTATAAGCCTTTGTACAAAGGTAAATGGAGCAATGAAGCATTATGACATCTGCACCTGCTGTTACTTAATGTGCATTGACCTTCCCCTGGTAAGAGACCCAACTAAAAACCCCCATGCAAATCCATGTTATGGTGAAGTGTTTTATAAGTCCTATTGCATGGAAACCAGAGAATTGAAGGGATTTTTAAAGTTAGAGCCTGCACTTTTGGTTCATAATGGTCCATTTAAAAGCAAAGAACTGCAAAAGGGTATAAGCTCAGAAGCAATCCTTGGACTTTAATGGGAATAGATGTGCGGGGAAGCACCTACCATGATTGATATCTGTCAGGGGAACACTCTTGCCGTGTAGTTGTCAGGAGTAGAACAGCTGAGGACTGAAGTTCAGTGTCATGCAGAAGAAGGCCCTTGTGAAGCTATATAGTTGGCTGTGCTTTCCTGACAGAGCAGAATGAATTGGGACAGAGATGTATTTATATCACTTGATATTTTATTTAGTGCGCACATATTTTGGCAAAACCCTGATTAGCTCCAACAGCATGTATTCTGTAAATCTTCATACTGTGCCTATGAGTGGCACTCTTGCTAGCCCCTGTGCTTTTTGTATAGTAAAAGAGGGTAGTTGCTGCCTTAGCCTTCAGGGCAAAGTACATCTTCCCTTTCTACTTCTCTAATTCACTTCTCCTGTTAAGTGCCAAGGTGTACTGCTAACCATGGAACCACACCTGAACTCAGCACAGGGTTAGACCTGTAGTCTGTTAGGCAACTCCTCTTCACTGACCTTTCTCCCCTGCGACTCAGTAAAATGGTCAGGCAACAGCCTGCTCCTCTTTTCCATTAGATCGGCAAAAAGACAACAACTGTTTTTGTATCATTCTCTTATTCCCTGTCCCAGGAAGGAATTCTCTGTTCTCTTCTCCTGGTGCAGATGACATCTTCTGCCTTCCCTCTACCCATGTAATTAAATGTCACTTATTACACTTACAGGATTCTCTTAAGGAAGATCAAGAATTTACTTGCGGTGTAAGCTTTGCTATTCTCTTTATACCGAAGCTGCATTGATGTCAGTACCTAATGCTGAGAGAATCATATTGCTGGGCAGTGGTGAGGGATTTGGAAGTCCGGAATGCTTTTGGCTATTGAGGGTAAAATATCGTTGTCACATATAAAAGATAGTTGCATCCTCACTATGACTTCCCACAAATGAACTAAGAGCCCTGCAATACTAGCTGTGCTTTTTGGAGTTAAATACATGCACTTCACAGCTCACAATTGACTTTGATAAATAGCTTCTCATTCTGAGTATGGTTTAAAAAAAACCAAAACAAAAAACAAAACAAAAATCCATAATGAACAGTAAACTTTACTCTTAACTTCCTGTGTGATTATGTGAAAGCTTCATGTAGTCTGAGGAAGAGCTGTCATATCTGTCACTAAGTATACAAAGGTTATCAAAGCAAAATGCCATTGCATTTTCTACTGTTCTACTGGTACCCCTTTGCAGACCAGGTTTTCAGAGTAAGGCTCTGCAATGGCAGTGTTCTTCTTTAGTGGATTGAGAACACACTCATAGACTTCAAGTGAAGGGAAGCTAGAGCTGAATTGCCTTGTGGACTATTCTCAACTAGTAAATGCAGCTACGCTTTTTTCTTTTTTTCCTCTTTTTTTTTTTTTTTTAAATAAACGTAACGGCACCACTGGCTGTCTGCATATGGGTTTTGTTGAAAGATGAAAGCTGTCTGTCGTGGCATGATTAGCAGCTTCTCCAGAATTTCAAACACTGCAGTGACACTAAGGTCTTGCTGAAGTTCCACCAAATCTGAATGCAGGGCATTTCTTGCTCTGGTTTGGAGTGCTCCTTTGCTCTCTGAGAGGATGGAGCAGCTTGGTGCATGGTCTGCCAGCTAGAGCCTAGACACTCAGTGGGCTAATTCTGCTCTATTAACTCTCTAGCAATAAGATTACAAATAGGAGGAAGTTTTTCATGTATGTATTTTGCATTTATTTTTCAAAGAGTTCACCCTTGGTACCTCTTAACAGCCTTGGCCTCGGCCTCCTGCTTTACTTACTGGGGCATCTTTCTTCCAGACATCACAAAGATATGAGCAGCTCTGTGGACTCCATCCAGTGTGTTAAAACAAAGCTGCCAAACATGCAGTGCCTGCGATGTCACCCGCAGTGGCCAGTGTTCCATCTGTGACTGGGATATCCCAACCTTTTTTTTTTCCACTTGTGTGGATCCAGTAGCCCTGTTTCATCTCACATTTTTTCCTATTATACCACTTCTGATGTGCTAACTTGATCTAGAAAAGTGTCTTTTTATGGGTTCTTGTAATCATGCCTTCATAGAGCAGGAAATCATGCCACAGAGTTGACTTCTCTCTCATGGATACCCTGGCTGGGGTACTGCAAAAAAGAAAGATTTCTTTAGGTCTGCTTTGTCTCGGTGATGATGATGACACCACTCTATGCATCTCCCTGTAAACGTGAAGAAGTTCCACTTGCTGTGGAAAGGTTGTGGACTGTGGTTGTTAGTTACAATATTCAGGGGGTAATCAAAAATACTTTATGAACAGGAAACTTGTTGAAACACAACCGTGATATGTTAATAACTGATGCTATAGTATATCATGATGTGTTGATGCAGATTCTATGAAGTAAGAGATGCTAAGTCAAGGCATTTTGCAAATAACAGGATCACTCTCCTTTTCCAGTACAGCTTGCTCAGGACTGGAAGAAAGGGAGGGGAGAATAGACGGGGAGACTCCAAGATAATTGTATTAACTATGGATAATAAAAATCCAAAATGTCTGGCACACACAAAAGTTACCAGAAGCAGATGGTAAAAAGATACGTGAATGGGAATTGGCAGCATACTTCGTGATGCCAGTGTCACCAGAGCAGGGAAAGAAAGAAAAATAATCACTGTGTTCTACTTTGAAGTGACCACAGGGAATCTCTTTGTTTATTGGAAGACTTCCCCAATCCAGTCTTTGGGAACCTTGCATGTAAATTTACAGTACTGAGGATGCAATCTAGTCCAGCACCTTCTGGTATAAAGCAAACACCTCCCTGGAGGATGTATTATCAACTCCAATGTATGGATGGTTCTTCTCTCATTGGTTTAATTTATTGGAAAGTGCAGTGAAAAAGATTATTCCTTTTAAATTATTTACATGTATCCCTTATGATTTCAGAGGGAATAGCACAATTGCAATTAAATTTATCCTTATTAGCATTAAACCCCAAAGCACTCATGTCAAAATAGATCTGAACAAGAACCCTCCAGGAGTATGAAAATGAGGAGGAAATTGTTTCTACATTCTTAATACTGGCTGTTGATTTTGATCTCTCTTTCTGTGTTTCTGTGCTGACAAACTGTACATGTTGAAGAGACAGCAATATCCTCACAACAACACCCAAGCTGACAGCAATCTCCTCCTGGAAAACTCCTCAATGGACTCAGTAGGCTCTCCTCTAATTTTTTTTTTTTTTAAGGAATTAGAGCAGAAAGTTAAACGAAAGTAGTCACTTGCATAGGACTTGGAGAAGCCCTGCTCTGCCACAACCTTCAGGTGTGGTAGTGTGGAGTCTCTTAAACCCAGCTATTCTAAGTTACTGAGGTGCCTCACTCCTTCCCCAGTACATGTGAGGTGTAGTCATTAGGCCTTAGGCCCTCATTGCTAAAATGGAGACACCAACCTCACTGGGTGTTTGTGAGGTTAAGTACAGCCAAGAGCATGAGCTGGACAGCAGCGAAGGTAATGAAGCCCATGTAAATAACAGCAAGAAAATGAGGCCTAGTAACAAAATGCAATGGCCTGTGAGAAGTGGCATTTTCTAAAGCATTAATGACTGAGATATGTGCTCCCACTAGATGCATTTAGAAAAACCCCATGCTAAAGTCTCAGCGAACCTGTCTGACTTTAAAGAATGAGGCCAGTGGGAGTCTTTTTGTAGATGTGATGACTGGGTCTCTATGGTGATTCGTTGCAGTGAAACGTTACTGGCAGTATTAACTGATCTAATTTTGTAGAGCCTCTTTGTGAAATCAAGAGACCTGCAGGTGAGTTAAATGTGTACAGATCCATCCTGCGCTTCTTGCAAGGGCTACTGCTGTGAGTGATGCTAAAATATTTTTTGTGTGGATGATAAATCCTGTTGTAACCGAGGTTTAACTGATTACCAGATTTCAGGTTTAAGAACTGTATCCTTGTTGTCAAATTTTGGGCCTGCCTTGGGGAGGGCCGTCTGACGTGAGTACTGTGGATCCCTCTGGACTGAATGTCTAGTGTGTGGCTGTCTACCTGCGCAGCAGGGGACTGGATTCAGGCAGTCGAGCGGTATGTCAGCCACTAAACTGTGTGTGGATCGTGGAGTGGTGACATTTCTATCCATCCCTCACTCAATCCAGGGATATGTGAAAAAACATATAAATAACTGGCGTTATTTTTAACCCAAATCAATAATTTTAATTGCTTCAAAGCAGTATGTTGAGCAAAAAATTAGCAGACAAGAAAACAAAACTGAAAGCATGTGAAAATCTCACTCAGCCCTAGGTGTGAGTCTTCTTGTCCCTTTCAGAAGGCACACATGGCCCTGAACAGCCCTGCAGTAACAAACCAGGGCAGGAGTAAGATGTTTGAGGAAGAGCAAGGGGCTATCAGGGTTTCTGCATGTGATGCAGAGGGGCTTATCTGAGGGGGAATGGGGACTGATGGGCATTTGGCAATTTTTGTATGTCTGAATCCAAGAGCTAGGGAAAGTAAGTTAAAGGATAGTCACAACACTGATGGATTTGAACAACGTCGGCTGGAAATACCTGAGAGGATCTGGCTGTGCTTCCACTCCTGCAAACCTGGGCTGAGGATGAAGTTGTATGGAAGCAGCTTTAGCTTTTAGGAGAATAAGGTTACTCTTACCCATCTGAATGGGTTAGGTAGAATAAAGTTGAAAATAGCAATCTCTCCTGGGAATATTCATGGATGAAAGCAGACTAATAAAAAAGTTTTGCTGTAAAACTAATAGTTTTAAGCAACTTTTTCATTTCTAATAGGTAGCAGAATTTCTGTAGCAAAGCTGCAATACTTTGTATTCCCCCATGGACCCAACCTCTCTGTGTGTAGCTTGGATGATTTCTTTTTTTACATATCTGGTATTAAATTGTACCTGCTAAGTCCTATGTGACACTTTGATGTTCTGTAGGTATGTGCCTAATGTACAGTTCAAAGCAAATTGGATAGCTGTTGCATCAGCTTCCACCCATGTCTCTTCTATTCTGATATCAGAAAATGTATTTTATAGTGGAAGATGATTTCTCCTTGCTTTAAGGAACATCGTGTGATGCCAGGAATAGGGAGAGTTTGAAAGACAAGGAAAGGAAGTTAGGTGAACATTTTTGGTCTCTTTCTGTTCACAAACAGTGGATCCTCATTCCTGCAAATGTTTTTATTTAGTACTACGGACAAGTGCATGCCAAGACTCCTGCTGCTAACCTAATGTTTTAGAAATCACCTGTAAGGGATCTGAAGGTAGTCTGGGATCTGTTTTTTTGGCTGAAACTCCAGACTTGAAGCTGGGAAGGAGAGCAAGTCCTTGGAGTTAAAAATAACAGGGAAGACCTTCTTTGACTCTTACTGAGCAATAAAACATCTTTTCCAGGCTTCTTTGCCCACCTTTCTCTTGCTTTTTACTGCATCCTCCATACATAGAGATTATTAGGAATCCATTTCTTAGTTAACAGCAAACTATGAGCCATTGACTACCTGGAACTATTCCTGGTTAGAAAAAGCAGGGTCGATTTCTGCTGTAATCTTTCCCAGATCCCTGTTCCTCTTGCAAAGACTGCTTTAGCTAATGGAGCAGAGAGAGCAATGAGCATTCTCTGCTGGTATTGGCAGAAGGGGAAGAAAACGAGGACAGCTTGGGCAAAAGCATCACTTGGGGTTTTAACCCACAATACTGGTAATGAAGGCTAGGTATGCAAGTGTTTCTGCAAGGAGCAAAAGTTACTTTCACAAGGCCAGTAACCTTCTGGTGCTTGAAATATAGCAAGCTACATTTATCTTATTATTTTAATGTTTTCTTTCCTTAGGTCCAAAGACCTTTATGCCTGTGCTATAACTACAGGGGAGACACCTGTTCATGCAGCAGACTAAGGGTCACTATAGGTCTCATAAGCTACAAGAAAGCGTAAATACTAGTTTTTCATATGGCACTGAACTACTTATTGGACTGAGTTTGAATTCCAGATCAGCTCATACTGCTTTCTCTAGATGCTTCTGCTTGCTCTGCCTGACCTGTTGAGATGGATGGTAAAATACTGATCCAGAATAACGGAAGTGTAACTATTGGTTCTTGGTAGAATGAGGTCTTGCATTCAGAGAAAATTTGGAGATGCTGCTGTAAATGCTCTACCCTTATTATATCTTAGTGTGATATGGTAAGATAAATTTAATTAGTGTGCAGTATGTTGTGCCTTCATGTAAACCTCGAGTAGCACCACACTCCTGTTGCACGCTCTAAAAATATCGTTTCCTCAAAACGCAGGTCTGAGTTTTGCTGAACTTGTTCTTTTGTCTGGAAAACACTTTTCATTTGAAAACAATGCATAGTGTAGAAATTTACTTGGATTTAACAAGTTTTTACGTGTGTTCTACTGAAATTTTTTGCTGAAAAACAGAAACTAGAAAAGCTGGGTGGTCTCTAAGCAATTTATTTTTTGGCTCTGTTAACTAAAAGAGAAGCTAACTATCCATAACCTAACAGTCTTCACATTCTGGCAGTAGCCTGAAGAGAAGATAGAGCTCAGACTGATGTAGGTGAATGGAAGCTCTTATATATATATATATTTGTGTGTGTGTGTGTGTATATGTATAAGGCAGCTCAAAAAAAACAAACTGTGCCTTGATCCATCTAAATGACCACAGCAGGCATACGGGAAGCCCTCCCAGGAGAGAAACAGCACTTATCAGTGCATACAGCAGCATCTATAAAGCACTTGCCATCTTCCAGTTAGAAGAGGATAAGTATCCTCTTTTGTACTTTACCCTGAACTGAGGCTGCCAAGGAAACTGGATAGGAAATGGTGTATTTTGTCAAAGGTACAGCACTTTAGTACCCAAAGCAGGCTCCTGGACTACTAGTCCCCTGTTCTAGCAGGGACCAAACAGCACAACTTCTGAGGCAGCTGGTGCAATTCCTATATTCCTGTAAGGTCTATTGTGCGAGGTGTTCCCCTGCTTCTCACTGTGCAGGCTGTCAAGGTCAGCTGCCAGGGTGAGGTTTTCATACTTAACAGCCCAGTGAGGTCCCTCATCATCAATGAGCAAAATACATGGTGACAGCAGAAGGAAATTCAATTTGTAAACATCTTCAGTATTAATTATTTAGCATATAGGGCTACGTGTGCATTGGATCCTTTACAGAGTAGTGGCAGTCACTTCCTGAATGGCCTGAAGAGTGAGCTGATTGGAGAATATGATGCAGCCAAAAGCATGTTTTGACCATTTCTAAGTTATCTGGATAGGTGAGCCAGACTTCCTTTGTCTGGGCTCTGTTTGCAGTGGCAAATGTACAGAAAGGGATAGAAGGGGGAATATAGATTTTTTTTTTTTTTTTTTTTTTTTTT
>Ga0065711_1038057_pt1 | contig 19197 bp, 15 predicted proteins | sample Hoacrofraction12_FD_59098 | JGI IMG/M metagenome (GOLD analysis project Ga0065711, IMG submission 59098) | Hoatzin crop microbial communities from Cojedes, Venezuela - Epithelial fraction 12 v2 (version 2) | ecosystem: Host-associated > Birds > Digestive system > Esophagus > Crop | place... | reverse complement strand
GTTTTTATGTTTCCTGAAAAAATATTTTTTTAATGTGCTTGTAGGAATGTGGCAACTATCCAGGCTTCTTAACTATATTACGGGCAACTGGATTTGATGGTGGAAATAAGGCTGATCAGTTGGATTATGAGAATTTTAGACATGTGGTACACAAATGGCACTATAAATTGACTAAGGTAAGTAAAGATGCTGAAAAATTTAGGGTTTTGGAAGCTTTAGTTAAAAAAGCCAACTTAATTAGATTTAACTTGTGTTCTAGGCTTCTGTGCACTGCCTTGAAACAGGTGAATATACACACATCAGAAATATCCTGATTGTGCTGACCAAAATCCTTCCGTGGTATCCAAAAGTGCTGAACCTGGGCCAAGCCTTGGAAAGAAGAGTACATAAGATATGTCAGGAAGAGAAAGAGAAGAGACCTGATCTATATGCATTGGCTATGGGGTAACAACAACTTACTTTAAGAAAGTGGTTAAAAGTGGATCATGAAAGGCTTCTAAAGACTCGGAACTGTTGCAGTCCTAACATTTGATTTTTACCTTATCGCAGAAGATTTTGCTATCCTGCATCTCAGGGCTGGCAGTGTGAATGAAAACTTTCATTTTGTGCTGGACGATCGCTAATTACAAGACTCGTAAAACACTTTGAATAGTAACGATTTCCACTCACGAGAGCATAGCTTAATTTTAGAGAAATAGTGTAGTGGCAAGTGGATAGGAGGGAGAGTAAAATGAAGAGAGCCAAGGGCTATTGATGCAAGACTGTTTAGATTTTGGAAGTTTATATAATTCTAAAATGCTTAGTTATGTTTTACATCTTTCTGTGATGAATGCAGAATCATCCATGTATGCTTGAGGAGCAATTCAGGTTGCTCTAAGTTTGAAGTTTTGTCAGTAGGCTGTTTCTCCTGTGTGTTTGGCAGGTGTGTGTGCGTGGTGGTGAAGAGGGTGAGGAGGTAGGGCTGCTTCTGTGTCTACTGGTTTTTTGTTTGTTGTTCTGGTGTTTTTGTCTTTTGAGCTCATCGATAAAGGGGAAAGAAACTGCATATCAGTTAGGAAAAACTGTGAAATAAATAACAGATGAACTGTTAGATTAGATCCTCATTTAAAATTCAACCCATGTTTTGCTTAATGTTTGTGCATATTTAACAATCTGTGCGACTTACAGCTATTCTGGGCAGTTGAAAAGTAGGAAGCCTTTCATGATACCTGAAAATGAATTCCACCACAAAGACCCACCTGCCAGGAATGCTGTAGCTGCAACAGTACAAAATGGGCCAGGTGGTGCTGGGATGCCTACATCTCTCACAATAAATACGGTTAGACTGGAAGAAGGCACTACTGAGGAGACTGGTAAACAAACCTATGATTATTATTTTTTTTTTTCTTTTAGTAGAATTTTTCCAGCATTAGAGGCTTCTTTCTGTTTGGCTCATTAAACTGAAAGGAAAAAAATCTAAATGTGATGCTAAATAGGGTCAGTGTGTGTTCTTTATTTTTAGTTGATTTTGGGAGAGGGTGTTCTGTGTTTAATTACCTATTTTAAGGGGTAGCTACACATGATCTTACGTGAATATGCTTAGGTATGCTTAGGTACTTGTTTTATTTTAACCAGTAGGATTTATATTAACTTGTTGAAATAGAGCTGTTGTCTGTTTTTTGAACAGATAAACTAAAGGAGAAGTCTCAGGGTGTGGTGAAAGTTGTTAATAAAGCTGTCAATGCTACACCAAAGGTGACAACAAGCAATGGAAACAGTGCTTCTAATAGGTGAGAAAAACTGCTCTTTGACATTCTCTATTTTCTTCCTTCCAAACCATAGAATTATACTTTACAGTGACCTGCCTTTTGTTTTTTACTTTGAGGTTCCATATAAATTGTTTCCATTTCTTTAAAGTTTGCTAAACAAAATTATTTCTTCCAACATATGCAGCTATTTTTCTGCACTTCTATTGAAGAATCTATAGCACTGAAGATTCCTGGATGATATGGGATGTATGATACCTCTGAATTCATCAGAGTGATGTGACAACAAGAGTGATCTGACACTCTTGTTAAATGCATTCAGTTTTAGCTAAATAAAGATAAAACAAATGAGAACATTTGCTTGCTGCTGTTCTGATAAAGAGACTGCAAATCTGAAATCTGACAGTGACTGCTTTAGGAGGTTCTATCAAACCATCAGAAGTAAAACTTTCGTGACAAAACTAGAGCTGGGTTTTTATGCATGCTAATAGGCCTTTTTATTTTTGATGCAGCAAAATTATTAAAGAGAAAGATGAGAAAGAAAAAAGTGGGAAGGAAAAAGATAAAGAAAAGAAAGAGAAGACTCCAGCTGCCACTCCAGAGATGAAGGCACTTGGGAAGGATGGGAAAGATAAACCAAAGGAAGAAAGGGCAAATAAAGATGATAAAGCAAGAGAGATCAAGGAGAAAACGCCAAAAGCTGACAAAGAGAAGGAAAAGGTCAAGAAAGAAGAAAAAGCTTCAAAAGAAGAAAAATCCAAGACAGTTGTTACCATCGTTGAGTCGAAGTCAACTGCAGATAAGGAGAGAGAAAAGGAACCGTCCAGAGAACGAGATGTAGCGAAGGAAATGAAATCCAAGGAAAATGCTAAAGGAGGAGAAAAGATGCCAGTAGCTGGGTCCTTGAAGTCACCTGTTCCCCGATCAGAAACATCAGAATCTGAAAGGGGTAAGTTTGTGTATTTAACTTCTGTTCTTGTCTAGAAAAACAGAATGGGTCACTGGAAAATCACGGAATGTCAAGAAGTGCTGGAGGTGGAGAGAACAACTTGCTACATAATAGCAATACATTTTGACATTGGTTTTTAAGTGTGGCTAGCACTCAAAGTGAGTAGTCAGGGTGTCTCCAAAAGGGAAACTGTGTGTATGTGTGAACTTCACATGTCTTCAGCAAGTGCTCATTTTCATAAAGCCTTTTCGGTATAAGTCTAAATGATCTTTTATTAAAATGTGTTTGTATGACTGTGGCCTTGCAAGTTTTGCAAAAATTTAACACAAAAACTGCAAGGGTTTCATCGTAACCTTTGAATTGAAAGAAAACATGCGATATGGAAGATGTAGACCTCTGTGTCCTTAAGAAGGACGAAGTAAGCTTTATCAGTTCTTAATGCTGGTATTTTAAGTTCTTATAATCTGAGGCTGATGTTGAGTTTTATACTTGCATTGCTTAAGGCAAACCAAGTAAAGGAGGGTTGTTATGCTTTTCATTGGGTTCACCTTTTCAGGGTATTTGGAGCAACTCTGAAATTGAGATGCAGACTAAAATAACGTGGAAGCTTGGAGCGAGTGTAGTTTTGCAGCGGTTTGTTCACATTACACTTTTACCGCAAGCTTTCATAAAAAGGGTCAAGGCATGCTGGTAGCTTTAGCTTACGAAAATGAAAATTTACATGGTGGTAAAATTTGAGTTCTAGCTTAAAGTATTTCGGTACTTCAGGTCATATTACTGGATTCTCCTCTTTTAAATGTACGTTAATAATGCTATTGTTCTTTTCTTTCCTCAGAACAAAAACGCCGCAAAGTTGATACACATTCTTCTCCATCACATTCCTCAACAGTAAAGGTTAGTATAGCCTGAGGAGGGCAGCACCCATGTTAGGCTCACAAGTTTGGGATGCCAATGTTCGACTTCCTTCAAGTTTTGTGCCAAGTATACACTGGAACCACTGGAGGTTTTATGTTGCATTAGAAAATGCATTCCTTTTCTTTATTGGCGGACTGTTTTTTTCTATAAAAATATTTTTGATTAACCAAAATAATGCTTCAAGGACCTAGCACAAGTTTTGTAAATAGTGTTTGGAAATTGCAAGAGAATTTTTACACAGAAGTGCCTCACTGTTTTAAGCAGTCAGTTTTTTTGGAGTGCAATGGTAGCTACAAGCAAATGAGTCTTTGCAGCAGAGTGGAGCGTATTTTTCTGCACTTCTATTGAAGAATCTATAGCACTGAAGATTCCTGGATGATATGGGATGTACGATACCTCTGAATTCATCAGGCTTCTTGATGAGCATCATACCGATATGTGCCTTCTAAGGAGGAGTCTTGAAAGGAGTTCCATTTTAAAGTCTCCTTGGTGATCAGTTCTCCTGTAGTTGTGTATATTCAGTGCGCATGCAGCTTCTGTTGTACCTTCCCTTCGAGGTTTGTTTATTTCCAATGGGTTCCCACCATGTTGAGCCCTGCGTTACGATAAAACCAGATGTGGCAACCAAGCCTGCTACCCAGCAAAGAGAAACCCCAAGCATTCAAGCGCAGCACAAAACCATGGGCGTAGCCTACTTGAAGACTCAGGGTAGCCATTCCTTGCTCCATATTTGTTTTATTTCTATACCATCTGTGTTCATGGAATCTTTGAATTTGCAGTACGTTGAACATTTGAAACTGTAAGTTACTAATACTTCGTCAAGAGCACTGTGATCGATTATGTGGGCCTTTAAACTTCACCATCTTACCAACTTTAGAACAAGCTTTTCTTTTTTTCTGGTTTTTCAAAGAGTATATATTTTTCTATGTAAGATTTACTTGAAAGATTTTGGCTAGTTTTGGAGAACGTGAATAGCTGTTACTAGTTTTGAGGAAGCAGGTGACAGCAATAACTACGCAAAATGAAGTTTTTCTTGCCTGTTTTTTGTAAATGGCAAAGTGAAGTTGTTCTAGAGTGACTTCTACCACACTTAACTGAATGTGGAGAAGATACAGGCTGAAATGTTAAACCTGTTTCACCTGTGGTTCAGCTGTATTTAGAGTTAAGACTATTTTTTCTTTATAATTTATCTTGGCGGGAGACTGTTTTTCACTGTTTTATGAAGAATTAGATATAAACTTATTTTGTAGTTTAATTAATAATTGGGTCTAGAGAATAGATATGACTGTCTCTTTTTTTTTTTTTTTTTTCCCCCTTTCTTCTTTCTTTTTAAAAAGTATTTTGGTTCCTAGCTTTGTTCAGTGTACCGTATTAACATAAGATTTATTCCAGAAGGAGAGCTGGTTTTTGTTTCAAGGGTACGGCCATGCTTCCCAAAGTTCCTCTGGTTTCTGAAAACTATTCCAGCTTACGTGTCATCTCCATTCATTTTCTACAGGACAACCTCAACGAACTCAAGGACTCTTCAGCAAAGGTTTGAATCTTTTAGACATCACCAAAGTTTACTATCACGTTATGTTGCAGAGAGAACTTAACTTTTGGTCTCGTGGCGAACCCTGTCAGAAAATTCTAATTCCTTTCCTGTAAATGCTAGAACAGAGGAATTTTTTCAGTCTGCTACATAGAACCTCTGTACAGGAGAGAGGGATAGTTATGTTGAAGCAACATAATGGAAATTCCCTGAATTTACCATTCTGTCAGTGTTTTTAAGAAATTTTATGAGTTAGTATCTTTCCTGGTCCTCTCTGAAACTTGTAAATTTGTAGAAATGTCCTTATGATTAAGCCATTTATTTGGCTGAAGAGGTAACAGAATAGTTAAAATAGAATAGTTATTTCCTTTTTTGGTACCAATTAAAAAACAGTAGTGATTTAAAACCAAAAATATTTGAGACATATCTCTGGAATATCCATACTCTTTCCCCTGACTACTGTTGTATTCATGTTTTAGTGCTATAGTACTATATTTCTGAGGATCACATACAACCTACTAAATGATCATCTTTGTGTGTTTGCTTCCTGTAAACGCACTTCAGTATCTTATGAGATTGTATGCTAAAGAATGCTTTCAAGAGTTCATAGAACCATAGAATACCAGGTTGGAAGGGACCTCAAGGATCATCTGGTCCAGCCTTTCTTCGCAGAAGCATGGTGTAGACAAGATGGCTCAGCACCCTGTCCAGCCAAATCTGAAGTGTCCAATATTGCGGAATCCACCACTTCCCTGGGGAGATTATTCCAATGCCTAATTGTTCTCACTGTGAAAAAATATCCTGTTGTGTTCAACCAGAATCTCCCCAGAAGTAACTTGCACCCATTACCTTTTTGCTGTGTGACCCCTTGTAAAAAGGGGAGGCTCTGTCTTCTTTATAGCCACTTTTCAAATACTGGAACATGGTGATGAAGTCTCCCCTAACCCTTCTTTTCTCAAGGCTGAACAAACCTGGTTCTCTCAGCCTTTCCTCATGTGGCAGACTTCCCAGTCCCTTGATCATCTTTTTGGCCCTTCTCCGGACCCTCTCCAGCCTGTCTACAGCTTTTTTGGGTAGTGGAGACCAGAACTGGACACGGTATTCCAGATGTGGCCTGAGAGGCACTCAGTAGAGTAGGAGATGAGTTGGAATATTGTACTTAAGACAGATTCTGCAACTATTATGTTGCCTTTTTTTTTAAACTCAGCAACTTACATAGTAATAGTCACAAATGCTATCAACTTGCTGGTATATTAAGGTATGTGGCTAATAGGAAATGGATCAAATCCTCTAAAGTTGCTATAAAGATTTTTAATTATGCAGTCAGTATCAGTGTGTAACTACATAGCATAAATGTTTATCACTTGGAAAATGCTGACTATTTGGACTTTCTGGATAAGTTACAGGTTATACTAACTTAATTTAAAAATGCATAATGGATTATCACTTCCAATTCTGTATTTGCATTGCTGTTTTACTTGTATCTCTCTTTGTATAAACAAAGTGTGCAGAACACTTGATATGTTTTAATTTAAAATAGCTCTGTTTTTATAATGAATGCTTGCTGATGGGGTTTTTAGTTGAATCTTTCCAGTACCAACCATACCTACTTAAGGGAGAGTGTATATAGGAAGCATCCTTCGATTCTTACAATTGATGAAATTATAGTGTCTATAGATTGAATCCATATACTGTCAAAAAATGATTTACAAATCATTGTCACAGTATCTTTTATATTTGATTTTTTTGAAATTAGAGAACTGGAATAGCTCACATCTATGTGAAGTGTGGTATACAGTAGTCTGTATAGTAATCTCGCTTTTCCCTCCCTCATTCTATTAGTCAGGGTTCAACTGGTTAATTGAAACTTCACTGAAGTTTTCATTAGTTAAGCTAAATTTTTATTTAAAACTATTTATTTTACTTATTAACACGTTCATGTGGTAATCAAGCAGGCAGTGGAGCTATTTGTAATTGAATGATCAATGAACAGCTTTATTCTAGTCAATTTGAAAAGTTAAATTTTAGAATTAACTATAATCTGTTTGTATAGACTTAGCTGGAAGTGTGTTGCAGTTGTGTGAGTTTTTAATGGATTTATTGTTTAAGTGCTCGGGGGATGAGGGGCATCTAACCCTTTCCTTCTGCATCTAAATGCTGTTTTCAAATCTTTCTCACTTAATGAACTAACTTTCATTCCTCAGTGCCCTTCTAACAGACTTAAGGCACTACTTGACAATGTTCCCGATACGTGGTGAAAGACAAGTTAAACACTGCTCTTCACTGCCACGTGCTTGCTTGGGGAAAGGATGGGATATTCAGAAGCCTGTAAGATTTAAGAGTTCAACTTCCACTGAAAGTTAGTAGAAGTATAGTGCTGTTGTGTGCTTACAGGCTTTCTTTGTTCCTGATTTTACTCAATTTCTGGGGCCAGACCACTGAAATGCCAATTTACATTGCAGGTTATAAAATAAATGGTGGCAGACTTGAGTTAGGTTTGTGTTTACTCTTGCTTTGGCCTTTGCTCAAGTGACATGACATACAACAGTGGTTTCAGCTAGCATCATTTCTAGAAGCAAGTTGGTGAAGCCTCATGAGCGAAATCCAGCCTTTTCTTGTAAAGGGGGAGGGGAGGGATACAGTTTTCCAAAAGTCTGCATTGGAGTGGTGGAAGAACAGTGGAATCTGTTGTGAACAACGATGTGAACTGATGAAATGGAGTAGGAGAAAGCAGAGCTACTATTTGCTTTCTCATATGGAGGGCATCTCTGGGAGTCAACTGAAGGGGGCTGTGTAGAAAAAACGTATTTGCAAGTCAGTGTTAAAAGTTGACAGTAAAAAGGGGGAGCAAGGATAAATTTACTTGCGGAGTGACAATGTAGGAAACGGAACAAGAAAAGAGGAGTAAGGGGAAAAGAGCAGAAAGAAGAGTATCCAGTGAAAGGAGTATTGAAGTCAGTCTCTGGCCTAGGAGGATAATGAAATTCCAGTTAAGTAGTAAAAGGAGGAGAGACCTGACATTGTCAGTGTCACTTTTAACATAGGACCAGTAACATCAAGTTTTGGTAAGTTAAACATTTACTAGAGCTGGAGGAGGACTGGATTAATTTAATTAACAGAATAAAATTATTTTAAATGGTTCTTGGTTTGGTTTAAGGGATTTCTAGATTTGTTCTAAACTAGTCTTCCACTTACCTCTTTCTTTGGTGTCCCTTTAAGTAAGCTGTCTCAAAAGAAATAGAGAGAGCATTTTAATGAAAAGTACTAATTTTTTTTCCCCCCAAATAAAACTGATAGCGTATCGAAATCTGGAAAGATTAAAGTATACAGATTTAAATCTGTGTGTTGCTGAACCTACATATGTAAAATACTAAGTTGTTTTAAATTTAACATGTGCTCCTATTGGTATTTTATGAAAAAATATTCTTAGAAAGATCTAATTACATCATTGTATTTAAAAATAATTAGTTACTGTAGTGCATCAGTACTTATGTAATACATGTGCTACATTATATATATATACACACACAGTAGCATTTGAACTTTGTCAAGTGTTATACTTCATGTTATTGTGACTTACTTTCTGTTTTCCTCCCCTGCAACTCCAGTTTATATTAAAAATATTCAGCTTTGTGAAACTAGTATGTTTTACAGAGCTTATAAAAATAGGTTTTAAGAGAGTGGAATAATAACCTGTGCATTACAGAGCAAAACTATTTTTTTTTCTACATTCAGCTGCTTTTATCATTTGAAGTTTAGACTTAAAGTGGAGTTTTGTATTACTTGAGATGAACAAACACATTATTCAAAGTATTGGCTTAAATACTTTGTGGATTAAGATTATTCTTTAAAAATTAATTAGAACCTGTTTAAGCAGCTGACTCCATTCATTCATTCCAGGCAAGATTGCACGTGTTAAGTCAGTCCAGGAATCCGCATATCCTGTTTCAGTTGTACCGCTGTCTGGTATGTTTTGATGTATCAAACAATACTGGTGAACAACATTGTGTGTATTTAATGTAAGTGTTTCAGTGAAGAGAAAGTGTTCTTGAATTTCCAGTGTTGAGAAAACAAAGCTATAGGTTAAATTATAGGTGACAAGTTTCAAAGTGTCTTCCATGACTTTTTTTTGCTAGTAGAGTATTAAAGTTTAATTTTACTCTTTGAGCTAGATCTGTTATGTTAGAGTAAGACTTTTTATCTATGCATCTAGGAATACATATTAATATTTTGGTCGTATTGCCTTAATTTAACAGCACTACATTAACCACACTACTCCAACACTGTCCAAGAGTAAGGAGAGAGAAGTGGACAAGAAAGATTTGGACAAGTCAAGGGAAAGATCCAGAGAGAGAGAGAAGAAAGATGAAAAGGACAGGAAAGATCGAAAAAGGGTTGGTGAAATTTTTGTGAACTAGTTCAGAAAGTTGGTATATACATAGAAAGCTTTCTGTTCAGCGACACTGCAGTTAATAAATTGGTTGTATAGTCTATCCAAGCAGAAGTGATCCATATCAGTATTGTTTTTCTTTTATTCTGTTACTTTTTCCAAAGGTCGGTTTATAGTAATGTATTCAGAACTCTTTCCCTTCAAAACCGATCTCAAGAAACTTTACACAAGATGTAAGAACTCAGTTACATTTGAAGTATTCAAAAATTAGTTCTCCAAAATAACATTATGAGCAGGCGCTACTTCGAGAGTACGTTTTAATCTGCTAATATCTGCATAATTGTATTTGGTGCCAGGATCATTCAAACAGTGACAGAGAGGCACCCCAGGATTCGACTAAACGACGCAAAGAGGAAAATGGGACAAGTACGTATTTTATTTTGTGTATGTGTATTAGGCTTTTACTTACTGTGAATTACAACTTTCTGTTGTGTTTTTAGCTGGTTCTTCAAAACATAGTAAAAGTGAGAGTCCTTCTGATTCCCCTCGCTTAAATGAAAAGGAGAAGGAGAAGAACAAATCAAAATCTTCAGGAAAAGAGAAAGGTGATTCAATTAAAGCAGAGAAGATGGAGAAGAGCTCCTCTGGTAGCAAAAAGGTAAAACAAGCTGTTCCCATTTTGTTGGTTTGATTTTTTTGTTGTTGTTGACAGAACAAGCAGATTATCTCCTAAATTTTATTGCTGCTCTCTGGCCTAAATGAAAAAGATATGCTGTGAGTGTGTAGGAAAATGCTTCTGGAAACTGTGGTATCTTGTAGCTCTAAATATTTCAGCTCTCCTGGCAGGGTAAATTGGAGGAAGAGTTCATTTTGGCAGTAGCCAGGAAAATTCAGAACTTATATGTTAGGCTTTGAATAATCTAGAATATTTGCAGACTGGTTTGGTGAACAAATGTGTGAAAGCAGGTTTATTTACATATAAACTAGTCTGCTTGTATTCAGATTTTCAAGTGCATGTGTCAGCACAGCTGTTTGGTGTTCAGTTATTTTTTTGTGAAAACAAGTAAGTATTTTGTACTCATATTTGTAAAACATCGAACAGTAGTTCCCAGTTGTAACACTTTCGTGGCAGCGGTTATAGAACTGTCGGTTAGAATAATCTCAGAAATCACAGAAGCTGTTTACTGTCATTCTGACTGATTTTTTGTTTTAGCTGTGGCCAGTTATAACTTTAAATGTGTATAATGCTTCTAATCTGACTGTACAATGTATACTATAATAAACTATTTCCTATATGTATATTGTTTAAAGGAATCAAGACATGATAAAGAAAAAGCAGAAAAGAAAGAAAAAAGAGACAGTACTGGAGGGAAAGAAGAAAAGAAACAATATCCTTTTACACATTAACATTTCAGAAAAATACAGAAAATTAGCTTCCTTTTATTATATATAGTAAAATATCTTTTTTCCTTAACGTTGAATCTACTCATAAATCTTCAGACAAGCACAGATAATGACAATTGTTCCAGTCAAGGTAAAAATTTTTGATTTCCTCTGTTTGACTTGGTATCTCCTGTGGCTTCTTTTGAATGGTAACAGATACACAGACAAAACAGCCTGAGCATGAAAGGGCTGAAATTACCCAGGGTGGGGTCTTGGGATTTTTGATTGTTTTGGGGGGATTTTTTGGGGGGTGGTTGGTGTTTTATTTGGTTGGTTTTTTTGTGGTTTTATTCTATCCCATGGAAAGAACTTTCCCCATCTTCAGCCTAGAGATTGTATAGAGGTTTAAATTTTTTTTGGCAAAAAAAAGAGGCGGGGGGGGCATGTTGGTGTGGGAAAGTCAGCAGTGTTTGGTGTAGTTGCATGTTTGGCACTTTTTCCAAGAAAGGTTGCCGTATAAAACCAAAGGTGAATCCATGTGATCCTGGTAGTCATCAGTCTTGATAATCTACCTGTTAATTAAGAGTATTTTGCCTAGTGTGTTGGAAACTCCGGTTTTGTATCCTGCTCTTACAAGCACTAGCTTTAAAAGATGAAGCAGAGATAATGAACTGACTTACTACACTGCATAGCAATTTGGTTTTATCTGATCAGATCTGAGGAGGAAAAAGCCAAAGGAAGACTTTTGTGTGGAGGCATTGACTACTTGCACAAAGAAAAGAAACTTCAGAGTATTTCAAGTAACACATTCAGACTTGAGCTTTTAGAAAAATAAATTGTTCTTTGATGCTGACAGTATTCTGAATTTTTGTTCAAACCTATGCAGATATGTAGAAACTTAAATTTGGTTTTAGGGGTATGAGAGTGAGGCTTTTATTGCCTCTTTGCATCTGGCCATTTTAAGAGTCTCGGAATATTTCATTTTCAGTTATTTGGGAAGGAAAGTGTCCCAGTGAACTTAAAATACGTTCACCTGACCTACCCAACTTGAGTCACACAGTACTACCAATCTTTCTGCGTAAAGCAGTGGACAGTTTTACATTTTAAAAAGTGTATATGTTGGGTAAACGTGAAAATAACTGGTAGTATTCAACAAATATCAAAGAATATGGCTTCTGTTCACAAATTGTCCAAGTGCCTTGTAGTTCTGATATTTGTTCTCTATTTAGAATTGATGAATTGTTTCTCATAAAACTTTGTTTGTAGATTCTGTGAGCACCCAAAGTGAACACAAGCAGAAATGAAGTAGAAACAATTTTTTTATTCAGTCACCAGTTTTTCATGGTTTGAGATTACTTGCTTTGATGGAGTAATTTTGTTCTGACTACTGAACAACATATAAGGGAGAGTTTTCCTTTTTATCGGATAAACTGATACTATTACAGAGTGGGGAGACAACATTTTTAAAAGCACGAGTCCTTCTTTGTATCTGATTTTGAATAAGGATTGGTGAGGCTTAAAATCTGTCTTGTTTCCATGACTGTCTTGTGTGGTCTAGAAAGTGGTGCTACCTTTCACAAACAATTTGTTCTGAATTCCATATAAAGATATGGGAGGGGGAGCTTTTTACTGAGAGGATGGTCAAAACCTGTAACAGTTTGCCCAGCGGCGTGGTGGAGCTGCCATCCTTAAGGCGTTCAAAACCTAACTGGTCAGGCCACAGCCCCGAGTAACCTGCTGTAGTGAATTCTGTGTTCTGAGCAAGGCTGTTGGACTGGACAGTCTTCAGAGGTCCCTGCAGCCTCATTGTTTTGAATTCAATTATATGGGTGTCACATTTGAGAATACTTAAGGGGAAGTTATATGGCAAAACTTACTGGAGAGATTTATTGGCTGTGGACTTTCAAATTAACATTGCTCCTTGTGTGGCTGTACTTGCTTTAGGTGTCAGAGCAAGACTATGACATAGTCCCAGGTTCTTCTGTTTGCCTCTAACTGAAACAACAGAGACCAAATGTGAAAGGTGTAAATGCTTTGCTGTTGGGATTTCTTTTCCAAGACGCCTAAGGACTGGAGGATGGCTTATATAACACTTGCAGAGGAGTGTTTTGATGAGGGTCCAACAAAACAAACAGAAACTAAAATTTGAATTCTGAAATCTTTCGATCATCCCGACGTGTCTTCTGAAAAAATTTTCCACGTGTAGATTGTGGCCTCAAAGAACAAAGGTGGCATTATCAGAAAAAGGGTCTCGAGTTTTATTTGGTGACATTGCTCATTCAGCTGCTGGCAGCTGAGGGCAAGTCTGTGGGAGGGGTTTTGGGTAAAAAAAGCTCATGCTGATACCGGGTGCTCTTTAAGAGAGTGTTGGTAGAAAAAAGAAGAGGAGTTCAGGTTATTGCTTCGTAGTGCTATTTCTTTTTGTTTTATTTTCTTAAATAATAGAAGATATTTCTCTGAATAGCTTCCAAACTGAAAATTATGAGCACTCTTTGGAAAGAATTTGATGGAATTTTTTAGCTCTTTGTCCTTCATAGCCATTGTTGTCTGAGCACTGTGGATGGATCCCAGGGTTTTTTTCCATTTCTTTAAATGTTGCTTTAAAAAAATAAAAAGGCAAACTTGGTAGATGAAGTTCACTACTGAGGACTTGCAGCTTTTTTAATAATAAAATGTGAAATTTCATCTTGACCAGAAATTCACTATAAGGTGAGGAATGTCATCAACTAAAAAAGCCCAACTGGGTTTTTATGGCGACATCATGATTTAAGCAACAAGTGCTTAGGTAAATGTCAGTTGCACAGTAAAGTTCACATCCAGCTATGTAGGGGGCTAAACTGGAGCACTTGGCCTAGAATACTGACAACACCCCGTCGTCTGCATGCTTTTTATAGCAACACAGTTGTGGAATCTAATCCTATGCTCCTGTTTGTTAAATCTTCTGTAACATTCATCCTCATGTCCAATGTCTGATTGACTGCGTTTTATTTCTTGTCTAATTTCAAGATAGTAGCATTTTGAGGGGATTGTACTTCTAAAAGAGTTTTTACCTTCACAGGTGACCACTTGTTTCTTATTTGTATCCTCAGATTAGTGTTTTACTACTTACAATACAGTGCTCATATTAATATAGTTCTTGCTGTGGATTGAACTAGAGTTAGGGAATGAATGACTAATGAAAATAGTCTTATTTTCCCACTCATTCTCTGAATTGTGAATGGAATAGAATGCTGTGAGATCAGTATTCATTTGAACAACATGTAATTCCTGTTATGTATGCCTTCATTGCAGGTGAGATTGAAATGGGAAGATATCCAGCTGTGACCAGAAACGTATTTTCCAGAGTATAGCTTGCACAGAAGTTTGTGAATGAAGAGGACCCATCTGCATCTCCTTAAATTATTCAGTTCTCTGCTTTATTTCCCCATGCTGAGGATTTAATTGTTGAGTTGTACATTACTGTATTTTAACTTGTTGCTTAGTTTCTTACACATTTATTTTCAGTACCTGGCTGAAAGTGTTACCTATTCCATATTTTAGCACAATGTGCTGCAAACAAACAGTTGCCATAGTGCAAATGAGGTTTCATGTGTACAGAGTTCCACTTTAGGTTGTCGAAAATACTGCCTGAGTTTAGTAATTCTTTCAATCTGAAATGCATTCTTTTAGTTGTTTGAAAACCACAAATAAACAGTTATTGAACCTTTTTGGATTTACCTCATTTAAACTCAGTTTTTATTTATTACTTGGCCTGTTTTTAATATCAGTGACTAAAAAAAGAAGTCAAGTGGGAGCACTGTTTTCATGCAATGCTTAGGGATTATTTGTATATTATGTGTACAACGCTGACTTGTTCAAAGAAACAAAGAATGAACCCTGTCCCCTCCATCCCAACCTAAACCTGTGCTCAGTTGTCCCTTGCCACACCTTTTGTTTGTCATGTTGTTTTTAGATTGATTGGAAATGCTCTCTTCAAAACCGAAATAAATTAAATTTCAATTACAGCTACAGGAGCTTTGTATTGCTGAACTTTAGTCTGAAAAGTTTCACAATGACATTTTTAAAAAAAAAAAAAAGAATTTTTTTATCTGCTGAATTCTACCAGTGTAACTTTTTTTCTAAATAAACAATAGTTTTCTCAATGGGTCGTAAATCATTCTCTGTGTGGTCACTTTATTGCTTTACGTATTGTTATGAAGACTTGATCTTGGTTGGAATTGTGGGAGGGTGTTCTCTGTCTTTGCTTCTGAGCCCTCAGTACGTGCTTGCTGGTCAGACACACGGGGTGAGTTACTCAGTGTGGCTGGCTTTGAGTGGTGTGAAAGCATCTCAGTTTAGTTTGACCAGGTTAGATCAATGCCTGACAGAAAGGGGACTCTGCCTGGCTTCTGACGGAGCATGGTATGTCACTGAGACCACAGTCTTGGGTGTTCACCTGCGTAAGCAGTTGTCAGGTCTGGAAGTCTTCAGGTCACACTGGTGACCGGTTAGCACCCTGCCCCCCCGAAAGGGTGGGTTTCCTGCAATAAGAATGATCACTGGTTTGTTTAAACTGGAAAACATGGGTTGGAAAGAATACCTGTTTGTTCTTTGGAAAAGGGGAGGTTGCAGTGTTGTCTAGAGATTCTGCTCGCTATTTGGTGAGGTAGAATTGGAAGCTGAGCGCCGTTGGCCTGGGTGCAGCAGTTTAAATTCAGAGAATCCGCATTCACCGAAGAGCAGGAGCTACTGTGACAGCTGGGTTCTTGTGGAGCTCTGGAGGCGGTGAGCCTCTCCTGCTGCGCCTCTACAGCCACTTCTGGCTCCAGCGACTGCGGGACTGGTGGAAGCCTCGTGTGCGTTTGCTGCTCTGTTTGCCTGGAGCCTGGCGAGACAGGCAGCATTCTGTAAACCCCAGCTCCAGAAGCTCGTGAGCAGCAGCGAGAGCTCTCCCAGCTGCTGCCCAAAGGCAGCAGTTTGCCTCTGACAGTGAAGTTTTCCTCTGTTGTTGAAAGACACAGCAAATCCAAAGCTAATTATCGTCCCTTTAGTTTGATTAATTATTTTAAAAGATGAAGTCATGCAAGTTAAGGACCAGTTTCTTGGAGAAGGTGTGGGATCTAAGTAGCATGGAAGGTTTAAGGGCTGTAAGGTAGTGATCCTAATAACAAAGACCAGGATTTCTTGTAGGTAATGTATTCCAGTCCCTACAGTATGGGAATTACTACATAAAGGATTTTTTCATGTTTCATGATCTCTAGCAGGAAAGGCTGATGATGTTTTCCATGGTTACGCTTCCCGATTGACAAGCAGAAAATCCATCCACCCCTTGGAGTGCTGCGGTGGTGTTGCTGCTGCCCGCGCGCTGCGTTGGGCTCTGCTGCCTCTGCTGCCCGCCTCTGCCCAGCGCCGCGGGCGCAGCAGCGACCAGTCCCAGCAGTTACTGCTGCTGGCCCTGTCTGCCCAAGGAGGAGTTCCTTGGTGCCCATTAGTGGAATTGATACAAAGCGACTGAAGTTTAAGTGGGGAGATCAGTCCTCATCGAATAGGGCTGGGAAACGGGGTCTGCTCCTGGGGAAGTGTATAAAGTGCAACTCTGTCAGAGCAAACAGATTTTTAAGGACATGCTTCATGGATTTAAATGCTCAATATTCTGTTTATGTGAACTTTTAAAATAAAAGCACGCAAGGAAACAAGTGTGACATTAAAAGCTTAAATCCGGTTTTAAATGGTAAGTTAATTGCTGGATGCTGTGTTTAAACAGTGCTGGGTTTTGTCTATACAGATGATCACACCTGTATTGCTTTTTTCCTGTCCTGTTCTCCCCCTTGCCCAAAAAAATCATCTATGAGGAGCTTGAGTTTCTGAGGTCATTTCTTTGTCAAGAGACTGTCTGTGGTGGCAGGCTGGAGTCTGTCTGTAGGTCGCCCGCAGACCAGGCTGAGGGGGATTGGCTCGGGAGTCGGTCTGTCTGCAGAGGTCGATCGGTGTTAGTTTAGAATTTGCCTGCAATGACTATTTTAAAATAGGAAAGTCTGTAAGGTAGGTTCTGCGCTAAAATGCCAGTGTGCTACACAGTCTTGAGCCGAATAAAACTTCATCATTAGTTACTTGTTTTAATGGGTGGTTAAAACAACTGCTGGTTCACAAAATACGGGACAACGGGGAAATTGTTTTGGGGACAATGTAAAGACCTTTTAAATAACTCCAGCACAGCAATTTTTTTTCTCCTAGAATTTTTTCTCTGTTTTGAAAAAATGTTTAATGTGCCCTTGTCTGTGCCTGAAGCAACGAGCCTGGGCGTTTCGGAGGTGGTGGGGGTCTGAGCTGTCGCCGTGCCTGAGTGCACGACAGCGCTGACGCTGAGTAGATGACGGGACTGAGCGGAGATGGAGCTCGTGCCTGCCTGCCGGGGAGTTGTAACTCGACAGACTTTTAATTGCAGGAGACAATCTTGGCCTACAGGTACTGTTCACAACACAAATTAATTTGTTTTATTCCCAGGAATGTTTAGAAAAAGATTTTTGTTTTTGCATGAATTCAACAGTAACAGAAGCAAACCTATAGCTAACAGAATATTTGCTAACTATAATGCTAAAAAAATAACCTTTTTGTGTCAAGTATTGGTACTACTAAATACAGAGGCTTAGTTGTCTTTTAAATACTGTGGGATTTTGGTTTGGTGCAGAGTGGTTGTTTGTTTTTTGGTGTGTTTGTTTTTTTTTTTTATACAATGCAGAGAAAGGGAATTTGAACCAAAAGTTGAGCATCCCTGGTGCTCTGTGAAGGTCAGTTTGTATCCTCAGTAACCTGGGGTTTGGGACAGAGGGGTGGCGTCTTGATGGCTGCACCTGAGGGTGCTGAATAGTGCTTATAGACTCGATCAGTAAAACTCTCCTGATTAGCTTTGCCCTTATTAATTAGAGGTTATTTCCGAATTAATCAGAGAAGATTACAAAACCTTATCCTGTAGCGCAAGAAAGACACAGACAAATTGGGAAGGGAATCAGGTAAGAGTTACCTAGCTAATTAGAGGTGAAGAAGAATGACTAAAAAGGAGAGTAACCAAGCTAAACACTCAGGTGCTTTTAATTAACTCATTAGGGCAGTCTAAAATGAAATACTTCTATCAAAGTCACTCTAGTCCTTTGGGTTTGCTGGCATTTGGACAAGAGGAGGCTTTGGCTGGTGGGGTGGCGGGAGAGGAGATGGTCTGTGGGATGCTCACGCTGACCCGGGTCCAGCAGGCGCAGCGATGCACCCGCAGTGGACTGCAACAGCCGGGGGGGGATCCACCGAACCCTGTGGGATCCACCGAACTCTGTGGGATCCACCAAACTTTGTGGAAGCACGTGCAGTAGCTCGGGTGGCTCGGAGGTGCTCTGCAACATCCTGGTCTGGACAGGCAGAACAGTCCCTCGCCACGTTCGTGCCTACGGGAGGGTCTTCTCCCCCAAGAAAATGTTCCACCAGCAAGCTGGTCCTTCTTGCCTGTGTGGGTGCCTGCAGGGACTCGGCATCAGCGAGGATTTAGGCGCGTCTTGCGATGGGAGCTGTGCACAGAGCACAGCTTGGGGTGGAGGGGCGAGACCAGAGACCTGGAGTGGAACTAGGGGGGTCATGAGTCCCGGAGGGCTGGGGATAAAAGCATGGGAAGAAGGGGACTCGGCTTCCCAACCTGGCTGCAGGTGCCACTGGCACGCTTGCCACTCCCAGCGACTAAACTGGAGAGGGCTGTGGGGAAGGACAGACAGGGCTGGACTGGCAGACGGGTGGGCAGCCCTGGCAGTGCACCCTGCTGCGCTCCTGACCCAGCACCCTGGGGAAAGCTTGGTACAAGGCACCTGCTAATTAAGCCCTGCTTCTGGCGTGGCCTGTCTGGTGTGATGTTCTAATTGCTCTGTGTAATCTGTAGCATCTGCGATAGGTCACAGCTTCAGCTATTTTATAATAAGCTATTTTGCCTGATTATGGCAAACTTCCCTTGTTTAAAGGGCAGGGGAATATTAAATAAATACCATTTATATTTATTTGCCTCAGATCAAACTGTGGCTCTTACGTTAATTTTGTAGGTTTTTGGTAATTAGCCTGCTCAGCCCATATTTGGAATTGAAATCCAATATTTGTTGAAAAGCTTCGGATGATATTAAAATCTGCTCCCCGAGCACACAGCAAACGCCTCTCCCTCTCGGAAAATGCCAGCCCTGCACTGAAAGCTGTCCCGGCAGCACGGCTGGGAAAGAGGTGGTCGCATGGAGACGGGCTTCAATGGGTGCAAAACCAGGGTGCTGTGAGCTGGGGGGGG